>JGI20208J14878_1000021_pt1 | contig 46404 bp, 35 predicted proteins | sample NGESurF53shallow_FD_14878 | JGI IMG/M metagenome (IMG submission 14878)
CTACATTTCAGATTTTTATTTAATGCAGTAATAACATAATTTAGTTTAAAGGTTTAGGTCTCATAATTTTAATCTTATCGCTACATTAAAAACCCTTCCATCCAACGGGGCATAAATTTGTCTGAAAGTAGGATTGCTTATGGGAGGAATTACAATGTTTTCAAACAGTGTTTGTCTTACATCAAATATATTTTCACAATTAACGATTAAGTCTAAATGCTCAAAATGCTTTTGGGCAATCAACCCACTGGTGAAATAACTTCTCGTCTTTGTATCAAAATCACGATACATGGAGGAAAGGTAATATCCTTCAAAAGCAACAGAAAAATTATCTTCCTTTTCATAAATAATGTCAATATTTATTTTGTTCTTTGGAGTTAACGGAACAAAGGATTGAATGGTGTTGTATTTTCTTCGTGCATCAATAAAACTATACCCTACAAAAAATTGAAAGTCATCAATATTTAAACGGACATTCGTTTCAAAACCTTTTGTTATTATGGGCTTACTCCTGTTTACAAAGTGAAAAGTATCCAGTTCCAAAGGGTTATTTATTTGTGTAATAAAAAAAGATTGATTGACGTTTATTGAACTTTCATCTCCAATCTGTTTCTTATAATTAAAATCTAAATTCCCCCCGGTAGATTTTTCTGCTTTAATAGTATTGGATAAAGGCTGGATATTATTAATACCTGCCTGTTCTGCTTCTGTTGAAAATATAGTGGGCAATTTGTAACCCAGCCCGCTACCGGCTCTCACATAAAATTCTTTATTGAATTTATACATTACGGCCAAACGCGGCAACACAAAAGTTCCGAATTGGTTTTGATAATCGGTTCGCAATCCTGCCTCTAAAGTAACTTTCTGAGTGGGTTTCCAGTCATCCTGCAAAAATATCCCTGTGGTTATATAATTATAATTTCTCTGAAGGTGGCTTTTACTGCTGTCCTCTGTAAATTTTTCAGAAGTAACATTTATACCGGCAACAAATTGTTGTTTTGCTATTTTAAAATTGTAAGAAGCTTCAGAGTAGGTACTGGTTTGATTCCCTTTAAAAGTAGATGAAGGTTGATTAATCCCCCTGTCAAAATAAGATTCACTGTTTTTGAGGGTTAGTGAATTGCCTTTTTCAAATTTCTTTTCAAATAAGAATTGTGAGGAAACGCGATTGGAAATATTTTGCTCATAAAATTGGTGCAAGCTGTCAGGTTGATTTTTCAATACAAGCATATCTCCCCCTTTGCGATTATCAAAAGTTCCATTAAGTCCGAAACGCAGGGTGGTTTTGGGATTAAAATAATAATAAAAGGTGGGTGTAATGGTAAAAGTTTTGGTTTGCGGAACATCAGAAAAGCCGTTTTTACTAACATCTACCGCTTTTTGAAAGTTATTGGCTGTAAGAAAAGTAAGGCCAACTTTTTTCCATTTTTGGGAAAAATATCCATCAACATCTGTCCCTGATTGGGAAGTCCGGTTTCCCAAAAATGTCAATTCTCTTTTTTCATGTGGTTGTTTTGAAATTAAATTGATGATACCACCGATTGCATCACTACCATACAGTGAAGAAGAGGACCCTTTAATTATTTCTATCTGCTTCAAATCAAGCGGAGGAATCTGCATAATACTCAACCCCTGCGCAAATCCGCCATAGAGAGGGAAACCGTCTTTGAGTACCTGGGTATATTTACCGTCAAGCCCCTGTAATCGCATACTCACATTTCCATTTACCGCGGAAGTTTGCTGCGCTTGAATGCTCGATGATTCCAATAAAAGTTTTGAAATGTTGGTAGGTTTAATATTGGTTTCCTCATTTACCTCATCTTTCCCAATTACCTCTACCCGGATTGGAATATCCTCTATACGCGAATTAGTCCTGGTGGTTGAAACAATAACATCGTTTAATTCGCCGGTTTCTTTTTGTAAAAGAATTTCAACCGGTTGCCGTTGTGATAATGGAAATGAAAATTCCATTTCCTTTTCTGTATAACCGATTGAAGAAAAGACAATTTCATACTCACCTTTTGGGATATTATTGATGGATATCATCCCGCTGGAATCGGAGGAAGCGCCCATCTTTAATTTATGAATAAAGGCTGATACTCCTATAAGATTTTCATTGGTGGCGTTGTCTTTAACAATTGCCCTAAAGCTGTTTTGGGCATGAGCAAAAAGAGGAAATAAGAAGAGAAGGTTGATTAATTTTTTCATTGATAAAATAATTTGATGCACATTTAAAATAAATTACACTGTTATCCTTACAATGAAGGATAATGAACAAAATTTATAAATGGCATCAAATACGAATACTACGAAAAAGAAGGTAGCCCTTTATGGAAGCTGAAAATTGAGTACGTCTGCAGAGAACATTTTTAAAAGCCGGGTAGGCATTTCCCGCGAATATTTCTTGTGTTTGTTCTTTTATATTCCCTTGCTCAAAAACAGTTTCCTTTTGTAAGTCAGCAGATGAAAATTGCTCTATGTAATTATGAGAATTGCTATTAAGGATTTTTTCGCCAGTCCACTCAAGTGATGACAATAGAAATAATACAGAGGCAACTACTAGCAGGCTTTGTTTAATATACTTTCTCCTAAAAAAGTTGGCCATGTGAAATACACCATGTTCGAAATTGCCAATTCTTTCAATTACCCCAACAAAAAATATAAATAAACTGTATAACAGATTCCCTTTTTTTCCACGTGCCGGTAATGCAATTTGCCTTGCAATACTGTAAGAAAAAAGTAAAATATCAAGAATGATAATGAGAATTTTACCTGTTAATTTTTTTATATTGGCCATTTTGTAAAAGAATTGCAAAAGTAATCTTTGAGTTAATTATAGTGCTGATTTTTTGACAGAGTTGAAAATTTAACACTGTTAATAATATTTTCTTCGAATGAAAATGGAGTGAGTATAAACGGCTACAATAAGCGTGAACAATGGAATTCTTTTATGATATTAAACCCCGCTAACAAACTTATCGTTGCCTTTATTCAAAAAGGAATTAAAAATAACTGGTGTTCTTTTAGATGCTCAAAAACCAATAAAAAAAAGAAGTGAATACTTTAAAAATCAAGTAGGCAAACAAATAATCCCGATTCCTGTTTTTAAAATCCTCCATTCAATAGTACATTCTTTATTTAAAATTTGGTTTGACCGCTTTATATATTTCTATCTCACGAAACTTCAACATGCTAACAGAATCCACCTATATGTTTGCCTTTTTAGTATAAGAATTGGAGCCTGCCTAATTACCGGTTTCATAAGTATTTGGAACTAATGGCACCTACAATAATTTAAATAGTTAAATGCCCTAGGCCATGTATAAGTTTCATTATTTTTTTATCAACTTACTGATTTTTCCTCTTTCACATTTTTTTTAAAGTACTGTATCAGATTGATTTGCATCTTTTAGAGTTTATCAATCATGAAAGAATAAAACCTTTAGATAGTTTCTTTAGTTTTATTACCAATACTGCTTTTATCATTTGTTTTGCAATACCTGTTTTACTTTTGATTTTTGCGATCATAAAACATCGGGTTACATTAAAAAGACAAAGCTGGCTGATACTCATTTCACTGGGTATCAACACGGCAGTGATAGAGATTATAAAAAGGGTAGTAAACCGCCAGCGTCCCTATAAAGTAGATTTTTTTATCGAAAAGTTAACCGGAGGCAGCGGTCCTTCCTTACCATCAGGCCATACAGGAGACGCTTTTTTAATTGCAACTGCCCTAAGTGTTTGTTAAATAATAAGTAGTACATTTGAAGCTAAATTAAATATTATGTTTAGCGATGAAGTGTTACAAAAAAAATTTAAAACAATCCTTCCGCATTTGAATGAACGCGCTACTCGTTTATATCTTGGCAGCGAGGCCCAATTTTTAGGAAGAGGAGGGAAACAAAGAGTGGCGAAGTTAGCGGGAGTAAGTAGGATAAGAATAGATAAAGGAATTGCGGAATTAACTTCCGGGGAAGTGGTGGAAGAAGACAGTTCATCAAAAAAAATAAGGAAGCCTGGAGCAGGCCGCAAACAGCACAGAGAAAGCCAGGACGGCCTGATGGAAGCTTTGGAAGCAATCGTAAATCCTCATACCAGAGGCGATCCAATGAAAGTGCTTTTGTGGAGCAGCAAAAGTCTGCGCAAAATTGAAAAAGCATTAAAGGAAAAAGGGTATTTTATAAGCTATGTAACTGTAGGAGAATTATTAAAATCATTGGGTTATAGTTTGCAGGGAAACAAGAAAACCGATGAGGGTGGCAGCGATGTTGACAGAAATGAACAGTTTGAGTTTATCAACAAAACGGCTTTGTCTTTTATGGCTGATGATGCACCGGTAATATCTGTGGATTGTAAAAAGAAAGAGTTGATCGGAAACTTCAAGAATGCAGGCACAGGTTGGTTTGAGCAGGGGAAAGCTCCTGAAGTAAAAGTATACGACTTTATAGATAAAGAACTTGGAAAAGCTATTCCATATGGTGTATATGATATTGCCAAAAATGAAGGATGGGTAAGTGTTGGCATCAGTAAAGACACAGCAGAATTTGCAGTAAACAGTGTTAGAACCTGGTGGCAACAAATGGGTAAAGAGCAATACTTTTCTGCAAAAAGAATTCTGGTTACAGCCGATGGCGGAGGAAGTAATAGTTCAAGAAGCCGTTTATGGAAAAAGGAATTACAAACATTAGCAACAGAAATAGGATTAGAAATACATGTTTGCCACTTTCCACCCGGCACAAGCAAATGGAATAAAATCGAACATAGAATGTTTTCATACATAACCAAAAACTGGCGCGCCAAACCTTTGGAAAGCCTGGAAGTAATTGTAAATTTAATAGCAAATACAACAACTCAAAAAGGATTGACGGTAAGAGCCAAAGCAGATAAGAAGGTATATGAAAAAGGAATAAAATTGATGATAAAGAGTTGGCAAAAATAAACTTGATAACCAATAATTTTAGAGGCGATTGGAACTATAAAATTATCCCATAATAAAATGTATTAGTTATTCCTTAACAAACCCTTAGTACAGAGAGTTTATCAATTTGAATTGAAAGTGATAGACAATAACGAAGCAATTGCAACTGATACGGTTGAAATTAAAGTGAATAAGAGTAATGTAACGGTTACAATTCCGAATGTTAACCCAAATATTCTTCCTACATCCAATGCAGGCAATGATACAACTGCTGTTGCTCCGGTTAATTTTATAGCATTGCATGGTAGTGGAGATGATATTGATGGAGAAATAACCGGTTATTTATGGACGCAGATATCTGGTCCTTCGCAGAGCAATATTCTCACCACTAATACCGCTTCAACTTCGGTAAGCAAGCTGATTGCGGGCACTTACGAATTCGAATTGAAGGTAACAGACAATGCAGGAGGAGATGGCAGAGATACCATCAAAGTAACGATTGCGTTAGGAAGGACTGAGCAGGAAAATACAGGTTTAAAAGTTTATCCAAACCCTGTACATAGCGGAACACATTTAGAAATGAATACAGAAACGGATAATTCCAATGTAACTATTAGGATTACAGATATGTTGGGTAGATCTGTCTACAAAAAACAATTTGTTTCTATTACAAAAGATGTCAAAGAAGAAATTGACATGAGCAACCTCGTAAAAGGCACTTATGTAATTTCAGTGCTTGTTGATGGAGTGGAAAAAGAATCAGTAAAAGTCATGAAGTTGTAGGAAATCTAATAAGCATTTTCATCACCATTGAATATGGAATAAACCGTTAAGAAAACAATTCTTACATCAAACCATAATGTCCAACTTTCCATATACAATAAATCATATTCAATACGTTTTTCCATCTGTTCAACATTCTTAGTTTCACCTCTAAATCCGTTTATTTGTGCCCATCCGGTTATACCAGGCTTCATAAACTGCCGAATGGGATATTCATCAATTATCTTCTTAAACTTGTCATTTAGATTCATTGGATGAGGCCTTGGACCAACGATGCTCATTTCTCCTTTCAAAACATTTATGAATTGCGGAAACTCATCAAGACTTGTTTTTCTTAAAATTATTCCAAGACGAGTAATTCGTGGATCATTTTTCATGGCTTGCTTAGTTTCAGAATCTTTATTAGGTTTCATGGTTCTGAATTTAAGACATGTAAATGGTTTATTGTTTTGCCCCATACGAATTTGCTTAAAAAAAACAGGTCCTTTTGAATCAAGACAGATTAATACAGCTAATAAAGGCACTAACCAAGAGAGAATAAAAACAATGACAAAAACACTTATGATTATGTCTAAAAACCTTTTTTTAATTCTATTTCCCAAATCATCAAGGGGCTCAAAACGTAAAGAAAGTACCGGTAAATCCCCAAAATATTCCATGTGTACTCTACTTTTTATGAAGAAAGAAAGATTCGGTACTATTTTAAATCGTATGCATTCTTTTTCTGCTTTGTACATTAAATTGTATATTTCGGTGTTTTCTTCAGGAGTTATCGTTGAAAATATTTCGCGTATATTTAGTTGTTTTGCTATCTTTAATGTCTCACTTATATTTGCTAAAATGGGATAATGGGATAATTCATGAATATTTTCTTCATTCTCAATGTAACCTCTCATTTGGGTATTTAATCTATCCTCCTCAAAGTATCGACTAAGTTTTTTTGCCGTATCGTTATATCCAACTATAATTACTTTTTTAATTAAGTAGCCATTATTCTTAAAATATGCATAAATACCAAGGTAAATAAATCGATTTATCAATAAACCAATTCCGAAAAATACAATTGAGGTAATTATAAATAAACTTGAAATTGTAAATTCTTTTGCAAAAAAAGGATAAAACAAAATAAAAATAATCCACAATAAATATGTACGAAGGGTTTTTTTAGTGAATGTTTCAAAATTTAAAATAACCCTAGCAATATAAGTACTTAAAATGAAACCCAAAAGAAGCCACAAAGCAACTGAAACAATCCAATACAAAATAAATGGAAGTATGGAAAATAAACTTTTAGATTTTAAAAAGATTACCTCATAAAGAAAATATAATACATTTAATACAACTAAATCTAATATTACTAAGGAAATTTGTAAGTATCGATCAAACTGCTTGTTCACTCTTAAAAGTTAAAAATTTATATTATTAATATGATGACCGACTTTCTTAAATAAAAATTACCTACTGCTGATTTTTCAAAATAATTAGCGCATTTTGATGCTTCTGTTTTTTTGAAGAATCCCCTTTAAAAAAAATTTAGGCAACAGAAAAAGAAATAATGAATTATTAATGAGGTACCTTTTCCATAACCTCCCAGGTTCTAAATACAACCTGTATATCCACTCAATACAAAAATTCCTCATCCATTTTGGTAATCTTTTTTCAAGGCCAGCATAGACTAAAAAAGCTTGCCCAACACCAAGCATACAAGCATTTATTTTATTTTTTTTATTGGCCATCCATAATTCCTGTTTTGGACATCCCAAGGCGACAAAAACTAAATCAGGTTTCGAATCATTTATTCTTTTTTCTATCAACTTGTTTTCATTATCAGTTAAATTTCTAAAAGGAGGAGAATACATACCAGCGATCCTTAAGTTGGGAATTTCAGTAACTATTTCTTTTTCAATTGTGTCTAAAACATGCTGAGTTGACCCATAGAAATAAACAGATTTGTTTCTTTTAGCAGCTTCCAACAAAAGAAGTGGTAATAAATCCATACCTGCTATTCTCTCCTGATTATATTTATATATAATAGACATTAATTTAGATACCGGCGCACCGTCAGCAGTTACAATATCTGCTTCAGTTAACACTTTATTAAACCTAGCATCTTTGTATGCCTCCATAAGCATGTGAACATTAGCAAAGCAGACATACGAGGAGAATTGCATATCAGTTAGTGAAAAAATATGCTCAATGCACTCTTTTAAAGTTCCTTTTGAAATAAAACTGTTAAAAACTTTCACTTTTTTCATACCGCTAGTTTTTACTTTCTATCCTTTGAAGAATAGTTGAAATTTCTTCTGAAACAGAGGACTTTGCAAATAAATGAGCTTTTTGTTTATTATTTTTTTGCATTTTTTGCATCAAATCTTCATTTGTTAATAATCTGGCAACAGCATTTGTTATAGACAAACTAGATTTTGGATCGACCCAGATGCAATTTTCCGGTTCCTTTAAGTAATCACTTGCAGCCCTAATTTGAGTGGTAACAAGTGATAAGCCTGCAGCTAATGAATTAAATAAAGCCATTGGAAATCCTTCTGGAAAGTAAGTTGGTAATATAAGAATATCACTATTCGAGGTATAGTATGCTGCTTCTTTTTCATCAACCCAACCTGTTATTTTTACGCTGTCCTCAATATTTAAATCATTTATTTTCCGTTTTATATTACTAAACTCAGTACCATCACCAACGATAAAAAGTACGACTTTATGCTTTTCTTTCAATTCAGCAAAAGCATCAATGACATAATAAATACCCTTTTCTTCTATTATTCGACCAACAAATAGTAAAATTTTATAATCAATTGGGATATTAAATCTTCTTTTGAACATATAATCAATTTCAAATTTCTCCGATCTTACAATGTTCTTCGCCAGAAAAATATTATTATCGTTAAGTAATTTATTCGAAGTAATCCAATTTAATTCTTCATTAGAAAGAAACAACCAACCACTTACTTGTTTCTTTAAAAATGGGAAAATTATTCTTTTAAAAAAAAAATTTTGTGATTGCAAAACCTGTAAATCAGAACCATGTGATTTTATTAAAAAATGAACTTTTCTAAAGCAAAACATTCTGAAGATTAAAATAGTTAAAAAATCCCTCGCACTTCCAAGAAACTCTAGGCGGGAATTTAGATAGATGAAATTTGGTTTAAACTTATGACTTCTTACAACCAATTTTATCGCATGAAGGAGAATTATATAAAATCTTGAGGATGCAGATTTAAATTTTGCTTTACCACCGAATTCTATTTGATCACATGTATACCCCATCTCTTTCAAGCCTATCATTTCATCCAGACATATTTCTGTATGTGATTTTGTTTTAATTCCGAACAGGATTCTGATTTGTTCCTTCATCTTAATTACTATTGCAGTGAAAAAAAATACTTAAAATATTAAACCTATTGTTAGAACAGGGAACGTTGAGAATATTTAAAACTTTAAATTCAAATTTGAAAATGAAGAAATAATATCCTTAAGCTAATTTTGGCACTGCATTAAATTTATTTTGTAAAAAATATTTTAGTTTTTTACTATAGGGACGTTCTATAAATTTCGTAATCAAGTAGGCAAATGAAATAACAATTGGAAGAACAATAAAAAGTGTTACAATCCAAAATGGGATATGATAATGATTTTGCAAAAATCCAATTATTCCTCGAAAGGCATAAGAGTGAATTAAATACAATGCATAGGAAATTTCGCCTAAAAATATTGTCAATCTATTCACTATAAATTTTAAATGATTAGTAATAAATAATATGAAAAGAGAGAAATATATAATAAGCATACAAGAATATTGGATTTGGCTTATATAAAAAGGATCGGATTCCAAAAATCTAAAAATAAGGATCTGTGTGAGCATGCAAAATAAAAGAATGAAATATCCTTTCTTGTTTATTTCATTGATAGCCATTTTATAAAAAATAATTCCTGCGAAAAAAAGCGGAAAATGGTTTACTAAGGGAAAATAATCAGTATAATTACTGATGTAATTATTGGTAACCAGGAAAAAATTGAAAATTATCAGGATATTTATTAAACAACTTATGAGAGTGATATGTTTTAAGAGATTTAATTCGAATAAAATAAGTATTACTATGTAAAATAACATTTCAACTATCAAAGTCCAATAGGGACCATCCAGGTTAGGTACATTAAAATAGAGTTGAAACATTGTCAGATTAGCAAGATAATCCCATGATCCATATATTTTGATTTGATTTATAGGGAACTTAGTGATTTTTAAAAACATCATTACAGCAAAAGTGAAAGTGACACAAAACCAGTAAGTAGGGTACAATCTTGAAATTCTGTTAATCACAAACTTTTTACCGGAAGAAATTTTGTTAATGCTCATGAAAATCACAAATCCACTAATCAAAAAGAATAAATCTACGGCAGATACACCCAACGAAAATATTTTTGAAAGGCCCTTCCCTGATGTATAATGAAAGAAAACTACTGAAATAGCCGCAATTCCTCTTAAAGCATCAAGTTCGAGATACCGTCTTTTTTCCATTTCTTAAAGGGTGATGGTTCTATCTAATCTAATATTAACTTCAATTCAACAAAGAACATAGTGTCTTTTTTTTGTCAAAGTATATCAAGATTAATCCACAATGAATTAGTTCTGTTTATTATATCAAAGGCGAACGATTCCATACATTTCAACGATTCTCTTGTCAATTTCAGTACCCGTAAATATTATTTCGCAATTTTCGTTTTTATATTTTAATGCAGCAGAGGAGGATATGGTAATCACTTTAGAAGGATGATAATTAAATAATTCAAAAAATTGAAAAGGGATGGGTTGATCAATTACTAAAGAGTCTTTGAAATATTTACGATAGTTCGTTTTTTCGGCATAGTGGGTTTTTATTAAAAGGGAATTATATGAACTACCTTTCAATAGATTGAAATAAATAGAAACTTTATCTTTCTCTGGCATAAAGCCCCCTTCTTTTTTCCCAAAGGGCTGTGTTAGCAATACAGTTGAATAATTATTTAATGAATTTACAAGGTCACTACTCATTCCAAAAACATTTTGAATTGCAGTTCTTTCCACTTTACCTTTACTTTCCCAAAGAGTTTTTAAACAAACTCTTTCAACTTTATGGTTTATATTTGAATCAATTCCTTTTTCATGAGTTAGAATAATTTTATTAACAAAATTATCATAACCATATGGAATATATGAGCAAACGTTCTTATACATAAGTCTTGTCAATATATATTTATGCATTTTTTTTACTCGTGCCTCAAAAAAATCTTTAGATTGTAAATTAAAGGAACCATCTTCAATTACTGTAATACCGAATTTTCTGAATGGTACCGAAGATATAATTTCGTCATTTCCGTAAATACGAGAATACTTATATTCCCCTTTGTAGATCCACCACAAGCGTAGGTGTTCAAAATTTCTAATTATTATTCGTAGTACTTTTGAAAATAAACTTTTGCCTATAGAATCGCCTGAATATATGTAAATAACTTTTGCACCTTCACGGCGCAAATTTTTGACAACAGATTTTGGAATCCTATCAAGTAAGATATAATCTGCTTTATACCAGTTTTTATTAATCAGTAAAAAAACAAATAATGTGAAAAGAGATGGTGAAATTAATAGCTCTGTGCTTTTTTTCATACTTCAGTGAGGTTAAATTTATTCCTGAATCTTTTTCAATCACTTTTAGATTTCATTTTTCAATACAAAATATCAAGCTTATTTAATATTGTTTTGATATAGATCTGTTCTGCGATATAGAAATCTAAGGGAGTGTCTATATCTATTGATTCAATATCGTTGGTAATTACGAAATGAGGCTTTTGACCAATAATATTTTTGTTTTTAATCAAATCGCTTTTCTCAATAAGGCTAAAACCAAAATTTAATGCAAGAATATCTGGTAGATTCTGACTATTAGGAGCTTCCTCACGCTTGTAATTAATCGGTTCATTATTCAACCAAAGAAATTCTTTTATCAGTGATACTGTTGCAAGACTATCACATTTATCATTATTTTTAAATTCACAAATACATTTTTTTATTGTTCCTATTTCTATGAAAGGCGAAGTTACAGGGCAATATGCAAAAATATCAGTATCCGTCACTCTTCCCAAATGCTCAAAGTATTCACTTCCGGAACATTCTGAAGAAGCATAATATGGTGTCCTACGGTGATAGCTTACATTATGCTCTTTTGCTATCGCAATAGCTTTCTCAGAATCTGTGTTCACAATTATCTCATCAATTTCAGTAACACATTTCAGAGTCTCAATTTTCAATTCAAGAAGCGTTTTATTAGCAAATTTTCTAAGGTTCTTATCAATAACCCGTTGTGAACCTTTTCTAATCGGGATAACAGCAGTAATTTTGCTTCCATTCATTTGATTTAATTTAATGTATTTATGAATTCTAAAATTTTCTTCCCATATTTGGAATAATGAAATTTATCTATACCTAATTCTCTACCCTTTTGCCCTATATTATTTGCAAACGTTTTTTCTGATATTACCTGTTCCATTAAACGTGCATAATTGTCAATTGAATAAACGTCAGAGATATATGCATTTTCATTTGCAGAAAAATAATTTTTAATCTCTCCGACATTCCCTGTTATAATAGGACGGCCAGTAGCCACGTACTCACCTATCTTATGAGGGAATCTTGCCGTATCCTGCATTCTTGTTCTTAAAGGAATCAATAAAGCCAAAGCGCCTTGATATTCATCTATTAATTCTTCAAAAGGTAGTTTTGTTCTTATTATTACCTGATCGTTTAGCTGCTTCCTTTGAATCAACTCTTGAATTGTTGCTAACTGCGAAGGCTTTCCGCTAACTATTAAACGAAGTTTAAGTTTGAACTTTTTCTTAATTAGTAGTTCAAAACTATTTACGGTAAACTCAATAATATCTAAATATGAAATATCTCCACAGTATAAAAAATATTCTCCTTCTGATTTAGTTTTTAAATATTCTCTCGGTTTAATACTGTTAAAATCAGCGAGTATAGGAATTTTCAAAACTGGTTTTTTAAAATGACTGATCTTATTTGTAATTGCATCACTTATAGGAATAATTCCATCGATCATAAATCCAAATAAATAATCAAAGAGTATATAGTTTAATTTTTTAAAAAGTGATTTCTTTTCAAAATAAACGTGCCACTCAGTAATTATTACAATTAGCTTATAATTTAATATTCTTCCAATGACAACATAAAAGATAAAAATTGGAAAATAATTATAACCAATAAATAAATAATTATTTCTTTTCGGAAGTTTGATCCACTTTAGTATTTTATAAGTGTAAAAGGCGTTTTTGATTATTTGCAGTAAATTGCCTTTTTTAAAATTGTAATAATTTACCTCATCTTTTTCCCCAGAGTGATATTTCTCCTTGAAAAAAGAGATACCATTGAAGCCGTTAATGATTGATGCCTTAGCTCCCATTTCTGTTACTGATTTTGCCAATAGTTCATTCTTTGAATTATTAGCAGAATATTTAAGAGGATAATTATCAGTAACTCCTAGAAAAACAATATTTTCATACATGTGGTAATTCTCTAATAACTTTACAAGGATTTCCTGCCGCAATAACATTTGAAGGAATACTTTTATTAACTAAACTATTTGCACCAATTAAACTGTTATCGCCAATTGTTACTCCCTTTAGTATAGTACTGTTTACTCCTAACCAAACATTATTGCCTATTATTACATCAGATGGTACACCACTTCTGTAATCTTCGAGATGCCAATCACTATCTGTAATTAAAGTATTAGCACCACATCTAACATTATTCCCTAACTTTATATATTTAAATGCCCCTATCACTGTTCCACTAAAACCGCAATTATTTCCTATTTCAATTCGAGCTTTAAAAGGGGAAGGCGAAGTTGATATAATACAGGGCCTGTTGATGCCAATTAAGTTGGATCTTCTTTTAGAAAGAAAAGTACATTTGTTACCAATTGATATTTCTGTTCCAGGAAATTTTATGAAATGACATCTACCGATAAAAGTACATTTTCTTCCAATTCTCACTCCCCACCATTTTGCCGAAATGAGATTGATTTTACCCGTTAATTTATTAAACCTTGTGATAATTACGTAAAAAGAATGAGACAAGTTTCTATATTTCATGTAATTTGTATTTAGTTCGATTCAGGATTTATATCAGTAAATTCTGAATATTGCTGTAAAACCGCAACTAATCCTGCAAAACTTATTATTGGTATGGAGGTTAAATCAAAAGAATAAAGAAAGGCCAGTAAAAGGCTAAAAAAAGAAAATATTTTTACCATTGAGTAGGTAATAAGAAATACAGAAGTATCCTTCTGTATTTTTAAATTGAATTTGCACCAAGTCAAATTAAATCTAAACCAATCAAAAAGTGAAAGGAAAATCAAACTAATTCCGATAAGACCTGTAGTCGCAAACAATCCTATTAATCCAGAACGGCTTCGTGTACTATCATCAGATTGCATTATTGGAGTATCTTGACTTTCGATATATTTCATCTTCCCATTGTAATCATAGCCCTGAAGTCCGTAACCACCTATTATTTGTACAGGATCATTCAAGAAATCCTCAAATACATAACGAAACCCCTGGATTTTCCCCCAATCTGTCCAATGTTCTGCAATAGCATTAAATGAAACGGCAACTTCATTTTTATATACCGAATGTATGTCTCCCCTTTCTCCGCTTCCGTATTTACTATTGGTATTCTCATAATACATGTTCCAGGCGATAAGCAAACCAAAAGCTAAAACAACTGCGATTGAAATTATTTTAAAAAAATTTGAAATTGATAGAAAAAACTTCAACCGATTCTTATATAAGTAAAATAAAAGATAGAGCATCATAATAGCCATCACTACCATCACGGTTTTCGAATCCACGGTTGCAAATTGTGCAAGTGATATAATTACTACAACTATATATTTAAATTTCCGAGTCATCACCCATGTTAAAATTGCAAAAAGAGCTATCATAGCAGCATACCATGAAACTAAATGAGATGAATCAGGCCCAAAAGTTCCACTCGCTGCATCGTCTAAGGCAGCGCGCCATAATTCTATACCCCCAAATCCATCGTTCATCAGTTTAGTAGCAGGCGGTAATATCTGTAAAACCTGAAGCAGTGAAACAAAAGTCTGTAAAATTGCTACTGACACAAAAAGATTGAGTAATCTCTTATACTGAATTCTTGTTATTTCTTTTGAAATTAGAAGCAAGTATAAGAAAAAAAAAGAGCTAACAGTAATCAGTACAAACGGCATTTGATGATTATACAATGAACTTTCTAAAGCTATAAATATAAAAACCATCCAGGAGATTAAAAATAATTTCTTTAAGAGACTTTTTGGAATTCTGATTAAAAAAAACAAAAAAATTATAAATAGAATAAAAGAGGGCTTTGAAAGGTAATTTAAGATTAAAGAATTATGGATAAAGTTTTGCCCTACATAGAAACCTTGTGCAAAAAACCAAATTAACCAAACATTCAATGCAAGAAAAAGATTCTTAGAAAGGCAGTAGTATAAGATTATAGCTATAATTAAAATTACTGTTAAGTCCTTTCCTATCCAGCCAGCAAATAAAACGAATGCGAAAATTAGGAAGTATTGGGATATATACTTGGTATCCAAAAAATCCACTTCATAATTTATAGGTTTAAACTGGTGCATTAACTTCAATCTTTTCCCCTATTATTTTTTTATAAACTGAAATTAATTCAGACACGATTAATTTTCTATTATGCCTTTTCAAAGCAGTGCATCGAGCATTTTTACCATATTCTATTGCTAACTTCCAGTGTTTTACCAATTCAATTATCGCTGCCGCTGTTGAAAAGGATTCTCCTTCCTGAACAAGCAAACCGTCTCTTTCATTTTGAATCATTGAACTTGTTCCTCCAACATTAGATGCAATAATCGGCATACCTATCAGCATTGCTTCGCTCAAACTATTCGAGCTATTTTCAATATGACTTACCTGACAAAAGATATTTGAATCCATCAGTATTTCTAAAACATTTTTCTCATCTTTTTGACCTAAAAAAGAGACTTTTAATTTATTGAAATCAGCATTTAACCATTTCTGAACTACTCTCACTATTGCATCTTTTTCATTTAGACCTACCACACTCCACTCAAAGTCAAAATCTTTATAAGTAGAAAGTAATGAAGCTGTTTTGGCAATCATTTCCAACCCTTTGAATATTGCAGGACTCAGAACAGTAACAATTTGTATTTTATTCTTTGAAATTTTCGGTTGCCAAATGCATTCGTAAAATGAATTTCGTAGTATTTCGTTGCCAGTAAAATAAATTGCGTTGGGTGCGAGAAATTCTGAAATTCTCTTATCCCATTCAGTCCGACCAATTATATATTCTGTCCTTTTTAATATCTGCCTTTCTCTCAACAACCTTCTACTCATGTTTTTAAATAATATTACATGAGATTTCCTTAGTATTTTAATCTTTATTCCTTCATTTTTAGTGGCAACATGCATTGGAATTCCAGAAAAGAACTTTTCTGCAATTGCACTTAAAATTCCTTGAACTGAAATTGCGGTAGGTATTTTAACTTTTCCTGCAAGAAGCCCAAAATTGTCCTCAGTACCATGGACATGAATTAGATCTGGCTTGACTTTATGAACAACCTTTAATAATTGTTGTAATTCTTCATTATCACTTTTAACAATATTCCGTGACCGGTTAATTAGTCTTTTAAGTTTCGAGCTGGAGCTCTTTCGATACACAGGGAAGTACACCGTGTTACCAATCCTAAATTCATCCAAATATTTATCCAGGTAAAAAGATACAGTCAATTCAACATCTTCACTCAACGATAACTCTTTTTCCAAAGAAGTAAGCCATCCTCCTGAATATTTTTCCATGCCAATTTTTTCAGAAACAGCACCCGGTGGTACATTAGTAAACCATAGAACTTTCATTTTCGTCATCACAAATATTCCTGTTAATTAATGAAATATTAGAAAAACTTTCTGATTAAAATAATCTTAACTTTTCTATTCAAATAAATCCAAAAAATAAAACCTTTATTAGAATAATTCTATTTGAAGAATATTTTATTTTTTATATCCGAATATAAGGTAAGAGGGCTATAGCCAAGTCGGTAAAAACTACCGTAATTTTTAATATTCGGATTCCCGATCATAAGCCGGTTTAAACATAGAAAATTAGTTGAATTTAAAGGTAAAATATTCTTTTTCTGAACAGTGGTAAAAACCATTCTAAAACCTGCTTCTTTCGCTACTTGTAACACAAGATCATTAAAGAGGCCATTAGGAAATGCATGACATAGAGGCACTCTACCAGTTATACCTAAAATAATTTTATTAGACTGATTAAATTCCTCGCGTATTTCTTCCTCGCTATAGTTTATCAATATTGCGTGATTATGAGTATGATTTCCGATGGATATTAGAGGATTAGATGAAAGAGTTTTTAGTTCGTCAATTATAAGCGGTCGATCTATGTCCGACCAGGGACACATTGATTTTACGCCAAAATTCTTTTTAATATACTCATTGATATAAGAATATTTAAAAAATTTTAAATGCACCTGTTCTTTCTTGATATCTAATATCTGTTTGTTTTCCCTTTTCCGGTATTTGTAGATAATATCCCACCAATAGGAAGAATGTTCCTGTATATTTTTTGTGGTAACAAACACAACAGCAGGAATTTTATATTTGTTAAGAAGATCAACAGCAAGCAAATTATTAAAATACCCATCATCGAAAGAAATTATTCCATAAGTCTTGCCATTTGGAAGATCTGTCAGTAAATCTTCAGGTTTAATAAAAATATAATTATGCTCAAGAAAATAATTCAAAAAATCTTTAAATTCATTAATAGTGACATTATTTTGAGGATCAACATGGTTTAAATCTCTTTCTTTGTCAGATGCATAAATTCCATGAAAATAAAAAATGGTAACTGTATTATTTTCAGAAATAAATTTGAGAAGCAAAGGATTGAATAAATATCCCAGTTTCTCTATTACTGAAGGAATTCTTTTCCCAATTTGTTTCTTGATATTATTTAAAGTATGCACTATAAATTTTAATTGACCTTCAAAGAATTATTCTTAATTAAAGTTTTATAAAATGAAATTGTTTGATCTGCCATATTGGTGATATCAAATCTTTTTGCGTTGTTAAATTGTTCACACTTAACTTTTTCACGTAATTCCTCGTTTGAGTATGATATTAAAATTTCGGCCAAACGCTGAGGAGTAATATCAGCTGGCAATACTCCAACTTGTGTCTGTGGGAATTTTTCAGATATGCCACCTGTATCTAATGCCAAAACAGGCAACCCAATTGAGAATGCTTCGGAGATAGAAAGGGGCGAATTATCATTAATAGCAGTATGTACATAAATATGTGATTTATTAATAATTTCAAGTCGTTCCTTTTGAAACCCCCAAAAGATTACATCATCACTGAGTCCCTTTTCTTCCACAATTTTCTCCCATTCACATCTCTTTGGTCCTTTTCCCAGAAACCATATTTTGAAATTAAAATTTTGTTGTTTAAGAAATTCAGCGGCATTAATTAAAAGAATTTGATTTTTCCTTTCTTCAAGTGTTCCAACATTGCTAATAATAAAAGGATGAGAAGTTAACTTTTGCGGAAGTAATTCCGGAAAAGTTACTCCGTATGGTATAAACCTCTTACAATTACTTTCAGCAAGAAGATGTTTTGAATTTTCATAAACATAATTTGAAACGAAGATGTAGTTGTGATTATTTCGAAAAAGGAACTGAAACCATTTTTCTACCTTAACTAACTGATCGGCTGTCAAATTATACATCAAACGTCTCTCAGAGATAGGATTATCATTATAATGACAAGTTGTTACCACAGGAACTTTAGCATTTACCGCAAATTTCGCCGCACAAGAAGAACTTGGCTCCTGAGCATGAATAATATCCCAACTTTTCTTTTTCTTTACTCTTCTTACTGCAAAGTAGATCGAAATGAAATAAAATGCTTCAACATTGAATAGTTTATTATAGTCAGAATGAAAAAAAGTTAATGATAATTTGCGAAATACTTTTAAAATAAGTTTTATTATAATAGGAGAACTCTTAGGTGTTACTATAGTAACAAAATGACCGTTTTTGGTATATTCATCTCTCAAACTGACATAATAAGTTTTTACACCTGTTTGTGATATTAATTCCAACTGTGAAATAATTAGAATATTCATTTTTAATAATTGTCTATTTGTTTTATAAACATTCTTAATTTGATTGGAGAAAAAGCAGAAAGTTCAATAATAGTAAGACTTAAACTTATCTTAAGGAAAATCATACTTCTTCATACATGGTATGTATTCCACAATGAGTGCTAATCCTGTTTTAACCTAATCCTGTTTTAAATATTTAAATAGGCGAAATTTTGGATAATTTATAGATGAGAAAATACTTTTTATCAATAGTATATCCTCATTTTTAAATTTATAGCATAATAAGAGATAAAAAGATCCTCCTACAAAAAAATCAAACAATAATTTCCCAATGTAGTTAATGTTTATATTATTAAATAATACATAATCGAAAATTTGAAAACAACAAATGACAGTAATGCAAATAACCAAATATGAAAAGAATAGTTTTAAATGTTCAAATCTTAGGTTTACTTCCTTCAGTCCTACAAATAGATAAGTAATGTACTGTAAAAGCCGGTTTATAATAATCGCTCCTATTATATATAAGATTCCGTATTTAGCAAAAAATAAAATTGATACTACTTCAACAATAGAAGTACAACTGAATATTATAAGATACAGCTTAGACTTACTTTTTGCAAGCAGTAATTCTTGTTGAATGGTAATAAAAGGATCAAACAATTTTATAACACAAAATAGCTTGACATAAATTACAGCTTCTATCCATTTTTGTGTTAACAGGATTAAAACAATGGCATTGGCGTTAAAAAACACAAAAAATAAAAGAGGAAAAGCAATAAAAGCGACAAGTGTATTAGTTTTTATTAAAGCATTGCTTAGTTTTTCACTTTCGCTTTGGAACTTTGAAAATAAAGGCAGAGACATTTTTAAAACAACGCCTTGTATACTGCTAATAATGATTTCAGGAAATTTCATGCCTCTGTTATATAAACCCAAATCTCTATCGCTATAAAACTTTGCCACTACTATTGAGTTAAATTGTTGTACAAAAAAAAATAAAATACTCGTTGCCAAAACATTCAGACCAAATGGAATTAGATTAGAAAGTGATGAATAAGAGAACATTATCTTTGGATACCATGAGGAATGGATCCAAAAACATAAATCTCTGATAACTAATGCTAATATTGTTGAATACACTAATGCCCAAACTCCATATCCCTTATAAGCTAATATGATTCCTACTAAACCACTAATAATGGAACTCAGTATTTGCGAAATCGAAATTTTCTTAAAATCCAATTCCTTCATTAATAGAGTTCTTTGCGTTTGGCCTAAAGCTTCTAATGGTAAAGTAAGCGACAATACGCGCAGAATATTATTTAATCGTGATTCGTGAAAAAAAGAAGAAATAAACGGTGCTAAAAAACATAATATTAAAGTCATAAAGCACCCTAATAGAATATTCAAGTAAAATGCAGTATTAATTTGAATAGTAGTTAATTCTTTCTTTTGAATAAGAGCGGTTTCAAAACCTCCATCTGTGATGGCGGCACATATAGTAATAAATACAGTGGTTAATGCAATCAAACCAAAATCACTAGGCTTTAGCAACCTCGCTAAAACAATACCTATTATAAATTGAGCAATTAATAGAGAGAATTTTGCAATAATTGCCCACACAGATGCAGTTATTGCTTTGGATTTCAAATCTTCTGACGCTATCATCTATTATTACTTTCTGTACTTATTAGCAGCTTTAATCTGTAGTTAATTTAATTATGTTATATTTTGTAATGTTTTCTTTTCAATTCTTTCCTAAAGCAAAAGAAACTGAATCATAAAAATTCTTCCGATAGTAATGTAATCTAAGAATGTGACAATAAATGAGTTTGGAAACTTTTTTCTCCACTTCTTTCTTTACTTCCTAAGCGATCTTTGTCATCCATTTCTGCAATCATCATAAAACCTAATGATGGTAAACTAACTTTCAGAGTAGAATTTTTAATCACTAAAATTTTACCACTAGTTGAGTAAAATGGAGCATCACTATTTCTTGTTTCGCTATTTATATTTACTTCAATTCTTTCCAATTTGATATCCTCATGATATTGTATAAATTCTTTAATCGCTTCTATTTCTTCATCTTTTATTAAAGCAGGTTTACCTTTCCAATAAACAAAACTTAGAACACTTTCAGCTTGTTCAAACAGAAAAAGATTTTCTTCTTCTACCTTGACAAATACATAAGAACTAAATAAAGGCTCATAATTTAATTTTCTTTTCCTGAATTTCTTTATTTGCTTACAATTCAGGGGACAAAAGCTTTCAATTTTTCTTTTAGCCAGTGACGAAGCCACTTTCATTTCGCATTTCGCTTTTGTATAAACGATATACCAATTCTTCTGCATAATTTTTCTTTTTTAGAATGAAAATTGCAGCTAATCAGAGGAAGATTTTTATACTATAAGATGAACAGACAGGGGTTATTATCTTCGTTACATCTTAATGTAGAATTTATCAGAATTTATAGGATTGGATTAATTGGATTGGATATTAAAGGATATATGAAATGGCTTCGCCACCCTCAGTTACATCTGAGGTTTGAGAAAAGTAAAAACTATAAATCCCGTAGAAAAAATATTTACGCTTCCCTTGAACAAACTTTCTTTACTACCCGGGATGAGAATGCCTTCCTGTTAAGAAAAAAAGATACAAGAACCACTGCTTTTATTCATTGTGGCTCCCGCTAAAAACCGTTTTGTCTTCGTTTTATTCGTCAGTTTGTATTCAGTTATCAGTTATTGGTTCCATTTGGTGACTCTTACATGTCAGCTACCGGCGATCAACTCATGACTCCCTTCATTACTAATTTTTTTTCCTTTGCCTTCTTTTTATTTCCACTTCCGTAATTATATCCATAACCGTAATAGTTCCTTAAAAATCCGCGGGTTTTAACTCCATTAAATACAATTGCCGGATTGGTAATAGGATTTATACGGTTATTTTCATCTATTTTTTTAATAAGCGTTTTTGGCGTGTAATTCTGTCTTACCACATACAAAGTAGCATCACACAACCGGGTGAGGATATATCCATCGTTCACGAGGCCGACAGGTGAGGTATCAATTATCACTACATCAAAAATATTTTCTAAATAATCAAGCAATTCTTTGGCTTTTTCTGCTGATAAAAGTTCGGAAGGATTTTCAGGAATTGTTCCGGCTGAAATAAAGCATAAATTTTCATGTTCAGTGATCCGGTTTATAATTTCCTCCGGCTCTTTTTCACCAGTTAAGAATTCTGTAACACCATGTTCATGATCTACATTTAAGATCGTGGAAAGTGAGGGATTATTGAGATCAAGATCAACAAGAACCACTTTTTTTCCTGTCAGAGAAATGCTTACGGCCAGGTTTGCGGCAATGAAGCTTTTTCCTTCACCCGGAATGCTTGAAGTAACCAGGATCTTTTTATGCCGGTTATCTATACCAAGAAACGATAAAGAGATTCGTAACTTTCTAAACTGCTCTGATAAAAAACTTCTTTTGCCGGCGGTAATCACAACCGCTCTTTTCGATTTATCATAATCAATTTCTCCAATGGTGAGGATAGTAGTTCGTGATTCTACTTCACTCCGGTATTGAACTTTCCCCAGCAGGGATTCTTTCATGGATATAACTGCAATAGTTACTCCCAGGCATGCAACAAGGGCTATTAAATAGACCACCATTTTCTTCGGACTTACCGGATCAGGGAGGGTATGTGCCTCATCCACTACCCGGTTGCTGGAAACAGTAGAAGCGTAAGCCAGGGCGCTTTCTTCTCTTTTTTGTAATAAAAAACCATAAATGTTACTTTTTATTTGTTGTTCGCGGCTGATGTCGAGTAGCTGCCGTTCTTTTTGTGGCACCGCCTGCAGCAGGGAATTGTAATTTCCATTAGTAGCATAAATGTTTTCCCTGGCCGCAATAAGGCTCTGTTTCTGGCTTTGAATATTTTGTAAAATGTTTGGCTTTATTTTATTGATCTGATCCCGGATAGAAACGATGGTAGGATTATTTTCACCAACGGTTTTCTTTAATTTTTCATACTCGAGCTGAGAGGTGTATAATTTGTCTATAAGCTGTGAAAGCACCGGATCACTGATGCCCAGCGTAGAAGGAACAATGCCGGCGCTGTTTTCTTTGTTTTTTACAAATTTTTCTACCTGGTCCAAAACAGAAATCTGGGTATTCACTTCGCTTAACTTCTGGTCGTTTGCGCTTACATTTTGCAGGTACAACTGTCCTTGCGTACTAATATCAACCGCGCCTTTTCCTGATTTATATTCCTCGATTTTCTTTTCGATAGAATCAAGGTCATTAGACGCCAGCCTCAGCCGGCTTTCAACAAACACCAGCGTATTTTTAGCTAACGTATCTTTTTCGTTAATTTCAGATTGCCGGTAAGCAGTGATTAACTGGTCTAAAACATCAGTAGCACGCTGCGGTACAGCATCTTTATAGCTCAAATTTATAATAGAAGACAGCTTGCCTGCGGATTCCACTTTTAAACTTCCCGAAAGATTAGAAGCGACACTTGCAGGGTTCTGTAAAGCAAAATAAAACTTCTGATCCGTCTTTTCTGAATTCTGATAATCTTTATTGGGAATGAATTTTAAAAAGCCGTAAGGTGTATTTACGATTTGATTAATGGGGTATTTGTATTTATCAGCAAGCAGGACAGATTGACCATTTTCATCGTAAGAAAAATATATTTTATTATATTTCTTTATAGAATCACGATTGTTGAATTCCTTTATAGAATCGGGAGATGGAACTTCAATAAATACGGGGGAATTACTGTATGCTGAAACAGGACGCAGCTTTCCTTCTTGAAATACCGGGGCATATAAATCCAGCGCTTTGACCACCTTTTTCATTAAGGAATAAGATTGAAGGACTTCAACTTCATTTTCAACAATTACGTTTGAGGAAATCAGGTTGAGAGAAGCTGCCATTTTAGACTCTTCATTACCTTTTGTTTCATCTTTAATGAGGATCGCAGCTTTGGCTTCATACAGCGGCGTTGCAAACTTCATATAAGTATATGCACCGCCAATCGCTATAACGAATGCCAATAAAAACCACGGCCAGTAAGAAATGTATTTTGAAGCAAGTTGTTGAAGTAAGCTTTCTTCATCTTCCTCTTTTATATTCTTTTTCGTCTGCATTTTTTTAAACTAATATTTACCTTCCTCCTTAATAATTGTAGAATTAAGGATGTTTATACAAATGCTTAAAATAGTGCTGGCTCTTTTTCTTATGTAATAAAAAGTAAGTCGGTGTTTTATAACAAAAACACAGGCTGCTGCGCAGTACAAATTAAGTGGATGTTGGAAATTCTGTTAGGATTTAGAATTAAATAATAATTCTTTGAGATAGATTTTTAAAAGGTTGGATCAGAAAAATGTATTTTTATTTTTCCTGTGGGCAAACTTAGTTGTTTAATGAATATAATCCAAATTTCTTCCGTAAAAAAAATAGGGAAACCCGCATAAAAAATAAAATAAAGAAAGTAATTCCACGATACTTCCTTATCGTTTTAATACGCTGCAAGGTAATTACAACCTTATAAAGCAGTAACGTTCTTGTGCAGTGCATTGCTTGCCCTATATCTTTGTACCAGAAGCTGATTGATGTTCAACAAACATTAATTGCTCCCAATATCTATCGGGATCAAATCCATTGAAAAACATCACATCCTTTAATCTCGGAGGGAGCATGAAAAACAGTAGCCAATTATTATTGAAAGAAATTAATAACAAACAGTCACAAGCCGGAAGAGCTACGCGATCCGGATTCCGTCCGTCTATTTTGTATTTTGTTTTCCTGGGAAAAAACTTATTCTTATTCAACAGTAATACTACCCGTATAAATCAGGTTCCGGAATTTAGGCAAATTATAAAGAAATAGCTTAGCTATTTCAGGATTTTAATTAATGTGTATAGTTGTTTAAGGACTTGACATAAGGCTATACAATGTATGGATGAAGTATGGATAGTGTATGAAGAGTGTATGACAATGGGCAGTGGAGACACTGCCCACGGCGTCCTGCGTCCGGAAATTTCGGGTATAATGCCGGTGATACTGTCTTTTGGCCAATGAAATGGACCATTACGAATATACGTTCAATAACTATTTCATAAACTCTTGCTTTATAAAAACATATTCTGGTTTGCGTATGATTGCTTTTACAATTGAGAAAGCAGAAAAATAATAACTGGTCTTCAAATATTTCCTATTATTTTTAATCGAATAATTTATGAACAATATCTATAAAATAAAATATTGGCCGCGGTTTTTTGCAGTAATTGTGCTGTTTAATTTTACCTCTTTAAACCATGTTACCGCGCAGTCAAAAAAACACTTAATAAATATGGTTTGTTTGTGGTTAAAGATCCAAAAATGTTGCATCGGAAATTAAACAGGATTCAAATAAACAAATGGTGAATTTCCTAAAACTTATTCCAGGATTGGTTTTGGATTTAAAATATGCAACTCAGGACAATTTTATGCATCAGAAATTGTATCCGCCGGTTGCCACTACTTTTCTTCGCAAGCCTGCTGCAGATTCATTAAAGAAGGTCGTTGAAGAATTAAAAGGACAAAATTTAGACATTAAGATTTTTGATGCTTACCGTCCTTATTCAGTTACAGAAAAATGTGGGAAAAAGTAAAGGACGACCGTTACGCCGCCGATCCATCCAAAGGAGGCGGCCATAACCGTGGAACTGCTGTCAATCTGACTTTGATTGATCTGAATACAAAAAAAGAATTGCCCATGGGAACCGGTTTTGACAACTTTAGCGATACGGTACATATAGATTTTATGAATCTTCCAAAAGATGTTTTGAACAACCGGAATATTTTGGCAGTTGTGAATAATCAAAAAGATTATGTGGAAAACTATAAAAAAGTCGCATAAAAAAGATTTGTTTTTTCCATAGCAATCCACACCAACCGCAATATGGGGAACAAAATTCTATTTTTAAACAGCTTCTTAGTTTTTTGCAATCTATCTTACTTTCTTCTTCTATTTTTATTTCCTTTTACCAGCCTAATAAAAAAAGATGGACTTCGGTTCATACCCAGATCCGGTAACTATCGGATCGTATTTGCAACAACCAACACAGTAAATCAACAAAAAAAATGAATTTCTATTTTTTATTTTTTGCCGTGAGATTTACAGTTTTTATAATCCATATTTATACATTTATTTGCTTCCTTCTTTCAACATTTCTTTTACGCCAGCTTCAAGCTGCGGATCCTGTCCGTTCAATAATTTATTGTAAGGGTTTTCCACTTTTATGTCGGGTTCCAACTGATGATTTTCAGTGAAATGGTCTTCGTTGACTCCTTTGGTGGCTATCATTGGAATGCCAAAAAGCAGGGTGGGATCAATCTGCCATTCCCACCATACTGCTGTTCCTGTACCGGGAACCGGCATACCTATCAATTTGCCAACGCCCAGTTCTTTATAAATATAAGGGAACATAAAGGCGTCGGAATAATTACATTCACTTATCAGCACACAACTGGGCTTGTCCCATTTATCCATAGATTCTCCCCCAGGCACAATATGCCCCTGTGGTGCAAACTGCATATACAATTTGCCACTCAGAAAAGTTACCAGGTAATCATGCAGCCATCCGCCGCCATTGAAGCGCGTATCCACAATAAGCGCTTTTTTATCAAAGTTCTTCCCGAGTACTTTATTAATCACTGTCCTGAAGCTGGGATCGTTCATTGCTTTCACATGTACATATCCTATTTGTCCGTGAGACAGACTATCCGTCATTTTCTGCATGGTATGCACCCAACGATCGTACATGAGCGACTGCTCTTCGGCATGTGTAACAGGCTTGATAACTTCGTCCCATGTCTTTGCCGATTCGGGGTTATAAAAAGTGAGGCGGGTAAATGCTCCGGCTGCATGGTTCAATAACATAGCCCAGTCGAAAGCGGCAGTGATTTGCGTTCCGTTAATTTTTTCAAGGATATCACCGAGCTTTACGTTGGTCTTACTATTATCCATCGGGCCTCCTACGAGTATTTCCTCTACCTGCAGACCGTTGCCAGTGGCAGTGTCATTATACAAAATACCGAGTGAAGCCGTTTCATCTGGATTTTCGGGCCGGGGATAATACCGGGCTCCGGTATGAGATACATCGAGTTCCCCCAGCATTTCACTCAACAGATCTCTGAAGTCATAGTTGTTATTGACAAAGGGAAGAAATTGTTTGTAAAAATCATGGTAATACTGCCAGTCAACTCCCTGAAATTTTGGGTCAAAGAGTTTTTTTCCAACCTGTCGCCAGGTATGCTCAAAGATATAATTGCGTTCGCCCTCCGCATCCAGGCTAAAATTACCTTTAATAGGAAGCGCCTTTACAATATCTATGGCAGCTTTATCTTTTTTGTCACTTATATCTATCGTACTTATTATGCCGCCTGCAAGAACAAAAATGGTTTTGCCGGCTGTATCTATGGCAAGGGTGCCTCCGCCCTTAGCACTCAGATGAGCCAGTACTTTAGTATCATGAGTGCGGGTTTCAGTTTGCCACAGGTCATAGTCATTTTCATATTTAGCAAGATAATATAGCTTTTCACCATCTTTAGAAAGAATAAAATCACTAAGCAGCGATGAATTGATGGTTAATCTTTTGGTACGGTTTTCCAGGTTGTCCAGGTCCAGCTTCAGCGAACTTTCTTCATTGTTACTTATTTCTTTATGATCCTCATTCTTCTTTTTATTCTTCTTTTGAGATAATACGCTTTTTTGCATAGCGGTATCTTTTTTTTCTTCCTTCTTTAAAAGATCAAAATCATCTTTGCTGAGATTGAAGCGGTCAAATGCCTTCTTATTGAAGAACATGGCATAGACATCTCCCTGGCCTCCCTGGCTTGGATTGCTCAGGCCCTCCCTGTCAGAAATCCACAACATCATCTTTCCCCCCATTCCCCATTTGGGCGTATTATCCTGAAAACCACTTTCAGTAAGGTTTTTCCGCTCGCCGCTTCCATCGGCTTTGACCAGGTCAATTTCGCTACGGCTGAAAGTGCCCTCACCCGAATTGGCAAGAAGCCATTTACTATCCGGCGACCAGGTAAAATATTCATCTCCGTCCGAATAAGAATAATTAACGCCTTCGGGAATTACTGTTACTGTTTTTTTTGTTTCAATGTCATAGACCTTGAGTATGTTGCGTTCTTCGAGATAAGCTATTTTTTTCCCATCAGGTGAATAAAGAGGTTGAAATTCATCTTTAGCCGTGGCAATTATTGGCGTATCCTGAATAATGGTAGCGGCGTAAAAGTAAGGTTCATCTTTATTGGCAATATGCAATCTGTCAATGTCCCACGAACTGTCTTTCTCAACAGAGTAAATGATAGAACGGCCATCGGGACTAAATTCTATCATACGTTCCTGGTACGGAGTAGACGTTAATCTTTTGGTAGTGTTGCCATCAGCTGACGACACAAAAATATCTCCACGGTAAACAAAAGCCACTTCCATGCCATCGGGCGACAACGCCATTTCACTTATGTCCTTATTAGATACTGAAAGCGTTTTTGAAGCCTGCTGCGCAAAGTCGGCGCGAAGGGTAATATTTACTTTTTCTGGTTGCTGCCCGGGTATAATTGTGTAGATATCGCCTCCTTGCGTAAAACATAGCATGCCTGTGGCGGAACGGCTAAGCCCCCTGACAGGGTTTCTTTTAAAATGAGTCAGCTCGGTACGCAGGGTACTATCTGCAAGGGATGCCTGGTACACGTTCAGATCATTGTCATTTTGCTCACTCAGATAATAATAAGTGTTTCCATCTCCCCATACCGGCTCCAGGTCGTTTCCCTGGAAGTCTGTCAGTTTAGAATACTTTCCTGTGGCCACATCATAAGTCCAGATATCGCGGGTAACCGAAGCTCTTTCATGCTTACGCTCATCACTTTCAAAGCCTTTGGTATCCTGAAAAATGATCTTACTGCCGTCTTTATTATAAGTAGCGAAGCCCATACCTGCCGAGTTGATCATCACCGATCTGCCACCTTGTACCGGAACACGGTAAAGCTTGGCAAAAAGCCCGGGTATCGGAAACCGGACAGAAGTAAAAATATCATTGCGGGCAGTTCCGAAAATAACTGACTTATCATCGGGAGTAAAATCGCTGGGGACATCAGGAGCAGAATTGTAAGTAAGCCTTGTGGCTGTTCCCCCGTCTGAAGGCATAATAAACACATCAAAATTTCCATACCTGTCTGATGCAAAGGCGATAGACTTCCCGTCATGGCTCCATACCGGATTGCTTTCATAATCGGGAGTTATTGTTATGGGAGTGGCTATACCTCCGGCAGAAGGCACTTTGAAGATATCGCCTTTATATTCAAAAGCAATCCATTGCCCGTCGGGAGAAATAGCTGGATTCCTAAGCCACCTGGGCGTAGCGCCTGGCTGTGCTGAGGCAAATAATGAACTAAAAAACATTAGCAAAAACAAGAAAATCTTCATCGCAGATTAGATTTAAGATGTGGATAATAGAAAGTGGTAAATTTATCTTTCGGATAATAAAGGTATGTAATATTGAAATAAATGATTTATTAATGATCTAATTCATCAATGTAGTGTATGAAGTTGCTGCCAAAATAAAGACTGACTTTCCATTTACTACAGGGATCTGCTTTTCATTTTTCATATCTCTTTTATTATCGGTAACCCATACACGCAAATATTTTATTTCTTCCGGAATACCGGTAATCATTACATTTCGCTTAGCGCCGTTGTTAACAAGATGAATGGCATAGATTTTTTTGGCATTATCACCCAGGGCTGCACCGGAAACATTATTACCATCAATTTTAAGCGGCATTGCTTTTAATCCTTTGGGTGTAGAAGCCAGTTGTTTCAGATTCCAGAAACGCTGAGTAGGATGAAGTGGTTCACTGGTATCGCCATAAACACCCCCTCCGGCAAGGAGGGAATAATCGGAAGTAAGCTGCCATTGCAAAATGGATTCAGGTTGACAAATAGCCAGCAATCTTACATACAAATTGATTTCCTGCAAAGCATAAATAGGTTCTTTAAAAATATCAGGATAGCCCCATGCCTGCGCATCAATACTGCCTTCGCCAACGAGTAAGGGGTGATGTATTTGCGTAGCCGCATCGGCCCATTTCTTCAATGTATCTTTATCCCAGCCCCGCCATGAATGAAAAGATACAGCGCCAATATAAGGATAAGTGGCCGGGTCATTGAGAGCAGGAACAATAAATTGAAATGTGTTGGCATCCGAATTATCACCCAGCAATAATTTTGTTTTCAATCCTCTTGACGCAAAATAAGCGCCCAATCCTTTGATCAGTTCATCATGTTCCTCTCCTGTTTGCCTTATGTTGATACCGAGGTCAGATTCATTAAATGAAAAATCGGCAATCTCTACTCCGTATTCATCTTTGAGATATTGAATATAATCAGCAATGGATTTATAGATTTCCTTTGTTTTGGAATGATCTATCTGATTTCCCCACACATGATCAGGACCTGGCCTGAAATGCAAAGGCCCAACCACAGCCCATTGCGGAGGAAACCATGCTGTAAGAATAACCGGCATTCCCATTTTATATAAGCGTTGCGCCATTTCCATGGATTGCTGCACATGATGGTTTAACTTATCTGCCTTTGCTGCGGCAATAGGATCTGTATCCATATCCGGCTGCCAAAACATCCACGGCATTTCTACTCTCCCCCAGGCCACTCGCAGATTTTTCAAACAATAGTCTATTACTTCGGGATCTATCTTAGGATTTTGCAAACGGAAATTACCACCGAGGCCGTCAAACTCCCTCCCGGTAATAGCTGTGTTCAATGCAATTGTTATTGGTTTTTTATCAATCAGTCCGGAAGCTTTTATAGAAAAATTGATATCTGCGGTTTCCCCGTTCTTTATATCGCCCGATAGAATAGGAATAAAAATATGAATATCATGATCAGATTCTTTTTTAATAATGAGCTTTTCAGGATTTTGAAAAGTAATTTTAAGATGAAGCGATGGAGAATTAAACTGAATAGAACCTGCAGGTGTTTCCACGTATTTATTAAGTGCATCCAAACCTTCAGCCAGTTTTATTAATTTTAATTTATCAATTCTCATATTTCCACCTAAATAATATTTTGGAGGAAGTATGATACTAAAATAAACCCCTTCAAGTGACATATCTGCTTTTGCGCTTAATTGCACATTCACATCTGCACTTCCCTTTCCTTTGTCTGTAACACTTTCTTTGAAATATAAACTATCCAAATTAGTAGCGACAATTTGCGTATATCCATTCCTGTTATAATGAGGTCTTTGTCTTTCTTTGGCAGTAACGCTTATGTCTTTCCAGTCTTTTTGAACAGAACTTAGATTGGTTTCAAATTGCATCAACTGACCGTCTGTCCTGATACCTGAAATATTCCCCCAGGGTTCAAGCTGTACCTGGGCAAATAATTGTACGGACGTAAAAAGGAGAATCACAGAGATCAAACTGTATTTAAAAATGTTCTTCTGCATATTTTTTATTTTATACAACTATTCACTACTATTGATTTTATAAATATCCTAACTTTCTTAAATAAGCAATCCATTTCTGATAGCCACCTCCACCAGGCGTAAGATGAAGGCCTTCAAAAGTATATCTTGCATCCAGCCGGCCTTGTTTATCCGTAAACAGATCATGAATATTTATGTAGAGAACATGCAACTCTGTTGCTACTTTTTTTATGAGTTTGTTGGTAGCAATGATGCGATCCTGTTTATTATAATGCTGCGGAAAGTAAGGAATATCAGGGTTTACCGGCATAATACTTTCTACATATATTTTTGTAGAAGGGCTGCCAGCATGCAAACGCAAAACTATTTTACGGATATTATCCGCGATCACTGCATCAGGGATATCTTTTCCAATATCATTAATCCCAATCAGCAGAAATACTTTAGAAGGCTTTCTTTTAATTATATCGTCCAAACGATCCAGTACGCCATAAGTAATATCGCCGCCGATCCCGCGATTGATGACAGTGGTATCATTCAGCAATTTTTCCCAATTTCCCATTTCGGTAATACTGTTTCCCAAAAATATGATGCGGCCAGTAACTACAAGTTGTTTTTCAAACATTGCTCTGCGTTGTGTATAATGGTCTGGCAGAAAACCGGTAGTATCGAAAAGGTGCTCACGAGTTATTTGTGAGAAACAAAAAGCCGGCAGTAAACAAACAAATAAGATGAATTTTAATTTTTTCACAATGATTTATTTTTTTTATCACAATTCGTATATCTATAAACGTTATTGTCGCTGACAGTCAAATTTAAATTGAATCTTCCAAATGCTAAAATTATAAATTAATAATTACCATTGCACCGAAATTTTTCCATTTGAATTACTGAAATCAACTGATTGTTCTTCTGCGTTTGACATGGTTTTTAAAGTTTGGCCATTCAAAGTCAAATGTAAGCTATCAGGAAATCCGTGCAATACTAAATGTACATTCCGGAATTTGGAAACATAATCTCCCTGTACCCCATTCAACAAAATTTCTTTCTGCTGTGGTTTAAAATCAATATCTCTCAAATAATACTTTCCTTTTTCGTATTGATAGGTAGTGCCGTCGTCTTCGTAGTATGTAAAACTATTGGCATTATCTCCATACCAGATATTCAGGTACATAATTCCATTTCCATTATCTGCAGTACTCTGAACTACATTTTGCATTGGAATAATGGCGCCTTCTTTAATGAATACCGGTAAATCATTCAACGGGCTTCCAACCCACGTTATGCTATTCCCTGTATATTTTTTATCGCTTCCAAAACGGTACCAGTTTCCATCCGGAAGATAAACCTGTTCCGCGTTATTGGTGCTGGCTACCGGCGCTACCAGCATGGAAGGGCCGAATAAAAATTCATTTTCAAAACGTGAGTCATACACGTTTTCATTGTGCGTATAATCAATCGCTAATGTACGGTTAATGGGTATTCCGCTGAGATGAGTTGCATAAAATGAAGAATACAAATAAGGCAATAAGCGATATCTCGTTTGTATGGAATGCCTTATCAGAATTTCATTTTCTTCTCCCCATGCCCAGGGCTCATGAGATGTATTCCCTTTGGCCGTATGATTACGAAACATGGGAGTATAAGTTCCCAGCGACATCCAGCGAACCATAAGATCCGGAGAAGGATTTCCTAAAAAACCACCCACATCTACTCCGTCAAATGCTTCCCCTGCCAAACCCATGCTATTAATCATCCTGTAAGCAAGCAACATGTGATCGTCAGTTGGATTATTGTCGCCGGTCCACATAGCCGAGTATCGTTGAATACCGGAATACGCGGCCCTCGTTAATACAAAAGGACGATTGCCATTTAATAAATCTTTCGTTCCTTCAAACGTAGCACGCGCCATTTGCATACCATAAATATTTCTTGCTTTTTTTAAAGTAACGGTATTGTTTCCTTCACCAAATTCTATCAAAGGCGGGATATCCTGGCCCCAGGCGGAAGGTTCATTCATGTCGTTCCAAAAACCAGTAACTCCATTATCTATCAAAACTTTAAAATTTTCTCCCCACCACTTTCTTACTTCGTCTCTTGTAAAATCAGGAAAATGACTTCTGCCTGCCCATACACTCCCGGTGTAAGGTTGGCCATCGGGGTAGCGTGCAAAATAATGATGCAGCATCCCGGTAAGGTAAGGTTCGTAACCATTTGAATCAATTTTAATACCTGGATCTATGATGGTTACAAGATGCATTTTTAATGCTTTTAAAGTGTCTGTCATCGCTTTGGGATCCGAATAAGTTTCAGGGTTCCAGGTAAATATGCGATAGCCACGCATATAATCTATATCGCAGTATATCACATCGCACGGAATGGAATCCTGTCGCATTCTATGAGCGACATCCAGCAACTGCTCCTGACTCATATAACTGTACCGGCATTGCTGATAACCGAGACTCCAAAGTGGTGGCATCTGCATTCTACCCGTAAGCCAGGTATAATCTTTTAGTTGTCCGGTAACGGTAGAAGCACCGAAAAAATAATAATTTACCGGTCCTCCTTCAGCGCCAAAAAAATACATAGTACTATCTGTTGAGCCACCAAAATTGAAAAATGATTTATAACTATTATCAAAGAAAATTCCGAAAACGCTATTGGAATGAATACCCATAAAAAATGGCAAAGTGGAATACAAAGGATCCTGGTTAATGCCATATCCGGGGGCATCTGTATTCCAGTTTACGTACGATTGTTCACGCCTGTTTAGCGGGCCTGTTTTCTCGCCCAGGCCAATAAATTTTTCATCATCTGTCAATTTGCGGTAACTGGTCATTTGAGTGCCCTGCCATGAAATTCCCAAACTGGGGGAATCGCCATCTAACCATTGTCCCATGGAATTAAAAAAATTGATCCGCAATGGGTTTTTTTGTACAACTATTTTTAGTGAGTCAGTTGCCAGGATAATATTGTCTTTATTATCCGTAATACTTTTAAACTTATCTGTGGCTTCCTGAATGACTGCATAAGAAGCGCCGACTTCCATTTTGGCAGGAGCCATTCTTACCCTCACAACAGTGGGAGAATAGACACTCAGTTGAACTTCTGCATTGTCAACCGTTATGATTTTTACACCGTGATCTGTTTTTTGAAATGTTTTAACTGCACCAATTTGATGGCTCATCAGGTTATCCTGTGAAAAACAAAAGGCAGGAAAAAACATCCCGATAGCTATCGGGAAAAGGATTGCAAAAAAAGATACATTTTGTTTCATGATAGTGTGTAATTTAAACACAAAGTAAAACAAAATGGTCAAAGATTGCGCCCATGATTTCTGATCAAAAAACAGACAGGAGATCCATCAAACTGCTTACAAACTCAAAACCGAATCCAGCTTTTGATGAAAGAGCGGAAAGTCATTCAGATTATTATGGATGCCATTTTCAATAGTAATAAATTCATCACCCGGCTTTAGAACTTTTTTTAGTTTAATTGCGTAACGATAGGGAATTACTCCATCAGAGGTGCCATGAAAAATGGTAACCGGTGCTTTTACTTCCTTTAAATATTCGCCAACAGGGAATTTAAAATGCGACATTCGTTCAGTGGGATAGATAGGAACATAACTACTCAACAGATCGGGAATGCTATAGTAAGGCGTTTCCAAAATCAATCTTCTGCAAGAGAACTTTTCAGCAATGTAAGAAGCCGCTCCTGTACCTAACGACTTACCATAGACGATAATGCTATCTGCGGGAAATTTTGAATGCGCTAATTTATACACTTCCCTGGCCTGCAGGTACATATTTTCTTCAGTTAATTTGCCGGTAGTTTTCCCATAACCAGGATAGTCGGGCATCCACACTTCGTAACCATGCCTGGTAAAATTAGTGGCATATTTTGCATAGCGGATCACGTTTCCTGTATTCCCATGAAAATAGATTACAACGCCCTTTGGGAATGAATCCGGAGGAAAAAATTGTATTAAATTCAAAGTATCCGTTTCATTCATCGCGATATTTACTTCTTTAAAAGGGATATTGAATTGGAATTTAAAATCCCGAGGTAATGATTCAGGATGAAACATTAATTTTTCCTGTAAATGATACAATGCAATCCCGACAGAACAATAAATAAGAGTAGCTACAATGGTAACTCTGTATATTTTTCTACCGGTGGATACTTTAGGTTTCATTTTTTAGTTTGTAGTTCTTCCCTGATCCTTGAATATTCTTTGTTGAATATTCTTTGTTATTAAATAAAAATCTTGCTTATTTATTTGTTTACTGCGCAAAACTAACAGATAATTTTTTGTTGAAAATTCAATATTTCTTCACTTTCTTATTTCTTATTCTTCATTTTTTATTTTTTATTTCTCCTATCATTCCGCTAATATATCTCTTAAAAAATTATGGTATTCCGGAAAAGAAGGAAGATTATTATGGCGCCCTCCTTCAATAGTAATCAAAGTTATTTTTCTTGGATTTAATTGTTGCAGTTTTTCACTTTGGCTAATCGGGATCAACCAATCTTTACTACCATGAATGATATAGGTATGGCAATTTACTTTCCTGATCCATTTATCCGTTTGCAATTGATATCGTAATACAAAACGCATAGGAAGAATGGGAATAAACCGCTGAACTGCCTTTGCAAAATTATAATAAGGCGATTCCAGAATTAAATAGCGTGGCGAATTGTCGCTGGCCAATTTGGTAGCAAATCCGCTACCCAGGCTTCTTCCATAAACAATGATACGACCCTCGTGATATTGAACTGCAAGTGTATCGTAAACAACCTGCATATCTTTCAGCATTTCTTTTTCGCTTTTGCGGCCGGTGCTTTTCCCAAAACCCCGGTAATCTACCAATACCACATCATATTTATATCGATAGAAATCTTTGGCATATTTTGCCCAGCCTTTTATACTTCTTGTATTTCCATGAAAAAATAAAATCAATCCCAAAGGATCTTTGGCATAAAAATGCAAACCATTAATAATAACTCCGGGAGCGGTATCAATAAATAATTCTTTAAAAGGAATATCGTATTTATAGACAAAATCCTGTTTTAATTTTTCAGGCTTAAAAATAAATCGTTCCTGAACAAAATAAACAAGGATCATAATAAAAGCATAACCGGCAATAATATATATAAGTGTTGAGGACATTTCATATTCCTTATTCATTGAGCGTTATGCCCAATTTATTTTATAGTCTCAATTTATCTGATGATCCTACTTTATTATTCCCTCTATTCCTTATTATCTTTATTGGACACTTCTTATTTTTTATTTATTATTTCTTATTTCTTATTTGTTGTTTCTTATTCTCCCTCCGGGAAAATCCGTTTTAATTTCAACCGGCGTACCGGCGCTACTATTAAAGGAAATTTCTCAACAGTTACATTACTTTGTTCCAGACCAAAACCTCTTTCTTCGCTGAGGCTTGTTTTCTTGATCCAGAAATATAATTTCATGATCAGTTTTTCAAATATAGGTAGTTCATTATCCTGTGATAGAAATTTTTCCAGCACTATAAATTGAAAATCTCCGACCACATTATTTTTTTGCAGGCTTTCATACCGGCTTGTGATGTTTACTTCTTTATTGGCCACCATATCCTGGACCACTTTTTTGAACATGAGATTGATACGTGGTTCCATTCTAAAACCAAGCCGTATCTCAATTCTTATCACTTCATTGGGAACAATCGTATCCACAGTATAATCGGCAATATAAGGATCATCCTGGGTATCTACATGCACAAACCAATAAATATCGGCTCGTTTTGGTTTGCGGTTCAGGATAGAATACACAATTTTATGCTCAATTTCTTTAGGATTATTGGCGCTTGTCAAATACACAAGATGCGTGGCGCTTTTAGGAATACTCATATCATTACTGATCTCCTGGATAGTAGGAAGGTATTGATCTAAACGTACAAATTCAACATAACGGTTTTTAATTTTCCGTGCCCTGAACCAAACATACATTACCGTAAATAAACCTCCTCCAATGATCAAAGTGACAAATCCCCCGTGTGGAAATTTCTCAAGATTAGCGATAAGAAAACTCATTTCTATGGTCAAATAAACGAAGAGATAGAGGTACACTAATATCTTTGGCGTTCTTTTAGAGATCAGGTAATTAGTGAAGAGGATAGAAGTAGCCAGCATACACAAAGTGATGGCAAGTCCGTAAGCTGCTTCCATGTTGGAAGATGTCTGAAAATAAATAACGACTCCAAGACAGCCTAACAGTAATAAAGTATTGATACCCGGAATGTATAATTGTCCGCGCTCCTCGGTAGGATAATTTATTTTCATTTTTGGCCAAAGGTTTAACCGCATACATTCGCTGATAAGCGTAAAAGAACCGCTTATCAACGCCTGGCTCGCAATGATAGCTGCCACAGTAGAGATAATAATTCCAATGATCTTAAAACTATCAGGCATAATCCCGAAAAAAGGATTAAAACCATTATCAATAACCTCTTTGGTGAAAAGCTGGCCTTTATAATTTGTAAGCAGCCATGCTCCCTGTCCGAGGTAATTTATGATTAAAGCAATTTTTACATAAATCCATGATACCCTTATATTGCCTCTACCGCAATGTCCCAGGTCGCTGTACAAAGCCTCTGCTCCTGTAGTACAAAGAAAAACTGCACCCAGAATAAAGAAACCTTTAGGATAATGCGTCAATAGCCTGATCGCATAATAGGGATTGAAAGCTTTAAAAATATTCATATTATCTACAAGGTGTATGGATCCCAGGATAAGCAACATCATAAACCAAAAAAACATAACAGGACCAAAGAGTTTTCCGATATTAGCCGTGCCAAACTGTTGCGAAAAGAATAGTGCGATTAAAATAACGATTACAATATATATAATAGCCGTGCCACTGATGTCGCTGAAAAAAGGAATTTGTTTCAGCCCTTCAATAGAGGATGTAACAGTAATGGGTGGTGTAATAATTCCATCTGCAAGTATAGCAGCGCCACCGATCATCGCTGGAAAAACCAGCCATTTTTTTTGACGTCTTATCAGGGCATATAAAGAAAAAATGCCACCCTCACCATTGTTATCTGCTTTTAAGGTGAGAGTAATATATTTGATGGTTGTCTGTAAAGTGAGTGTCCAGATGATGCAGGAGAGACCACCTAAAATAAGCTCCGAGGTAATTGGTCTGTCCCTGATAATAGCATTTAATACATAAAGTGGGGAAGTACCGATATCTCCAAAAACGATTCCCAATGCAATAACTAATCCAAGGGGTGTCGCCCTATTCAAGTTTTTCTTCACGCTATTACTTTAATTGTCCTACAATCCATCCCACTTTGCTTTATTTCCAATTGTAAATAATCTGCAAATGTATAAGGAAAGAATTTATTGACAATTAATTTTTTGGAGATAAAGTAAAGTCCTGATTCTGAGGATGTTTATCTTGTCATGGAACCACTCTGGTCGCGGTTATTGATCGTCTTTAATTCGCTTTTAAGATGGATAAGCCATAGCCAAAATCAATTGATAATTTAAAATATTTGGTCTTTTAACTTTTGACTAAATCTGCAAAAGACAATCACAATTCCACTACAATTAGTGGCAATTGATACGTTGCAAAAAGCACAAAATCGTGAAATATTTAATTTGAAAAACTCACTAATACTTAAATAATTTGATTCAAAAGATTAGAAAATAAAGTTTTATAATTGAAGCGAGAATTAAACAAAATATTTGCACCCGGTTGTACACAAAATCTTTCTCATTCCTTTTTTTTAAATAATTTTACCCTCCTAAATAAAAATCTTGGAAATAATAAATTTTTTACGCCGGCCATGGCCCTGGTACATAGCTGGGCCAATCATAGGGCTGACGGTTCCTCTTCTTTTACTTACCGGCAACAGGATACTGGGTATTTCAAGTTCTTTGCGTCATTTATGTGCCATGTGTTTTCCGGCAAATATTCCATTTCTTAAATACAATTGGAAAGATCATTTATGGAATATATTTTTTGCAATTGGTCTTTTATTGGGAGGATTTATTGGCGGCGTTTTATTACATCCCGTCACCGCTATGCCATTGTCGCCCGCAACCATCCATAGTTTGCAGGGAATGGGTATATCACGTCAACCGGGTATTTTGCCGGTAGAAATATTCAGTTGGGCTCATTTACTTACCTGGCAACATTTACTAATTGTAGTGGGTGGCGGATTTCTGGTAGGCTTTGGAACCCGTTATTCAGGAGGATGCACCAGCGGGCACGGCATAGCAGGTTTGTCAATGATGCAGTGGCCATCGCTTGTGGCTACCATTCTGTTTTTTGCAGGAGGCATTCTCACAGCTAATTTTATTTTACCCTTACTCCTTCATTAAATGAAAAAAAGATATTTTATATTCCTGTTATTAGGAACCCTGTTTGGAATTGCACTTATGAAATCAGATGCGGTATCATGGTTTCGTATGCAGGAAATGTTTCGCTTCCAGGGGTTTCAATTATTCGGTATTTTTCTGACAGCTATTCCTACTTCGGCCCTGGGAATATTTATTATAAAAAAATTAAAAATAAAAACTTTGGATGGCGAGCCGGTAAGGATAGTAAAAAAAGAATTCAATATGGGCTACGTATATGGGTCACTGTTATTTGGAATTGGATGGGGACTTACCGGCGCCTGCCCCGGCCCTATTTATGTACAAATAGGGAGCGGATTGAGTATCGCTATCGTTACCTTATTGAGCGCTATGTCAGGGACCTGGGTGTATAGTTATCTGAAACCAAAATTGCCACATTGATTTTTCGGGTTAATTTACCCCGATCTTCTATGCGAAATTCTGCCTTGTAAAGTTGGAGGGAAATCAAAAATAAATTTATTTCATTAACCCTTTTACAGTAAACAAACAATTAAAAGGAATTCTGATTTTAAATTTCATTTCCTTCAGTAACATAATTTAAAATAACTTTTTCCGGCGGGTATTTAAGTAACCGCAAAATATTTTCATTCATTTACAGCAAACAAACAATTAAGAGATATTCTGGTTTTAAATTTCATTTCGTTTCATAACATAATTTAAAATAACTTCATCTAAATAATTATTGCAAATGCGAATTCTGTTTTTAATTTCCTGCTTCTTTATTACCAATCATTCCAATGCGCAAACCGGTTCTTTAGATTCAAAATTCCCGGTTGACTCAGGGTATTTTTCTTCTTTTGACGGCACTAAAATTTATTATGAAGTGCGCGGAGAAGGCAAGCCTGTTTTATTAGTTCATGGCTTTATTGTGGATGGCAGTTCATGGAAAAGAACTGCATTGTATGATATACTTCTGGATGATGGATACAAAGTAGTGACATTGGATATGCGCGGCAACGGCAAATCGGGTAAGCCACAAGATTCCACTGCTTATGACAATGATGCTGAAGCTAAAGACATTATGTTGCTGATGAATTTTCTTAAAGCAAATCATTATAGTGTAGTTGGATATTCAAGAGGTTCTATCATTACAGCGCGCCTGCTGGTGCTTGACAAAAGAATTCAAACAGCTGCAATGGGTGGTATAGGTACTGATTTTACCAATCCGTTATGGCCACGAAGAATTATGTTTTACAGGGCATTAATGGGCGATCCAGTTCCTGAATTAAAAGGGATGGTAGAATATGTGCAGAAGCAAAAGCTGGACCAGCGTGCTTTGGCATATTTACAGAGATCGCAACCTTCTACAAGTAAAGAAGAATTAAGCAAAGTAAAGCAACCTGTTTTGGTGATTAGCGGAAGCGAAGATGAAGACAATGGCTCTGCCGGAGAACTGGCCAAGCTTTTACCAAACAGTACCCTGGCCTCAACACCCGGTGATCACAATCATGCATCGGCAACAACTGAATTTGCAAAAAGGGTAATTCTTTTTTTTCAAAAAAATAATTATTAGTTGAATCAATAAAAAATATTTTATCAAAAATAAATAAGGGATTTCTACTATAAATGATGTATTAAATAGCAAAATTTTTTCTTTAAAAGGACATGTAACCACCTTACATTTGCGAAGGAATGAACTTTATCCAAAACAGGCCTTTAGTTGGGTGCATTTCATAAAATAATATCTTCACCTTATGAGATTACCGGTTTTTATTTTTCTTCTTTTTGTAACACTTTCATCATCTGCCCAAAAGAAAACCGCATTTATATCTGGCAAAATAATTGATGAAAATGAAGATCCCTTAGGTGGTGTTACTGTTACCATCCTGGGGAAACAAAATGGTATTTTCGCCTCTGATTCCGGGGAATACCGCATAAAAGTACCGGCAGAAAAAGCATTTGCATTGGTTTTTTCACATCCGGGTTTCCGTGATGAACAAAAAAATTTTTACTTAAGCGAAGGCGAAGAAGAACAGGTAACAGTAAGGCTTACACGAAGCAGTAAAATCTTAGCACCTGTCGTTATCTCTGGTAATAAAGAAAGGAACGAAACGGGATTAATAAATATAAATCCGAAAAGCGCAGTTACTCTTCCCAGCGCTACCGGCGGTGTGGAAGGATTGATAAAAACGTTGGTGGGCAGCAATAATGAGCTTACTTCACAATATTCTGTACGCGGAGGAAATTATGACGAGAACCTGATTTATATCAATGATTTTGAAATTTACCGCCCTTATCTTGTCAATAATGCACAGCAGGAAGGCTTGAGTTTTATCAATCCCGAACTGGTAAAGAATATTGATTTTTATACAGGCGGTTTCCAGGCAAAATATGGCGATAAAATAAGCAGCGTATTGGATATTCAATATAAAAAACCTGTTTCATTTGGTGGTTCTGTCTATGTAAGCCCGCTGGAACAAGGGTTACATTTGGAAGGCGTTTCAAAAAATCAAAAACTTTCGTGGCTATTTGGAGCGAGAAGTAAAACCAATAAAGATCTGCTGAGCAGCCAGGAAACAGTAGGGAATTACGTTCCTTCTGCATCCGATCTGCAGACATATCTCACTTATAAAATTTCAAAGAAATTACAATTGGAAGTTTTAGGAATTATTTCCGGATCTAAATTTACATTCGAACCACAATCTGCACAAAAGTCCACTGCTGTATTTTCACCCTTATTTACTACCAATGTAGGATTGGATATTTATTTTACCGGACAGGAAAAGGATAATTACAACAGCAGCATTTTAGGATTTACCCTTGTGCAGACTTTAAATAAACGCCTGAAATTAAAATGGATGCTAAGCGGATATGGCGATAATGAAAATGAAAATTCCGACATCACAGGAACATATCTTTTTGGCGAAATCAATTTTGATAAAACCCAACCCGATTTTGGACAAATAACCAATCCATTAGGCGCGGGTGTGTATCAGAATTATGCACGTGACCAACTCAATATACAGGTTTATAATTTTAGCCACAAAGGAAGCTACGACCTGGGAAAACACTTTATACAATGGGGCGCCGGAGTTGATCATACCATTATCAGCGACCACCTGAATGAATGGGAATACCAGGACAGCGCCGGATATTCGCTGCCCTATAATCCAAATCAACTTAATTTAAGCAACGTTTTAAAATCGCAGGAGAACCTCACCATTGATAAATACAGTGGTTATCTACAGGATAATATTCGTTTAAGCAACGGTCCCCGGGAGGTTGCTTTACAGGCAGGAGTCAGATTTAATTATAATTCTCTCAACAAAGAATTCCTGGTAAGCCCGCGCGCGCAAATCAGCTTCAGGCCCGACTGGAAAAGAGACGTTGTTTTTAAAGCATCCGCAGGAATCTACGACCAGCCGCCATTCTATCGTGAAATGTTGAGATACGACGGCACGGTAAATACAGCTTTAAAGAGCCAAAAAAGCGTTCAATTTGTAGCGGGATTTGATTATGATTTATCGCATGGCGGCAGGCCTATGCATATCACTACAGAAGCCTACTATAAATCACTTTGGGATGTAGATCCTTATGATATTGATAATGTAAGGATTCAATATTTTGGAGAAAATGACGCGCGTGCATTTGCGACAGGAATTGAAACAAGGCTATTTACAGATCTTGTAAAAGATGCTGAAAGCTGGTTCAGCTTAGGGATTAGCCGAACAATGGAAAATATAAATAATTATTTTTATTATACTTATAAAAATGCCGAAGGCCAGATAATTACTTCTCAAACCACAGACCAGGTAGTAGCAGATAGCGTGCGCACTAATGTAGGATGGATAAGAAGGCCAAGCGATCGCCTGATTACCATGGGTTTATTTTTGCAGGATTATTTAAGCACTAATAAAAATTTTAAAGTACATTTAAACCTGATTTACGGAAGCAATATGACTTACAATATTCCTAACGATCCCAAATACCGCAATGCATTGATCATTGAACCATACATAAGAGCTGATATTGGTTTCAGTGCATTGCTGCTAAGTGAAAAATCATTAAGGCGCAGCCATTCTCCATTTCGTGGTTTTGATAATATCTGGGCAAGCCTGGAAGTATTTAACCTCATAGACCGCGCTAACATTATTTCTTATCAATTAATAAAAGATTACGCAAACGATACATTTAGCATCCCCAACCGGCTGACACCCAGGTTAATTAATTTCAAACTGATGGCAAGATTTTAAATTAAAAATATATACAATCATGAAAAAACAATTCTTTTTCTCTATGGCCCTTATTGCGGGCAGTATCGTTGCTGCCAATGCACAGCAAACAATGAAACCGGAAGATACTGAGTATTATACTCCCGTGCCGCCAGTAGTTACACCCGGCAAAAACTGCGGGGAAGCGCCTTCCGACGCTCTTATTTTATTCGACGGAAAAAATTTAGACAAATGGGTTACGGCAGATGATACAACCAAACAAGCAGATTGGTTTGTAAAAAATGGTATCCTTACTGTAAACAAAAAAGCCGGCAACATTCAAACAAAGGAAAGATTTATGGACTATCAATTGCATTTAGAATGGAGGGAACCAAAAGATATCGAAGGATCAGGGCAGGCTCGCGGAAACAGCGGTTTGTTCATGGCTTCTACAGGAAAAGGCGATGATGGATATGAATTACAGATATTGGACAATTACAATAACCCCACTTATGTAAACGGACAGGCAGGTGCCGTTTATAAACAATATCCTCCATTGGTAAATGCTAATTTTCCTCCCGGAGTTTGGCAAACTTATGATGTAATATGGACTGCGCCCCGCTTTAATGAAGACGGATCTGTAAAGGACTCAGCGAGAGTTACTGCTTTCTTTAATGGAATTTTGATTCAAAACAATGTAGCATTAAAAGGGCCAACTCTTTACATCGGCCATCCTTCTTATAAAGCCCATGGACCAAGCCCGATTAAATTGCAGGCGCATGGTGATAAAAGTAAACCAATCAGTTTTAGAAATATATGGGTAAGGCCATTGAACTAACATTTAAGTACTTAGAACTTTCCAAAAGTTAGGCATTTCCGATTTGTTTTCTGCCTTTTCAAAAAACTTTTGGAAAGTTTATTTGAGGTTTTGAATGAAAATTAAAGACCGTGAGATAAAAAGCGGTAATTTTTACATATCTCTTTCTATCAAAAAAAGTGCAAGTTCTTCCAATGGTTTTTTCCTTGAGGAAACAACGGCTGTCTCTTCAAGATGATCCATAGCAATAGAGAAATATTTATGTTTCAATTCTTTTGCCCATTGGTCAATGTTGCACGATTTATAAATATCAAGTACGGGCTGAATTTTACTTTCATCTTTTATAGATAAAATACGATCCAGCTCTTTTTGTTGCACTGCTGATAATACCTTCATGGCCTGAAGCAATAAAAAAGTTTTCTTATTTGCCATAATATCTCCGCCTTGTTTTTTTCCAAACTTTTCGGGATCGCCAAATGCATCTAAGTAATCGTCCTGCACCTGGAAAGCGATGCCAAGATTTTTCCCAAACTCATACAAGTGCTCCTGGTTTCCTTTGCCGGCACCTCCCAAAATAGCGCCCAATTGCAGGCTGGCTGCAAGCGCTACCGAAGTTTTGAGTGTTATCATTTTTACATAATCATCAAAACTTACATCAGGTGTTTTTTCAAAATCCATATCTAATTGCTGCCCTTCACAAACTTCTTTCGCAGTTTTATTAAAAAGAGAAAGTATCCTGGGTAAATAATCAATATGTACTTTTTGTAAGCTTTCGTAACCGGTTACCAGCATCACATCTCCTGCAAGCAGGGCGGTAGATTCGCCATATTTGGTGTGAACCGTTTCCATGCCGCGACGCAATGGCGCCTTATCCATAATGTCGTCGTGTATCAGGGTAAAATTGTGAAAAAGTTCAATGGCAACTGCAACATAGTAAGCATCTTCTTTTATTTCTTCAAACATCTCATTGCCCATAAGGCACATTACCGGGCGAATGCGTTTACCCCCTGCCGTTAGTAAATGTTGCGCAGCATCATACAATTTTTCAGGTTCCTTAGGAAAATGAGACACATTAAATCTTTTTTCAAAAAGCCGGGATAAATCCCGAAAAGAATGAAGGCAGTTTTTCCCATTTTCGACGACCTGCGAGGGAGAATTATTCAAACCAATATTTTTTTTATGATAAATTTCCTGCACTGAGTTGTCCTGGTTCATGTGCGCATTATTTTGTTTTATATTTTCAAATTTTAAATTCACAGTATTTATTTACTGAATTATCACATTAGCTAATCAGCACATTGGCTAATTTTTATATTTTCACATTCTTCTTTTTCTTCCCCTTCTCTGCTTTCTGTCTCAAACTTCCCACGCCAGGTATCCAGTCAAAATCCAATTGCCTTTTTTCCAGGCTGGCTGCCACTAATTTTACCTGTACTTTATCACCCATCCTGAATTTCTTCCCGGTGCGAATGCCCACCAATGCGTATTCTGCATCATCGTGTCGAAAATCATCATAATCAGAAATATCTTTTATAGAAACCAATCCTTCACATTTTTCAT
>JGI20208J14878_1000024_pt1 | contig 44149 bp, 27 predicted proteins | sample NGESurF53shallow_FD_14878 | JGI IMG/M metagenome (IMG submission 14878)
CAGTAGCGTTGCGTTATAAATCAAACAGTGTCAATTGGTTATCATTTTGTTCTTTGAAATATTGTAATTGAGTCTCCTGAAACAGTTGATTTATGGGCATTCTTTCAAATAAAGAGATACTTAAAATTTGTAAAATTTCGTAAAGGGTTTGATTGAGCATAAATTTCTTTTTTGCTATAGCTACTAAAACATATACCGAGACCGCAATCCATATTTGGGTTTTCACTGCATTCTCACTCTGTCCCCAAAAGGATTTTATCTTGAGGTGTTGCTTGATCCATTTGAAAAACATCTCAATATCCCAACGGGCTTTATAAAGTAAGGCTATATCTGTTGCTTTAAGATAAAAGTTGTTGGTTAGGAAGATTAGTGTTAGTCCTGATAGATCATCTTTAAATTTTATGATGCGCAATTTTTCAGGATAATCCTTAGAGGCATAATGATTGTTTAACATGATGGTTTGATCATAGATAACACCTTTTTTTATATCCTTTGGATGTGAGTAAAGCCGCCTGTAATTCATGTTATCTTTTGCTCTGGTAACAAAAAAAGCATTGCATAGATGAATTCTGTAAAGCCGCTTGTAATCTACGTATCCTTTGTCCATAATATAAAAACTATTCGCTTCAAATGAAATGAAGTCCAGCGCATTTACATCGTGAACAGAAGCATTTGAGAATAATATAAATTCAGGAATAGCAGTTTTCAAATCTATTTGCGTATGAAGTTTTATTCCTGCCTTTGTTGTACGAAACGTAGCCCAAAAAAATGTAGATAAACATAGGTCAATGGTAGTTGCGTCTATGGCAAATACATTTTCTTTAAGTTCTATTTCTAACTTATTATCGTCTATGTATAATCGTTTTGCTTCTTTAATAAGCAACATAGCATGTTCCTCATAAATCTTGTAGGATCGATTTTCGTTAGCCCTGGTTATTGTACTTATAGCAACCACTTTGCCAAAGCCCAGATGATAACTCTTGCTGGCAATAGCGTTTATGCACATCATAGTATCTGTGATACTTTCTCTATGGGTGAGCTGCCCGAAAGCCATGCATAAAAATTGTTTCCAACAACTAAATTCTCTCAACTTGTAGTCGCCGGAATGCCTATTAACAATGGTTTGAAAGGAGGTTGGTGACACCAAGCTCATTAATTGGGAAAACACATACTTGCCTGTAAACATAACTTATTGGTCTTCAGACAAATATAAAATTTCAAGGCTGAAAAAAATCAAGTCGTCTTAGGCATCAAATCCGCTGTAACTCAATATTGACAATATTTTCAAAGAACTATTTGTTACTTCAACGCAACGCTAATGATATGAAGATTAATCTCAGAAAATCTTTTGATAACATAACTGCAATTTTACCCGCCGATGCTCCCAATATTTTCCGGATTCCGATTTCCTTTGTACGCCGGATAGTCATAAACGTTGTAATTCCCAGCAAACCCAGACAGGCAATGATTATAGCAAGGACACCAATAATTGCAACGAGCGTTTCGGCTTGTCTTTCTGAATTGTACAACTCTTTAAAAGTATCATCAAGAAAGTCGTAGCTAATTTCAGAATTTCCTGAAATTGATTTCATAGTAGTGACAACCTGTTGCAAAGTTTCAGATAAATCAGCGCTTGATACTTTTACATACAATTGTGTTTGGAAGAAAGGAAAATTAATATTGCCTATAATGAGAGGTTCAACTTTTGAATGCAGAGAGCTATAATTAAAATCCTTTACAACTCCCACAATTACGCCTTGCGGCCATCCTCCTGATAAATTAATTTCTTTCCCTACCGGATTCGTATAGCCAATCTGATTTGCAAGCGTCTGATTTATCAGGTATTCATTTCCGTTATTATCTTTTTTGAAGACATGTCCATCAATTAATTTCATTCCAAAAAAACGAACATATTCTGCTCCTGCATTTTCAAAGTTTACTGATATATGTTGCTGTTGACCGGTAGGCGCTTCGTAATCTATTCCCATAAGACCTCCACTACCTCCCAGATTCAGATAGCCATAAGTCACATCTTCAACTCCTTTAATTTTTACTAATTCAGAATGCAGTACTGGTAATTTAGCAGCGCTTTCCGCATCCAGCGGAAGTTTTATTACCTGGTTATAATTGAACCCCAAATCTTTATTATGTAAAAATTTCATTTGCTTAACAATAACAATAAGACTTATAATAAAAACTATAGCAATACCAAATTGACCAGTTACCAATACATTACGCAGTAAAGAACCTGATCGCCCCACTAAAACTTTGTTCTTTAAAACTTCATTAATTTTTACTGATGATATTAACCATGCAGGATACAGCCCGGCAAGAAAAGTAGTAACCAAAAGTATTATAAGATAAAAGCCAACTACTTTTGGCTGATACAATAAACTCACGTCTAAATCACGATTTAGAATATTATTCAAATAGGGGAGGAAGATTGAAGCCAGTAAAATAGATAGCAAAATTGAGATAAGAACTGTAATAAAAGCTTCCATCATTACCTGCAAAACGATCTGAAATCTATTAGCTCCTGCAATCTTCTTCATCGCAATTTCTTTGCCCCGATATGCTGCAACTGCAGTGGAAAGATTTATAAAATTCATACAGGCTATCAGAAAAATAGCTAATGCTATAATCAGAAAAATGTTTAGATATTTACCATCAATTTTATTATAATTATAGAAATCGTACATGATATCACTTGACTTAGAATGCACATCCATTAAAGGTTGAAGGCGCATATCAATGAATTTGTTTTTATCATGTATGGTTTTAGTGAGCTTCGATTGCAGGTCACTAATATTTACTCCGGGTTGTAATTGTAAATAAGTTGGTCCCAATAAAACTCCATAATTATTTTCCAGGTTATTACCGATATATTCCGGGACAGGAAGCAATGCATCCACCTGTAAATGCGAAGTTTTAGGCATGTCTGCAATAACATTGCTCACTGCAAAAAAAGTGATAGTACTATCAGTTGAATGCAATGCTATCATTTTATTGACTGCTGAAGTTTTGCCGAAAATTTTATTGGCCAAACTTTGCGTTAGTACGATACTATTTTTATTGCGTAGAAAATTTTGTTTCTCCCCTTCAATTATTTTTATACCGAACATATCATCAAAAGATGTGTCAGTACATGCTATTTTGCTGATATTAAATTTTTTGCCGTTATACTCCAATGTTATAGACGGGTAGATATCCGGTGTTGCAGGAAATACCCGGGTATAATTTCGAATTTCAGAATGGGTATCTTTTAAAAAAGAAGCAATAGGCGGCCCAATCGCCGCAGATACCAGTGGAGCAGTGCCATCGTAATGAACATATTCATTAAGCCGGTACTTGTTATTCTTATCGGGAATGTTATTATCAAAACTGATTTCGTTGTAAATAAACAGTCCAATTAACAGGCACGAAGCGATAGCGACGCCAAGCCCCAGTATGTTTACAATTGAATAATTTCTGTTGCGCATAAGATTGCGGAAAGCGCTTCCGATATAGACTTTAAACATGGCCATTTTATTTTTTTTAATTATTAGATTGATTATAGTAAACCCACAAATATTAAAGATTCCTATTCACCCCGTCCGTTACCGTTCGGTCAGGGCCGCCTGTACCATTCGTCCGAACGCGCCGTGGCGCGATCCTACTCAGAACGCAAACTATCCACCGGATTCGCCAAAGCCGCTTTTATCGCCTGAAAGCTTACTGTTATTATTGTAATGAGTAATGCTCCAATGCCAGTTACAGCAAAGATCCACCACGAAATACCGGTATGGTATTGATAATTCTGCAACCATTTATTCATAAAATACCAGGCTACCGGCGCAGCTATAATTAATGAAATCATTACAAGTACTAAAAAATCTTTTGATAATAATTTCCATAAATTGAAGACAGTTGCGCCCAATACTTTTCTCACACCAATTTCTTTTACTCTTTGCTCCGCCATAAAAGAGGCCATGCCAAATAATCCGAGACAAGAAATGAAAATGGCAAGTGCCGCAAAGAAACTCGCGAGCTTTCCGATGCGTTCTTCATCACCAAACTTTTTGGCATATTCTTCATCTGCAAAATGATATTCAAAAGGTTGCTCGGGATTATATTTTTTGAAAACAGTTGCAATTTTAGCCAGGGCATCATGCATATTAGACGAAGGGTTTATCCTCATGTCAACAACTTGCTGCGGATCATTATTGGTAACAAAAACAGTACGAAATACAGGCTGATAAGGAGATTGCATCACCATGTCTTTTACAATTCCTATCACATGAAAAAGATTACCATCCCAATTAATAGTTTTACCAACAGGATCTTTTATGTTCATAAATTTTACGGCCGCTTCATTTAATATCATTCCCGATGAATCTGTTGCAAATTCTTTTGAGAAATCACGGCCTTCTTTAATTTGCCAGCCTATTGTTTTACCAAAATCTTTTGAAATAAATACAACATTAAAATCTCCCTGTAAGGAAGGGTCTTTTCCTTCCCAGGTAAATCCGTTGTCTGTTTCATCAACATAATAAGTAGCGCCGGAAGATTCTGCCATTTCAGAAACAGCGCCTGAGTTTTTTAATTCTGTGCTTACCGCATCAAAATGTTTGTGTATATTTTCTGTTATCATGGGAAAAGATATTAATCCATCACGGCTGTAACCAACAGGACGATTTTTTGCGAATTGTATTTGATTGAAAACAACGATCGTTCCAATAATTAAAATCACGGAAACCGTAAACTGCAATACCACCAATACTTTGCGTGGAATCGCTGCGAAACGCCCAACGCGAAAAGTGCCTTTTAAAACTTTTACAGGTTTGAAAGAAGATAAATACAATGCGGGATAACTACCTGCAATAAATCCGGTGAATAAAGTAAATAAAATTCCCATTAACCAGAACAAAGGATTGGTCCATAGAATTGAAATTTTCTTGTCTGCTATTTCATTAAAAAATGGAAGAATAAGTTGAACTAAAATCAGGGAAAACGCGAATGCGAACAAAGCGACCAATAATGATTCAGAAAAGAATTGCCTTATCAATTGTCCTCTCAAAGAACCGATCGCTTTCCTGATACCAACTTCTTTTGCACGCTTCTCACTTCGTGCAGTACTCAGGTTCATAAAGTTGATGCAGGCGAGCAGTAATACAAAAAAACCTATAATGCCAAACAGCCAAACGAATTCAATTCTTCCTCCGGTATTTACACCATTTTTAAATTCAGAATACAAATGCCATTTACTCATGGGTTGTAAGAAAATAAAAGGCTTAAATGCTGCATCTGCAGGAGTCACATTTTTAAGTTTGGAATCTTTTATTTTCACTGAAACCTTTTGCATATCAGCGTTATCAGCTATTTGCACATAAGTTTGAAAAGAATTATTTCGCCAGGGATTGGTAGCTTTTTCATCCCAGGAAGCTTTATCAATAAACAATTGCCATGGTGCAATAAAAGTCAGGTTTTTAAAGTCTGAATTGTATGGAAGGTCTTTATATACACCTGTTACTTTTACATCAAACCTGTTATCAATTTTTATTACCTTATCCATTGGGTCAGCATCTCCGAATAAGGCTTTGGCAGTTGATGAAGAAAGGATAACAGAATGATCATCATTTAATGCAGCTCTTGTTCCTTCCAACATTTTTAAGGAGAGCATTTGAGTGATCTGCGGCTCCATATAATTTCCGCTCTTAGTGATTCTTTTTTGTCCAACTGCTAATATGTGATCATTTGTCCATGAAGCCATGCTCACGTATTTGAAATCACTTCCATAGCTTTTTTTCAATTCATTACCCATTAGGTACGGAACTGCAGTTTGTGTACCCACATCGCCATTAAATGTCTGGTGTTGCATTACCTGCGCAATCCGGTCATAATTTTCGAAATTTTTATTGAAAGAAATTTCATCATAAATCCAAAGCGCAATAAGTATTGCGACCGCCATACCTACAGATAGACCGGTAATATTGATAAAGGAATGGGCTTTGTTTTTAATCAGATTACGCCACGCTGTTTTGAAATAGTTTTTTATCATTGGCTTATTTTTTTAAAGAATTATTTTTTGTAATTTTGAGAACAGTAAAAAAGAAAAATTATGGAACGGATAGTAATTGAAGTGGATGATGCTACAGGTAAAAAATGGAGCCTTGCACCTGCCAAATTCAGGAAAGAAATTTCCGAAAAGATTTCTGATAGTATTAGCAAGATTTTGAATGATACCAGAAAGGAAAATTTCCTGGCTTACCTCGATGAAATTGGTGAAAAAATGAAGCAACGTGGCCTTACAGAAGAGGCTCTTAATGATATTCTGAAAGACAATGATTAAATATTTTGTTTTTGATACAAACACTTTAATAAGCGCTTCACTGTTGGTTGACTCTATAAATAAAAAAGGCGTAAGAAAAGCAGTATTATTAGGAGAAATCGCTTTTTCCAATGAAACTCTTAATGAATTTAAAGAAGTGGTATTTAGCAAAAAATTTGACAGGTATTTTGTTTCCAATGAAGAAAGATTAGAATTATTAAATGAAATTGAAAATAGTATTAAACAATTTTTCCCTTCTGAAATCATTAAAGCTTGCCGCGATCCTAAAGACGACAAATTCCTTGAGTTAGCGATTTCAGCAAACGCTTCCTGCATTATCACCGGTGATAAAGACCTGCTTATTCTAAATCCGTTTCGTAATATTCTCATTTTAAACGCTGTTGATTTTATAAATAATTTTTGATTTTGCTCTCAACATCCTTACAATAAAGCAACAAATATTAAGGATTTGCATTTTCCCATACCTCCATTAACATATCAGCATTCACTTGAACGTGCCAGAGCACTATTCGAACGCGCCGCGGCGCGATCCTACTCAGAACGTAAACTATCCACCGGATTCGCTATCGCTGCTTTTATCGCCTGGAAGCTTACCGTGATCAAAGCGATAATAATTACAAGCAATCCTGCCGAAACAAAAATCCACCAGCTTATTTGAATGCGGTAAGGATATTTCTCAAGCCACTTATTGGCTGCCATCCATGCAAGGGGAATAGCAATGATCATCGCAATCAATACTAATTTCAGGAAATCAATGGACAACGCTGTAACCACGTTTTGCACAGAAGCGCCCAACACTTTTCGAATGCCAATTTCCTTTGTTCTTTTTTCTGCTGAAAAAACGGATAAACCAAACAAACCAATGCACGAAATAAAGATGGTGAGTATGGCGCTGAATAACATAATCTGTTTCCATTTCGCTTCGGCTTCATAGTTTTTAATATTTTCATCGTTCTTAAATGTATAGCTATAGGGGCTTACAGGGAATAGTTTTTTAAAAGTACTTTGAATGTATTTTAGCGACGCAGATGCGGAACCAGGTTTTATTTTTATATAAGATGTTCCATAATCATTACCCCGCTTCATAGTAAATAACTGCGGCCCTGTTTTTTCATATAAAGATTGATAATGGTAATCTTTTACCACGCCAATAACCGTATATTTTTCATTGTTATTGTACCAAAAATCAACAGTTTGCCCGATGGGATTTTCCCAACCGGCTTTCTTTACAAAAGATTCGTTTACCAAAACAGAATGGGATGAATCGGAAGGGTAATCAGGAGAAAAATTCCTTCCTTTTAGAATCGGTATTTTTAATAATGGCAAAAATGATTCATCAACCGTTTCATAAGCAAACTGTAAACTTGAATCACCATTTACTTTTGCGAGGGTTGACCAGAAACCACCGTTCTTTGCGGCTACACCAATAATATCGGGGTCTTTCATTAATTCATTCCTGAATAATTTTGCCTGGTCACGTTTCAAATTATCTTTATTGACCACTACCAGATTACTGTCGTCATAGCCCAATTTTTCAGTGGTGAGATAATTGAACTGGTAATAAATAATAAGCGTAGCGATTATTAAGAAAGAAGAAAGTGTGAATTGCAACACTACCAGGCTTTTTTGTAAATAATTTTTTCCTGATAATGTAAAACGGCTGTACAATGTTTGCACAGGATTGTAACCTGACAATACCAAAGCAGGGTAGAAGCCTGCCAGCAAAGTAGTAAGCACGAAAAGAATAATGTATCCGGCGATTAATTTTGCATCAAAAAGATAAGAGAAGGCGAGCGCTTTATTAGATAGTTCATTGAATACAGGCAAAACTAATTTTACAATCACTAACGCCATTATGAATGCAATCAAACAAAGAACAAATGACTCTCCGAGAAACTGCATGATCAATTGTTTCCTGTTTCCACCCACTACTTTTCGGATTCCAATTTCCTTGGCACGCTTTAATGAACGAGCGACAGTTAAATTTATAAAATTGATACAGGCAATGAGTAAAATAAACAAAGCAATTCCTGAAAGAATATAGGAATACATTGGGTTGCTGGCGTTTGTAAGTCCGTTTTGTGCACTTAACTTGGTGCTCATGTGCATATCGGTAAATGGTTGCAAAAAATAAGTGCCCATATTTCCTATATCACCACCATATTGCGCGACCATTTTTTTAAAGGTTTCTTTAGCATCACCGGTATAAAATTTTTGCATTTGATTATCCACCGATTGAAGATTCGCATCCGGATTCAATACCACAAAAGTGTTTAGGAAAAAATTGAACCAGTTATCATTATTTTGTGCATCCTCGGCGGATTCTTTAAAAGGCATTAATACGTCAAATTGTATAGAGGAATTTTGTGGACAGTTTTTAGCCACCGCAGTTACATTATAGGGTACAAACGCACTGTCCTCTTTTACCATAACCGTTTTCCCGACTGCGTCTGTTGTACCAAATTGTTTTTTAGCGGCTTTTGCAGATAGTACGATAGAATGAGGTTCAGTAAGGCAGGTTTTTGGATTGCCACCAAGTAGGGAGAAAGTGAATACAGAAAAAAAGTTCGAATCAACATAGAGTAAATCCTGCGATTGAATTTCAGTACCGGTTTTTATATCCTCATTGCCGTCTTGTATGCGAACAAAGGATTGTATGCCAGCAACATTTTGTGCAAACCGTGGGCCTTGTAAAAAACCTGTAATTCCACTTTGCATTTCAGTTCCCTGTCGTTCTCCTTTGACAGCCACCCGGTAAATGTTATTTACATTTTTATGGAACCGGTCAAAACTTACTTCATCTTTTACATATAAAATAATGAGCATGGCACAAGCAAGTCCCAGGGCTAATCCTGCTATGTTGATGATAGAATAAACTTTGTTTCGGCTTAAATTTCTGAATGCGATTTTGAAATAATTTTTAAACATGGTTATTAGTTTTTAGTTCTTAAATTTTAGTTCTTCAATTGCGTTTACTCATAATAGTTATGTCCAAAATACTTTTGCAGTAAACAAACAATTATTCAATATTCCTGTTTTCTTCATTATCACATTAGCTAATTAATTCTATTCACTTCTCAAACTATTTACCGGATTAGCTACCGCTGCCTTTATTGTTTGAAACCCAACCGCAATGCATGTTATAACAACCGCTGCTAAAACAGCTACAACAAAAATCCACCAGCTTATTGATGTGCGGTAAGCAAAATCCTGTAACCATTTATTCATAAGCAGCCACGCAACAGGCGCTGCTATAAAAAATGCAATAATAATCAGGCGCAAAAAATCTTTTGATAAAATGAAAGAGATGTCTTTTATGGAAGCGCCTAATATTTTTCGTATGCCTATTTCCTTGGTTTTTTGTTCTATCATAAATGAAAGCAAACCGACAAGCCCAAGTATATTGATAACGATAGAAAGAAATGCAAAGAGGTTGAATAACTGCTGTGTCCGTTTGTCATTCTTATATAATTTGGCAATATTTTCATCTAAAAAACTGCTTTGGAATAAATATTGGGGATAAACGGAACTCCAGGCTTTTTCTACGGCAGATAAGGTAGAAGCAGGATTGCTGCTTGCCAACCTGATGCCCGCATCATAATAAAAGAAAGGAAACTCAATCATCACAACCGGCTGAATGGCAGTATGCAAAGAGGAGGTATTGTAATCTTTTACCACACCTATAACCGGTGCTGAAATATCATACATGCCAAAAGATACCTGTTTTCCCAAAGCGTCCTGGGGAGATGAAAAACCGAGTGCCTTTACTGCAGTTTCATTCAATACAAAGGCATATTTTTTTAAAGAATCCGGTATTGAATTGTCAATTTTTTTTTCATCGGTATTATCAAACCAACGGCCGGCCATTAAATGCAATCCATACGTTTGTAAATAATTTTCATCTGCTGCTTTTATTGTCACATTAATTTTTTCTGAAGCAAATTTTTCTTTCGTGTTAAAACTTGTCCAAGCGGCGTCATCCGATACCGGCGCTCCCAATGAAAAACTAAAACTTTTGATACCCGGAATTCCGGATAATTTATCATGCAATAATTTCAACTGTTCAGGCTTGTTTTCTGGAAGTGAAATGTCAACAACATTTTCTTTATTAAAACCTAATGATCTTGATTGAATAAAATTCATTTGTTTGGCAACTACCAAAGCGCCTATAATTAAAATCTGAGCCGTTAAAAATTGGAAAACAACTAATCCTCTTCGTAAAGTATTTACAGAAGCCTTTGGCGCGGCAGTTTTATTTTTTAACGCAGTAACCGGGTTGAAAGAAGATAATACCAACGCGGGGTATAATCCTGATAGAATAGAAATTGATAACCATAATCCAATTAATATAAGAACGCTATTTGTATGAAACCAATCAAGAGGAATATTTCTGCCCAAAAAATTATTTAAAGACGGAAGAAAGAAACTCACGGATAAAGCGGCTGCTAAAATAACCAACCCTGCAAGGAAAAATGTTTCAGATAAAAATTGTTTAATCAATTCGTTGCGGGTAGCGCCCAACGTTTTTCTTATACCCACTTCTTTCGATTTTTTTACAGCAAGCGCAGTGGATAGATTGACATAATTAATACACGCCGCTAAAATCAGGAATAGCCCGATAGCGCCTAACAGGTATAAATAATCATAATTAATAGTATAGGAAGGATTTTGTGCGGCATATAATTGATTGAAATGAATATCAGGTAAAGGCTGAAGAGAAAGAGTTGTAATTTCTCCCTGTTTTGTATCATTCAAATGTTCCTTCGCTATCGAAGCCAATACCGTTTCAGTATGTTTTGCTTCATTTTTATTTTGCAGACTTATATAGGTGAAGCCCTGCGAACTTACGCCCCATTGATCCAAAGGAAAGCCGCCAATAAATTCAGGGCGCATGTTGGAAAATGAAACGAGCATGTTATAAGGCAAGTGGCTGTTGGATGGAGCGTCAGCAACAACTGCAGCTACCTGCAAGTCAACAAGGTTTTCCAATTTAAAACGCTTCCCAATCGGATCCGTGTTACCAAAAAATTTTTGAGCTGTTGTTTTAGTAAGAATAGCAAAGCCTGGTTCTGACAGAACTCTTTTTGTACTTCCTTGTTTTACTTTTAGCGAAAATATTTTGGGGAAAACAGAATCAGCAAAAACGATATCTTCTTCCTTAAATTTCTTGTTATCAAAAGAAATCATACCACTTTTTAGCAAGTGAATTTGAGAGATTCGTTTTTCATCGGGCATGGCTGCGCGCATCGCTGTGGCAAGCGGGTACTGAGTTACAGGAGTGTAGCTTTTCCCATTTGACGAAACAGAACTTTCTACTATCCTGTAAGTGTTGTCATTTTTATTTGCCGTTTTATCGAAATTGGTTTCGTGCAATATGATTAATGCAATCAACAAACAACAAAGAACACTTATGTACAACCCAACAAAATTGAGCGCAAAAAATCCTTTGTGTTTTTTTATATTCCGCCATGCGGTTTTAAAATAATTTTTTATCATTTTATTTTCGTTTATAGATAACTGTTACATTATAGTCAACTAACACCCGCCTGGCCGTCATTCGGAAAGGAATATTTAATATCCCTCTTTCCCATTTACCTGAACGCGCCGCGCCACATTCCTATTCACTTTTCAAACTATCCACGGGATTGGCTATCGCCGCTTTTATCGCCTGGAAACTAACCGTTATTAATGCCACAATTAATGCAAGAATTGCCGCTAATACAAACACCCACCAATGAATATTTATCCGATAAGCAAAACCCTGCAACCAATGCGACATGGCATACCATGCTATTGGAAAAGCAATAATGGTAGCGACCAACACAAGCTTTAAGAAGTCTTTTGATAATAAAGTAACGATGGAACTTACTTTGGCTCCCAATACTTTTCTTATTCCAATTTCTTTTATTCGCTGTGTAATTTCAAATGCTGAAAGGCCAAATAATCCCAGGCACGCAATGAATATGGCGATGCACGCAAAAACTGTAAAGATGGTTCCCTGTCTTAGTTCTGACTGGTACATTTTATTAAAATTCTCATCAAGGAACGTGTATTGAAAAGGTAATTCAGGCATGTAAGTTTTCCATATTTTTTCAACGGAAGCTAGTTCGTCCGGAATATTATTACCGGCCAGTTTTATGGAAAGACTGTTGAATGCAGAATTGGTTGGTGTTGTTTTCGGATTTAATAAAACCATTGGAACAATTGCATGTTGCAACGATTCAAAATGGAAATCGGCCATAACCCCAATTACACGTCCCTGCGTGCCTCCGTATTTAAAATCTTTGCCTATGGCATCCTTTGGCGATTTCCATCCGATGGCTTTTACAGCAGACTCATTCAAAATGAAATTGGAAGTGTCCATACCGTAATCGCGGGAAAAATTTCTACCTGCGACGAGATGAATACCATAAGTGGGAATGAAATCATAATCAGCCGATACATCTTTTATGTCTGCCGTAACAGGTTGCATGGAATTGCCAACCACTGCGGAGGCGCCCTGCATATCCAGTAATCTTCCTGTTGGAATACGCGAAGAACGCGCTACATCCTTGATGCCCGGGCTTTGCAATAAGTCATTTCTAAAGGCATCGTATTTGGGATTAACAGAATTATAATAAGGCAACGTGATGATGTGTTCCTTGTTATAGCCCAAAGAGGTATCCTGCATATAGCGCAGCTGCTGAAAAACAATAATCGTAGTAATAATAAGTACGATAGAAATGGTGAATTGCGCTACCACCAATACTTTGCGGAAAGAAATATTGCCGCCGCCGACTTTAAATAAGCCTTTCAAAGTTTTTACCGGCTGAAAGGAAGACATAAATAAGGCAGGATATAACCCGGATAAAATACCTATGATAAATGGCGTTAAAAAAAGCGGAATGATAACGCGCCATTTCAATAATATGTCAATGGAAAGTTGTTGTCCTGAAATTTGATTAAGCCACGGCAACGTTACATATAAAAGAACGAAAGCTATTAAAATAGCACTCCAGGCAATAAGCACTGATTCACTCAGAAATTGAAAAATCAATTCTTTTCTTCGCGCGCCAATTACTTTTCGAATGCCAATTTCTTTTGCCCGTAAAGACGAACGGGCTGTGGAAAGATTCATGTAATTGATACAGGCTATCAATAAAATAAATAAGGCAATGGCCGAAAAAATATAAACCCTGCTAATGTCTCCATTAGGTTCGGCTTCAAAGTCAGTATGAGAATATAGATGAATATCGGTAAGTTTTTGCAATCCAAGTTTTGTCATTTTTGAAGGCTTGGTTGGCCCATATTGGCCTGCCATTCTCTTATCAAGAAAGGCAGGAAAGCGTGCAATCATTTTATTGGGATCATAATGATTGGGAAGCACTAAAAAGGTAAAAAACGAATTATTACCCCAATTGGTTTCCAGGTTTTTTTCGCCATAGACCGCAGAATCCTTTAACGTGTTGAAAGAAATTAATATGTCAGGATGCATAAAAGAATTTTCAGGAAAACCTTTGTATATGCCGGTTACTTTTACATCGAACTGGTTATTTACTTTTATGACCTTGTTCATCGGATCTTCATTGCCAAAATATTTTTTGGCAACATCTTCCGTAAGCATTACACTAAACGGATCTTTCAATGCCGTTTGTGGATTGCCTTCCAAGGTCTTCAGGGTAAAAACATTAAACAAGTTTTCATCAGCAAAATACACGTTGCTTTCGGCGATAAGTTTATCATCATATTTAAAAGGAAGTGTGCCTGCATTCAGCAATCTTGTCATTTTTTTTATCTCCGGAAAATCTGTTGGGAAATAATATCCGAATGGGGGAGAGACGGTACCGAATTTTAAAGAAACAACGCCTGCTGCATTATTAAAACTCCTGGTAACGCGATAAATGTTCTCTGCATTTTTATTATAACGATCATAGCTTAATTCGTTAAGAACATAAGTCGTGATCAGCAAACAGCAGGTAAGCCCTACCGTTAAACCAAACAGGTTAATGAACGAGATGAATTTATATTTCATCAGGTTACGCCATGCGATTTTAAAATAATTTTTTATCATTTTGTTTTCGTTTATTGATGACTGTTATTTTATAGTAAAACAACAAATATTCACAATTCCTATTTTCTTCATTATCATATTAGCTAATTAATTCTATTCACTTCTCAAACTATCAACCGGGTTGGCTATTGCGGCTTTTATCGCCTGGTAACTTACTGTGAGGACTGCAATCAATACCGATAGGATAGCTGCCAAAGCAAATACTTCCCACGAAATTTGTATCTTATAGGTATAGTCTTCCAGCCATTTGTTCATTGCCCACCAGGCTATGGGAGCTGCAATCAAAAATGAAATGATTACCAACTTCAAAAAGTCTTTGGAAAGCAACGCTGCAATGCCGGTTACTGATGCGCCCAAAACTTTTCTTACTCCTATTTCCTTGATGCGATTTTCTGCCATATATGTGGCCAGCCCAAAAAGGCCCAGGCACGAAATAAAAATGGTAAGACCTGCAAACAAAGCGGCCAATGTTCCGGTGCGTTCGGCACTTTCAAATTTTTTTGCGTAGGATTCATCTACAAAAACATATTCAAATGGATATTGAGGATTGTACTTTTTAAAAATCGCTTCTGCGCTGGCGATAGAAGCTTTAGTGGGTTTATTGGGATTGAGTTTTATATGAAGGATTTGAGCGAACATTTGTCCGGGGCCAAACAACATGAGTGGGTTTACCTTTTGCTGAAATGGTGATTCTATCACGAAATCTTTTAATACCCCCACTACGTGGAATTGCTGGGAATCCCCCGTCTGCCTGATCACGGTTCCCAACGGATCTTTTAAACCCATAGCTTTTACTGCAGCTTCATTCAATACGACGGCAGTACTATCAGTTGGGTATTGATATATATCAATGTCGCGCCCTTGTGAAATTTTCACACCAATTGTTTTGGCAAAATCTGCATCAGATTGCAATTGAAGGAAATCAATTTTTTCATCTTCCTTAGTGCTTCCATCCCATTGGAAACCCCATCCATCACTCCATTTCTGAGTGATAGGACTACCGGATTGGGTTATGGATATAGCAGTTCCACTATTCAACAATTCATTTTTAATGGCGAGGTAATGCTTGCCAACGTCGCCCTGTGTAAATACATAAATGAGGTTATTTCTGTCATACCCTGATTCGCGGTTGAGTCCATATTTTATTTGTTGTACCACAATTATGGTGGATATGATCAGGATAATGGCAAAAGAAAATTGTACCACCACCAAAATTTTCCTGGGTGTTACTAATGCATTGGCTTTTTGTATGGCACCTTTCAACACTCTTACTGGTTTGAAACCGGAGAGATAAAACGCGGGATAACTTCCGGCCAATACGCCTGTAAATAGGATGAATGCAAAAGAGTAAAACCATAATGAAGGATTGTAGTAATCAATTACCAATTGCTTACCCACTAATTGGTTGAAAGAACCCAGGCTGATTTGTACAAAAAATAAACCAACAATAAATGCAAGTAAACTCAATAATATACTCTCACCTAAAAATTGCAAAACAAGAAATTTCCTTTGCGCACCCACTACTTTTCTTATGCCTACTTCCTTGGCACGCTTTTCACTTCGGGCAGTACTCAGGTTCATAAAGTTGATACAGGCGATCAGCAAAATAAATGCGGCAATGATACCGAATAAACGGACGGATTCTATTTGACCCCCTACCAATTTTCCATTTTCTGATTTCGCATATAAATAATACCGGTTCAGAGGCTGAGTAAATTCTTCTGTGGTGGATTCATCAGGAGTACCTTTTGTATGGTCAATGATTATATTTTTGATTTTTGAATCGAATGCTGATTCTGAAGTTCCGGGCTTTAACAGAGTATAGGTATATACCGAATTTGTTCCCAGGATGCATCGTCCCAGCCCAATTTATGCATATAACTCCACGGCAGCAGGTAAGCAAAATTAAATTGGGTATTATTAGGAAGATCCTTCAATATTCCTGTTACGGTGCAATTATTCACGCTATCAATGCGTACTGTTTTACCCATAGCGTCCTCATTTCCAAAAAGGGCTTTGGCAAATTTTTCCGTAAGAACAATACTGTAACTCCCTTCCAACGCTTCATCCGGATTGCCTTTTATCAATGGAAAAGAAAAGACATTCAAAAACCAACTATCCACAAAGGCTCCCTGGGTATTCAGTTTTTTCTCACCGACCGTTAAAAGGAAGGTGATATTTCTGTATCTTACTGCATCTTCCACTTCGGGATAATCCTTCTTTAATGTAGGTGCCAGTATTTTTGGAGTAGAAGGCCATGCCCACGCTTGCCCTCCTGCGTTTATATCCCGGTTGTACATTACATAAATACGATCTCCTTTTTTGTAAAACCGATCCATACTCATTTCATTCTGTATCCACAGAAAAATGAGTATGGCGCTTGCCATTCCAATAGCCAAACCAAAAATATTGATGGCTGAAAACTCTTTGTTTCTCCAAAGGTTTCTGAATGCGATTTTGAAATAATTTTTTATCATAAATCTTATTTTAAAATTTTATTTTTCATTTAACTATAGCTGTTAGCAAACAAACAAATAGTAAGAATTCTTATTCACCCCGCCCGTTAACCTTCGGGCAGGCATTCACAAAAAAACTCTTCCGATTTCCAGACTTCCAAAAGTCCCCTTTAGGGGATTTAGGGATTTATTCACTTCTCAAACTATCCACCGGATTGGACACCGCTGCTTTAATGGCCTGCCAGCAAATGGTCATTAATGCAATCAATAAAACAACAACAGCTGTAAAGGCAAACAAATGCCACGTAATTTTAATTCTATATGCATAATCCTGTAGCCACTTATTCATTAATAACCAACCTAACGGAATGGCAATCATTAATGATATCAATACAAGCTTTATAAAATTTCCGGTTAGCAATACAAATAAATTGGTTGCAGAAGCGCCAAGCACTTTCCTTATGCTTACTTCCTTGCTCCGCTGTTCTGCCATGAATGCTGATAAGGCAAACAAACCAAGACAGGCAATTATTATAGCAAGTATAGCAAAGCCTGTAAAGATGTATTGCATTCGTGTAACATTTGCATACATTGCCGCATAACGCTGATCAAGGAAATCGTAACGTATGGCCTGATTAGGCATAAAATCTTTCCAAACTTTTTGTATCGAAGCCAACGCTGATTTCATATTCGCAGCATTTACTTTTACGGAGATAATGCTGTTGCTGTTGCCCAACACCATGCACAATGGTTTTACTTCCTGTTTTATACTTTCAAAATAAAAATTATCAACTTCGCCGATGATGGTTAAATGCTCTCCGCCATTGGTAATTATTTTTCCTATGGGATTCTTATAACCCAGCTGGCTTGCCAATGCTTTATTAATAATTGTTGCCGCAGAATCTGTATGAAAATCTTTTGAAAAATTTCTACCCGCTATGATTTTCATACCAAGAGTCGGAATATAATTTTCATCTACTACCCAATGCTGTAACTGTATGTTTTGCTCATCTTTTCCTTCCTCATGAAATGTGTTACCGTTTCTTTTTGTACCATCTACGGGAAGAAAATCGCTTACACTTACATTCTTTACAACCGGCAGGCGAAGCAATTCATTTTTGAATGCAGTTGTTTGATCACGCAATGCATCAGTGCCTTGTATCATCACGACTTCATCTTTATTAAAACCAATTTTTGAATTGAGTATGTATTGCATCTGTTTATAAATAACAGAAGTGCCGATGAGCAATACAATTGAAATGGTAAACTGAAATACAACCAATGTGCTGCGCAAACGTGCATTCTTACTGCCTAAACTGAGATTCCCTTTTAAAGTATTAATAGGTTTGAAATACGACAAATAAAATGCAGGATACAAACCGGCAATCAAGCCAATTATAAAAGCAAACAAGACAAGCGAAGGCAATAACCACCATTCATTCCATGGAAAACTTAGTTGCTCGCCGGCTGCCTTATTAAATATAGGTAATACAATGATTGCGATGATCGTTCCGATAAAACATGAAAAAAAACTATACAACAATGATTCTGTAAGAAATTGTTTGATGAGATTTCTTCTTGATGAACCAACCACTTTTCTTACTCCAACTTCTTTTGCACGGTTGGCAGAGCGTGCAGTAGAAAGATTTAAAAAATTGATGCATGCTAATATTAAAATGAAAGCAGCTATTGCAGCAAATAAATACACGAAACGAATGTCGCCGTGCTTCACATCATCCTGCTGAATATTGTAGGAATGCAAATGAATATCGGTTAATGGTTGCAGGTAAAGCCTTGCACCTTTCAAATTTTCTTTTGCATTTTTTGTTCCTTCAGCAATCATTGCAGGTATCAGGTATTTATCAAGCACATCATCCGTAATCTTTTTATTGAACGCGCTGATGTTAACGTTTGGCTTCAATTGAAGATAAATGTCGTAATTACTTGCTGTCCATTGCTGCTGCTCCCCATTCCAGAAATTTATCCCTGTTAATGAAATAAATCCGCGGTATTGAATGCTGGAATTCTTTGGAAAATCCTGCATCACGCCGCCAATCTTTATCAGGTTTTTTGTGTTATCATTAAATACAAGTGTTTTGCCAACAGGATTTTGATTGGGAAAATATTTATCTGCCATGCTTTTGCAAATCACAACAGAATTCGGTTCGGATAAAGCATCTTTCCTGTTGCCATAAATCATGTGCACATTTAAAATACCAAGTATAGAAGTATCTGCAAAGCAAAATCCTTTTTCATAAGTATCGGTTGTCTCATCGGTTCTTCTTACCTGGTTGTTTGCACCGCCAAATAATTCGTTGCTCATAATACGACCGGCTTTTTCCACTTGAGGGAAATCGTTTAGTAAAGCTTTTGCCATTGGCGCCGGAAATCCAATGCCGCTGTAGGTTTCGCCGTTTTGTTTTGCTTCTCCCACTATCCGGTACACGCGATCTTTATTTGGGTTATCCTGGTCGTAACTCGTTTCGTTTTGTATAAATAAAGCAATTAATAAACAAGCTGCAATACCAATAGCGAATCCGCCAATATTGATTGCAGCATACATTTTTTGTTTCTGCATATTCCGCCATGCGGTTTTTAAATAATTTTTAAACATAATTTTTTGTTTTAAGCTAATAGCTATTGGCCATTAGCTATTAGCTAAATTTTACTCCGTTCTCAAACTATCCACAGGATTGGCCATCGCGGCTTTGATTGAACGATAGCCAACTGTTATCATGGCAATAAAAAAAGTTATTAAAATTGCCAATACAAAAACACCTGCACCAATTTGTACACGGTATTTAAAATCCTGCAGGTATTTATTCATAAGCCACCAGCCGATAGGTGCCGCTATCACAAAAGCAATTATCAACAAACGGCTAAACTCTTTTCCAAACAACCATAACACACTTGTAACACGCGCGCCCAAAACTTTTCGCACGCCAATTTCTTTTGTTTTTTGTAATGCCATAAACGAAACCAATCCGTATAAACCGAGACAACCAATTAAGATAGCAATGCCAGCAAAAAACTCAATCAGCTTAAGCATAGTATCATCAAGCGCATAAAAATGTGCAATCCTGTCATCCAAAAATTCTTTGTTATAAACATATTGAGGATATACATTATTCCATGTTTTTTCCATTGCAGTTAAAGTAGATTGCATGTTTTGCGAACTAATCTTTACCGCACAGTTCTCATAATTATAAAAAGCAGAAAAAAGTACGACTGGCGCAATGGCGTTATGAAATGAATTATTATAAAAATCTTTTACTACACCAACAACAGGAGCAGTTATGCCATCTACAGTAATATTTTTATTTATGATTTGTTGCGGAGATTGTAAACCAAGTTTTTTAACTATAGTTTCATTTACTATGTATTGATTAATCGTATCAGAAGCATACATATTTCTTCCTGCAACCAACTTTAAATTAAATGTAGGTATATATTGATCGTCGGCTGGTTTTGAAACTACCGACCATGGCTCTTCTTTTGGCCTGTTATCATAAGTAAGAGATTTTGTATCAAAAAGTTGTGAAGCCGGTGCTTCCATACAGAATGAAACCTGCTGCACATTTGGAATTTCTCTGAGTTCATTTTTTAATAATTGCATTTTTAATTTTCCGATGCTATCATTTACAGGAACAGGCAGCATTACAATATTATTTTTATTAAACCCTAAATCTGTATTTTTTGAAAAGCTCATTTGCCCTGCAATAATTATCGCACCAATAATCAGCAATTGCGAAATAGCAAACTGTGTAATAACCAATCCGCGCCTTAATGAAAAACCACCGACACTTTTCTGAGATAATTTTCCCTTTAATGCAGCAATTGGTTTAAACCCTGATAATACTAATGCCGGATAAGAGCCTGAGAGAAAAACAACAATACAAACAATAACGGCAATAAAAATTAAAAGCGATGAATTGGTAAACGGACTAACAGTGAGATGTGTTTTGAATAAATTATTTAGAAAAGGCAAGCCTGACTGCGCCAAAGCAAAAGCAAGTATAACCGCAAGCAAAGTGATCAAAGTTGTTTCTGCAATAAATTGCCAGAACAACTGTTTGCGATTGCTGCCCAATACTTTTCTTATGCCCACCTCTTTACTTCGGTTAAGCGCTTGTGCGGTAGCAAGATTAATAAAATTTACACAAGCCGTTATAATAAGAAATAATCCTATTAATGCAGCAGCCCATAAATATTTTTTATCGGCATAACCATTAAGATCTGTATTGAAATGAATATCATTTAATGTCTGCAGCTTAAACCTGAACACATCTTTATTAGGATTGTTTGCATAATATTTTTTCATTATTTGCGGAAAAACCTTTTCAACAGAAGCCGAAGAAACGCCGGGCTTTAATAAGAGAAAAGTATTGGTTTCACTATTAAAACCACCCCAGTTGTCGTTGCTTGCCTGCCAGGCACTAAAGTCTTTCAGGTTTTTATCTGAAACATAAATTTGCTGCGTTCTGTCAGTATTTAACGGAAGATTTTTTAAGATGCCGGTAATTTTAAAATCAGTAGTATTGTTAATGCGAATAACTTTTCCCATCGCATCTTCATTACCAAAATATTTCTTAGCTAAATTCTGTGTGATGATGGCAGTATTTGGTTCAGCAAGCGCAGTTTTTATATTACCTTCTGAAAGCGGAAAATTAAATATGCTGAAGAAATCAGAAGTTGTAATTGCAAAGCCATTGTCTTCAATAAATTTTTTATTATCGCTTTGCGAAGATGACGGTATTGTAACCTGAGCTTTCCAATACACAATAACTCTTGCCACTTTTTCGGTAAACGTATAATCGTTGCTAATAGCCTTTGCCAATGGCGAAGGCGAGCCAGGTGAAGAAAATGCATTATCAACATGAACCTCTGTAACTACGCGATAAATCCTGTCTTTGTTTTTATTAAATTTTTCAAAACTTAAATTGTAAAAAACAATTGTGAAAATAAGAATACTGCATGCAATGCCTAATGACAAACCAGCTACATTAATTATTGCATAAGTTTTATTTCGAGTAAGATTTCGCCAGCCGATTTTAAAATAATTTTTAAACATTAGAATTTGATTTATCTATTATTAATTATTTTTCATTTAATCATCCAGGTTTGTTTATTTTTTCCCCGGACAGTAAACAAACAAATATTCACAATTCCCTTTTTCTTCATTAGCATATCAGCTAATTATCACATTAGCTAATTAATTCTATTCACTCCTCAAACTATCCACAGGATTAGCCACCGCTGCTTTTATCGCCTGGAAACTTACTGTAATGAGCGCAATCAAAATGGCAATAACTCCGGCTAAAACAAAAATCCACCATTGTATATTTATCCGATAGGCAAAACCCTGGAGCCATTTATTCATGGCCCACCATGCAACAGGAAATGCGATAAGAGAAGCAATAATTACCAACTTTAAAAAATCGCGGGCAATCATTTGTACGATACCAGCCACGTTTGCACCCAGCACTTTTCTTATGCCAATTTCTTTTGTGCGCTGCTGTGCTGCATAAGTAACCAGGCCAAATAAACCGAGGCAGGCGATAAGAATGGCAAGCAAAGCAAAAGTGATAAAAATCTGCCCTGTGCGCTGTTCTGTAGTATATAATTTATTAAAATCTTCATCCATAAAAGTATAATCAAAAGGCTTTGATGGTGCCATGGTTTTCCATTTATTCTTTATCTGTGCAATAATATTTGGAATGTCTTTTGAATCAATACGCACCGAGATGTTTCCGTTGCTTTTTCCAAGGAAAAGCGCGAGTGGGGTAACTACATCGCGCAAAGAGCTGAAGTTGAAATTTTTTATTATGCCGATGATGTGGTAATCAAGATTGGTTTTTGAATTCATATTTACCGGGGTATAGATCTTTTTATTCAGAAGGCCTTTTGTGGCAAGAAATTTTGCAGCAGCTTCATTTATGATGATACCAGTTGAGTCTGTAGCAACTTGAGGAGAGAAGTTTCTTCCCTGTAATATTTTCAGATCGAGCGTCGGAATATAATTTTCATCAACTGTCCATGCCTGTAAGTTGATTCCTGTGCTTGGGTCAAGAGCTGGCGATGTAAAATAGGTGTTACTATTCCGATAATAATTTACCGGAAGATAGCCGGTCATTGTAGCATCCTTGATACCACTTATTTGCAATAGCTCATTTCTAAAAGTGGTTGCCTGATCCTTTAATGCATCAGTATGGTTGATGGTAATAACCTGGTTACGGTTAAACCCAACATCTTTATTATGAATGTAATTTAGCTGGTTATAAATAACTACCGTTCCGAAAATGAGAATGATTGAAATGGCGAATTGAAAAACTACCAATGCATTACGCAGCCATGATCTTTTAAAACCGCTGGCCAGTTTACCTTTCAACACATCTACCGGCCGGAATGATGATAAGAAAAATGCAGGGTAGCTGCCGGCAAGTAATCCGACAACAATCATCAGTACAAAAAGCGACAGCCACATTTTAGGCTGAAACAGAGAAGAAGCAAGAATCTCTTTTCCGGAAAGTTGATTAAAATAGGGGAGTAGCAACCATGCGATAATAAGCGCCAACACAACTGCGATAAAGCTTATTAAAAGTGACTCAATTAAAAATTGTTGAATAAGATTTCTTTTCAATGATCCCAATACTTTTCTTACGCCAACTTCCTTTGCGCGGTTTGAGGAACGTGCTGTTGATAGATTCATGAAGTTGACACACGCAATCAGCAAAATCATCAGGGCTATTGCTGAAAAAATATATACATATTCAGCGTTGCCATTTGCTTCAAGTTCTGCTGTTCTGTTTGAATGAAGATGAATAGCCGTCAAGGGCGTAAGCGTTGCCTTAATATATCCTCCTCCCTTTTCGAATTCAGCAACGCTTTGATTAACCATGCTTTTTAGTTGTGGGCCAATATGCCTGTCCATGAATGGATTCAGTTGTGCCTCCACCTGTTTTACCTTTGCATGTTTCTTTAAAAGAATATAAGTAGTATAGTTTTCGGCAAGCCAGTTATCCTCGTTGCTGCCACGGTTTTCCATCATAGGCACAAAAAAATCAAAATGGAAATGTGATTGTTTGGGGATGTCTTTGATTACTGCAGTGATCTTATAATTTCCCGTATCATTGATCAGCATCATTTTTCCAATAACATCTGTACTATTAAAATATTTTTTGGCAATTGATTCTGTAATCACTAAAGAATGGTATTCTTTCAACGCCGTTTTAGGATCGCCAGCAATTACGGGTAAAGTAAATACATCAAACAAACTTGAGTCTGCAAAAGCAACCCTTCCTTCCGGTATGTCTTCATTTCCTTTTTTTACAAGAAAACTTCCATACCAGCTAAGGCGTGTATAATTCTCAACCTGTGGCATTTCGTTCACCATTGCTAAACCCATTAATGCAGGTACCTGCGCAAGATCCAGGTAATTGCCATTAAACTTTATTTCATTATTTACGCGATAAATTCTGTCCGCTTTCACATTATACCTATCGTAGCTCAATTCATCCATCACAAATAATAAGATCATCAGGCAGGTAGCGATACCAACTGCGAGCCCGGCAATGTTGATTGACGTGTAAAACTTACTTTTAACAAGGCTTCTAAAAGCGCTTTTAAGATAATTTCTGAACATAGTTTATTGCGTTTAATCGTACCTGTTATATAGATTATTTTTTATAGTAAACCGATAAATATTCACAATTCTTATTTTCCTCATCAGCATATTAGCTAATTATCACATTAGCTAATTAATTTTATTCGCTTCTCAAACTATCCACAGGATTTGCCACCGCGGCTTTTATCGCCTGGAAACTTACTGTTATCAATGCGATAAATAAAGCCAGAACTCCTGCCAGTGCAAACACCCACCACGAAATATTTATCCTGTATGCAAAACCTTCTAACCATTTATTCATTGCCCACCAACCAATTGGCGTGGCGACGATAATAGCTATTATAACTATCATGATAAAATCTTTAAATAAAAGCAGCACAATATTATTCACTCCTGCACCAAGCACTTTTCGAATGCCAATCTCTTTAGTCCGCAATGTTGCCATGTAAGCTGATAATCCAATCAATCCTATTACAGATAAAAACAGTGTAATCAATAACAAGGCTTCACTTAGTATAGAAAATTTTTGTTCTTTATCATATAATTTATTAAGATCATCATCAAGAAATTTCATTGTTAATGGAATATCGGGAATAATCTTACTTACTTTTTTCTTTATAAAGTTTAAGGTTTTCGAAAGATTCTTTGTTTGAATTTTTATCAATATATTTTTATCTATTCCGTTACCAAACGGATAAATATTCAACACGATAGGCGTTACAGGCTGATGCAAGGAAAAAAAATTAAAGTCGTTCACCACGCCGTTAATCGTATATGTTTTTTCATTTTTCCCTGGCGAAATTGTGATAGTTTTACCTATCGGATTTGGATAACCCAATCGTTTAGAAAGCGTTTCATTAATCAGGGTTAATCGTTTCGGACGGTTCTTATCATTAAAGTCATCCTGTAATAATTTAAGTCCAAGGGTATTCAGGTAACTGTAATCAGTGCCAATTCTAAACAAATCATTATAAACAACATCTGAACGCGCACCTTTAAAAGAAAAAGCATAATTTTCATCACCAGGTACAAGTCCCTGCGACACATTTTTAATATCAGGATTAAGTAATAATTCGTTTTTCAACCTGTAATATTGTTCTGAGTCCACACGATAAGCACCGGTTAACTTTACAATATTCTCTTTATTAAAGCCAAGATTTTTTTGCTGAACATACTGCAATTGATTATAGACAATCCAGCTTACAGATGAAATTAGTATGAGAATAGTAATTTGAAAGGTTATAAGTACTTGCCTTAAACTTATTCCTTGGCGGCTTATTACGCTTTCTTTTTTAAAAAGTGAAACTGTTTTTAATTTTGGTAAAACCCAGGCGGGATAAGAACCGGAAACGATGCCTACTAATAAAATAACGCCTAAAAGAACACTAAAACCAGGCAGAGATTTAATGAATTCATTCTGTAATTGAACATTCATAAACTGATTAAACTGAGGCAATATCAATTCAAGTAATCCCAAAGTAAGCGGGATGGAAATTAATGCCATACAAATTGCATCCACAAAAAATTGCATGGCCAGCGAAACATTTGCTGCACCTAAAACTTTGCGGATCGCTATTTCTTTTTTTCGTTCGGAATACAATGCAATGGAAAGATTCATATAGTTAGTGCAGGAAAGTATTACGATAATAAAACCAATAAGATTAAACAACACAAGATAAATTTTACTTGCAGGCGGTTTCATTCCATAAGTCATACCCGTCTCAAAGTGAAGTTTGTCCAAAGGTATTATAGCTGCATCTGTTAAGATTTTGAATTGATCGGAAGGCTTAGGTAAATTCAGAATTTCATTTTTTATGTGGTTGATATTTGCATTTTTTCCGAGCAGGCAATAAGTATCAAGTGTTGAAGCCGCTTCCATTATTTTTTCATTGGAAATTAAAATATTGAAATCAAAGTTTGTATTGGATGGAAGATTTTGTATAACTCCGGTTACAGAAAGATTTAATGAATCAAATACGAGGAGCTTCCCTATTGGATTCTCATTACCAAAAAACTTTTGAGCAATACTTGCTGTAATTACTGCACTATTTGGTTGCCTCAATGCAGCATCTGGGCTACCATTAATAAAATGGAAATTAAATAGATTAAAAAAATCTGTACCCGGGTCAGTAAATAACACTTTATCTTCAAAAAACTGATTATTCTGATAATGTATAAATCTAGGTGGATATCCTCTTACACGTGCCATCATTTCCACTTCAGGAAATGTATGTTGATAGATTGCATCTGAGTAAGAAATAAAGAGTGGAGCAAACCACGTATCCTGATTTTTTCCTGAAACCTGAAAGATCCTTTTTGAATGATGATGAAAATTATCAAAGCTTAATTCGTGCCTGGTATAAAGTATTACTATAGCAGCAGCCGTTAACCCCAATGAAAAGCCAAGAATATTAATTATACTATAAACACGTCTTCTTTTAAAATTGCGAAAAGTAATTTTGAAATAATTTTTGAACATGGTATTCTTTTTATTGATTCGATATTTTTCAACTTTCAGAAACAAGTAAACACACAAATATTACAGATTCTCATTTCTTTCATTATCACATCAGCTAATCAGCACATTAGCTAATTAATTTTATTCACTCCTCAAACTTTCTACCGGATTGGCAATTGCTGCTTTTATCGCCTGGAAACTCACTGTAATCAAAGCAATTAAAATCGCCATAATACCCGCAATTAAAAAAATCCACCAACTGATATGAATCCTGTACGCAAAACCTTGCAACCATTTATTCATAGCTAAATATGATAACGGGATCGCAATGATGCAGGCAATAATTACCAGCTTTATAAAATCTTTAGAAAGCATTTTGGTTACCGAAGTAACACTTGCGCCAAGTACTTTGCGAATGCCTATTTCTTTGGTACGCTGTTTTGCAATAAATGTTGCGAGGCCAAATAAGCCTAAGCAGGCAATAAATATGGCAAGCACAGAAAATATCAATGCAATGGTTCCTGCTCTTTGTTCTGCACGGTACATTTCATCGAAAGATTCATTTAAAAAACGATAATTGAATGGCAAACCAGGCGCCATTGTTTTCCATTTGTTTTGAATACCTGCAATTAAGTTTTGTAGATTGGCTGAATTCACTTTAAAGATGCCCAGGCCTACTCCACCACCCAACGAGAAACATAACGGACTTACATTTTGATGTAATGACTCAAAATTAAAATCTTTAACTACACCAATAATTGTAAGTGGCATAGTTTTGCCATTATCCTGGCTTTGATAAACTTTTTGACCCACAGGATTGGCGTACCCTAAAGTCTTTGCTGCTGTTTGATTGATAATAACTGCGCTTGAATCGCTTCCAAAATCGCGGGAGAAATTTCTACCTGAAACTATATTCATTCCCAGTGTTTTGATATAATCATAATCAATGTACCAGTCCTGCATATCAAAACCATTTGTGGAAGTCATAACCGATTCTTTGGAAAATGTATTATCACTTCTGGAAGAATTAGAAACAGGCAAATAAGCACTTATAGTTCCACTTACAACGCCGGGCATTTGCAACACTTCGTTTTTAAATGGCGTTACATTACCATTCAATGCAGAAATACCATCTACAACCAATACCTGGTCTTTATTATATCCAAGATTTTTTGTCTGAATATAGTGGAGCTGTTTGTAAATAACAATCGTACCTACAATTAGAATAATGGAGACAGCAAACTGAAATACAACCAGCACACTTCTTAAACCGCCGCTTTTGCTGCCAAGATTCAGCTTTCCTTTTAAAATTTCAATAGGCTTGAATGACGATAAATAAAATGCCGGGTAACTTCCCGCCAATAAACCAACTACAAAGGGAAGTGCAATAAGTATAGGCAAAATGTAAGGGCCAAATAAGCTCGATATGGTGATTTCTTTATCAGCGATATTGTTAAACAAAGGCAATACCTGCCACACAATGACAATCGCAATAATCAGCGACAACAATACCATCGTGATGGATTCAAAAAGAAACTGGGAAATAAGATTTCGTTTTTGGGTACCCAGCACTTTTCTTATGCCTACTTCTTTGGCACGGTTTGCAGAATAGGCGGTGGTAAGGTTCATGAAGTTAATGCAGGCAATAATTAATATGAACAAGGCAACTGCAGAAAATATATACACATATTCGATGTTACCACTTGGGCTTAATTCCATAGGGCGATCGGAATACAAATGAATTTTTGTGAGTGGTATCAATGAATATTGAATATTATTACCCGCTTTTTTAAAATCTTCTATGCTATTAATATTCATAAATTTTTTCGCATAGGGCATTACATATTTATCAATGTACTGATCGAAATTTTTGTCGAAGACCTTATAATTAGTTCCTGGGGTGAGTACTAAATAGGTATAAAAATTATGACTGGTTATTTGTCCCCAGTTATAATCCACATTCCTCATTGGAAAGAAAAAATCGAAATGAAAATGAGAATCTTTTGGTATATCTTTTATAACTGCAGTTATTTTATAGAAAGGATTTTTATCACCCTTTACTTCTATTGTTTTTCCTACAACATTTGTAGAACCAAAATATTTTTTTGCTGTTGAAGCTGTAATTACAACTGTATTGGGCTCATTTAATGCGTGTTTTACGTCACCTTCTATTGCCGGAAGTTGGAACACATCAAAGAAAGTGGAATCAACATTTGCAGTTTTGTTTTCATCAATGTAATCATTATTCTTTTTTATGAGCCTGTTATTGTTATTTGTATAAATGCGTGTGTAATTTTCAACCTGGGGATAATCCTTCTTTATCAACTGGCCCATCATATCGCTTGTCAAAGGCATATGCATATTGGCACCACCAAAACGAATGTCAGAATTAATTCTATAAATATTTTGGGCATTTGGATAAAACCGGTCATAGCTCAGTTCATCTGTAACATAAGATGTGATCAGTAAAAAACAAGACAGACCAATGGCAAGCCCTGTAATATTAATAATAGAGAACGCTTTATTCTTAATAAGATTTCTCCAGGCGATTTTTAAATAATTTTTGAACATGCTTATTAGTTTTTAGTTCTTAAATTTCTTTTCCAGTAAACCTACAAATATTTAATATTTCTGTTTTCTTAATTAGCATATCAGCTAATTAATTTTATTCACTTCTTAAACTATCCACCGGGTTTGCCATCGCTGCTTTAATTGATTGAAAGCTGATAGTGATCAACGCAATCACGATGGCAGTAATACCAGCCGCTAAAAATATCCACCAGCTTATCTCAATCCTGTATTGATAATTCTTTAACCAATCATTCATCGCCCACCATGATACAGGAAAAGCAACAATGCATGAAATAGCAACGAGCTTTAAAAAATCTTTTGATAACAAGGCTGTAATTCCCGTAACGCTTGCTCCTAACACTTTTCGTACACCAATTTCTTTTGTTCTTCGCTCGGCTGTATATGCTGCTAATCCGAATAAGCCTAAACATGAAATAATAATTGCCAGCGCAGCAAACACAAGTGATAATTTACTGATCAGCATTTCGCTTAAAAACATTTTATTGAACTGGTCGTCCACAAATTTGTATTCAAAAGGATAGGCTGGGTTATCTTTTTTCATCACCGCAGCTATTTTTGCCAATGCATTTTCAGGGTTGCTTTGTGGTGCAATTTTTACATATAATAAACTAGCTGCGTCAGGTATACTGAAAAAAATTACGGGAGCGGACCTGCCGTACATATCACCATAGATATAATCCTTTACCACACCTGTAACCCTCAGGTGAAAAGTGCCATTATTGACCGGGCGTTCCATTGTTTTTCCTATTGCACTTCCCTTGCCTAACAATTTTTCCATGGATTGGGTAACAATGACATTAAAAGCCTGATTAGAATCTTTCGGCATGTGGTTATCACCCAATTCAACTGCATCAGTAGGCTGAAAATCTCTTCCTTCTATAATATGCATGCCGATGGTTGACATAAATTCAGGGCTAACCAACCTTTGGGAAATAACAACAATACTGCTAGGATCTTTGCCCTGCCAGGAAATACTTGTTGTATTATTTCCGCCGTCAATAGTGGTATGATCTGCTAATGCAGCATTCTTCACAAAGCCGGTGTTAATGAGATCTTGCTTAATTGCAGGAAAATCTTTTACAATATCTCCCTGCGCATCTATTTGCAACAGGTTGTTTTTGTTGTAGCCAATATCCCTGGTTTTTACATGTTGTATCTGCCGGTAAATAATAATAGTGCTGATAATAAGAATAATCGAAACAGCAAACTGAATTACCACCAACCCTTTTCTAATAATGGCTGCACTTCCTGTTTTTAATTTTATTCCTTTTAAAACAAATACCGGGTTAAACGATGATAAATACAATGACGGATAACTTCCTGCAACAAGCCCACAGATAAGTGTGAGCAACAACAAGGCGACGAAATGATATGGATTGGTTAATCCTAACGAGAGGCCTTTTTGCACTAATGAATTAAAGGCCGGTAAGAGCAACGACATAAGAATAACCGCAACAACTGCCGCGCTCAGAGACATAAATATTGCTTCACCAATAAACTGAACAATGAGCCTTTTCTTTCCCGAACCCAATACTTTTCTCACGCCTATTTCTTTTGAGCGTTTTTCGCTGCCTGCAGTGGCAAGATTCATAAAGTTGATACACGCAATAAATAGAATGATCCAGGCAATAATGCTAAAAAGACGCACATACAGTATTTGCCCACTACCAGTTGGCTTTCCATTGTCAAAGTCATCACGTAAGTGCCAGTCATTCATGCTAAACAAAAACTCGTGCACAGTTGATTTTTCAGTTTCAATTTTTTGTGTAGTGAAATCGTAAAAAGGATTTAGCAATTGCCTGTTAATCGAAGCAGCGTCAACACGAGGTTTTAATTCAACATAAGTCGTGATACCAAAATTACCCCACTTCGCGGCCCATGGATTTTCATCATACCATACCTTAAAAGGTGCCAGCCATTCAAACTGTAATGTTGAGTTTTCAGGCAGGTCTTTTAAAACACCGCTAACCACATAATCCTGTTTGTTATCCATGCGCACCGTTTTACCAATCACGTCTTTTTCATAGCCAAAAATTTTTTTTGCCGTTTTTTCAGTAAGCACAATCGAATGCAATTGGGAAAACGCACTTGCAGGATTGCCCTCAGCGAAAGGCAGCGTGAATAGGCTGAAGAAAGAAGGCTCCACATATTTTCCTGAAGCATTCACCGCTTTATTGCCAATGGTAAACAAAAATGAAGTACCGCCTTCTGTAGTACGGCAAGTGTTTTCAACACCCGGTAGCGTAGATTGCATTGCCGGCGCAAGAGGGCCTGGCGTTGAGGAATGGGTGAAGGTGCCGTTATCAACTTTGTCGTTTGTTTTTACAAGATAGATGAGGCCTTTATTTACATTATTACTGTCAAAATTCATTTCATCTTCTACCCATAAAAATATAAGGCCTGCACATGCAATACCAATAGCCAATCCAAAAATGTTGAGGAAACTGTAGCCTTTGTTTTTACTAATATTGCGCCAGGCTGTTTTGAAATAATTTTTAAACATATTATTTTCGTTTATGGGTGATTGTTATTTTATAGTAAACCAACAAATATTCACAATTCCTGTTTCCTTCATTAGCATATTATCCAATTATCACATTAGCTAATTAATTTTATTCACTTCTCAAACTATCCACCGGATTTGCCACCGCTGCTTTTATTGCCTGTAAACTTATTGTGATCAATGCAATGAATAAGGCAACCAATGTGGTTATTACAAAAACTGTCCAGCTAATACTGGTGCGATAAGCAAAACTTTGCAGCCATTTATTCATCACGAACCAAGCAAGCGGCGAAGCAATAATTACCGCTACAATTACCAGCTTTAAAAAATCTTTTGACAACAAAGCAACAATACTGGTTACACTTGCCCCCAGTACTTTGCGAACACCAATTTCTTTGATGCGTTGCTCTGCACTGAATGTGGCCAGCCCGAATAAACCCAGGCATGAAATAAGAATTGCGATAATGGTAAAATCACTCACAATGCCTGCCAGCCGGTTTTCTGCATCATAATTCTTTTGAAAATCTTTATCCAGGAAACTATAATCAAAAGGTTCGTTGGGATTTAAACTGTGCCAGGTATTTTGAATAGATTTTAAAGCCGCACCAATATTAGACGACTTTACATGCACGATCATATAATTAAATAAAGGCGGCGTATTTAACTGAAAGCCATAAGGGTCGATGGGTAAATGCAGGTCCTCATAATGAAAATCTTTAACAACGCCGACGATCTTATAATTGTAAGTTTTGTTATTAAAATCATTATGCAGATTTTTATTTACAGCCTCATCTGCATTTGCAAATCCTAAAGTTTTTACTGCGGTTTGATTTATTATAATTGTACCAGTCGTGTCTCCCGCATAATATTCTGGAGAATATAATCTGCCAGCAACCGCTTTAATTCCTAATGTTTGTAGATAGCCCGTATCTATATAATCCATCTTTATATCTTTTGCCTGCTGCATGCTCTCGCCATCAGTATAAAAAATATTATCAGCTACATTGATAATGCCGGGATAAAATAGAGAGCCACCTACGTTTGAAAAGTCTGATTGTTTTAATAATTCATCTTTAAACGAAGGATACATTTTTTTTGCATTGTTGCTTCGTAGTGGAATAACTACCTGCTGATTTTGATCAAAACCAAGATTGGCGGAACGGAGATATTTCATTTGATCGGCAATAACAACAGATGCAATAATTAATACAACAGAAATAATAAATTGAAAGATCACCAAACCTTTGCGCAGAGCTACTGCAGAGAATGAGTTGGAAAATTTTCCTTTTAAAACTTTTACCGGTTTAAAAGATGATAAATAAAAGGCAGGATAACTGCCGGCAATTAATCCTGTAATAATTGCCAATACAATGAATGCGGCAATCAATAAAAGATTGTTTGAAAATGTAAATGAAAGATTTTTATTGGCAACGGAATTAAAAACGGGCAACAGCAATTTGGTAAACACAAAAGCAAGTATCAACGCCAGCAAACTCATTAAAACAGATTCGCCGAGAAATTGAAATACAAGGAATCTTTTTTCAGCGCCCAGCACTTTTCTGATGCCTACTTCTGCTGAACGTTTGGATGATTGCGCTGTGGCAAGATTCATAAAATTGATGCATGCGATCAGTAAGGTAAATAAGGCAATGGAAGCAAGGATGTATAAATAGAGTACGCTGCCGCCGGGCGTTATATTCTTTTTCACATCTTCATCCAAATGAATTTTTTTGAGTGGAACCAAAAATTGTTTTTTATAAAAACCAACTGCTTTTAAATCTTTACCCGCATATTGCTCAATGAATGCAGGAAATTTTGCCTGGAGTTTTTCTTCGCTGGTACCCGGTTTTAATTGCAAATAAGTGAAGAACATATTGTTAGTTGCAAGGTTTCCTGTCTGTTGTTTTATAAGGTCCGCCATCTTGCCGCCCATCATGCTCATAAAAAACCGCCCATCAATATGCGAAGGTTTATTAATAGGTTTAAAAACACCGGTTACCAAAAAATCATGATCACCATTACTACTGCTGCTTACATGAATTACCTTATTTAATGCTGGTTGGTCACCAAACAATTTTTTTGCAATGTCATCTTCCAATACAACAGTATTCGGATTATCCAAAGCAGTTGCCGGATTGCCTTCAATAAAATCATAGGTAAACATCCTGAAGAAAGTAGAATCTGCTAAAAAACCTTTTGTTTCATAAAAAGATTTGATTGCTCCATTGTTTTCATTATACTGAAGCAAGGTCTTATCTTCTGAATATAAAGCTGCAAGCCTTGTGGTTTGTTCAATTCCCGGTAATTCTTCCTTCATCATCTCTCCCAAATCTGCTGGTGTATTAGGCAGTTTGCTGAAATTTCCAAGCCCTATAAACTGGGTACCTACCTGGTAAATATTATCTGCATTTTTCTGGTATGCATCATAACTCGTTTCATTTAAAATAAATAAGGTGATCAGCATACAGCAGGTAAGCCCTACTGCCAAACCAAAAATATTGATGAATGAAAATAATTTACTTTTCATCACATTACGCCAGACGATTTTGATATAATTTTTTAACATTGATGATGCGATTTGGGATTTACTACATGCATCTGCTCAAAAAATTAAGCCACATATTTAGTTGCTGATATTCAATATTTTAGAATTTAAAATAAAATAAAACTGTTCGGTTTTGATACACCGTGTGTCGCGGTTTGATACAGGTAGGGCTTAACGTATTCTTTAGTAAAATGATTACCCGCTTTGAGATTATTATACTCTGCAAGGGACAAAACAGTGAATTATTTAACTTGGAAAGCTGACTAATTTTATTCTTTTTGAAGTATAAGGTCAGAGTATTTTAATTGCCACGGGTTTCAATCCGTGGATAGTGAAATATCTTCAAAGGCCTTAGCCAAAATCAATTGATTCTTTACAGAATACTGCCTTTTAACTTTTGGCTCAAGCCAGGAAAGACAATCATAATTCCACGAATTGCTTAAATGCCTTTACTTCCTTTGTTTCTTTTTCCATTATTGATTTTTTGTATGGTTACACTGCTTTTAATGTTCGCACTCTTCCGATAGTTCTCAAGCTAAAATTCATACAATAGTTTTGCCAACAAAATGATCTGGCGCTTTTCTAAAAACAAAATACAATCCAACTATCATAAATGGAATACTTAAGATTTGTCCCATATTAATTGGTAATGTATTCTCAAATACTTCCTGATTTTCTTTTAAAAACTCCATTAGGAAACGAACAGAAAAAACAAGTACCAGGAATAATCCGAATAAAAAACCTTGTTTCAATTGCAAGCCACGTTTATTATAAATGTGCCATAAAATAAAAAAGATAATAAGATAGCAAATCGCTTCATAAAGCTGTGCGGGATGGCGCGGAATAAAATCAACCCTTTCAAAAATAAAAGCCCAGGGCAAATTTGTTGGCTTACCAATTATTTCTGAATTGAAAAGATTTCCCACACGAATAAAAAAACCTGAAAGAGCAACGACAATTACCAACCTGTCTATTACCCAAAGAAAAGATTGTTTATACTTTTTACAGTACCAGCCCAATGCTATAAGTATTCCTATGGCGCCTCCATGACTTGCCAAACCCTGATAACCCGTCCATTCAAAATTTCCCTGTTGAATGCTAAAAGGTAAAATAATTTCAAGAAGGTGTTGTTTATAATAGCCGAATTCATAAAAGAAAACTTGTCCTAATCTTGCACCAATCAATGTTCCAAGAATAACAAAAATCGCAAGTTTGTCCAAGAGATGAATTGATACACTTTCCCGCTTATATATTTTTGACAATATCAGATAACTGAAATAGAATGCGGCTGCAAACATTAATGAATAATACCTGATTGCAAACCCTCCGATACGAAAGATTTCAGGATTGATATTCCAATGAATGTTTAAGAAAGATTGCATAATTATTTCTTTTGATTATCTTCAAAAACTACTTTTCAGTTCCTTTAATTTAGCTTTCATCACTTTTATTTCTTCCTGCTGGCTTGAAATAATTTCCTGCTGTAATTTTTTTATTTCAGGATCGGTGGATTTTGATTGTTCGCTCATTAAAATGGCTGCTGCATGATGTGGAATCATTCCTCTTAAAAATTGTCTGTCAGTAACGCCGGTTTGATTTTGAATCAATAAAAAGAAGGTAATTAATGCTACAGAACTTAAGGAAATAAGAATAGCGTTTAATTTTTTATTCATATACATTTTCCCCATTAACCCCAGTTCAATTATCATCATCGGCATCGTCATTAAACCAGCCATATAAAACTGATTGATATTGGGATAAACATTTTTAATACTGTTTACCATTGAATACATCAAAATATACATTGAAATAAAAGACAGCAGCATGATGAATAATTTTCGATATGAATTGTCCTTTTTCATATCATTCATTCCCTGCATCTTTTTCTGATGATTATTTTCCATTGATTGTTTTTTTTGAGTAATTAAAAGAACGAATGCAGATAAAATTTATCTGCATTCGTCATAAAACTAACTAAGCCATTGCCCGGCATGCTTCCGCGCATTGTTTGCATTCTTCAGCGCATTCTTTGCAATGCTCTGTTTCATGTTTAGAACATTCTGTAGCGCATGCTTCGCAAATGTCTGCACAAATTTTACAGATGTCTTTTGACTTACTGCTTCCGATGCTCATGAGTTGCGCGGATGCATAACAAATAGCTGCGCATTCCATGTCTAACTGAATACATTTCGCCATCATTTTTACGTCATCTTCCTGCAGGCAGGCAGAAGCGCAATGATTACAGATTGCTGCACATTTTAAACATGCATCAATACAATTTTTGTACGTGTGATACCCTGTCATAATTGTTGATTTTATTGTTATGAAAATTGATTTATTGTTTATTTGTTTGTTTACTGTAATGGTTTATTTGTTTCCTGATATCTCAAACCTGATACCTGAAACCTATATTTAATAAGTCAAAGTAACGCCAGCCCCTAAGCCCATGTCGCTGTCAAAATGAGTAGATAGCGAAAGCCATTTGGTGGTGATATACCTAAAACCTGCTGTGTATTCTTTATCCGTATTTACCCTAAAATTGAAACGCAAACGTTTGGATATCGCGATATCTTCCCTGCTCAATTGAAAACGAATTTTCCCTTCGCTATCAATAGAACCATCGGCTATCACCAGCATCGGAAGCATGTATTCAACGCCAACATGAGCTACCTGCCTGAAATTTTTTGTATTGGTTTGCCCAAATAAATTTTTCTTAGGTGCAAGTAATTGCCCGAAAAGATTTTTTTCACCTGGTATCAATGTTCGTTTACGAAAATCCCAACCAATATAAGGAAACAGCCATTGCATTACACCCAAATACCTTCCCAGATGGCTTTCACTTTCATAACCCATTTCTTTATTTAAACCTATTCGCCATTCTGTTTGCAAACGGTAGCGTGTATTTGCCAGCATAAGCATTCCATCACTTCCATTACTTTCTAAACCAACCTGTGCCATGAAATGCAGCATTTTATCATCACGTAAAAATTTTCTGTATGCTTCTTTTGGATTAGGAAATTCTGGATTTGGCGGTGAATTTTCATAACTGAAAACCCTTCCCATTCCGCTCATCATGTGGTACAAAATATGGCAATGAAAAAACCAGTCACCGCTTTCTGTTGCTGCAAATTCCAACGTATCTGTTTCCATAGGCATTATATCCACTACCGATTTTAATGGCGAATATTCTCCATTGTCATTTATCAATCTGAAGAAATGCCCATGCAAATGCATCGGATGGCGCATCATGGTATTGTTGTACAATATGATTTTTACATTTTCACCTTTCTTAATCAAAATTTTATCAGACTCTGAAATGGTTTTGTTGTTGATAGTCCAAACGTAGCGGTTCATGTTTCCGGTTAAATTAAATCGTAAAATTTTAGTTGGCCCATCACGCAAAGTAGTTTTAAAAGGTGAACGCAACATGCCGTAATTCAAGGTAACCTCATCCCCCGCCCCTTTCTCCACAAGTGGAGAAGGGGAGATAGAATGCATGTTCATATCATCCATGTTGTGTGTGTCTTGTTCCCCTCCTTTGGAGGGGTCAGGGGAGGCCTCAGTATACATCACATTGTTCATATCCATCGTTTGATTGGTCATATCCATGCCTTCCATCGGTTTCATATCGCCATTCATTTTCATCATGTCATTCATCATTTTCATGCCGGCAAAATATTTTAAAGGCGGCAATGTAGGCGCAGGCATTTTCATGCCGCTTCCCAGCCAGAGCGAACTATAGCCTGTTCGGTCTTCCGCGGTAGCGCGAAATTCATAACTCATGTTTTCAGGAATGGTTACTATAACATCATACGTTTCCGAAACGCCAACAATCAACCGGTCAACTTCTACAGGAACTACATCCTGTCCATCATTAGCAACCACCGTTAATTTTCCACCGGCAAACTGCAGCCAAAAATAAGTGGAAGAAGAACCATTGATAACACGCAATCTTACTTTATCACCAGCTTTAAATTGCGGTTGTTCATTCACAGGTCTTCCATTATTCAAAAATCTATCATAAGCTACATCGCTCACATCCATTGCCAACATGCGTTTCCATTCATTATTTATCTTGGTTTTAAAATGTCCTGTCCGAATAGCTTCAGCATAACTTTGTGTCGTTCCTTTTCTTATGGCATACCAATCGGTTTCATTGTGCAAACGGCGGTTTACTTCAGAAGGTTTTTCATCTGTCCAATCGCTTAAAACCATGGTGTATTCGGCCTCACTCTCCGCCCTCTCCGAAGGAGAGAGAACCTTTCTTTTTCTAAAAACAAGTGCGCCATACATTCCGCTCTGCTCCTGAAACATAGTATGGCTGTGATAAAAATAAGTTCCATTTTGTACGATAGGAAATTTAAATAAATGCGTTGTATGAGGTGCAATTGGTTGTGTAGTTAAATAAGGAACTCCATCATATTGATTGGGCAAAATAACGCCATGCCAATGAATAGAAGTTTCCATTTTCATGGTATTATGCACATAAATTTCCGCAGTATCGCCTTCTATGAAATACAAGGTGGGCGCCGGAAGATGGCCATTTATTGCAATAGCATGTCTTAGTTTTCCTGTATAATTCACAATTGTGTCTGCTACATATAAATCGTAACGAATTATTTTTGGCGGTGCATTTTCTACAATTTCCGTTGGTTTATCTTGTAAACTATCGCCATTTTTTGACATACTCATTCCCTGCATATCCTGCGCTGATGCGAAGGAATAAAAAGAGAAAAGAAATGCTATTAGAATTATTTTTTTCATTGTTTTATTTTTATTGACAGCATTGTTTTTTGTGAACAAAAACTGTTCTAAGAATTTTAAGTATCACTTTCTTTAAATTTTTCATTATGGATTTTTTTGTGAAAGACTGTCTTGAGCTTTTTCTGCCCAATCTACAATCAATGCTTTTTGTTCTTTTGAAAGCCTTGCGTTTTTGTGAATAATTGTATAAGAACACGGTGGCATTTCTCCATCTTTAATCTGGTCTGCTATTGCTTTCAATTTGCTTTGCTGTTTTCTGATTGAATACGAACCAAAATCGCTGAAGTTGAGTTCCTTTTTTCCGTTCTTAATATGATTAGCCAGTATCCATCCAATCGGTTGCATATAAGCGTACCATGGATAAATTGTGTTGTTGCTATGACAATCGTAACAAGCAATTTGTAATAGCGATTGCACATTTTGAGGAACGTAAACTGTTTTAGAAATATCAGTTGGTAAAACCTGCCCGTTTGTATTCCATGCAGGTTGTATAAACTGAATCGCAATAAATACGATTAAAAGAACCAACAATATTTTTTTGATGAGGTTCATAAAACTTATTGTTTAATGGTTTCCTTTACAGTTCCACAGGTATCCATTTTTTTACCGAAATAAGGATTTTTTATTTCTTTAAATTCGCTAAGCCAGGTTCCTCTCCCATTATCGTACATCGAACATGAATCCAGATACAGTGTTTTACCTGTACCAACTGCTTTTATTAGGTCTGTCATGTCTTCACTCAGCATTTCAAAGTGTTCGCGTTGATGATGAATTCTATCGCCACTTACACTTATATGCTGACTGTTTTCTTTTATATCCCCAATCAAATCAAGAAACGTTTTTTTCTGTTCAGGTGTCAAGGAAGAAGAATCGAATTTTGACACAGCATCCAGAATTTCCTGACCGTTTTTTGCTGCATCACTACCGTTATCTGCAGCAAGAGAATTTTTCAGATTTATGTAGCCGGTCAAAATACCATCAGCAGGTTTCGCATTATTAGCAGTAATTGATGCAGGCGTAATAACCGCTTGGGTTTGAGCAGTATCAGTATTATTTGTTTGTTTGCTGCTATTAAAATTACATGCTGCAAAAGAGAACGCAAAAATTGAGGCGCTAATAACCATTATTGTTTTCATTTTTCTTGTTTTAAAATTTAGAATGTATGTTATTTGTTTATTTACTCTATGGTTTCAGTAACCTTTCCACAAGTGAGCATTGCATTACCGAAATAAGGATTTTTTATTGTTTTACTGCTGCTCAGCCAGGTTGCCTTTTTCATTGAGCAATACACATAATAAACCGGTCCGGCATTGAGTTTCACTTCTTTTGCCAACGCAAACATATTTGCAGAAAAGGTAGAGAAAGCCTCACGCTGTTTTTTTAAATCTTTAGTTGAAGAAATCGTACTGGCATCTTCCAGCAACGCTTCTTTGTAGGATTCGTGAATAATTTCTGAACTAATACTATTGATTGTTTTCACAAATATTTCTGCATTAGTAGCAGCATTAGTGGCATCTCCACTTACCAAAGCATCTTTTATATTGTAATAAGAAGAAAGTAATTCCGAAGTCTTTGGTGTAGAAATATTTTGAGCAAAACTTTGTTGCATAAACGCAGTTGCGCAGATGGCAACGAATAGAAGAATCTTCTTCATTTTATTTTGATTTAATGTTAATACAATAATTACCCGCATGGAAAAATACATCCATGCGCGTGGCATTTAAAAACATTATACCGAATATAATTAGTAAGTAAGTCCAAACTATTATTTTGGTGGTATAACATCATCAGGATGATATTAAATCATATTTGAAAACTCTGTATGGCTATACGGATGTCCGGTATCGGGGGATGATGACTTCGGACAAAATATTTGATGTCTGAAATTTTATTCCTGGAAGATAAAATATCAATATTATAAAAGGAAGTAAGGAAAGAAGTAAAAAATACCGGATTGATTATATTTATCGAAGATGAAATCGCCTTATCAACCTTTTGAAATTTCATTACCCCATCATTGCAGCAATTGTCTTTATCACTGTTCGCATTATGATGATGAACGTCCGCCTCACCGTGATGATGAGATTTTTCGTGATGATGATTTTTCGTAGCTTCTATTACACTTTCTTCATGATGATGTGAATTGAAACCCATATCCAGCCCAACAGCACATGCAAAACCTATAACAGTATTTAGTGAGAATGCTATTAAAAGGAAGGCTGCCTTAAATTGTATGGATTTGTTTCTATTCATCTTATCTTACAACAAAAGTATATTTTAGTTTGTATTTAAAATTCACCCCAAAAATCCTGCCTGTTTTATAACATTTCTTTTAAACTAATTCTTCCGCTTTATAACCAACTTTTCCAAGCTTTTGTTAGCGCAAGCATCCGCTTGTGCTATTATCCTACTAACTAAAGTTCAATTCAATCAAGCCTACAACTGGCGCCAGATTGAAGTTTGATGCTTGCCAATACAGTGACAATTCTAATTTACTTTTTAAAATACGTTTGGAAAGCGCCATCTTTCATAGTGTGTGTTTGCCCGAATTCGTCTATTACAGGGCCGCTGAAAGTGCCTTCCACACGCCTCGCCATTGTGTCGAGGCTGGTTACCTTAATTGTAAAAGAAGGCAGAGTAGTAGAGGTGGATAAATTGCCTGTGATATCGACATGTTCTACATATCCAACAAAGTCACGGCTGCCCAGGAAACCAGGTGTATAAGCGCCGGCAGTCAGAAACTTGTTATTTCGGGCAAGGTTTATTTGAAAACTTATTGGGGCGCCTTTAGGTGTGTATGGATTGCCATAATCTATAAGCTCATAAATTTTATTGGCAGGATATAAATCATTATGTACAATGCTCACGATGGCGCTATCTAATATTCCTTTGTGTTCGATGCCATCGGCAGTAAATTGCCAATATAGATTTCCGGAAGTAGTATCGTCGCCTACGGTGATATTAAAGCTGCAACTGGTACCTGCAACTGTTATTGGTACTGTGATGTTACCCGTAGCTGTTGGTATGCCGCTTCCTTTAAGCGTAACAATATTATTGCCGGTATGCGAAAAATTGCCGGCGGCATAAAATAGCATACCCGTCACTGTTAGTGTTTGTATTGTAAACGGACCGGGCCTGGTTACATTCATCAAAATGTTTACGGTATCAGATTCATCAAGTGGTGTGGCAATGTTATAAATTCCGTTAACGATTGCTGAACCACAAGCCCCGGCAAAAGTAAATAATGCTGAATCCTGCGGTATGGTAAATTCACACAAGTTTTCATTAAAGTGGACGTTAAAATTCTCTGAGGTTGCCACCAGGAGTTGACCGTAAGCTTTTAATTGAATAGTTTGTAACCCATTGGTTCCCGTAAAGCCTGAGGCTGTAAAGTAAAAGCCGTTTACTGTATCTGTAAAAATATGGTAAGCGCCTGTTTCGGTAATGTTTACCTGAACATTTATATAATTATCACCTGTAAGCGCAATGCCGGGCTGGTAGCTTCCTTTCACTTCTATCAGTTTACAGTTACCCAAAGAATCCTGCAACGACCCCGAGGCCACTGAGGAAGTATTGCCGCCTTCATAACTGTACTCTTTTGTACACGATTGCATCAGCAGCAACAGGCTGCAAAAAAAAGCTGATATAGTAAAAAAAGAGATTCTGCTCATATATAACTTTGCAATATAAAAATATACAAATTAGCCGGTTCTATAGAGTAATAAATCAAAAGTTATAATTAGGGATTAGAATACTACAACTGGCGCCAGGTTAAAGTTTGATTCTTAGCGCAGGTATTCGCCCGTGATTTTTAATTTTACCAGAAAATAAGAAATCAATTTATTTATTGCTTTACTGTATTTATAAACCTGATTTGGCGATTAAGGATTGATTGAATTAATAATTGGATAATATTACAATCGGGCGATTTCATCCGATGCCGGTATTCCATTAATAAATTAATGCCGTCGTCTTGTCTCTGACAAACGACATCAATAGAAAACTTTCGGGCACCCAGGTTTACAGGATCGCAGATGTTTTACAAACAAAGAATGGGAACATTTATGTGTTGTTAAATTTAGAACTTGGAAGTGAATGGTCAACTCAAATAGTGAAATTCGATGCGCAGGGAAATTATATAGCCGATAAAATTTTGCCTATGGGCAGATATGCGCAAGGCCTGGTCGAAGCAGAAAATAATAATTTTATTATTGTACAAGACTATAGTGCTAACAATTCAATAACCCTTTTAAAAATGAACCCTGAATTGAATAACCTATAGATGCGGTTCACCCTTCCTGGCGGGTGTCCTCACCCAACATTCCTAAATTAATATTGTTACGCTAATATCAAATGCCTGCAACTTTTTGAATAATCCCTCAATATTGTTCCATTCTTTCAAAATCACTTCAGTAATTCCGTTTAGTGATGGCAGGAACCGGGGAAATGGCTGCCATACGAAGCCGGTAAATTATCCCGATTGTACATTCATAAGAGTCCAATTCCATTGGACTAAACGACTGTATCATTCCCGATTTTCGGGATAGGCTGGCATTATACGGTGGCTGTGGTCCGTATCCTGCGAACCATAGCGGGGGACTCTGAGTATTTGAAAGTTCAATGGATGATGATTTTTAAGCCTTCGCGGGGTGTCGGCAGAAAGCATAACACTTACGGACAAACGAAAAAAAATTAATGTGGTTCGTGTGACACGAACCATGGCTGAGACGAAAACCTTGATGGACACACAAACCATGGCGGGCACACAAACCACAGCGAAATACAAGTGCCATCGGCACGACCGATTTTGTAACATGGGAATTTATTCC
>JGI20208J14878_1000056_pt1 | contig 30104 bp, 23 predicted proteins | sample NGESurF53shallow_FD_14878 | JGI IMG/M metagenome (IMG submission 14878)
ATGATAGGAGAAACAGAACACAAAAAGAAATAGAATACCTTACCATTGGTGACACAAAAGATAATTGCGAAGCAGATATTATCCGTGCAGAACTTTATAGCGACTTGTATAAAGCACTAAAAAATTTACCTACAGAATGTCGCAAGGTTTTTAAAATGTTATACATTGAAGGTAAATCGGTGAAGGAAATTGCCAAAGAATTGAAGGTATCCGCCAGTACTGTCAAAACACAAAAAGCAAGAGGGCTTGCAATGCTTAGAAAAAAAATTATTCCTTTAACATCTATTTTCTTTCTACTTTTATTTTTAAATTTCTTTTGCTACGTGTAGTCCTTTTTGCCATAATTGGATTTACTTATTAAAGTAATCGTTGAATAGTTTTCAATTCAAAAATTTTACCTTGTAGTATGAAAGAGCAGGCATTTAAAGATATGAACGATGGAGCTTATAGAATTGCTTATTTAATTGCAGGATATATTCGCGGAACAATTACAGAGCCTGAACATGACGAACTCGATAAATGGGTGGAGGCCAGTGATGATAATATGCTTTTGTTTGAAGAACTGACAGATGAAAAGAATATAGAAGCAAACCTCGAATGGATGGATAAAGTTACCACAGAAAAAAACTTAGAATTAACAAAGAAAAAAATTGAATTTACTCAGCATCACTACAATTTAAAAACAAAAAAATGGTTTTATAGTATTGCTGCATCTATAATTTTATTAATTGCCGCTTTTGGGATTTATAAAATAATAAATACTAAACAAAGTAAACAGACATCAATTGCAAAAAATGATCAAACTGGAATTCAGCCAGGCGGGAATAAAGCTACTCTGAGATTGAGCAATGGAAGTGTTATTGATTTGGTTAACTCACCTAACGGATTAATAAAGGGTGATAATGGAACTATCATTAATAAATCAAAAGACGGAGAAATCCTTTATAAGGATAGTGGCATTAGTAATAGTGCAGCCAGCTACAATATTCTTACCACTCCTAAGGGGGGACAATATAAAGTTCAATTACCAGATGGAAGCCAGGTATGGGTAAATGCTGCATCATCGCTTAAATATCCAACTGCATTTGCAACCTCCGAAAGAATTGTTGAGCTAAAAGGGGAGGGCTATTTTGAAATAGCAAAAGATAAAACCAAACCGTTTAAAGTAAAACTTGCAGATGGCAGCGAAGTAAAAGTTTTAGGAACACATTTTAATATTATGGCTTACGAAAATGAAAAGTCTAAAGACGTTACACTACTGGAAGGAAGTGTAGAAATTACAAAAGACAATAATGAGCAAAGCCTGACACCCGGCCAGCAAGGAAGAATAAGTTCATCAAAAATTATATTAGTTAATTCTGTAGATACAGACCAGGTGACTGCATGGAAAAATGGCCAATTCATTTTTCACGATGCGGATATTCAATCCATAATGAGGCAAGTAGCAAGATGGTACGATGTAGATATAAAATACGAGACTACAAATACCCAACATTTCAACGCAACAATTTCCCGAAAAGAACCCGTTTTAAGATTACTGCATATCCTTGAAGAAACCGGACAAATTCACTTTAAAACCGAAAACAAAATTATTTATGTATTACCCTGATGGTTAGACGCAGATAGATTAACCCAACAAAAACCGGATTCTGTTAGAGCAGAACCCGGGGAATGTCCGGGTTAACCCTAAAAACACAATCGGCAAAGACTGCTTTATTAATTAACCCAAACTTCACAAAGCTATGGAATTTAAAGTTTTTTATTCGTCTATTCGGATCATCGGAAATTTTATAAAAACCTTTGTCCCAATGAAGACCATTATTCTGCTAACTGTAATCACTTGCTTTCTTTCAGCACCCCAATGCTATTCCCAGACGATTACCCTCTCATTAAAACAAGTTTCGCTCGAAAAGACTTTCAAAGAAATCAGGAAGCAAACAGGATATACTTTTGTTTATACAAGAGAGCAAATCAATAAGTCAAATCCTGTCAATATTAATATTAAGGATGCCTCCATTGATCAGGCGCTTGATATTTGCTTCAACAATCAGCCGCTTACTTTCATCATAGACAGCAAACATATTATTGTAAAAGACAAACCTCAAAACACTAATTCCTTATCATCTGCGATCGGAGTAGATATAACGGGGAAAGTAGTTAATGAGCAAAATGAACCGGTAGTAGGTGCTACAGTGGCAGTAGAAGGTACTGCAATGGCAATGGCTACAGACTCTAAAGGAGAATTTGGATTTAGTAATTTAAAAGTAAATGATGTTTTACATGTTACCAATATCGGTTATCAATCAATAGGAGTACCAATACAAGGGAGGACTTATGTGGTGATTATATTACACACTTCAGTTACAATTTTAGATGAAACAATTATTAAAGGATATTATACAACATCCAAACGATTAAATACAGGTTCTGTCTCAAAAGTTACATCTGAAGAAATAAGCAATCAGCCGGTATCTAATCCATTAGCGGCATTAGAAGGAAGGGTACCTGGATTATTTGTTACTCAGGCAAATGGCCTGCCAGGCTCAAATTTCACTATACGCATTCGTGGACAAAATTCAATTCAAAATGGAAATAGCCCGTTATACATTATTGATGACGTTCCTTTTTTGAATGATGCTGAGAGGCTTACCCAACGGGATGGTATAAACGCTAATAGCCCCTTTAACAGTATAAACCCAAATAATATTGAAAGCATTGAAATATTAAAAGATGCGGATGCTACTGCGATATATGGAAGCAGGGGCGCGAACGGGGTAATTCTTATAACAACCAAAAAAGGGAAAGCTGGTAAAACAACAGTTGATATAAATTATTATTCAGGCTGGGGAAAAGTAACTCGGACTATGAATTATATGAATACTCAACAATATTTACAAATGAGGCACGAAGCCTTCATCAATGATGGCGTTATTCCCGATGCTTCGAATGCACCGGACCTTCTTCTCTGGGATACTACCAGATATACTGATTGGAAAAAACTATTAATTGGCGGTACTGCTAATTCTACAAACCTGAATGTAAGACTATCAGGTGGCACCACTTTTACGAAGTTTTCATTAGGTGCAAATTATTATAAGGAAACAACCGTATTTCCAGGCGATTTCGCCGATAACCGGGGTGATGTAAATTTAACTTTATCGCAGAGTTCAGAGGATAATAAATTTAATGCAACAATTTCAATATCCTATTCTTATGATAAAAGTAACCTTATGAGACAGGACTTTACCACTTTTATCAATAATCCTCCCAACATGTATAGACCTTACGATTCTTTGGGAAATCTTGTTTGGAGCGAAGGAGGTTATGGAGCAGGAAATCCTTTATCAATTTTACTGCAGAAGTATACTGGTATAACTGATAGATTAACAGCTAACGCAGTTTTAAGCTATAATCTTTTCCCGTTTTTAATGATAAAAACAAGTCTTGGTTACAACTATATTGATTTCGATGAAACTTCAATCTTTCCTATTAAAGCCCAGGATCCTGAATACAATCCTAATGGCTCAGCAAGCTTTGGAAATAATTATTCAAGAACATGGATTATCGAACCTCAAATAGAATTCAATCATAAGTTGGGGGAAAAAGGAATTTTTTCATTTTTATTGGGAACTACCTGGCAGGAGAATCAGGGTAAAAGTAATATTGTTGATGCAACAGGTTATACAAACGATGATCTGCTATACTCAATTTCCGGAGCTGCAAACCTAACATCAGCTAATTCTTATAATCAATACAATTATGAAGCTTTGTTTGGCAGGATAAATTATGATTGGGATAATAAATATTTAATCAACCTTACGGGCCGCCGTGATGGTTCATCACGTTTCGGCCCTGATAAACAATTTGCTAATTTCGGAGCAATTGGATTAGGTTGGATATTTAGTGATGAAAAGATAATTCAAAAAGTATTACCATTTTTAAACTTTGGGAAACTAAGAGGTAGTTATGGTATAACCGGAAATGACCAGATCGGAAACTATCAATATCTTGACACATGGAGTAATACACAGTATCCATATCAGGGTCAACCGGGTTTGCTTCCATCACGATTATTTAATCCGGATTATAGCTGGGAAGAAAACCGAAAGTTAGAAGTTGCAACTGAATTAGGATTTATAAACAACAGAATTTTAATAACTTTAAACTGGTATCTTAATAAGAGTGCTAATCAAATAATAAGATATTCTTTGCCATCTCAGGCGGGTGGCAATCCGGCAATTGATGGAACTTTTATTTTGAGAAATTTTCCAGGTGTAGTGCAAAATACAGGATGGGAAATGGATTTAAACACAACTAATATAAAGGGAAAAAATTTTAGCTGGAATACGTCTTTTAATCTAACAATCCCCCGCAATGAATTACTTAAATTTCCTGGTCTCTCTTCATCAAGCTATGCATATAATTATATAATTGGTAAACCATTGAATATAATTTACCAATACCATTATTTGGGTGTTGATCCCGAAACCGGAATTTATAAATTTGAAGATGTCAATCACGATAATCAACTTGATCAAAACGATTATGTTTATGGAGGCACGACTGATCCGAAATTTTATGGCGGCTTTGAAAATTCGCTTCAATTTAAAGGATGGCAATTAGACATTCTTTTTGCATTCATTAAACAAAAAGGAATTGATCCGATATTCAGTTCTTATTCAGCAAACGGCAGCTTAATAAATGCGCCTACCGAGGTTTTAAATCATTGGGTTAAGTCTGGTGATATTAAACCTTACGAACAATACACCGAAGATTTCAGCAATCCTGCATATTATCCTGCGACTTTTAATGTTGCTACATCTGATGCGATATTAACTGATGCATCATTTATAAGATTGAAAAATTTATCAGTCTCTTATTCTTTACGAGCGACAAGTCTAAAAAAATTAAGAATGGAAAAATGCCGGTTCTATTTTCAGGGACAAAATTTACTGACGTTTACAAAATTTAAGGGAGCCGATCCCGAAAGTCAAAATCCCACTTCTTTACCACCCCTAAAAATGTTTACAGCAGGAATACAAATAACCTTTTAATCTATTTTATGAATAATCAACATAAATCAAAAACAATTTTCGTTACAATAATTATTACGATTATGTTTTGTTCTTCATGCAAAAAGTTCGTTGAAATCCCCCCACCCATAAATCAAATTGTAAATCCAATACCTTTTAAAGATGATGCTACTGCAACAGCTACGGTTATTGGCATTTACAGTGAGATGACGACAGCGCCGAATCAATTCTCTGATAATTTAACTACTCTTTATGCAGGTATGGCAGCGGATGAATTATATTATTATTCGCCAAGCTTTAGAGATGAATTTGTAAAAAATGAAATTACACAAGCTAATTCTGAAAACTTAGATATGTTTTTTTGGGAGCCCGCCTATAAGTTCATTTATTCTGCTAATTTATGCATAGAACAACTATCGCAATCATCTTCGTTAACTCCGCAATTAAAAAACACATTAATTGGAGAAAGTAAGTTTATTAGGGCATTTTTGTTACTTTTCTTTGATTAATTTATTTGGGGATGTTCCTTTAATTACAACATCCGACTATCGCCTTAATTCAACTTTACCTCGAACCTCTAAAAGCAAAGTTTATCAACAAATAATAAGCGACCTTACAGATGCACTCAACCTTTTAGATACGTCTTATATAACTGATGGCAGAGTAAGGCCAAATAAATGGGCCGCAGCAGCCATGCTAGCCAGAGTATATTTATATAACGGTGACTGGATAGACGCAGAATCAGAAGCAACAGCTGTAATTAATTCCGGAATATATACTCTTGAGCCAGACCTTAATAATGTTTTTTTAAAAGATAGCAAGGAGGCAATTTGGCAACTAATGCCCGTAAATCCCGAATTTAATACTTATGAAGGAAATGCAATACTCCAGCCAAATAATACATTACCACCAACGTATTTGCTCACAAGCTCGCTTTTAAATGCATTTGAAGCCGGAGACCGCCGCCTGGCAGCATGGGTAGGTTCACGAACATTTCAATCCCAGGTAGAATACTTTCCTTATAAATACAAAGTTTATGGCAACAACGCCCCTCTTACTGAATATTATATGGTACTTAGATTGGCGGAACAATATTTAATAAGGGCAGAGGCAAGAGCTGAACAGAATAATTTTGAAGGTGCATTACAAGACATAAATGAAATACGAAATCGGGCGGGATTACCAGATGTAACTTACAACTCCCAACAAACAATTCTTGCAGCAATTGAACAGGAACGAAGAATTGAATTATTTGCAGAATGGGGCCATCGTTGGAATGATTTAAAGCGAACAGGAAGAATTAATACAGTGTTAGGCGCCTTAAAACCCGCCACATGGCAACCAAAAGATACTTTGTGGCCAATTCCGCAGAATGAAATCAATTTGAATCATTCATTAACACAAAATCCAGGTTACTAATCCAAACTTTTTCATCATTATTTTTTAACAGGCATGTCCTCATGCCGTAAAACTATTACAATGCGTAAAATATTTTTTTTGTTCATTTTTGTTTTTCAATTTATCCAATCTTATTCTCAAATTGATTCGATCAAACCCCTTTCTATTGGTGATAAAATGCCTGATATTTTATTAAGCAATTTCCTTGATAATTCAAAACCTTTTAAAATATCTGATCTCAAAGGGAAATTGGTAATTTTTGATTTATGGAATACTTGGTGCAGCGCTTGTGTTAATCTTATGCCATCATTAGATACTCTACAAAAGAAATTTGGCGACAGTATTAAAATCTTTCTGGTCACTGATAGTAAAAGAGCCGACGTTGAAAAACTTTTTAAAAGGGTAAAATTTAAAATACCCGATTTACAGAGTATTACAGATGATACCTTAATAAATAAGCTCTTCCCTCATTCAACTGTTCCACAACAGGTGTGGATTGATATGGATGGGAATGTGAAATTTATTACAGATGCCTATAATGCTACCAGCGGTAATATACGAACTGTTCTGCATAATAAGCCAATTGAATTGCATGAAATAAAAGAAACTGCAAATTTCAATTTTGACCAATCATTACTAAAAGAAGGTGCAGGCAGACTATTATATCATTTGAAATATTATTCGTTTTTTATGAATAGGCTTAATGAATTTAATGGAAGCTTTAGTAGTTTGAATAAAATTGATAGCATATCAAAAACAATGACCACAAAACTCGTCAATCAACCCATATTATATTTTTATAAACAAGCCTTCGGTATTTTAATTCCTGACGGATTAGAAGACTTGTATTCGAAGAAGTTGAGTGATAAGAGAATAATTTTAGATATTAAAAATGCAAGTAATTTTTATGAACCTCAAGAAAATTCAAAAAAAGATATTTGGTATAACAAAAACGCTTTTTCTTATGAATCTTGCATTCCTATTGAAGACCCGGATAGCTCATATTATATTTTGCAACAGGATTTGAACAGATATTTTCCATATTCTGCAAGGATAGAAAAAAGAAAAGTCAGGTGTTTTGTCCTAAAAAGAATTTCGGATGACGACAAGTTATTAACCCATAGTAAAAATGCAGCATTTGTGGATGATAAAAATAGAACAAGAATGCAAAACTTCCCTGTTAGTTCATTTGTGAGTGTTCTTTCAAATATGTATAAAGAAATTACTATTCCAATAGTTGATGGTACTGGTTATAAAAAAAATATCGACATTTCATTTGCGAGAAAATTTAGTGGCATTCATGACTTGATTAAAAATCTTAGAGAATACGGTCTTGATCTTGTTGAAGAAACAAGAGATATTAGCATGCTAGTTATAAGGAATAAAAAATAATGTTATAAATAAAAGAACATAGCTGCGGCTTGCAGCTATATTCTTACTTTTCTTACAATAATTTTTCTCAGTTCCTTGTCAGAATTACTGCTCCGCTTAATACCGGATGCCCTGTTCCGTCATCATTCGCCTTAACTCCACAACGGTGAGCTGATCCACTGCAAAATAAAGTTGCCACCTCGGTGTAATGAGTTGGATTATTTATATTTGCGTCATCCGGGTAGTCATTGTAGCTATAGTTTTGCATCGCCCTTCCGGATACTTCATGCTTTACAATTGTAAAAGCACTTAAAGATATAGCCATAAATATGGCAATAATCCCCAATAAATACTTTTTCATAAAAAATAATTTAATTGATTAAAAATTTGCTTACTATTTTATACAGGGGTTCGGCTATTCCTGTTTATTGCAATAAAAAGTTTATTTTTTAAAGTAGGCCGCAAAGCGATCGCTGCAAGTGCGGTAAAAAAAATATTAAAGATTAGATGTTCAGGCCATGTCATGGCTGAAATAACGCCACCACATGAGCATGGAAGGTCTCTTGCAAACAAAATCATGTATGTAATATAACAAGTGAAAAAAAACATCAAAATGAGTGAACTTGCAAAACCCCACTTTCTCATTGTTGGAATAAATAAAAGCGTTGCTGTAAATAATTCTAAAATTGGCAATACCCAGGATAATATGGTTGCGTTAATTCCGATTAATGGTGACTGGCTTAATACTGCTCTGAAACTTTCATGTTCCATCAATTTGGTTAATGCTGTATAAACAAATAGTAGTATGAATAATGCAGATATAATATCAGGGACTATTGTCTTTTTAACCGTTTTCATCTTTATTAGTTAATAGACAGTAAAGGTCAGCAAATTCAGCATTGCTATTTTGACGAATAGATTTGATTTGATACAAAAGAGTTTTGTAATCGGAACAATTTTACTTCCTGCGCAGAGAGCCTGGGGTGTAACCGAACCTTTTGCGGAAAGCAGTTATGAAATTAGTCATTCGCGGATATCCGGAAAGAACACAAATTTGTTTTAGCGGTTGATTGGTTGAAAGAAGGAGTTCTCTAGCTTTTTGCATTCGTGCTTCCTGGAGACAATCAAAAACGCTTAATCCAAAAAGTTGTTTGAATCCGGCCTTCAGCTTAAACTCATTAATTGCAACAGCTTTTGAAAGCATGCGGAGGCTAAGTGGCTTTTTGCTCAAATCTTCAAGGAGTATTTTGTGGGCTTTAATTATGCAGGCTATTTCATAAGGAGTAAAACGATAACGCGCCGGAGGTCTATTATAGGTATGCTCTAACATAACGTATAAATATTCCCTCACTTTTAAATCGAAATAAAATTGTCTGGAACTTTCATCAAAAGGGCATTCTAATATTTCATGGATAATATCCTGCATCTCTGGAGTGATATAGCATGGATTCTTTGTTAACCGCTTCACGTGTCCGGCGTTTTGTAAATCTTTTAGCTCAGGAAAGTAAATAATCAATTGCTGAAAAAGTGCCGGAGAATAAAAAATATCCAAAGTCCTGTATTCTGTATCCTTTTCAAATCTACAATTGCAATTGGCATTATCAGCCCAAAGCATGGTAAATTCGCCCTCTCTTAAATAAATCCTTCCGGTTCCTTTTACTTTATGCCGCAAATTCCCTTTTAATAATATTCGCGAATGAATTCCTTCTTTATTAGAAACAGAATCAATGGTTAATGTCTCCAAAAAATGGAATACATTTAGACGAAGAGTGTATAATTCTGTAATTATTTCCTGAATAATTAATTGGCAGCTGTCTTTTGCAAAATATAAAACCCTACTTCCTCTCAAAAGCGGCCCGGAATAATTAATAGGCAAGCCGTTTTGGAAGTGAATAAAATTTCCTTGATTGCTATTGAGGTAAATAGGCATAATTGTTTCTAAGGTTCAATAAATGTATTCAAAATTGCGGATATTTTCAAATTGCTTTAATGAAAAACTAAAAAAACCAGAATGCTGCTTGTATGCGAAATCACTTTTTTTGTAAGCCTGCAATTAGTGAATGTTGATTGGAATTTCCACTAACAATGGTTCTTAAAAAAGAAAGGCCCCTGTAGATACAGGAGCCAATACCAAAACTAACTGTTCATGAAAAAATTTAATTTAATATCCTATTAAATTTTGAGATACAAAGATAACATGAATCATTTTAATTCCCAATTGGTTTTAACCTTACAATCATTTTAGCACCAGGTAAAATAACTCCATCAATAGACTCCTTATTTTTTTTGTAGCTCTCATCTTTTGTTCCCTGATCATCCTCTGTTCCGGCTTTCCGTTCCTATCTTTTTTGCTCAAAAAACAAAAAAAGGATATACACTACAATCCGGCAGCCTCTCAACTTAATAGTTGATTTATGAATTTTTTATAACTTCTTCTTTAACTTCTTCAAGCAGTAAAAGAGATGGTAGGTTTCAGGCATATAAAAGAGTATAGCATCTTCAGATAGATGTCATTCAAAACTTATAGTAGTATAAACACTTATAAAAAAAATAAAGATTCTGAAAAGCAAAGATTTTATGGTTAAGGGTTTTTTAAAAAATGCGAAACATATCATTGTGCAATTTTAATTTTCCTTTCATAAACAAAATCACCAACCAGAGATATCCAAAAGGGATGAGCTAATATAATTTTATTGATTGCGCAGTACACCCGTCTTATTTCTTTTACGCCTTCGGCAAATAAGCCGTGAGAACTGCACCGGATAAAGTTATTATATAATTGAGATTGGCTCGTTCCTCCCCAAACACAATTACAGGAATATTTTAATGAAAAGACACTCGCACCCCATCCTCCATTCTTCCGGAAGAGGTGCTTGAAAAGATAATTGTGTATCCAGCCTTTTCGCTCCTTCCTTCGAAGCAGTCTTCCCGTTTTCATTCGCAAGGCCAACGCAGCAACAGCAATGGCAGCCTTTACCCCTTACACAAATGCTTGCATCCAAAGCCTGGCACATAGCTGTTCTCCAAAGGCTCATTCCAACGAGGCCTGCTCTCAGTCATTCGCTTCAAAGCAAGATACTTTGACTGATTTAATGTATAAAGACTTTTAATGTCTGATTGATGCTATAAATTTTATTCATACTGATTTCTACAAGATGCCGTGATAGAATATTGCAATTAGTATCAAAAAAATATTTATTAAAAAGGAATGAATTTAAAAACTCATTCATCCATATCTGTCGCAAATTTCTTGACAGGTTTTGGCAAAAGCAACGTCTGCGTCCTGCCAAAATCCAGGGGCAGCACTGGCCACGGGTTTTGCAAAAACAATCTCCACCCCGGTTTAGCCTCCGCCGCGGCGGAGAAAATATTTGTGGGGTAGTATTCTTTTTACAAAAACGTTGCTTTTGCCAAACCCTGTTTCAAGGCCGGGTTGCTACGATTAGAACGAACGAGGCGTATGCCGACTTTAAACATTTATTAAACAATTAAAATTTACAATCATGGAAATGACAGCAAGATTAACAGGTGATGCAAAAATAAGCACCCTGAAAAATGACAAACAGGTGGTAAACTTTAGTGTAGCCATCAATGATAGTTACAAAACAAAAGGCAGTGCGGAAACAACAAAAATTGTAACCTATGTACAATGCGATTATTGGGTGAATCCCGGAATTGCACCCTATCTAACAAAAGGCACATTGGTAGAGTTGCAAGGTCGTGTTGGTGTGAACGCTTATAAAACCAATGATGGCGAAGCCAAAGCCACATTAACCTTTCATGTAAACACAATTAAACTACATGGAAGTGCAGGTGTAAAAAATGAAGCACCGGTTAAAATGAATGCCAAAGCAGTTGCAGTACTTGAAGACGATTTGCCATTTTAGGGCAGAAGGCAAAAGGGCATTAGAAAAATGCTGATGCCCTTTTTTAAAAAAATTATTTTCAAAATATAAAATCAATAATCATGGCACACAATTTAAATTTCAACGAACAAACAGGCAAACACAGTTTCTTTTCAGTAAAAGAAAAAGCCTGGCATGGCCTGGGACAAATAGTAGAAGGCTATCCAACAAGTGCAGAAGCACTAAAATTTGCAGGACTTGATTATACAGTTGCCAAAAGAAAACTGTTTACGTTTGATAATGAAAACGAAATAGCAAATGAGGATATAGAAATCAAAATTCCTGAAATTGAAGTCCTCAATTTTTATGCAACTATAAGAACAGACAATGAAACTGTTTTAGGTGTTGTAGGTAAAGATTATGAAGTGGTGCAAAATATGGATGCTTTTAGTTTCTTTGATGCTATTGTTGGTGGTGATGGCATACAATATGAAACCGCAGGAGCATTAGGTAAAGGAGAAAGGATTTTCATTACTGCTAAATTGCCCAATTATATTAAAGTGGGTAATGATGATCTGATTGAGCAGTATTTGTTTTTAACTACTTCGCATGATGGTAGCGGCAGCATTACCGCAGCTTTTACACCCATAAGAATTGTTTGCAACAATACTTTGAATGCAGCCCTTCGCCACCATAGCAATGCTTTTAAAATAAGACATACAACGAATGCAAAAGAACGTTTGGAAGAAGCCCGCAAGCTAATGGGAATTGCCAACCGGTTAAGCAATGAACTTGAAGGAATTTTTAATCAATGGGCTAAGATTCGTATTACAGACCCCGAAGTGAAAAAGCTGATTCAAATGGCTTTAGTACCCAGCAAAGAAGTGTTGAAAAATATACAGGATGGTAAAGATGATGAATTATCAACCTGCTTTAAAAATATGACCGATGCAGCTTTTGATTATGCCATGACCAATGAAAGCCAGCAATTGGAAACTACCAAAGGCAGTTTGTTTGGTGCTTATAATGCGGTGACTGGATATTTTCAAAATGTAAGAACTTACAAAAATGATGAGGCAAAACTGAAATCCTTATTACTTGGTGGTACTGGACAATTGAGGACTCAAAAAGCATTCAATCTATGTGAGGATTTTGCAAAGGGAATAGAGTTTTTAAATTAAGATTTGAAGGGTTAAGCTGAAAACCTTACCCTTTTTTTCCATTACTGTTAAAGGCCGAAAACGAGCCGTGCTTTAAGGCGCGGCTCGTTGGTTTAATGCAATATTTTACAATTAAAATTTATCGAGTTTATTTTAAATTAACATAGAATATTTTAAAAGGAATTATTTATTAAATCTTGAAAATGAAATGTTATGGAAAGACAAATGAATTTATTCGCATTAAACGTGGAGGCAGAAGTTGAATTGGTTTACAAAACAAAAGTGAAACAATCTGAAAGACCATTGGTTAAATCAGCCAAAGATTGCTATGAGTTACTAAGTATAATTGAAAGGGAGAAATTATTGTTACCAATGCAAAGGAAATTTTTGTTTTATAACCACACTCCTTTCACCGAAAAACCTAACCTGAGAGAGAGGGGAGAAAATTACTTTTAATGATTGGATTATTTTTTAAATGAGAATCCCCATTATTTGTCGTTTTGCTGGAAAGCTTTCTTGTTGATGGAAAACAAACGGAGTTGATTTATAAAACGCACAAGGGACCCTTGCGTGAAAGGAGACCCGGTCTACCAGAAGCGGTGCGACTTTCTTTTCCGAAATGTTCATCTTCTTATCCGAAAAGGCAGTATTCCTATGTTGTTGATGAAAACGCCAGCAGCAGTCGGTATAAAAAATAGTTTATGGGAATTGTCTCTTCAAGTATTTTATTTTCAGACCACCTTACAATTTATTTTGCAACTCCAGATGGAGTAGGTCTTTTATGTTGTTCCTCAAACTCTTTTATTGATTGTCCATTGTATAAAGCTTTCAGCCTTTGTAAATTATAGGACGGACTGAAGGCATCTACCGTATTCCAAAAATCTATTTTAAAAGCATTGCACAGTGCAATCCTTTCGGCAATAAACTCTTTGTGATCTAATCCCAACTCGTCAAAAAATTCCGGATGGTCTGCCAGGTTTGCATTATCGACCGTTAAAATGTGTTTTAAATCATTAAATTGTTTTTCCGTAAGTGTAAAGTCTGGCATGTGTAGTCAATTTAATTAAAAAATAATTTGTTACTTGATGGGTTTAAAATTGTTTTTTAAAAATACTATTTTTTACTGATTTACTTTTAAAAGATAAAATTCTTTTCAAGTTTATTTTACTTTTAGGAAAGAAAGGGAACACTCAATATTCGGTATGTCTTTTAAAATCAGGCATACAGCCAATGCAAAGGAACGTTTGGAATATGCCCACAAATTAATGGGTATTACTAACCAATTAGGCAATGAACTGGAAGGAATTTTTAATCAATGGGCTAAGATTCGTATTACAGACCCCGAAGTAAAAAAATTGATTCAAATGGCTTTAGTCCCCAACAAAGAAGTGTTGCAAAATATACAGGCTGGGAAAACCTATTCAAGATAAGAGTTCAATTTTTGTCTTCGCGTTTTTAATTTAAAATAGCCTGGGTTTGTTTCTACATTCCCTGTTTTTTTAAATGTGTTTTCAGTCGAAATAAAATGATGAAAAAATAAGCTCTGCATGAAGCAATAAAAATATAACATGAAAACCCAATATGCTGTAACCACTGGTGAACTGGTATGATTTATTACCGGTTTTTTAAAAAATAAAAACTTACCAGATTATGAAGTTTAAAAAATATTTTTTAATGAACTCTAATGCAGCGTTAGTTATCCCTGGAATTGTTTCTACTTTCTCTGTTTTCTTAGATGATAATCCATTCAATTTTTAAATGAATTATCCTCAGGATATTTTTGGAAATAAGCATTGCATTTCGCCCAAAATATCATCACCTGTACATGAAAAGATCAATGTGAAAATTATTGCGGTATCAAGACATATATCAATTTTACGATGAAGAACGGTAGCTATTTTTATTCGCAAACACTTTGCTGAACCTAAATAATAAATTATAATTTAGCTGTTCCAAAAATTAAAACACATGCAGCGTTATCACCTTAAATTCGCTCTTACTTAAGTTTGAGGTTTGAGAAAATTTCTATCTTTGCCATGTAAATACTGCTTTTTAAATCAATCATACCAGTTTGGAAGACCTTTCCCGTGATATTGCCCTTGGCCTGTTTTCCCGCATTGCAGTGGGTGATGAAAAGGCCTATAGCATTATATTTCATGAATATAATGCACGTCTGTTCCATACAGTCCTGAAAATGGTAAAATCAAATACAGAAGCAGAAGAAATTATCCAGGAAACTTTTTTGCGTCTTTGGCTGCGACGTCATACCCTGCCGGAAATTGAGAATCCAATGGGATGGCTTTATACGATTGCTTCCAATCTTGCTCTTGATGCTCTTAGGAAACAGGCTAAAGAAAGGGAGCGATTAAAAATTATGTTGAGCTCACGAAATAGCGATCTACCCGAACCTGATATTGCTTTGTATGGGAAAGAGGTAAACGAATTATTACAGCGGGCGATAAAGCAATTACCACCTTCACGACGAAAAGTATTTGAGCTTAGTCGCAATGAAGGACTGAGCAGGCGGGACATTGCAGAAACGCTGCATATTTCTGAAAGCACGGTAAAAAATCAATTAACCTCAGCGTTGCATTTTATCCAGGATTATATTCAAAAGGAGGGAGCCATCACTCTTCCCGTAACTCTTCTATTGCTGCTTCTGAATTTTTTTTATTTCCGATAGGACTAACCATACTTCTTTGCGTCTCTTAATTGTTGGTTCGTAAAAAGGAAGAGATTTTATTTCTAAAAATTATAAATGGAAGGGAAACAATACTATAAGTCGTTATTGGAAAAATATATGGAAGGGAGCGCTTCTAAAGAAGAAGTAAATGACCTCTTTGAAGAACTGTCTCTGAATGCAGATTCTGCGGAGTGGGAATCTTTAATTACAGAAATTACAATGGCTGCTGCAAGTGATCCGGCTTATAATAAAGAAAGATGGGAACTATTTATCAGCAAAATACTTCGGGAAGGAGAAGAAAGAAAACCTGTTGTTCGTTCCATATCCGGGTACCGGAGATGGTGGTGGGCTGCAGCTTCCGTTATATTATTGATAGGTGTTGGAAGCTATTTTATATTTTCTCATAAGGTTACTAAGCAGGTTGAGGTCGCAAAAGCAATTATATCAACCGATGTAAAAGCCCCAGCAACCAACAGGGCAATGATTACCCTGGCAAACGGACAAAAAATATATTTAGATAGTACGGGTAACGGAAAACTGGCGACACAAAATAATACCGCCATCATCAAAACCGCCGATGGGAAAATTGAATATAGTGAGGCTTCCAAAGGAGAAGGAGTTGGGGGTGAGGTTTACAACACCCTCACCAATCCCCGAGGCAGTAAAGTAATTGACATGACGCTTGCTGATGGCAGCCACGTTTGGCTTAATGCCGGTTCATCAGTTACCTATCCCGTGACATTTATCGGCAATAAAAGAAAAGTATCCATTTCCGGCGAAGCTTATTTTGAAGTGACGCATAATGCAGCAAAACCTTTTACAGTAAGCAACGGAGAAACAACTATACAGGTTTTAGGAACTCACTTCAATGTGAATGCTTACGATGATGAAGAAGGTATTAGGGTAACATTACTGGAGGGTTCTGTAAAAGTGAGCAATAACTCAAAAAATAAAATGATTAAGCCTGGCCAGCAGGCTCTCATCTTCTCCTCCACTGGAGGAGGCCGGGAGGAGGACATCAAGGTTCAGGCAGCTGATCTGGAAGAAGTGATGGCCTGGAAAAACGGAAAGTTCGAATTCGGTGAAGCGACAGATATTCCCACAATTATGAGGCAGATAGCAAGATGGTATGATGTGGATGTAGAATATAAAGGAACAGTAAAAGGACATATCGGCGGCACCATCTCACGCGAAGTGAATGCTTCTCAGGTATTTAGAATGCTGGAAATGACTGGGGTAGTTGACTTCCGCATTGAAGGGAAGAAAGTGATTGTTATGCAGAAATAATCCATGAACATTTACCTGATTAAAAATATAAAAATGAAAAACTAAGATTTTGCTGGCCTGAAAGAAAACAAGGATTCCGTGGAGGGAATCCTTGCGAGTAGTTTGGGTTAGCTTATAAATACAATCTGTAGGACTGTTCATTGTTTAACCCAAACTCAAACAAAGTTATGCATTTCATGTTATTAAATTCCGGCCAAAGGCCGATGGCTCTTTGCAAAAATTTCTTGCAGGAGTTTGTTATCAAAATAAATTCCTGCCAGCGCTTTTTTAGTGAAAGCAGGAAACAACTGTTGCGCAAAACGAGACAAAGTATTGCAGGACAAAGTACTCCTTCCCGTTGCACCGCTAATAAAACAATTATTATTGCGATGAAACTTACAACGATCATCTTACTCACCGCCTGCCTGCAGGTAAGCGCCAAAGGATATTCCCAAATATCTCTTAACGAGAAAAATGTTTCCCTGCAAAAAGTATTTAAAGAAATACAAAGACAAAGCGGTTATGACTTCCTCTACAGCTCCGAATTAATGCAACAGGCAGGAAAAGTAAGCATCAATGTACGAAATGTTACCTTGCAACAGGCATTGGAAGAGTGTCTTGCCGGTAAACCGCTTGTGTATTCTATTATACAGAAAACGGTGGTGATAAAATCAAAAGCGGAAAGTTTGCATGTTGATTCTCTTGTAGCGCCTCCTCCGCCGATTGATGTGCACGGAAGAGTGGTGAATGAAAAGGGAGAGGCTATGGAAGGAGCGACAGTAACAGTAAAGGGTACACGGAATGCAACGGCTACGGATGCTAACGGGGAATTTAGCTTAAAAGATGTGGATAAAAATGCAACACTAATTTTTACAGGCACCAATGTAGAAACAAGAGAAATAAAACTGGACAGCCAAACAAATTTGCTTGTAGTCACTTTGAAGACAGAAATCAGTTTATTGGATGAAGCACAGGTGATTGCTTATGGAACTACCACTAGACGTTTTAGTGTAGGTTCTATTTCTACGGTAGATGCTTCTGTTATTGAAAAGCAGCCGGTAACTAATCCTTTGCTGGCGCTGGAAGGGCAGGTCCCTGGTTTGGCTGTTAATGCTACCAGTGGTGTACCGGGGTCTCAATTGCTGGTACAGGTAAGGGGACAAAATACACTGGCAGATTTGCCAAACGGATTCAAACCCTATGACCAGCCTTTATTTATTATAGATGGGGTGCCTTTTGCCCCGCAGAACAATAATATCAGCCAGTTAGGTTCCCTTGTGTTTGCTCAAGAAGTTAGTGGCGGCATTAGTCAAGAGGGAGGTATCAGTCCTTTTGACAATATTAATCCTAATGATATTCAAAGTATCAGTATTTTAAAAGATGCAGATGCCACTTCCATATACGGAACGCAGGGCTCCAATGGCGTGGTCATTATTACTACGAAAAAAGGGCATCCCGGGAAAACAACTTTTAATCTATCCATTAATACCGGCTTTAATTCCAGTATTCGCCAGATAAAGTTGTTAAATACACAACAATACCTTCAATTAAGAGAAGATGCCTTTGCTGCCGATGGCAGTGTTCCCGGCAATGACCCTTCCAATTATTATGGTTATGCACCCGATTTAACCATCTTTGACCAAAATAAATATACGAACTGGGAAAAGGTTATTTTTGGAAAGACCTCCAATAATACGGTAGTGCATGGAACATTATCCGGAGGAACGCGCAACAATACTTTCCTAATTTCTGCTGGTTACAGCCGGTCTGATTATAATTTCCCGGGTAGTGGTTATGCAGACCAGACCTATACATTGCATAGCGCGCTTCATCACGCTTCATTAGATGATCGGTTTAGTATCGACCTCATTACCGATTACGCCTATAACCAGAATAATGCTCCCGGATTTGGTGGCAGTGAGGAAATTCTTTTGCCTCCCAATACACCTGATTTATTGGACCCTGCTGGCAACCTGTTGTGGAGCTATAAGGGGGTGAACTTAAGTAATGACCAGTTTTATGCTTATTTGAAGCAGCCAACTGATTTGGAGAACTATAATTTAAATAACTCCTTGCAATTGTCTTACAAAATAGTAAGAGGTTTAAGTATTAGTGCCAATCTGGGCTATAACCGCAACACCACCTCCGAACATTCGGAAGACCCGGCTACTGCGCAGAGTCCGTTATATGCTTATTCTTCTGCCGAATTTGCCAATAACAATTTTGAGACCATTAATATTGAACCCCAGCTCAATTACAATACTCAAATCGGTAAAGGTTCACTCAATATATTACTGGGGGGTACCTACAAGAAGAATACGAATAATTCAAACACACTTGATGGATACAATTATTCCAATGATAATTTCCTGAGCTCCATTAATGGAGCAGCAACTGTATATGCTTATGATCATAGCAGTATTTATAAATACAGTGCCGGCTTTGCCCGTTTAAAATATATTTATGCACAGAAATATATTATTGAATTAACCGGCAACAGAGACGGTTCCAGTAATTTTGGTTCCGGCAGGCAGTTTGGTAATTTTGGCTCCGTAGGTGCCGGCTGGATATTCTCTGAAGAAGGGGAATTTAAAAAAGCCCTGCCTTTTATCAATTATGGTAAATTATCCGGAAGCTACGGTACTACCGGTTCTGATGGAGTCCAGCCTTATATGTACCAGGCGCTCTGGCATCCGGATGGTAATATACCCGCCTTTCAGGGAGTAGCGCCGAATTTTCCGGAAAATCTATACAATCCTGATTATAGTTGGGCGTTGAAAAAATCGTTGAACCTGGCATTAGACCTGGGCATTCTCCGCAACCATATCCTGCTGGATGCTACTTATTACCGGGACAGAGAAGGCAACCAATTGGTTAGTTATCCCCTGCCCATACAAACCGGGTTTTCAAGTGTAGTGGAAAACCTGCCTGCCACAATTCAAAACAAGGGTTGGGAGTTTTCTTTAACGTCCAAGAATTTCGAAGCAAAGAATTTTTCCTGGACCACCAATTTCAATATATCTTTTAACCGCAATAAGCTGCTTGCTTTCCCTAATTTAGCATCTTCTTCTTATTCAGAACAATATATTATAGGGCAGCCAACCTCGGTTGTTATTGGCTATAGATACAAGGATGTGAACCCTACTACAGGCCTTTTTGAATTTTATAACAAGGACGGAAAGTTAACTTCCGATCCCGCTTATGGAACAGCTGCCCAGGGCGGAGATGAAGTGCCCATTGCCAACCGTGAAGTGAACTATATGGGCGGCTTGGGCAATAATTTGTCTTATAAAAATTTTAGCCTTTACTTTTTCTTTCAGTTTTCCAGCCAAACGGCGCCTACCTGGTTATTCCATCTTTATAGCCTTAATCCTATTGGCACCGGCGCCTATAATGTACCCGCAGCCGTATTGAACAATTACTGGAAAGAGCCGGGGGATCATACTATGTTGCAGAAATTGACGACAGTAGCTTATGGCTCAACAACTGCTTATGCGATGGAAGATTTTGCAGAATCAACAGGAGCGTATGCCAATGATACGTATGTGCGGTTAAAAACTATTGCGCTCTCTTACTCTTTGCCGCAATCCTTCGTTAAAAAATTACACATTCAGGGCTGCCGGGTTTATGTAAATGCGCAGAATCTGCTCACCATCACCAATTACAAGGTGGGGGATCCGGAAGAATTTAGTGATTATACTTCTTTTCCCTTGCAGCGTACGATTGTCTTTGGTTTAAATCTTAACTTCTAATTCCAAAATATCATGAAAAATAACTTTTTAATCATATTGTTTCTTTTATTGATAACAGGCGTGGTCTCTTCCTGTAAGAAACTAATCAAAATACCCGCCAACCCCCCTACGGCAATTACTCAGTCACAGCAGTTTGCCGACAGTGTTAATGCAATGACGGCTGTTGTAGGTATATACTCTTATGATAATCAGGGGCTCGGGTTCGCCTTTGAGGAGGGAGATCTTTCTACGCGTACGGGGCTGTCTTCCGATGAGCTATCTTCTACGGAAACAAGCGATGCCGACAACCAGCAATTTTACAGTTACGGGTTAACCCAATTAAATGATTATGTATCATCTTTATGGTCAAATGTATATACAACTATTTATCCTGTTAATGCTGTTATAGAAAGTGTGAAAGGCAACAGTAATTTATCAGCATCATTTGTAAAACAGGTTACAGGCGAGATGCTGGTCGTCAGATCCTTATATTATTTTAACCTAATCAATTTATTCGGTGCAGTGCCGTTGGTTACTTCAACGGGCTATGGGAAATCTGCGGATATTCCTCGGACTTCAGTAGATTCCGTTTACGGGCAAATTATTTCAGACCTTACAACTGCCGAACAAAACCTTACGGTAAGCTATCCTTCGGCAGGCCACGTTCGCCCTAATTTATATACGGCCTTAACACTGATGGCCAAGGTGCATCTTTATCTTGGCGATTGGCAGGATGCCTATAATGAAGCGGATTCGGTTATCAATTCCGGTATCTTCTATAGCCTGGAACCGGATCTGAATAATGTTTTTCTGGACGGAAGCGAAGAGGCTATCTGGCAATTGCCGGTTACAGGAAACCAGATAGTGGCAGAAGCCTCTACCTTTATACCCTATTCACCGGGAACCGTACCCAATTATTTATTAACGCCTTACTTGTTAAATGCCTTTGAGTCGGGAGACCAGCGCAGGCAGGATTGGGTAGATTCCGTTACCGTGAATGTAGGAGGGAATATCCAGATTTTTTACTATCCCCATAAATACAAAAATACAGTAGGGGGTAGCATTCCTGCCGAAGATTATATGATCTTTCGTCTGGGGGAGGTTTACTTGATCCGTGCGGAAGCGGCTGCCCATCTGGATAACCTCAATCAGGCTTTATCCGATTTGGATAAGATACGCAACCGTGCGGGGCTGCCTAACAGTACAGCCTCAGGCCAGACGGATATACTCAATGCCATTATGCATGAGCGGCAGGTAGAATTGTTTACTGAATGGGGCAGCCGATGGTTTGACTTAAAACGAACCGGAACAGCAGGCGCTGTACTTGGCAGTGAAAAGCAGGGCTGGCAGGCCAATGCCGCGTTGTACCCGATACCGCAGGGGCAGTTGCAGCTAGATAATCTGCTAACTCAAAACCCGGGCTATTAAGAAATGATCGTCATAACTGAGCAAAAGAAATGAACCACAACGGCACCACGACATTGACGACACACAACGTTGTGATACTTTGTGCCGTTAGCATGGTTTTTAACGATAGCCTTTCTGGTACAATGCGGGCTGGTGTATATAGGTAATTTACCTGACTATGCCACAATACACATTGCCGACCAATGATAATCGCTATGCATTACCTCTTCCATCGGATATAGTCAACGATAAGGTGCCTCAAAATAAATACTAAATAGAATTACGGGATATTATTTATAATCTATAAAGATTCAAATAATCCTATGCCTTTCATTTCAATTCATTAATCAATTATTATCTGATGAAAAAATTATGCACAATTATTGCCTCCTGTTTGGTTTTGGTGACAAACGCACAACAAAGTAAGAATGTTATTAAACCCCTATCGATAGGCGATCAAATTCCGGATATCACTATTCCAAACGTTTATAATTATCCCGCTTATACAATCCATCTATCTGATTTAAAAGGCAAGTTGGTAATACTTGATTTCTGGGCTACATGGTGTACATCCTGTATTGCAGGGTTTCCACATGCCGATTCACTTCAGAAGGAATTTAAGAATGACATTCGGATATTCCTTGTAAATTCAAAGGCCACTGGCGACAATGCCTCTAAAATAATTTCTTTCTTTAAAAAAAGAGAAACAAGGACAGGTTTGATAAATTCCCTTCCTCTTATAATAGGGGATACTGTTTTGGATAAATATTTCCCACATACCTACATTCCTCATTATGTTTGGATAGATCAAGCAGGGTATTTGATGGCAACGACCTCTTCATTAGAATTGAACAGTCATAATATTAAGGCTGCCCTTACAGGGAAAGGCTTTTCAGTTCATTTAAAAAATGATCAGAAGACTTATTTTAACATTGAGAAACCTGTTTTTTGGAATGGGAATGGCAAAGCAGGTGATAATTTGATCTACAGGAGCATACTAACGGGCTATACAGAAGGCTTGTATGGTGCAGGCAAAAGAATAAACAACCAGGGCCTTACCATAGGGCTAAACTTTTTTAATCTTTCTTTGCTTGATCTTTTTAAAAGCGCATTTGAAGATGAGAAAGTGCCTTATTTTATCAATAACCGAATTATTATGGAAGTAAAAGATCCTACTGCATTCGGGCAATCTTTTTATGACGATACTTTAAAATATTCTCATACTTACTGCTATGATATTACTGTTCCGCCTTCCACAGATGAAGAAGTGTACAGGTACTTCCGGGAAGACCTGGAACGGATTTTTAAAGTCACAGCAGTTATTGAAAAGCGCAAATTACCAAGTATTGTATTAAAAGCATCGCCACAAATTCAAAAAGCACTGGCAAAGAAGAATACGCCCCGGCTTGTAGATGTGGAGAAGGAAACGTTGCACAAGTTTATACATAATACCCCTATTGTTTTTGCTATTCAGTTATTAAACAGTTATTCTCCTTTACCGATAATTGATGAATCAAACCTGAATGCCAATATTAGTATAGAACTGCCTTATGATCTCTCTGATACAAAAGCGCTGATGCAAAGCCTTACCAATGCAGGGTTTAATGTAAAAGAAGAACAGAGGCTTATTGATGTAACGGTCTTGAAAGATGTACCCTCCCAGACAAAAAAGAATTAGCCATAGACTTCATGTATTTAAAAACCTGTGAGATTTTACAGAATCGTGTCAGTGGAAATAGCTCCTGATTTAACTTCAGTTTTCGAGTATTCTCACAACCACCATCTGTGATTTTTATCCAAACGAAATTTTCCTACAAATCACTCTGCGTGTTAAAGAGTATGGTGATATTTCTGTACTTCCTTGTATGTCAGTAAAGCAACGAACACCATAGACCTAACAAGTTTTTAAACCTATTAGGTCTTAACAGAATAATCATTTCCAGGGAACACATTTTTACTATCTACTAAGATATATCTCTTAACATAATATTTTATTCTTCCCAATAGTACTAAAAACGATATAAACATTCTTTATAATAAACAAGTATATCATGCAGAGATTTTTATAATATCACTTTTTATTTTCTTTTCCATAAGCGCTTTTGCGCAGCAAAGTCCGGTTAAATGGAATTACAACGCAAAGGAGATCGGGGACAAAACTTATGAAATCCACATAATAGAGGTCTTACAGGATGGGTGGCATACATATTCTGGAAGTACGCCAGAAGGAGACCCTTTATCCACAACAGTCAATTTTACAAAAAATCCTTTGCTGATAATGGTGAACAAAATAAAGGAAGGTGGAAAGATGTAGAAGAAATATGAAGAAGTATTTGGTATAGATGTAAAATATTTTTCTAACAAGGTTGATTTTGTATAGGTGGTAAAATTAAAAAGCAATGTGAAGACTTCTGTAAACGGCACTATTGAATACATGGTGTGTACCGATAAGGAATGCCTGCCAACTAACAAAGCACCTTTTACTATAGCGATTGCTCCGTAAGAATTGATTGCGTTTATGGATGATAGTTATATTCATTCTCAAAAACTATTCTTTATAAATTATTTGGTTTTTAACCTTAAACCTATTTTGGAAATTACTAAAATTCCTACCTTAATGTTCGTTTATTCATTACTGTTATAAATTATTAAAAATTAAAATCGGGGATATTTATTGTTTTGCTGTAAGTTTAAAGAGGCAGCAAGAGTGTATTATATAATAAAACCAAACCGAATATTTTAAACAACACCACTACCGTTACTTTGTAAATTGCCTGCATCTCAGGTTCAAAGACAGGGTTTTGCTCCATTCGTTTTGTTGATAAAGCTGCTGCACTTACCATCGCTCAACATCAAAGCATAAATACGTATCTTTATTTTACTTGGGAATCATTTTCAGACGGCCTTCTTTGTGGGTCAAAAAAGCATTACACACTTTTAAATATTCTTCCATACGGTCAGGATCGTCATCGTAAATATAACTGCTGAATTCCCATGCACGTAAAAGCATGCGTATGTAGGCATCGCTTTCTCTTAGTTTTGTTAGTTTTTTAATGGCTCCCATGTAATCTTCCCTATATACTGTTGGAATCATAATTTTTGATAAGCCTTTTGAGCTAAATTCCGCATTCATCATTACTCTTGCTATCCTGCCATTACCATCCAGAAATGGATGCACTTCACTTACCAGAAACATCATATAGACTGCTTTTGCGAAAGGGTGTTGAAGCATGCTGTACCATTCATATCCTTTTTTCAGTGTTCCGGGCACAAGTTTCATATCTACGAATTCGGTAGTTCCTGCCCGATTGTTCTTATCTTTAAATTCTCCCGGGTTTTTGGATTTTCTTGCGCTTAACAATATGGCGTGTCTTTCCCTTAATAGCTTTAATAAATCATCAGGTCCTGTTGGTTGAAGCGACATTTCAGGCCTGTTTGAAACAATCTGATAGGTTCCCAATACATCATGCGAATCCTCGTCTCTTGCAGGTATGGGCGTTGCTGTAGTAATAATTTGTTTGGCTTCATCTACCGTAAACTCTGTACCCTCAATGTAATTTGAAAAGTATCCTTCAAAAAAGGCAAAGTTTTGATAAGATTGAATACTCTTGTTTTTATCGGGATAATCTTGATAGTCTCTTTTTACCAATTCCTCATATAAGGATTCAAAAAGCTGAATTCTATCAGGGTCAACCGGCTCACCGAGCACTCTTGCCCTTGCTACAGGACTTACCAGATTCTTTGATAGTCCTGTGCCAAGCAGGTCGGTAATTAATTGATTTAGCTGTACTAATTCCCTTTCCATATTCAGGAGAGGTGCGATTTCTTTTGCTCTGTCTCTGAGCTTGTTAAGCGCATCCTCACCTTTTACTCTTAAAAAGGCTTCCATCTTTTCTTCTAGTTGTTCGCGGCTGAGGTTCTTGGATTCCTCACCTGAACCTTTGGTTCTTTGCAAATTTTCGAGGTAAGCACGGCTGAGGCCTGATGCCCTGAGATTCCCAAAAAATAGCGCATCATCCTCTAAAGGAGCAGGGCCTTTTATGAAATGTAATATCAGGCCGTTGAATCCAACTACTCCTTTGTAACTTCGGGTAAGGTAAAGATGACCCCCTGGTGTAGGGATTCGCTCAAGAGCGCTTCTATGGCTTAAAAAAGCTTCCGGAAATAGCTCTGAAACAAGCCTGTACCAATTACGCCGGATTACTTTCCCAGGCTCTTCTTCCAAACTGGAAGTGTACATTCTCGGGGCTATCTTTCGTACCAGGCCCTCTTTTTCAAGCTTTCCGATTTCTTTGGATCGCTCTTTAGTTCCTATAATGATTTCCTGTAACCTGTTCATGGTAATATTTTGCGCTTAATAGGGTTCATATAAAGCCCTAATGGCTGTATTTTTATCCAAATATGCTATTATTGGAAATATTTTTACCCAAATGTAAATAATATTTCTCCAAAAAAGCATCTGAAGATAATATTTTCATCCAAATATGTTGTTTTTAGAAATATTTTCATCCTGTTTATGATGAGGATAATCAAGTTCGGTTGGCTTCTTCTGATGATTTCATGACAAGAAAAATCCTTCGGCAAAAAATAAATTGTAAGCGTTTTATCTCTACCGACCCACATTAGAATGTGGGTTATGTACCAGAATATTTTAAAAACTCGCTCTTCAATAATGTCTCTTACCGGAATGTCTGTATGTTAGCCATACTTGTACTGTATATCTAAGGATATTCATCTTCAAGTATCTTATTTTATTTTCGTTTATGCTTGATGGTTATAAATGATTTAAAAATTAGAATCACTGTACTTTTAAGAAGGATTACACCAATGAGCCTACTCGGTGCCTTTCATCAAATATTAAAATACCTTCTTTCATTAATTATCTTTTTCTTTACCAAATGATAAAGAAATATTACTTTGCCCCCGTTCATGCCAACTGCCATTTCATATAGTGATAAAATTCTTTTCCAAAAGATTGCTTCAGGAGATGTGGAAGCATTCAGGGAAATTTTTGATCTGTACAAAAAGCGATTGTTTGCCATCGCTATTAAATTAAGCAAATCACAACTTGTTTCGGAAGAAATTACGCAGGAAGTTTTTATAAGCCTGTGGGTAAGCAGGGCATTACTTATTAAGGTAGAAGACCCCGGCGCTTATATCTTCAGGATATTGTATAATAAGCTCAATAGCTATTTGAGAAAAGAATCCAATCATAGCCGGTTGATTAAAGATGCGGTGCAATTCAAAAATTTTTATAACAACAACACCGAGGAAGCAGTAGATGTTAATGAAACTATGCGACGGATCAATGAAGCGGTAGAAAAATTGCCGCCACAGCAGAAAGCGGTTTACAGGCTTAGCCGTCAGAAAGGAATGAAGAATGATGAGATTGCCGCTGAATTAAAAATTTCTCCTAATACTGTCAAAACTCACCTTTCAAAAGCATTGGAAGCCATCAGGACCCACCTGGATGATGTGGCATTTGTAACTTCCCTTCTTGCCTGCTTTAACGAGTATTCACATTTATTAAAATAAATTTTATAAGGGACTCATCCTTTTTCCCAGCAGGCGACTCTTACTAAAATAAGTTGAATTTTTTATGAGTGAAACCGAAGAGCATACCAGGATTTTATTAAGGCGTTTTGCTGATAACAGCGCAACAGAGGCAGAGATATCCGAATTGTTGGAACTGCTGAGGTTGCCGGAGGGAGATGCTATGCTTCATTCCTTTATAATCGAGTTAGGTAACCAAACCAATTTGTATCCTTCCCAAATAAAAGTTGATTGGGAAAATATGTGGAACGGGGTTAAAAAAGTAACACAGCCAGCCATTGTGAGAAAAATGGTCTGGAGAAAAATAGCTGCAGCAGCGATCATTATTCTAATGCTTGGGGCAGGGCTTATTTGGTTTACTAATAATAAGAAACAAGATAATATAGCATTAAACGAAAAACCAAAAATAAAAAATGATGTAGCCGCACCCAACACGGTGAATGCCGTACTTACTTTAGGAAATGGCCAAAGAATCATTTTAGACAGTACAGGGAATGGTACTCTCGCCACTCAAGGTCCCGTGCAGATAATCAAGTCAGGCGACGGTCAAATTGCGTATAAGGGTAACAGTGATGAGACGGTTTATAATACTCTGCTGAACCCCCGAGGAAGTAAAGTGGTCAATATAACTTTAAATGACGGGAGCAAAGTATGGCTGAACACTGAAAGTTCTTTAAGATTCCCGGCTTCCTTTACAGGAGATGAAAGAAAAGTTACGGTTACGGGGGAAGCGTATTTCGAAGTTACCCACAATGAAAAAAAACCTTTTATTGTGGATGTCAGCGGAACAGAAGTAAAGGTATTGGGAACACATTTTAATATCCATGCTTATAATGATGAAAGCAATATTAAAACAACGTTACTCGAAGGGAGTGTAGAAGTGTCTGTGCCATCTTCCTCTCTTTTGGAAGGGGTCGGTGTGAGGCTTAAACCCGGGCAACAAGCCATTAAAACAGGCGATGGTAAACTGACAATAAATAATAATGTTGTTATTGAGGATGTGATGGCCTGGAAAAACGGACTTTTCAATTTTAATAATGCGGATATACAGGATATTATGAGGCAGGCCTCCCGGTGGTATGATGTAGAGGTAATTTATGAGGGCACTCCCTCTGCTGAAAGATATAAAGGAAAAGTAGCGAGAAATACCAGCCTTGCTGAGATGATGAAAATTCTGGAATTGAATGGAGTAAAATACAGGATTGAAGGGAAGAAGATCATTCTTTCCCAATAGATTAAAGCTTGTGAAGGTTAACTAGAACAAAAACCGCCCCGACGGCTATCGGAACGGTAAGTAGTTCAGGTTAATCCCAATATAAAATCGTTCGACGGATTCATTATTGTTTAACCCAAACGTAACAAAGTTATGTATTTAATTGCTTTTTCTTCTTGCTGCATACCGGCAAGAAAATTACTCACCGCCAAAACAGTGAAAATTATGAAGCTCACCGCTGTTTTACTTTTTGCCGCATGTATGCAAGTGAGTGCCACCGGCTTTTCACAAAACATTACACTTAATAAAAAAGATGCGCCGCTTCAAAGTGTTTTCAGGGATATTGAGAAGCAAAGCGGCTACGAGTTTTTTTACAAGGTTTCATTGGAAAAGAATTTTAAGAATGTTAGTGTTAACCTGAGCAATGCTCCCTTGAAACAGGCGCTGAATGAGGTACTCACAGACCAAAACCTTGTTTATGAAATTGTAAATAAAACTATTGTTATTAATGAAAAAAAGATTACACCCGTAACCCCGGATGAAGAAGTAATTATATCTATAACGCCAATTGATGTGCATGGGAGGGTGGTAAATGAGAAAGGTGAGCCGGTAGAAGGTGTAACTATAACTGTTAAGGGTACACGAAATGCAACGGCTACTGATGCTAACGGCGAATTTAGCTTAAAAGACGTGGATGAAAATGCAACACTTTTATTTACCTCCACAAATATTGAATCTCAGGAATTAAAAGTTAATGGACGAACTGATATAACACTGAGCGTGAAAACAAAAGTTAGTCCGTTGGATGAAGTGCAGGTAATTGCTTATGGAAATACAACAAGGAGATTCAATACAGGAAGTATAACAAAGGTAACCTCAGAAGAAATCAGTGAGCAGCCTGTTTTAAATCCCTTAGCAGCATTGCAAGGAAGAGTTCCGGGACTGGTGGTTACTTCTACAAGTGGCTTGCCTGGTTCATCATTTAATATACAAATCAGGGGGCAAAATTCTCTAAACCCCGACCCATATAATTCACTTACCCCAAAAGATAATCCCTTATTTATTATTGATGGAGTTCCATACGCCCCTCAAAATAACAATATTAATCAGTTACCATCAATAGCTTCACCCGGCCTTAATATTCTATTGAATAATTCTTATGGGGGAATAAGCCCCTTTAGTACAATTAATCCAGCAGATATAGAAAGTATAGAAGTATTGCGCGATGCAGATGCAACAGCAATTTATGGATCCAGAGGCGCTAATGGGGTCATACTTATTACAACAAAAAAGGGTAAAGCAGGGAAAACAAAATTTAGTATGAATGTATATACTGGCGTAAGCTCTGTAGCACATACTTTGCCTATGATGAATACAACACAATACTTGGAAATGCGAAGGGAAGCATTTGCTAATGATGGAGTAATACCTACCAGTAATGATC
>JGI20208J14878_1000096_pt1 | contig 23258 bp, 23 predicted proteins | sample NGESurF53shallow_FD_14878 | JGI IMG/M metagenome (IMG submission 14878)
GGCAGCGGCCCGGGCGGAGCGTCGCTGGCCCATCGGCTGGCGCCCACCGGCAAGCGCATCCTGATGCTGGAGCGGGGCGAATATCTGCCAAGGTCGATGACCAATCTGGACGCCAAGGCGGTGTTCGTGGACGCCGTCTACCAGGCGAAGGATACCTGGTTCAACAAGAAGGGCGATGAGTTCCACCCCGGTCTGCACTACTGGGTCGGGGGCAACTCCAAGGTCTATGGTGCGGCGCTGTTTCGCCTGCGCGAGGCCGATTTCGGCGAGGTCCGCCACGTTGGCGGCGTCTCGCCGGCCTGGCCGCTCGGCTATGAGGTGTTCGAGCCCTATTATGGCCAGGCCGAAGCCCTGTTCGAGGTTCGCGGCCGGCGCGGCGAGGACCCCACCGAACCGTGGTCCAGCCAAGACTACACCCATCCGCCGGTGTCGCACGAGCCCGCCATCCAGGCGCTCAGTGATCGGCTGACCGGCGAGGGATTGCATCCGTTTCATCTGCCGATGGGGGTCCTGATGGACGAGAAGGACGGCCAGGTGACGCCGACCAGCCGCGCCTTCCGCTACAGCGCCTTCGACGGTTTCCCCTGCCCGTTCAACGCGAAATCCGACGCCCAGGTGATCTGCGTCGATCCCACCTTGGCGGCGCACGACAACTTCACCCTGTTGACGGGCGCTTACGTCAGCCGCCTGGAGACCGACCCTTCGGGGCGCGCAGTCAGTCAGGTGGTGGTGACGCGCGAAGGCCGGGAGGAGCGCTATTGCGCCGACGTGGTGGTAGTCGCCTGCGGGGCGCTCAGCTCGGCGCTTCTGCTGCTGCGCTCGGCGAGCGAGGCCCATCCGGCCGGCCTCGCCAACGGCTCGGGCCAGGTGGGGCGCAACTATATGCGCCACAACATGGCGGTGCTCATGGCCCTGATGCGCGAGCCCAACCCGACCGTGTTCCAGAAGACCCTGGCGGTCAGCGACTACTATTTCGGGGCCGACGACTGGGACTATCCCCTGGGCCTGATCCAGATGTGCGGCAAGACCCACGCCGACCAGATTCGCGGCGAGACGACGCCCGCCTGGCTCGACTGGCTGCCGAAAATGCCGTTCGAGACGATGGCCGAGCACTCGATGGATTTCTGGCTGCAGAGCGAGGATCTGCCGCGCGCGGAGAACCGCATTTATTATCAGGACGGCCACGTCATGCTCGATATCGAAGAGGGCAATATGGAGGCGCCGGCGCGGCTGAAAAAGAAGCTGGCGAAGATGATCGCCGGGGCAGGCGGCCACCACGTCCTTCTTGAGCGCGGCCTTTATCTGGGCAAGGATATCCCGATCGGCGGCACGGCGCACCAGGCCGGCACGGCGCGCTTCGGGCCCGATCCGGCGACGAGCGTCCTCGACCTCAACTGCAAGGCGCATGAAGTGGATAATCTCTACCTCGCCGACGCCAGCTTCTTTCCCTCCATCGGCGCGGTGAATCCCACCCTGACCATCATCGCCAACGCCCTGCGCATCGCCGATCACCTCATGGAGCGGCTCGGCGCCCCTTCGGGCTCGGCATAGATCAATCGGCCGGCGCCATCCTCGCGCGCCGCCGGCGTCAGGGTGGCGGGGACGATCTTGCCCGGTCCCATGATGTGGAAGACCGCCTCTCCGCCGGCGATCAGATAGTCGGCGATGATCCTTCTGTGGCAGCGCCACCAAACCGCCTCCGCGCACATGACCGCGCAGACGTGAGAGGCGCCAAGGGCGATGAGTTCCGCCAGGCCGACGCGGAACGGCTCGGTCAGGGCGTAGTCGGCATAGTTGCGGAAACTGGCGTTCTCCCAGAAGGTATTGGGCGAGGGTTCGCCGTCCTTGCGCTTCGGCCGCAGGCCACCCAGGGCGGCGATGTGGCGCCAGGCGATCTGGCGCTCGGCCAGGGCGCCGGGCAGGGCGTCGAAGTTGAACTGCGGGTTGGTCCTCGATCTGGGCAGGGTGCGGACATCGACGACCATGGTCGCGCCCGCTTCGCCCAGCAGAGCGGCGAGTTCATCGACGGTTCGGGTGGAATGACCGAGGGTGAAAAAAGCGCTCAGACCCAGCGCTCCGTCATGGTGGCGTAGGTTCTTTGAACCACATAGGTGGCGTCGCCCCGTTCCACTTCCCAGCGCGTCGCCTCGCCATCGCGCCACAAGCGCAGATCGAAGGTCCCCTGGCCGACGTTGAGATCGACGATCTTCAGGTCCGGCAGCCAGTCGGGGAGGACCGGATCGATATAGAGCTTGCCGCCCGGCGCGTCCGGCGCGAAGCCGACGATCATCTGCAGAAAGGCGAAACACGAACCCGCCGCCCAGGCCTGCGGCACGTTGGCGCCCAGGTACTGGACCGGGAAGTTGGTCGGATCGCGCTGCAGGCCTGCGTAGAGTTCGGGCATCTGGTGAAGCATGAAGAAGCTGGCCGCGCCGCTGACGTCCCTGGCGATCTGGGCCGCTTCCTTGGCGAACCCGTAGCGTCGGAAGCCCACCGCGATCAGCGCGTTGTCGTGCGACCACACCGAGCCGTTCTGGTAGGAGTTGGGATTGTAGGAGGCGTTGTCCGTGGACAGAGTGCGGATGCCCCAGCCGCTCCACATATCGGGCTCCATCAGGCGCTTCACCACTTTGGCGGCGCGTTCGGGCGGCACGATGCCGGTCCACAGGCACTGGCCGGGATTGGAGGCAACGCTGAGAACCTGCTTCTTGTCGCCGTCCAGGGCGAAGGCGTAGTAACCCGACTTCTCGTCCCAGAAGGCGTCGTTGAAGCGCTCGAACAGATCCTTGGCCTTCTTGCGCAGGGCGCGGGCGCGGGCTTTCTTTCCAAGCGCGTCGAAGATCTGGGCCATGCGCAGCCAGGCGTCGTAGACATAGCCCTGAAGTTCGACCAGGGCGATCGGCGTCTTGACCAGCGAGCCGTCCGGATACACCAGAGCCTCGCCGGAATCCTTCCAACCCTGATTGTAATAGCCCGCCTTCGAGCGGGTCTGGTATTCCTGGAAGCCGTCGCCGTCGCGGTCGCCATATTTGTCGATCCAATGCAGGCACTTCTCCGCCGTCGGCATGTATTTGGTCAGCAGATCGGCGTCGCCTGTGCAGCGCCAGGCGTTGTGCAGCACGATCAGATAGAGGATGGTCGCGTCGGCCGTGCCGTAGTAGGGCGTGTGCGGAATGAGCTTGAAATAGGCGAGTTCGCCGCGCCGCAGTTCGTGCATGATCTTGCCCGGTTCGGCGTCGCGCCAGTCGTCGCGCTTCTTGGCCTGGTAGCGGGAGAGGACCTCCAGGGCGCCGCGGGCGAAATTAGGATAGACCATGGCGTTCTGCAGCGAGACGATCAGGCTGTCGCGACCGAACAGGGCGACGAACCACGGCACCCCGCCGGCCGGGACGAACTGCAGATGGTCGGTGCCCTCGATGGGCAGGCGCAGGGCGGCCATGTCCTGGACGGACTGGTGATAGAATCGCCAGAATTCCTCGTTGCTGGTCTCGATCTTGAGGACGGTGTTTTCCCACTCGCCGAGATGGCGGCTGCTGTTCGTCTCGCCATGCTGGCCGATGCAGTTTTCCGGCGCCTTGTCGATCTCTTCGCCGTCGGCGATTTCGTAGAGCATGCAGGTGTGCCAGGCCTCGCCGGGCGCCAGCTCGATGTGAAAGCTGATGCGGCCGTTGGCGTACACCGGGGCGGAATCGCAATCGCGCACCCGGGTGGTGACGTCCCGCTGGAAACTCTTGTTGCGATAGGCGGTCGTCAGGCGCGCCAGCGGCTCCGACCAGGCCGTGGTGATGCGGCCGCGGCGCACGATGTTGCCGCTCTTGACCTCGAAGAGATCGGCGAAGTCGCTGCGGATGACGATCTCCAGATTGAACGCCACGGCGCTCTGGCCGTGATTGACCAGATCGAGATCCTCATGCACGCCGCCGCCGATGCAGCGGCCGATGGTGAGGCTGAGCGTGCCGTCCGGCACGTCGCCGGTCTCGGTCTTCAGAAGACTATTGGTGAGGAAGATGCGCGAGGCGTAGTAGGCGATGTTGCCGCTGTTCAAGAGCTTCCACGGCACGCCGTCGGCGTAGATCTGCCAGGTCGAGATGACCCGCGTGTCGGAGTGGTAGAAGCCCTTGTCGGTGGGCCAGAAGATCTGGCCGTCCTGTTCGCTGATGAGCACGCCGTAGCCATGCGTGATCGCCAAGCGCGGCGGGCCGACGGTGACTTCCAGGGCCATGATTTTCAGGTTCCGATCGGCGAGCCGGCGCGCCGTTTCATGCCAACGCTTGATTGTCGGTTAGGTTTCTTCTCCGTCCTAGATGGCGGAGAGGTCATTGCCCTCGGCGATGGCCACGCAGCTATTCCGCGGCCATGAGCTTCGTCGCCCAGCCACGCCGGGCGAGGATCGGCTCGAGCAAATGACGCGCTATGTGCCTCACCACGGGAGGGCACACGCCATCTCCCGCGACATGATAAGCGTCATTGTATCGGGCGGGCAGCCTGTAATCGTCAGGCAGCCCCATTAGACGCGCTGCCTCGCGCGACGAAAGCAGGCGGGATCGCACGCGGTCGCCCTCGACCACGATGATCGTCTGGCGACTCGACCCGCCGGCGGGCGTGCGCAAGCATCCCGCCACGCCATCGAAGCGGACCTCGGCGCGTTGTCTTTTCGACCCGTCAGCTTCCGAGCGGGTGCGCCTGTAGACGCCGCCCACGACTTTGCACCCCAATTGCCGGGCGGCCTCGACCTTCGCCCTGTGCAATGGGGACATCATGTCGATCAGACGCCTTGTCTCCTCCGGCGTGTGCCATCTCACATCGCACGGCCGATCCTCTATCAAATCGGACAGCGCTGAGTTTCGCGTAGGAGGCGTCGGCAAACGCCACCAGACCCATTTTCTTTTCTCCGCCGCGGACAAGCCCCCATAGGCATCGACGAGCGCCGTCGGGCGGCTTTCCCGCGGCGGCGGGGGCTCGATCAATTCGGCTGGAATCGAGAGGCCTGCTTCCACCGCCAAAAAGAACACCCGCGGACGGCTTTGCGGCACGAAGTGGACGGCGTCGACCACGAACGCGCCGAATCTGTATCCCGCGCCGGCCAGGGCCGTCCCAATGGCGGCGAAGTCCTTTCCCCCATGCGAGGTGAGAGCGCCGTAGACGTTTTCAAGCGCGATGAGCCGAGGCGGGCGGCCTTCCTGTTTCAGCGTCTTGATGAGCGCCCAAAAGGGCCAGAATGTCCCTGACCGAGTCCGCCCGAGGCTCGCGGCGCGCCCCAATCCGGCCTGGTCGCCGGCGAGCGAGAGATCCTGGCAGGGAAAGGACGCCCAAGCCAGATCCGCCTTTTCGGGCAAGTCGGACGACGCCAGTTTCGCCACGTCCCCGCAAATGAGACGATCCGCGCCCCAGTTCGAGGCATAGGTCGCGACCTTCATGGGATCGATGTCGTTCGCCAGCAGGCAGCGCCACGTCTCGCCGAGCCCGGCGCGAGCCATGCCGCCGCCAGCGAAGAACTCATAGAATGTCGGAGGACCGCCATTCACCAGTGCTACCCCTTCGTCCTCGGCCTGGAACATTCGGGGAATCCTAGACGTTCGTTCCGAGTCTCTCAACAAGCGTCCCGTCAGAGCTAATTTATGCTCGGAGAACTTGCCCTTTCGCGTCAAATCACCGGCAGGCAAGGCCGCTGGCGGTGGGGGGCGAGGTGGCGGCATCGTAGGCGACGCGGCAGGATCTTATCGTGGCCGGCAGAGGGATGGAGACGATGACGCGGGTGGCCAGATAGCCGCAGGAAAGCCAGATCGCCGCGCCTGGGCCGGGCGCGAAGTCCCAGCGCTGCGCGCTCCTGCCGCCCGCCGTGGGGGCCAGCCAGGCAATGTCCGTCGGCGGCCCATCGGAGAAACTGATGGAATCCAGTCTGTGTGGGGTTGCCCGGCCGTCAGGCGCGGCCGGCGGATCGCCGTTCACGAAGGCGCGGAAGCCGGCCGGAACGGGGCCGGGCGTCTCGGCGACATCCAGGCTCGCCGGGCAGGCCGGCGCGGCCGCGACGCCGGCGCATGGGGTCCACGCCCCGACAGCGGCCCCGCTCAGGACGATGGCCAGCGCGCGGCGCCGGGCGAGGCCGCGGGGATTCGCCACTTCTATACGGCGACCTGCGAGCCCAGTTCGACCACCCGGCCGGCCGGGATCTGGAAGAAGTCCGTCGGGTTGGCGGCGTTCTTCATCAGATAGATGAACAGCCTGTCCTGCCACAGCGGCATGGCGCTGGCGTGGCTGGCCGGCACAAGGGAACGGCGGCCAAGGAAAAAGCTCGTCGACATGATATCGAACTTCAGGCCGCGCTCGCGGCAGATCCTCAAGGCCTGCGGAATATTGGGGCTCTCCATGAACCCATAGGTGACGCGGATTTTCTTGAAGTCGGCATTCACGGTTTCGATCTGCACCCGATCGGCGTCGGCGACGCGCGGCGTCCCGGAGGTTCGAACCGTCAAGATCAGATTGTCGCGGTGCAGCACCATATTGTGCTTGAGATTATGCATCAACGCCAGCGGCGCCATGTCCGGGTCCGAGGTGAGGAATATCGCCGTGGCGGGGGCGCGGTTCGGCGGACGGCGGGCCAGGATTTCGATCAGATCCGTCAGGGGTATGCTGTCGCTGTGCGTCTTTTCGGTGAGGACCCGCGCGCCGCGCGTCCAGGTCCACATGATGATCACGAACCCGGCGCCAAGGCTGAGCGGCATCCAGGCGCCATCGGGGATCTTCAGCAGATTGGACGAGATGAAGGTCGCATCCACCAGCGCCAACGGAACGAGCAGGCAGGCCGTCTGAGCGAGATTCCACTTCCATTTACGCCGCACCACCACATAGGCCAGCAGGGTGTCGACGAACATGGCGCCGGTCACCGCGATGCCATAGGCGGAAGCCAGATGGCTCGAGGTGCGGAAGATGAACACCAGAAGCAGAACCCCGATCATCAGGGCGGTGTTCACGAACGGCACGAAGATCTGACCGGCCTGGGTCTCCGAGGTTCGCCGGATGTTCATGCGCGGGAAAAGCCCCAGCTGAACCGCCTGCTGGGTCATGGAAAAGGCGCCCGAGATCACCGCCTGGCTGGCGATCACCGTCGCCGCCGTCGCCAGAACCAGGATCGGCCAATAGGCAAAGCCTGGGGCCATGGCCCAGAACGGATTGTGCCACGCGCCGGGGTGGCGCAGCACCAGAGCGCCTTGCCCAAGATAGTTGAGGGTCAGGCAGGGAAACACCAGGGCGAGCCACGCCACCCGGATCGGGGCTTTGCCGAAGTGGCCCATGTCGAGATAGAGCGCCTCCGCCCCCGTCACGGCCAGGAACACGCTGCCCAGAATGACGAAACCCAGGAAGCCGTTTTCCAACAGGAAGCGTGCGCCATACCAGGGACTCAGGGCGCGGAAGACCGAAAGGTCGTCCGCCAGATGCATCAGCCCCAGGGCGCCCAGAACCAGGAACCAGATCGCCGTGATCGGGCCGAACAGCGACGCGACCCGATGGGTTCCCTTGGCTTGGACCAGAAACAGGGCGATCAGGATTCCGGCGGCGATCGGCAGGATATAGGGGCCGAGCAGATGGCCGATCCCCGGCGCTCCTCGAACGCCCTCCACCGCCGACAGCACCGAAATCGCCGGGGTGATGATGCCGTCGCCATAGAAGAGCGAAGCGCCGGCCATGCCCAGGAAGAGCAGGATCACCGACGGCCGGCCGATGGCGCGCTGGGCCAGGGCCATGAGCGCCAAGGTGCCGCCCTCGCCCTTGTTGTCGGCTCGCATCAGAAAGATGACGTATTTGATCGTGACGATCAAGGTCAGCGCCCAGATCACCAACGACACGACTCCCAGGACCGAAGCCTCGTGGGCGCCATGATTGCGCGCATGGGCGAGCGCTTCGCGCATGGCGTAAAGCGGGCTGGTGCCGATGTCGCCAAAGACGACGCCGACCGAGCCGAGGGTCAGCGCCCAGAAGCCCTGGCCGCGTCCGACGCCTCCGCCCGGGGAACCGGCCGTATTGGCGGCGGGACGCGGCGACATGGAGGCCTCACTCGATATTTCCGCTGCCACGCAGACCCTCCAATCGAACGGTCGTCTGGACCGCCTTCTCAAGGGCTCATAACGTTGGAAGTTCCACCTGTCCCGCGCCATCGCCAACGCGGGACGGGCGGGCGCTCAAGCACGGCTTCGCTTTCCGGGCCTGCGTGGCGCTGGGATCGCTAGGTCACGCGCGCGGGCGGTCGCAATTCGCCCCGCTCGTCCTGAACATGGAGTTGGACCGGCAGGCCGGACGATTTCCTGGCGAGGCGACGGGCGGCCCGTTCGGCGGCCCGCCGCGTCTCGTAGGCGCCAAAACGCAGACCGGCCCCGATGATCGTCCAGACGCCGTTCTGGCTAACGACGCCGTAATGCACGTCCTCCACGGTGAACTCCCTTGGCTGGGGTCCCATTGAGGCCGAGCGCCGTGGCCATACTGAGGCAGGCCCGGGTTTCAATCGCGACAGCGGTCTTGCAAATTCCCTCCGTCTCGACGACGTTACGAACATGACCAAGACGACTATCCAGCCGATCACGAAGAAGGGCGCCAACGGCGCGGCGTCAAAGGCGGACCCGGCGGTGCTGGGCGTCACCGGGGATGGGGTGCGCATCCTCAAGCAGCGGCCAGGTCCCAACTTTACCCAAAAAGAAGCATTCGATGCCGTTCGCAAGGTGGTCGCCGCCCGTCTGGCCGGATGATCGACCGCGCGGTTTTCATCAACTGCCCTTTTTCGGACGACTACCAAGCCCACTTTCGCGCGATCGTCTTCACCGTGCTTCGCTCGGGATTCACGCCGCGCTGCGCGCGCGAAGCCGACGACGGAGGCGAGGTGCGCTACGACAAGATCTGCCGCATCATCGCCGAGTGCGGCTATGGAATCCACGATATCTCCAAGACCGAGCCGGATAGCCATTCCGGGTTGCCGCGCTTCAACATGCCGCTGGAGCTCGGCCTCTTCCTGGGCGCCAAACGGTTCGGCCCGCGCAAGCAGCAATCTAAGAAGGCCCTGATTCTCGACACGGAAGCCTACCGGTATCGCAGATTCATTTCCGACATCGCCGGCCAGGACGTTCACGCCCACGGCGGCGATATCGACCGGCTGATCGAAACCATCGCCACCTGGCTGCGCGATCAGGTGCGCGACCCGGACGCGCCCGGCGGTCGCGCGATCGCCGGGGAATATCGGACGTTTACGGCCGACCTGCCGCGTATCTGCGCCGAGAAGCGGCTTCACGCCGATGAGATTACTTTCAAGGACGTATCCGTGCTGGCCTCCAACTGGATCGTGGCGATTTCCGCCCGCGGCGCGTAGTCAAATCGAACCCACCCAGGATAGCCCATGACCATCCTCAGCCGCGACGGCGCCCGCCTCTACTACGAGGTCCACGGGAGTGGCCCCGCCCTCCTGCTCAGCCATGGCTATGGCGCCACCTCCCAGATGTGGGGCGGCCAGGTCGAGGCGCTCTCCAGGGACCACACCCTGATCGTCTGGGACATGCGCGGCCATGGCCAATCGGACTGGCCGGACGACCCGGCCGCCTACAGCGAGGCGGCCTGCGTGGCGGACATGGCGGCGCTGCTGGACGCGGCTGGGGCCGAGCGCGCCATCGTCGGAGGACTGTCGCTGGGCGGCTACATGAGCCTGGCCTTTCACCTGGCTCATCCAGAGCGCGTCGCGGCGCTGCTGATCGTCGACACCGGCCCGGGCTTTCGCAAGGACGAGGCGCGCGATGCCTGGAACGTCCGCGCTCTGCGCACCGCGGATCGCTTCGAGAGCGAGGGCCTGGGAGCCCTGGCCAGAGCGGGGGAGGAGACGCGCGCCGGCGCCCACCGCTCCGCGCGCGGCCTGGCGCTGGCGGCGCGGGGCATGCTGGCCCAGAGGGATGCGCGGGTCATCGACAGCCTGCCGGCCATCGCCGTTCCCACACTAATGGTGGTGGGGGCCGAGGACACGCCCTTCCTGGCCGCCTCCGACTACATGGCCGCCAAGATCCCCGGAGCCAGGACGCTCGTCATCCCCGGCGCCGGCCACGCCGCCAACATCGACCAGCCGGCGGCGTTCAACGCCGCCGTGCTGGATTTCCTGAGCGAGGTCGCCTGACATGACCGGCCGCCTCGAGGGCAAGGCCGCCGTCGTGGTCGGCGCCGGCCAGACGCCGGGCGAAACCATCGGCAACGGGCGCGCGACGGCGATCCTGTTCGCCCGCGAGGGCGCCAATGTGCTCTGCGTGGATCGCGACCTGGCTTCGGCCGAGGAGACCGTCGCCATGATCGCCGGGGAAGGCGGCCAGGCGTTCGCTTGCCGCGCCGACATCACCCGCGAGGCCGACTGCGAGGCCCTGGTCGCCGACGCCCTGGCGCGGCTGGGGCGTCTGGACATCCTGCACAACAATGTTGGGATCGGGGCCGGCGACGCCTCGGTCTCGCGCCTGGAGGCGGTCGACTGGGAGCGGATCCTGTCCGTGAACCTGAAGGGGATGTGGCTGACCCTCAAGCACGCCCTGCCGGCCATGCGCGTTCAGGGAGGCGGAGCGATCGTGAATATCTCCTCCATCGCGGCCATCGCCCCGGCGGGTATGATCGCCTACGAGGTTTCCAAGGCGGGGGTGAACAAGCTCACCACCTCCATCGCCGCCCTCAACGCGCGCCACAATATCCGCTGCAACGCCATCATGCCGGGGCTGATGGATACGCCTATGGCCATCGAGGCCATCGCCAAGGCCCGCGGCGAGAGCGCGGCGGCGGTGCGCGCCTTCCGCGACGCACGCGTGCCCCTGGGCGGCAAGATGGGCACGGCCTGGGACGTGGCCTACGCCGCCCTGTTCCTGGCCAGCGACGAAGCGAAATTCATCACCGGCGTGGTCATGGCCGTGGACGGCGGGGCTTCCGTGCGGTTCGGCTGAGCCTTCTCAAGGGTCCCAGAGCATGCGCGCCGATGTCTGGCCGCGTGGCGCCGCCACCCCGGTCTGCCACAGGCAGAGGAGCGGGGCGACACCCAACTCCATGACCAGGGCCCAGCGCATGGGGCCGGGGTCGCCGGCCAAAAACACCCACCCGGCCAGGCGCGCCAGGCCGCCGGCCACGACGATGGCGGTGAGGACGCGGATGAGGGGGCCGCGGCGCTCGACGGCGGGGATGCAGGCCCAGTAGGCAAGCCCGATGGCCAGCAGCAGGCCGGAGAGATAGCGAAAATGGCTGTCGGCCGCGCCGCCGGGCCATGCGCCGAATCCCCGCGCGCCCAGCCACGCGCCCTTCAGGCCACCGCCCACCGGAACGCAGGCGGCCAGGGCGATGGCGAGTTGCAAGGCGCGCCGTTCCATCGCCGCATCCTAAGCCATCCTTGACCGGCCCTGTCCACCTGGGCCATAAGCTTAGGTCTTCCGGCGCAGCATCAGCCTCGCGCCTCCACCGCCACGACCCCCTTCATAGACCAAGGGACGAGGGCGGCGGGGAACCCCCGTCCGCGTGATCGCGCACGGGGGCTTCGGTCGTTGCGCGCGGTAACAAGGAAGCTGGATGTTCGATGGACTGACCGAGCGGCTCTCCGGCGTGTTCGACGCGCTGTCGGGCCGCGGCGTCCTCACCACCAAGGACATCGACGAGGCCATGCGTGAGGTGCGCGTGGCGCTGCTGGAGGCCGACGTCGCCCTGCCGGTGGTGCGGGCCTTCATCGACAAGGCGAGGGTCGAAGCGGCTGGCGAGGCGGTGATCCGCTCAGTCAAGCCGGCTGATCAGGTGGTCAAGATCGTCCATGACGGCCTGGTGGAAATGCTGGGCGGAGGCGGCGAGGCCGAGCCCCTGCGCCTGGCCCTCAACCCGCCGACGGTGATCCTGGTGGCCGGGCTGCAGGGCTCGGGCAAGACCACCCTGTCGGCCAAGCTGGCCCTGCGGCTCTCGAAAGCCGAGCGCAAGCGGGTGATCATGGCTTCGTTGGACGTGCGCCGGCCGGCGGCCATGGAGCAGCTGGCGATTCTGGGCAAGGAGGCGGGCGTCGATACCCTGCCGATCCTGCCCGGCCAGGCGCCGGCTGATATTGCCCGGCGCGCCCTTTCGGCGGCGAAGCTGGGCGGTTTCGACGTGCTGATCCTCGATACCGCCGGGCGCACCACGCTCGACGAAGCGGTGATGAGCGAGGCGGCCGAGATCGCCAGAATCTCTTCGCCGGCCGAGACCCTGCTGGTGGCCGACGCCCTGACCGGTCAGGACGCGGTGCGCACCGCCAAGGCCTTCCACGAGCGCCTGCCGCTCACCGGCCTCGTTTTGACCCGGGCCGACGGCGACGCGCGCGGCGGGGCGGCGCTTTCCATGCGGGCGGTGACCGGCCTGCCGATCAAGTTCCTGGGGACGGGCGAGAAGATCGACGCCCTGGATGCGTTCGACGCCGTCCGCGTGGCCGGGCGGATCCTGGGGCGGGGCGACGTGGTGGCCCTGGTGGAGAAGGCCGCCGCAGATTTCGATCAGGCTAAGGCCGAGATCATGGCCCGCAAGCTCGCCAAGGGCCAGTTCGACCTGGAGGACATGGGCGAGCAGCTGGCCCAGATGCAGCGCATGGGCGGCATGGACGGGCTGATGGGCCTGTTGCCAGGCGTCCAGAAGGTGAAGAAGCAGATCGCCGAATCGGGAGTCAGCGACGGCATGATCCGCCGCCAGCGGGCGATCATCGGCTCGATGACGGCCAAGGAGCGCAGGAAGCCCGATATCTTGCAGGCCTCGCGCAAGCGGCGGATCGCCGGCGGCGCGGGCGTCGATGTGGCGGAGATCAACCGCCTTCTCAAACAGCATCGCCAGATGCAGGACGCCTTCAAGATGATGGCCAAGGGCGGCGGCAAGGGTTTCGCGCGGCTGGGCGCGCTGATGGGGTCCGGCGGCGGCATGGACCGCCTGAAGGCGCTGGGCGGCGGACGCTTGGCGCCGGCCGAGCCCTCGAGCCTGCCCGGCTTGGGCGGCGGACCCGCCCTTCCCGGACTCGGCGCCCCGCCCGCCGGCTTCAACCCGTTCAAGAAACCCTGAAACTCAAAAATCCAAGGACCAAGCCCAAGATGTTGAAGATTCGTCTCGCCCGCGGCGGCGCCAAGAAGCGCCCCTATTATTCCATCGTGGTGGCCGACAGCCATTCGCCCCGCGACGGCCGATTCATCGAGAAAGTCGGCAGCTACAACCCGCTCCTGAAGAAGGACGACGCCCAGCGGCTGGTGTTGAAGGGCGAGCGGATCACCGAGTGGCTCGGCAAGGGCGCCCAGCCCACCGATCGCGTGGCGCGGTTCCTCTCCACCCAGGGCCTGGCCAAATGGGAGCATGGAACCAACCTCAAGAAGGGCGAACCGCACGCCAAGGCCAAGGAACGGGTCAAGGAGCGCGAAGAGCGCGCCGCCGCCCTGGCCGCCGCCCCCCCGCCGGCGCCGGAACCCGTGGTCGAAGAAGCGGCGGTCGATGAGGCCGCGGTCGAGCCCTTGGCGGCCGAGACGGCGGCGGAGCCCGCGCCCGAGCCGGTTGCCGAAGCGACCGCGCCCGAACCGGCGGCTGAAGCTGAAGCGGCGGCGGCCGAGGTCGAGACTGAACCGGTGAGCGGAACGGCCGCAACGGACACCGCCCCGGAACCGGTCGCCGAAGGCCACGCGCCTTCGGTTGTCGAAGCCGCGCGGAAGCCGGCGGCCAAGGACAAGGACAAGGACAAGGACAAGGACAAGGACAAGGACAAGGACAAGGACAAGGACAAGGACAAGGACAAGGACAAGGACAAGGACAAGGACGTCGCCGAAGGGCCCGCCGCGGCCGAGGCCAAAGCCATCGAGGAACTGGCCCAAGAGACACCCGCCGAAAGCGCGTGAGAAGGGGTTGCTGATCCTGGTCGGCAAGGTCTCCGGGGCGTTCGGGGTGCGGGGCGAGATGCGGATCGCGGCCTATACGGACGATCCGGCCGCCTTGCTCGCCTATGGAGCGTTGAAGCGGGCGGACGGCTCGCCCGGATTGACCCTGACCGGCGGGCGGCCGGTCAAGGGGGCGCTGATCGCGCGGGCCGCCGGGATTGAAAGCCGCGACGAGGCGGCGGCCCTGCGGGGGCTTAGCCTCTACGTCGAGCGGGCGATCCTGCCGGACCCGGACGAAGACGAGTTCTATCTGGCCGACCTGATCGGCTTGGCGGCGGTATCGCCGGACGGCGAGGCTCTGGGCGCCGTGAAGTCGGTGCAAAACTTCGGGGCCGGCGATTTGCTGGAGATCGAACCGGCCGATGGAGGCCTAAGCTGGTGGACCCCCTTCACCAAGGCCGCCGTGCCGGAGGTGCGCCTCGATGAGGGTGTGGTCGTCATCGCCAGTCCATCGCGGAGCGACGACTGAGGCGGACCCGGAGCGCGGGTTTCCAGCCCGCGAAGACGCGGACGAGACGTCCGCGCTCCATTCAAGCGCGCATATCCGGCGGTGTGGCCTCAAGGGTAAGGGCCGCGACGGCTTCGTCGAGAGTCAACACCTCCTGGCGATCCGAGCCGAGGCGGCGCAGGGCCAGCTTGCCTTCCTCGGCTTCGCGGCGGCCGACAACGGCCAGGACCGGAACCTTCGCCAGGGCGTGTTCGCGCACCTTATAGCCGACCTTTTCGTTGCGGAGGTCCGTCTCCACCCGCAGACCGGCCCGGCGCAGGGCGGCCGTCGCGGAGCGCGCGTAGTCATCGGCGTCGGAGGTGATCGTCGCCACCACCAACTGCACCGGGGCGAGCCATAGGGGAAAGGCGCCGGCGTGGTGTTCGATCAGCACACCGATGAACCGCTCCAAAGTGCCCAGGATGGCGCGATGCAGCATGACCGGACGATGCTTCTGGCCGTCCTCGCCGATGTAGCTAGCGTCCAGCCGCTCGGGCATCACATAGTCGAGCTGCAACGTGCCGCATTGCCAGGTGCGGCCAATGGCGTCGCGCAGGTGGAACTCCAGCTTGGGGCCATAGAAGGCACCCTCGCCCGCGATCCGCTCGACCTCGACGCCGGCGGCGCGGGCGGCGCGCTCGAGGGTGTCCTCGGCGACGGTCCACTGATCGTCCGTGCCGAACCGCTGATCGGGCCGCAGGGCGAGCTTGACGGCATGCAGTTCCACCTCCAGTTCGCGATAGACGGTCTTCAGCAATTCGACGAACGCCTGGGATTCGGCCTCGATCTGATCCTCGGCGCAGAAGATATGGCCGTCGTCCTGGGCCATGCCGCGGACGCGCAGAAGCCCCAGCATCGAGCCGGAGCCCTCGTTGCGGTGAAGGCCGTCGAATTCGGCCATGCGGATCGGCAGTTCGCGATAGGAGCGCTGGCCGTGGTTGAAGATCTGGATGTGGCCCGGGCAGTTCATCGGCTTGACGGCCATCACATCGCCGGCCTCGTCCTCGCAGGCGAACATGTCGGCGCGGAACTTCTCCCAGTGGCCCGAGCGCTCCCAGAGCGACTTGTCGAGAATCTGCGGCGTCTTGACCTCGACGTAGCCGGCCGCCTCGATGCGCCGGCGCATATAGGCCAGGAGGGTGCGGTAGAGGGTCCAGCCTTTGGGGTGCCAGAAGATCATGCCCCGGCCCTCTTCCTGGATATGAAAGAGATCCATCGCCGCGCCGAGCTTGCGGTGGTCGCGCCGCTCGGCCTCCTCGACGCGCTTCAGATAGGCGGCCAGGTCGGCGTCGGACGCCCAGGCCGTGCCGTAGATGCGCTGAAGCTGGGCGTTGGCCTGGTCGCCCCGCCAATAGGCGCCGGCCAGCTTGGTCAGCTTGAACGCCCCTCCGACGTGGCGCGTGGAGGGCAGGTGCGGGCCGCGGCAGAGATCCTTCCAGTCGCCCTGGCGATAGACGCTGATCGGCTGATCGGCGGGGATGTCTCGGATGATCTGCGCCTTATAGGCCTCGCCGATGGCCTCGAAGTGGGCGATGGCTTCGTCGCGGTCCCATTCCTCGCGGGAGATCACCTCGTCGCGGCCGACGATCTGACGCATCCGCGCCTCGATGGCCGGGAAGTCGTCCAGGGAGAAAGGCGCCTCGCGGGCGAAGTCGTAGTAGAAGCCGTCCTCGACATTGGGGCCGATGGTGACCTGGGCATCGGGAAAGAGCTCCTGCACCGCTTCGGCCAGGACGTGGGCGGTGTCGTGGCGGATCACCTCCAGGGCCTCGGGAGCCTCGCGGGTGACGATCTCGATGGCCCCGCCGCCCGGCAGCGGGCGGGCGAGGTCGAGCAGGCGCCCGTCCAGCTTGACCAGCAGGGCCTTCTTGGCGAGCGATGGGGAGATGGCGGCGGCGACATCGCGCCCCGTGACGCCGTCTGGAAAGGCGCGGGACTGGCCGTCGGGGAATGTCAGGTCGATCATGGTCTCTTAAGGCTTTCTGGGGGGAACCGGGTCATAGCCCGATCCGCCGAAAGGGTGGCAGCGCAGGATGCGCCAGGCGGCGAGCGCGCCACCGCGCAGGGGTCCGTGGTCGATCAGGGCCTGGGCCGCATAGTCCGAACAGGTCGGAATGAAGCGGCACTGGCGCCCGATCCACGGCGACAGCGTCAGCTTATAGGCGCGATGGCCCAGCTTGATGACGCCTTGGTAGAGATTCATGCCGGCAAGGTGGGCGGAGGGGTGTCCGATCAAGCCGCGCCGGCGCGGCTAGTTCGCGACGTCTGGGCCGCCAGGGCGCGGCGGCAGGCCTCCGCGGCGGCCTCGAACGCGAGCAGCGTGGAGGCGTGGCGGGCCGGATAGTCCTTCACCGATTCGAGCATGGAAAGATCACCGAAGCGTCCCGTGGGCGCGGGGCCGCCCGTCTTCAACATAGCACGAAAAGCATCGCGGGCCATTTCGATTTCCGAGAGGCGCGAGCCGATGACGTTCGCCCCCAGGACGGCGGCGGCGGCCTGGCCCAGGGCGCAGGCCTTGACCTCCTGGGCGAAGTCCACGACCCGGTCGCCCTCCATGGCCACATCGACGACGATCCGGCTGCCGCACAGTTTGGCCACCTTCTCGGCCGAACCGTCCGGCGCGGCCAGGCGCCCGGCGCGGGGCATGTTGGCCGCCAGGGTGAGGATCTTGCCGGAATAGAGGTCGTCGATCATGGCTGTCAGGTAAGATCGCTCTCGCCCGGGCGCCACGCGGCCAGGGCGCGCGCCTTGACCGCCTCGCCCATGGCGGCGAAGCCGGCGCGAATGGGGCCGCGCATGCGTCGCGCGACGGTCGGGCCGAGAAGGCCGTCGAACATCTCGCCGTTGGAGAAGATACAACCGTTTTCGGTCAGTTGTTCGATCTCCAGATAGCGGATGGATTTTACTAGGCCGCCCAGCATCGAGAGTTTCCACAGGATCTGCTCGTTGGGCACCCAGTCGGAGACGGTGGGGCGGATGGTGCGGCGCCTTTGGCCCGGCAGGGCGACCTCGAGGACGAGGGGCGCCCCGATGCGAAGCACGCCTTCGGCCTTGGTGTAGAGGGGATTCCAGGCCGGCCAGGCGGCGATGTCGGCGATCACCGCCCAGATCGCCTCGGCCGGGGTCGGGATGCCCAGGCGGTGCTCGATCTTCACCCGCATCAGGCCCGCTCCTTCAACTTCCACGTCGCCCCGCCGGCGCTGTCCATGACCTCGACGTTCAAAGCGGTGAGCTCGGCGCGCAGGCGGTCGGCGGCGGGCCAGTCCTTGGCGGCGCGGGCGGCGATACGCTGGGCGATCAGGGCGTCGATGCGAGTCGTAAGAGCGATGTCGGCTCCGCCGTGGAACCAAGACTCCGGGTCTGCCTGGAGAAACCCGATGAGAGCGCCGGCCGCCAGAAGTTCGCCCTTGGCCCTGGCGCGTTCGGCGGGGGACCCGGTTTCCAGCCGGCGGGCGATGGCGAAGACTTCGGCGTTGGCCTTGGGCGTATTCAGGTCGTCGCAGAGGGCGTCCATGAAGGCGGCGGTCGGCTCGCATGCCTGCGCCGGCACATCGGCGGCGCGGCGAAGGGCGCCGTAGAGGGTGTCGAGCGCGCTCCTGGCCTGGTCCACGACATCGTCGGTCCAGGCCAGCGGCTGGCGATAGTGGGAGGCGAGCAGGGCCCAGCGCAGGGCTTCGCCGGGCGCGCGGGCGAGGAGGTCATGGACCAGCTCCACATTGCCCAGGCTCTTGGACATCTTTCGCGCGCCCGCGTTCACGAAGCCGTTGTGCAGCCAGTAGTGGGCGTAGGCCGCAACGTGATCGGCGCACATCCCCTGGGCCCGCTCGTTCTCGTGGTGGGGAAAGATCAGGTCATTGCCGCCACCATGGATGTCGATCGGCAGGCCGAGGGTCGCCTCGATCATCGCCGAGCATTCGATGTGCCAGCCGGGACGGCCGGGCCCGAACGGGCTTTCCCACACCGGCTCGCCGGGCTTGGAGGGTTTCCACAGCACGAAGTCGGCCGGATGGCGCTTGTAGGGGGCGACGTCGATGCGGGCGCCGGCGATCATGTCGTCCAGCGTGCGGCCCGACAGCTTGCCGTAGTCGGAGTAGGCCGGGGTGCTAAAGAGGACATGCCCCTCCGCCGCGTAGGCCGCGTCGTTGCGCACCAGTCGCCCGATCATGGCGATGATGGCGTCCATGGTCTGGGTGGCCCGAGGCTCGAAGGTGGGGGGAAGGGCGCCCAGGGCCGCCATGTCGGCGTGGTAGGCGTCCAGATAGCGCGCCGTGATCACGTCGATGGGCACGCCCTCGTCAGCGGCCTTGGCGTTGATCTTGTCGTCCACGTCGGTGACATTGGCGGCGTAGAGGACGTGGTCCTCGCCATGGAGGCGTCGCAGAAGGCGGAAAAGGACGTCGAAGACCACCACCGGCCGGGCGTTGCCGATGTGGGCGTAGTTGTAGACCGTCGGGCCGCACACATAGAGGGTGACCCGCGCCGGATCGACCGGAACGAAATGCCGCTTCTTGCGCGCCATGGTGTCGTGGAGGCGAAGGGTCATCTTAAGAGGCGCGCGTCAGGTGAGTGTTGCGGGGCCATGGCCCCGGCCCATATAGAGACTGGCCGGCCGACAAGCCATTGGGGCGCCGGCGCGCTTCTTAGAGGCCAGGAAAGATAAACCCGCATGGATGCGCTGACTGGCGAGCGGCCCGGCGTCGGCGAGGCCGATCTGGAGGCGGTGGCTAGGCCGTCGCGCGAAGAGGCGATGGCGGCGGTGCGCACCCTGATCGCCTGGGCCGGCGACGATCCGCGCCGCGAGGGGGTGGTCGATACGCCGCGCCGGGTGGTGGACGCCTATGACGAATGGTTCGCCGGCTATCATTTCGATCCGGCCAAAGAGCTCGACCGCACCTTCGAGGACGTCCAGGGCTATGACGACATCGTCATGCTGCGCGACATCGAGGTGGAGAGCCACTGCGAGCATCACATGGCCCCGTTCCTCGGCAAGGCCTATGTCGCCTACATGCCGACCAACAAGGTGGTGGGGATCTCCAAGCTGGCGCGGGTGGTGGAAATCTTCGCCCGCCGCCTGCAGACCCAGGAGACCCTGACCCAGCAGATCGCCGACGCCATCGCCGATTCCTTGAGGCCGGCCGGCGTCGCGGTGCTGATCGACGCCGAACACCAGTGCATGACCACCCGCGGTGTCAATCACCGCCACGTCTCGACCATCACCACCCAGTTCACGGGCGTTTTCAGGAGCGACAAGGAACTGCAGCGGCGGTTCCTGGATTTCTGCAACCGGAAGTGAGGGGCGGCGCCTGATCTTTAGGGGACGAACAAGGGCTACTTCGATTCGTCGGCCACCTCGACCTCGATCGAAATCTGGGGACCGCACACGAATTTACTCCCCGTTAACCGGCCGAGACCATGATTGAGCATGGCCAAAAGAACGGTATCGATTCGGCTCGACCAAAAGACAATTGGTGAAATCGACCGTTTGTGGGTGGCGACCGAAATTAGCCGGTCTCGGTTGATCGAGACGATCATCGAGCATTTTCTGGCCATTGACTTGGTTCAACAACGCGCCGCGCTTAGGCAGCGGCTGCGCTCCCCCAAGATCGCGACAAAATCTGGCCGCACTGATCCGGTTCGCGCGCCGGAGATTGAAACCCGCATCGAACCCGCGCATATTCCAGTACATGACCGCCACGGCCTCGCCTCGCCCCAGAACACCGATCGATCCCCGGCGACGCCTGACCTATCGCGGGGTGAAGCTGCAGGGCCTCGCCGCCCCCTCGCGCTTCACGATCGACCAAATCAAGAAGGCGGTTGAGGATGCGATCGCCGAGAACGCTGATACGCTTGCGGCCATTCGCTAAACCGCCCAGGGCGCGCTCGGTCTTCATCAACTGCCCGTTCGACACCGACTATCAGCCGCTGCTACGCGCGATGTGCTTTACCATGCTCGCTTGCGGCTACGCGCCACGCTGCGCACTGGATTTCAGCGACAGCGGCGTCGTCCGTTTCCAGGAAATTGTCCGGATCATCACCGAGTGCGACCTGTCCGTTCACGACATCTCCCGCGTGGAATTGGACAGGCGATCCGGGTTGCCCCGATTCAATATGCCGCTGGAGCTCGGCGCCGATCTTGGTCTGCGGCTGGCCGGCCCGGCTAGGCAACGCGCCCGCAAGACCCTGGTTCTTGACGCGGAGAAGCACCGCTACGACAAGACGCTGTCCGATATCTCCGGTATGGACATCGAGGCCCACGCGAACGACGTGGCCAAGATGATCAAGCACATTCGGGACTGGCTCAATGCCAATCGCGGCGACCAGTCGATCCTGCCGGGCGCCGAGTCGATCGCCGCTGACCACGCCGCCTACCTCACCATCGCGCCCAATATCATAGGGGGTCTTCGGCTCGATCCTCACGACGTTCTACCGCACCCGGATTTTCTTCACGTGGTCGAACAGGCGCTTCCCCAGCTTGAGCGCGCCCGAGCGGTTTCCCCGTCTGGACGCTCCCGGCCATCCTCCCCATGAAGGGGAAAGGGGTTAGGCGCGTCGAGCTGCCCAACGGCGGCAAGCGCCTCGACCGCGCCCTGGCCGATGCGGCGCCCGACCTCTCCCGCGCCCGCATCCAGGGGCTGCTTGCCCAGGGCGCAATCAACCTGAACGGTGAGACCGTCAGCGACGCCTCGGCCAAGGCCTTGGCGGGCGTCTATGAACTTCGCATCCCCGCGCCGATTCCCCCCAACCCCCAGCCCGAGGCCATCGCGCTCGCCGTTCTCTTCGAGGACGAACACCTGATCGTCATCGACAAGGCGGCCGGCATGTCGGCCCATCCGGCCCCGGGGAGCCACGGCGGCACTCTGGTCAACGCCCTCATTCACCACTGCGGGGCCAGCTTGTCGGGGATCGGCGGGGTGGCGCGGCCGGGGATCGTGCATCGGCTGGACAAGAACACATCGGGGGTGATGGTGGCGGCCAAGAGCGACGCGGCGCACCGGGGCCTTTCCGCCCTGTTCGCCGCCCACGATATCGAACGGGCCTATGTGGCCCTGACTCGCGGCGCGCCGTCGCCCGCCGTTGGCACGGTCACCACGCGCCTGGGCCGTTCCACCAGCGACCGCAAGAAGATGGCGGTGTTGCGGGCCGGGGGGCGCGAGGCGATTACCCATTATCGGGTGGCGTGGGCGTTTGGGCCGGCCGCCAGGCCCCTGGCGGCGCGGGTGGCCTGCACCCTGGAGACCGGCCGCACCCATCAGATCCGCGTCCATCTGGCCCACAAGGGCGCGCCGTGCCTGGGCGATCCGACCTACGGCTCCGGACCGCCGGCGGCCGCGGTGCGCGAGGCGATTCTCGCCGCGGGCCTGAAGCGCCAGGCCCTGCACGCCGCGGTGCTGGGCTTCCACCACCCGATCACCGGCGAGGCCTTGAGGTTCGAAACGCCCTTGCCGGCGGACATGGCGTCGCTGGAAGCGGCGCTGCAGAAGCTCTGACAATGGCGTTAGAAAGCGTGGCGCCGCCGCTGTCTTAAAGGCGCCGCAACGATCGCCTATCTAAGGGGTTCAAAGGGGGCGGGTGATCGCGCGCGCGATCGACGACACCTTTCAACGAGGGGAACTCAAAGGACCATGGCGGCGGTGAACACACTTTCGGTCATGTCGCCGGACGGCGGCCTGTCGCGCTATCTGACCGAAATCCGCAAATTTCCCATGCTGGCCAAGGACGAGGAATTCATGCTCGCCAAGCGCTGGCGCGAGCATGAGGACCCGGAGGCGGCCCATCGCCTGGTCACCTCGCACCTGCGGCTGGTGGCCAAGATCGCCATGGGCTACCGCGGCTATGGCCTGCCGATCGGCGAGGTGATCAGCGAGGGCAATGTCGGGCTGATGCAGGCGGTCAAGAAGTTCGAGCCCGACCGCGGCTTTCGCTTGGCCACCTACGCCATGTGGTGGATCCGCGCCTCGATCCAGGAATACATCCTGCGCTCCTGGTCCCTGGTGAAGATGGGCACCACGGCGGCGCAGAAGAAGCTGTTCTTCAACCTGCGCAAGGCCAAGAGCGAGATCAGCGCCCTGGAAGAAGGCGACATGCACCCAGACCAGGTGCGCCAGATCGCCACCAAGCTTGGCGTGCTGGACGCCGAGGTGATCAGCATGAACCGGCGGCTTAGCGGCCCCGACGCCTCGCTCAACGCGCCCCTGCGGGTGGACAGCGAGAACGAGTGGCAGGACTGGCTGGAGGACAAGGAGGCGGTGAGCCAGGAGACCCGCCTGGCCGAGGACGAGGAGAAGTCCCTGCGCATGGGCCTCTTGGAAGAGGCGATGACCGAACTTACGGACCGCGAGCGCCACATTCTCACCGAACGCCGGCTCAAGGACGATCCCACCACCCTGGAGACCCTGGCGTCCGAATACGGCGTCAGCCGCGAGCGGGTGCGCCAGATCGAGGTGCGGGCGTTCGAGAAGCTGCAGAAGGCCATGCGGGCGGCGGCCATCGAGCAGAACATGGTCAACGCCTAGCCGATTCGGAGCGCGGGCGTCTCGCCCGCGACCTACTCGGCTGGATTTGGAAATACCGAATAGTGGCGGACGGGACGTCCGCCCTCCGGCGGAGAGAATCTCGCCCTACCCCCCGAACGGATCGCGCATGACGATGACGTCGTCGCGGTCGGGGCTGGTGGAGACAACGTCGATGGGGGCGCCGACCAGCGCCTCGATCCGCCGGACGTATTTGACGGCCGCGGCCGGCAGATCGCGCCAAGCGCGGGCGCCCCTGGTGCTTTCGCGCCAGCCGGCGATCTCTTCGTAGATCGGCTCGATGGCGGCCTGGTCGCGCAGGCCGGCCGGCAGGTAGTCGAGGGTGGGCTCGCC
>JGI20208J14878_1000109_pt1 | contig 21253 bp, 17 predicted proteins | sample NGESurF53shallow_FD_14878 | JGI IMG/M metagenome (IMG submission 14878)
CAAGCCGCCGTGGAACAACAGTGCCGCGTCTTGCGTCTGCCCGCCGTGGCGGACCAGTGTGCATCGTTGGCCGAAGAGGCCATCAAACAGCGGCTGACTTACCTGCGCTACCTCGAAGCATTGCTGGCCACGGAACTGGAAGAACGCGAGCGCAACACCATCGCCCGGCGGATCAAGGACGCTCATCTGCCGCGCATCAAGACGCTGGATGAGTTCGACTTCAGCAAGGCTCCGCAGATCCCGGCCACTAAGATCCACGAACTGGCTCAGGGCGGCTACATCGAACGGGCCGAACCCGTAATCCTGATCGGCGGTAGTGTCAAATCTTTTGTGTAAACGTTCTGGTTAAGTTTCATGTTTGGGTTACGTGCATTGGTGTGGGAAGCGCGCTTCCCACACCAATGCGAAGCGGTTGAGGGCCTCCTTCCAGCCCTGTACGGCGTTCCATTTTCTGGCCAGATTTCTGAGCGCCAGATACATCACTTTCAAAGCGGCCTCTTCGGAAGGAAACGCGCCGCGCGTCTTGATGGCCTTGCGCAAACTCATGTTCAGGCTCTCGACGGCATTGGTCGTATAGACGATTTTCCGTATCTCCGGCGGGAACTGGAAAAATGGAATTATGCTCTGCCAGTTTCTCCTCCACAGCGCGCTGATCGAGGGGTATTTGCCGTCCCACTGGGTGGCGAATTCCGCCAGTTGCCGTTCCGCCTCTTCCACCGTGGCCGCGCGGTAGATGGATTTCAGATCGTGCGCCACCCGCTTGCGCTCTTTCCAGCTCACGTAATTCAAACTGGCCCGCACCATGTGCACGATGCACAACTGCACCGTCGTTTTCGGATAGACCGTTTCGATCGCCTGGGGAAAGCCTTTCAGCCCATCGACACAGGCGATGAAGATGTCCTTCAACCCGCGGTTTTGCATCTCGGTCAGCACCTGTAGCCAGAACTTCGCCCCTTCGTTGGCCGATGTCCAGAGGCCCAGCACCTCTTTCATCCCCGCCAACGTGATGCCGATGGCCACGTACACCGCCCGGTTCTCCACTCGGCCCTCGGTACGCATCTTCACCACCAGCGCATCCAGATAGACGACTGCATAGATCGCATCCAGCGGCCGCGTCTGCCATGCCTTGACCTCTTCGATCACCGCATCGGTCACGTTCGAGATCAGCGCCGGCGACACCTCCACCTGGTACATCTCTTCCAGATGGCCCTGGATCTCGCGCGTCGTCATGCCCCGCGCATACAACGACAATATCTTGTCGTCGAAGCCGGCGAAGCGCGTCTGCCCCTTGGCCACCAGCTTCGGCTCGAAGCTCGCCTGCCGGTCCCTCGGCACTTCGATCTGGACCTCGCCGAAGTCGCCCTTCAACTGCTTCGCGCTGGTCCCGTTGCGGCTGTTGCCGCTCAAGTGGCCCTCCGGGGAATGCTTCTCATACCCCAGATGCGTGGTCAGCTCCGCCTGCAACGCGCGCTCCACGATGGCCTTCGTCAACTGCTTCAGCAATCCGTTCTCGCCAGTTATATCCTCCGGCGTCTTATAATCCGCCAGCAGTTTATCGATCAGTCCCTTGTCCATCTCCATACGATCTCCTCTCCCTCATTGGAAAAGATCGTTTACACAAAATTATTTACACCCTCGTTGAAGGAGGCGCAAATCCTGTGCGAAAGATGGCGCGTTTACTACAACACCGTCAGGCCACACTCATCGCTGGGATACAGCCCCCCGGCGCCCGAAGCGTGGCTGACCTCAATCAACATGGGGCATGGAGAAGTGGAAACCGCTACGCGCTTCCCACTTCTCCACACCCCCGACTGCGATGGGATTACCCATGAGCCCGTTGCGCTACACTAACTATCTGCTTGGCACATTCTATCGGGCACTCCATTCTTGCGCAAAATCAAAATGCTCGCCGCATTTCGGAAAGCGCGTCCATTCGTTCCCATGCCCATCGCGGACAGCTTCACCTTGGACGCACTCAAACTGTGCCGTGCAAAGGCATCATCGCGACTCGGCCCGAGACGCTATTCGGCCAAGATGTCGCTCGCGGGCTCGAAGATCTTCTGCGTACACTCACCAACACGACCACAGCCTCGATCGAACGCATCGAGAAGCTCTTCAACAAGCTGTCGTCAGATTGCCGGAAATTGAGAATTGGCTTACCCGAAAAGTTCTCACGATCCATGCAGCCTTGAAGGGGCAGGACCGCTATTCCAGTGCGGAGTTTACTTTTGAGTTCTGGACTGCACCGGATGGACCAAAGTGTCCTTGAAGTAGTGATCGTCGATGATCTTCCGCAAACCGGGTGCCGTGATGCCTGCGGCATACTTTCGGAGAATGCGTCCCGCTCCGCAATGCCGGCGAACGCGGTTTTGCCGCAGTCACCAAAGTCGCTCGACTGGAGGAAAGCAAAATCTGAAGAGAGCCATGTTCCAGAAGGTGAAAGAAATGGCCAGCGCGCCATTGAAAACAATTGTTGAGATCCGCCCGTAAATCTCAGTGCCAGTTAGCTTTTCGAGAAGCACGCCGCGTTCGGCCTTCTCCGCCAGTAGGAATGCGTCGAACTCTCCTTGCGGAAGCAAAACGGTCCGTCAAAACTGTTCGAAGGTGAGCTCGGTCTGAATGTCCACGGCTCTCTGAACAGTCGCCTTTGTATGAGCAATAAGTATGAGGGTCTCGCCATCCACCTGGTGAAGGGTGCGGTTGGCGCCTTGAACTGTTCCGTCCGGTCTGCCGTAAGTACGTCGGGCTTCCCAGCGAGCCCGATAACGCAGACCGTCCTGGTCGAAACATTCGACTTCAGCGTGACCACTACCTGCACCGCGGCGGAGAATTGTGCCTCCATCTGCAATGGCCGGGCGCCCTCCACTCGGGTCGGGCAGAGCATCCTGGTGTTGCGCCGCAAAACGTGAAACAGTTCGGCCCGGCCAAGGCAAAGATTGTGGACAATGTCTACTGGCAGTCCACTACGCTCGATGATCTGGGCTCTCTCTCCAACGATTCAGCATTTTCCCTGAAGCAAGTGAGCTGGGCAAATTCCACAGCCCTCAACATCATGACGAAAGTTCCTGTAAACATCACCGGCACGTTGCACGCTCTTGGCGACGAAGATAGCTTTGCGATCAACTTGCGAAATCCGTCGCAAAATAGTGCATTCTTTGAGCGCGCTGTTGTAACACAGGGTGACGACGGCGATGAGGTACTACCGGTCATCTAACAGCCAAGGAGTTGGCTAAGCTTCGATGAACCGGCTCCTATCGGGCCGCGGAGATATAATCTGAAGTAACTATTTGGCGCTATTGGGGAAAGGCGAAGCCGTTTCGCGCTAATACGTCGCCTCGAATCGTTCGGGCATGATTTCCGTTCCAGGAAATTCGGTAGCTGGCGCTCGGATCCACACCAAAAAACATCACAGTTACCGTGTGCAACGTTGGGAATGTAGAAATGTCGAAGGAAATCGTATCGTGGTCGACCCTTATATTCCGCAGCGAGCAGGCATTGAAGCCGACGCCCATTTTCCTTTGGAGGTCGATAAATGCGTCGCCTAGTACTGGGTACATCATTTCGATGGAAGTCATACCGCTTCCCGCGCCCCAATTGAATCCGGTCAGCGAGCCGGGTTCGTCAAGATAACCGGTGTGCGCCCAATTTTCCCATGGCGCAATGGCGAAGATCGAACGGGCCGCACCCACGGCGCGCTCCAGGTATTCATGACTGCCCGTCGCTTTGTAATAACCCCACAGTAAGACGGCAGCATAGGCCTCGCGGGCGTCGCTCCATTCGGCATCTGTATTCTGCGTGGTGAATCCACCGACCACCTTGGGCGAAAAAGCTGGATTATTCCATACTTGCTGCGTCAGAAGGAGGTAGTCCAATACATGGGTTCCAATTTCAAGATATTCGCGGTCTTTGGTTACGTGGAATAGCTCTAGGTAAGCTTTCGCTGCCTGGATTTGGGAGAGGTTGTTCTGAGGGTATTGGGCAGTCCACGGATCGTAGAACCCGAACGGTTTTCGTGCACACGACAGAAAAGTCTCGAAATCGAACCAGCGCTCTCTTGGTAGTACCTCTCGCGTAATGAAGGCCATTGCACGAGTTGCCGCATTCAAGTAAGTATGATCTCCAGTAACCTGAGCCAGCGAAGCGAGAAACAGTCCCGACGCCGCTGTCTCGGCGTTGAAATCGCGAAAGATTTTTATAGGCTTCAGGTTTGTGTCGTACCAGGAAGGGATCACACCGCTGGTGAGTTGATGCTTTACCAAAAAGTCGCCATAAGGACGAACAAAAGCGAGAATCTCAGCTTTCCTGTCCGGAGTGAGATTTTCAGCCCATTGGAGCATCCAGTACGCAGTCCAGGACATGTCGAAGGCATGATAATCGTCGGAGTAACCCGCCCACCCATCATCACGAATCCAGCGCTTGCTGTTGAGCAGGTAAATGGTCGGGAAGGCACCGCCATGCTGAGGGCTTGAGAGCGCCAGATTCAAGACGCTTTCCGCCTTGTTTTCAATTTCCTTATTTCCAATGCTGCGGCCATATAAATACCATCCGTATGCAGAACGCAGCGTCTGGAACCAGGCATTGAACCACGCGTCCGGAGCCGGTTTGTTCCATTGCCCCCAGGGATTTCTATTGCTTGCTAAAGTCCCACATCGCCGGCCATCGCAATCGAATCCGTGATAGACCTGATTCGCGTAACGAAGCCATGTATCTTTTCGCCAATCGGCGAAAGTGACGAGTTCCGGCCGCACGACATTTTGCTGAAGATCGTTGGAGCGCAGAAGTTCACTGTGGCCGGTATTCGTCCACAGGAAGCGAACTGCCCTGCGATAGCCGAGCTTTTCCGGCTGGGCGGATGCGACGATCGAATATTGGTACTCGACAGTGCCCGCGAGGACCCTGGGTGACCCGTCCGGCGAGCGCCGAAAATAGCTGTGCCCATACGGCTGTGAAGGGACGGCGCCATAGGAGAGCCAGGGAAGCGCATCGGAAGTTACATCGAGGTCGAGCGCAAGCGGTTCGCGACGCCGATCGCTCAGTTTTGGCATTAAAGCTGTAAATACCTGTCCCTGTTGCAGCATCACAACAGGAGACTTGAACGCCCATTGGGGAACAATGCCATCCGCTTCGTTCTTAATATTCTGACTCCACACAAAGTCAACGGGGCCGGACAACGGCGTGCTCGTACTGCGCCTCCCAGGCGCAAAATCATAGCGATCTTCGACCGAGCGAAGCTCCACGCCAGGTTTCGGTACGAATTTCACCCGCACCGCCAAGACATCCGGTTCAGATGTGAGAAGTATCCGCTGTTCCAGAGCGCCTACAGTGCAATCGCCTCGTAACAGCAGGCCTTCTGAGATTCGACTTACATTATCGATTTTGCAGGGATGGACGTGATTCGGCTCTCCCGCGGTCGCCACTCGCGTTGATGCGTACGAGGAAGAGAGAGCAGGGATCCAGGAGCCTTGTGCCTGGATGGAAATGACTTCGTAGGCCGACTTATTCTTGCTTCTTAACTCTACTCGGACCCGTCCATTAGGAGCTTGCAGCGTAGTGGCGCCGAGTGGGCAAACTGAGAGCATCAAAAGCGAAAGAAATGCCGCCGTGCGCACCTTCATAAACATATCTGTCCCACCATTTTATCTGCGACGTCTTCCACGTTAGTTCATCCTGACACCGGTTTTGCTTCGATAACTGGTCCTGTAGAAGGCAGCAGCGGCAACACCGATCGGTCGATTGCATCATCTGTGAGTTTTTCGAGCCGCACGTTGCGATGGAGGCCCCAATATTCGGCGTGCTCGACGGATTCTCGCCAATGTCACCCGTGACGATCAGCGCGACCAATCTGTTGCTGATGCGGTAGGAATTCTGCCAGCCCTTAAACGCAACTTTTTCGATCTTGATCTCACCATGCATCTTAGGTTCCCCTCTGAAACCTGGCGATCGCCTGTAGCTGTCGAGTCATTTCCCGGGACCAGGACCAACAATCGGGGAGGCATTCCCGGGCCCACCTACCGACTGTAGTGCCGGCAATCGCTGCTCCACTGGAGGAAGCGGTGGAAACGGCGAATGGGGTTCGGCCTGATACCAATAGGTAACGGAATAGAAATTGTCCGAGCGATCGTTGGCACTGCCATGCTCTATGGCAGCCTTGAACGACTTGGTGAATGGGATGGGTGAATCGAGATGAAAGCGATACACACTCGATCGACTGCCCGCTAACTCCTTGCCGACAACGGGGGCACCGTAAAGTGGATAAGAAAATGGCTTGCCGCCAAAGTCCCATGCGCCGAGAAAGTAGTCCTCCGATCCGGTTCCGGCGATGGATGGCTCTTTTGCGCCGTCGATAAAGAACATGTCGTCGCCTTCGCCCCACCAAAAATCCTGGTTCTGCAACACGGACATGGTGACGCCTACATACTGTCCATGCCCTTTCGCATCCATCCAGACATAATTCCCCTCGCCATACAGGTTTGCCTTGTCGTTTACCAGTGGATCCTGATTGTTCGTCCACTTGTCGGTCCAGCCGCGGTTGGGCTGCGCCTGCCGATACTCCGCGTGAAAATAAAGAGTATCGGGCGGCAATGGATGGGAGTAGGTTCGATAATCGATGTTGTAATAGAAAGCCGCAATTGGCTGCTTCCCCTCATTCGTAATCGTAATGCGCGCATGGCGACGGAATGGCATGGGGAAAAAGCAGTTCAAGGCTTTGACGCTTCCAACCGACAGCATTTCCGAATGCCAGTTGTAGTAATAACCGAGTCCCAGGCCGAAAAAGTCGCCAATGGGAGTTTCGACGCTGGGATCTTTTTCTCCATCCCAATACATGCGCAGCACAATCCGTTTCAGATTGTAAGGCTCGGCATCCGCGATAGTGAACCATATATGGGAAATCGTGCCCGGGCCATCCACGTCCAACACGGTCAGCGTCGCACCCGGAGCCACTACGCGAAAATCCGCGTTAGCACCCTTCGGATCGGTACTTGACGCACGATGCGGAGTGTAGGTCTGCTGGCGCGTTACGTCCGGTTGCCAACTCGCGTTCTGGGCAAAACCTGGACCTGCAGCGCAGGCCGCAAGCAGGAAGAAGATTGCAAGCCGCTTCATAACCGGTTCCCTCCAAATACAATCTGCATTACTCGATGCCGAAGCTGTGCTGCATCCGCTCGAGAGAGATGCCATTCGTTTCCGGGTAGTAAAACAGCACGACGAAGAAGTCGAGCACCATCATCGCGGCAAAGAAGATGAACGGGTATGCTCCGGAAGAGGTGGCCATCACGGGAAACACCAGAGAGATGACGGCATTTGTGACCCAGTGCGAGGAGCTTCCCAGGCTTTGGCCCTTCGACCGGACTACGGTTGGAAACACCTCGCTGATATACACCCAGACCACAGCGCCTTGCGAAACGGCAAAGCACGCAATATAGGCCATAAGCAGCCAAACCAACCAGTTCAGATGAGTGCGGGTGAAGAACACAAATGAGATCACGGTCAAGCACGCCGTCAACCCTACAGTTCCGATCAGCAACAACTTCCTGCGTCCAATCCGGTCGATGACCGCCATGGCAAGCAATGTCGCCGCCAGGTTCACGGCCCCAATCGCGACTGCCTGTATATCTCCGGAGATTTTGCTTGCACCGGCCATCGCGAAAATATCATTCAAGTAATAGAGGATCGCATTGATTCCGGACAACTGGCAGAACATTCCCACCGTGATGGCGAGGAAGACTGGCAGCCGATATTTGCGGGAAAACAGCGGCTCGGCTGAGGCAGACCGCTCCAGATGGATGGAGGCGACAATTTCATTCAGTTCCCGTTCAGGTTCCGGGGCACCTGTCAGCCGCAGCACGTCCAGCGCTTCGTCCAGCTTTGCCTTCATGGCGAGCCACCGTGGACTGCGCGGAATGCCGAGCAGCGCAATGAAGAAAAGAATTGCCGGGACCCCGGAAATGCCAAGTTGCCAGCGCCATTCGTGCGCGCCGATGTGCATGCTGGCAATCCAATAATTCGACACATACGCCAACAGAATGCCGACGACGATATTGACCTGGAAGAAGCCCACGAGTCGGCCGCGCCAATCCGTGGGCGCGATTTCGGCGATGTACATTGGCCCTAACACGGACGACCCGCCGATGCCAACACCGCCGATAAAGCGAAAAACGATCAACGCAGTCCAGTTCCATGCGAATGCGCAGCCCACGGCGGAGACTACGTAAAAAGCGGCCATGATGCGAAGGCTGTCCCGGCGGCCAAACCGTTGTCCGGGAATGCCCGCCGTCATGGCTGCCAAAACCGTCCCAATCAGGGCGCTGGAGACGGTGACTCCGAGCAGCGCTGGGGTGAGGTGATAAGTCATCGTCAAGGCATGCGTCGTGCCAGAGATGACCGCAGTGTCGAACCCGAATAGCAGCCCGCCAAGTGCGCCGACCACCGTGCTTTTGACGACGTGGGAGTTGATGGTCATGGAGTCCCGCTGGCGCGCGCCTCAGTGGCAATCTCACGCAGGGTAGGCAGGACATGTCCAATTCTGGCCGCCGGAGCATCGGGCGATCCGAGTGAAAAATACAGTTCGCGGAACAACGCATACAGCCTTTCGTATACCGCAGCTTCGCGTGGATCGGGCAGATAGGTTGCAAACGGGGGGCAAAGCGCACTCTGTGCCGCTTCCACCGATGCGTAATCTCCGCTAGCGACGAATGCAAAGATCGCAGAGCCCAGGCTGGTGACGTCACCGGAAGGCACGAGCACAAGCTTGTTCAAAGCATTCGCATAGATGCGATTGAGCACTCCATTTTTTTGTGGGATGCCGCCGCCGTTAATGATCCGGTTCACAGGTGCACCTTTCTCTTCCATCCGCTCTAGGATGATACGGGTGTGGAGCGCGGTCCCCTCGATGGCGGCGAAAAGCTCATCCTGAGCGGTGCTCATGACGCTCCAGCCCAATGTAACGCCGCCGAGGTTGTGGTTCACCAGCACTGTCCGATCTCCGTTGTCCCATGTCAGGCGAAGCAGCCCGGTCTGGCCTGCGCAGACGTTTTCCATATCCCCCGTCAGCGTGACGACATCCGATCCCGCCCGGCGAGCAATGCCGTCGAATAGATCGCCCACCGCGGAAAGGCCTGCTTCTATGCCGGTATAGCCGGGCAGCACGGAGCCGGGCACGACGCCACATACTCCCGGCACCAATGCCTGTTTTTTGCTGACGCCAATCACGCAGGTAGAGGTGCCGATGACGTTCACCACATCTCCCAGCCGGATGTTCGCGGCAATCGCATCCCAGTGCGCATCGAGCGCACCGATGGGGATAGGAATGCCAGCGCGAAGACCGAGCCGCGCGGCCCATGAGTCGCTTAGCCTGCCGGCGATCTCGTCTGATGTCGCGTAACGTCCCGCAAGTTTCTGCCTAATACCGGCAAACAGCGGATCGACCGAGGTCAAAAATTCCTGCGATGGAAGCCCGCCCCACTTCGGATTCCACATCCACTTGTGCCCCATGGAGCAGATGCTGCGCGGCACATCGGTAGGCGAAGTTAGGCCGCAGAGCGTGGCAACCACCATGTCGCAATTTTCCATTGCAGTGGCAAAGCGCTCGCGTTTCTCCGGATTATTCCGCAGCCAGTGCAGTAGCTTTGAAAATCCCCACTCCGAGGAGTACGTGCCGCCACACCAATCGATCGCTTCGAGTTTCTGCGCGTGGGCGGCGGTGGTGACCTCCTGCGCCTCTCGCCATGCACGATGATCGCACCACAAATAGTAATCGTCGAGCGGCTGGAGGCTTTCATCAACGGGTATCACGCTGGACCCTGTCGCATCGATCGCGATTGCCGCGATCCGGTCTCCCCCGACCTGGCTCGCCTGGAGCGCTGAACGCATCGCGCGCACCAACGCATCCATCTGCGCGGCGTGGCTTTGCGTCGCAAGATTACGATCTTCGAACGAGCGATTCAGCGGGTACTCGGCAACTCCCGATCCCAGCCGCCCTCTGTGGCGATCGAACAGCGATACGCGCACGCTCAACGTCCCAAAATCGACGCCTGCAACGATGCTCATCGGCGTACTCCGTATGAACCGACGAAGGGTGCTCTCCATCAGGCGAAGCCGACCTGGCCGCATAGATGCACTTGGACTCCAAGCGAGTGAAACATTGCGGATTTCACGGCCAGCGCTTTGGCAGAGGTCTTTGCATCGGGAGCATAAGCGATGTTCACATGGTTCGCTCGATGGCGCGCCATCAGTGCATCGCGCGAGACACCATCGAACACCGCGCTGACCATCGGCCATTGGATCGTCGTCTGGTTCCACCGGCGCATCGTCTCCGCTTCAGGCAACTTCACAACGGAACCAAGTCCAATATCAACGTGCAATTTGTTGGCTTCGACGAAGACACGACTCCAGACGATCCTGCCCGGCCTGCCCACACCCTTTAATGTGCCGCCGCCGAGAGGAAAATACATCGGCGGCTGCCGCTCGCTCGACGCGCCGCGATAGCCGTCGATTAGGTGGCTCGCAGGAGCGGCTCCGGAAATCTGTAGGAGCCAGACGAAATCGTCGATTCCCCCGCCGGCGTAGCGCTCGCCCCAGCGGACATCGTGCAGCGTTGTGGAGGGATCGAGTCCGAGTGCCGTCCAGCAGCGATTGGTCACCAGCGCATCCAGCCCGGCACACTCATCCACTTCATTGAAGTGCGGCAGCGGAGAGCCGGCATAGAGTTCCTTGCCGGAATGCTCGTCACGCACCGGGGGGCGACTGGAGTTGTTGAGCAGACCTTCCGCCAGGTCCGAGGCCGGAACCATGTCTTTCAATCCTTGCTGATACTGAATACCGACCGCATCGCACCCGAATTCGTGGGCGATTCGCATGGCGGCGATATACATTTTGCACTGCTCGTGAATCTGAGCGTCCGTCAATTCCGATGTAGCGTCTTTTCCGGTGATGAACCGCATCCCCTTGTCATCCAGCCAGCTGCGCACTACCCTGGCTTCATCGTCGGAGACTGTGCGCATCTTTGCGATTAGTGCCGACTGACTGAGCCGCTCCTTATATACTCCCGCTGGGTTCAAGAGCTCATCGTCGATGATGGCGTTGTACATGCCCATGCAACCTTCGTCGAAGATCCCGAGGATGGCCTTCCGGTGCTGTAGCGTTGCCGCCAGCTTCTCGCCCATACTCCTTGCATCGGCGGGCAATGCGTTCAGGTCGAGGTCATGCACATGAGTCAGATCGTGGGTTACGCTGCCGTGCTGGATCCATTCACGAAGCCCGCGAAGAAAGAACTCGTCGGTAAAATGTTCACTCCACAGCGAACTAAACTTCACTCCAGCCTTGACCAGCGAGCCGTTCAAATTCAGTAGTCCTACCAGTCCAGGCCACTGGCCCGACCAGTTGGCGACGGTCAAGATCGGTCCGCGATGGCTGCGCATCCCCGGCAGCACGTGATGGCTGTACTGCCATGCCGCCGTGGCGAACACAAGGTTCGCATTCGGGTCGATGCCGGCAAAAATGTCCATACCCATGCGCTGGCTGGAGATGAAGCCATGTCCCAGGCGCGGATCGACCGGAAAGGCGCGCCGCAACGTTACACCTTCGCCGAGAAAACGTTGCGTCAGCTTTTGCTCCAGTTCCTGCTGGGCTGGCCAGCATACCTGGTTCGCCGATTGCCGCAAATCCCCGCTCGTGACCAGAATCGCCTCTTTCACAGCAGTAAATCGCTCCTTTCTTCCATGGCAAAAGCAGGGCGTTCCGGGAGGCTCGATCAAGCCTCCCGATATCGTGGCGTCCCACTGGGCGAACTTCGCTTAACGGCGATCGCCCGGAATGCGATCGCCGGATCTAAAAGATGATCTTGCCCGCCACCTGCAGAATCCTGGCCTGGTTCTGCTGGAAGGAGATCTGCCCCGTCGGCGTTGTACCTGGAGCGCCGGGGTACCATGCAGTGTCAGGCGGTCCGAACTGCGGATGATTGAAAACGTTAAAACCCTCAAATCGGAGCTGGAAAGCCGCTGGGCCGATCGGGAAGGTTTTGTGCACAGAAGCGTCGAGATTGAGGAGCCCCGGCGACAGCAGATTGCCGATCGTGCGCGGCGCGTTGCCGTAAGTGAAGGCCCCTGGACCAATGAATGCGGCGGCATTGAAGTAGTTGGTCAAACGATCCTTGATGGGGCCATGCCCATGCGGGTCCTGTCCGGTCAAGTTCGGCAACTGCGTGCCGCCATTGTTGAAGAGGCTATTCGAGCCCATAGCAATCTGCAGCGGACTGCCGCTGATGGCCGTGAAAATTCCATTCAGTTGCCAGCCTCCGAGTACGTATTCCGCAACGGTGCTATGGTTCAACCACTTCCTTCCCTTCCCGAAGGGCAACTCATACATGCTGCTTATGGCGAGATACTGCGGCGTGTCCATTACAGAAGGCGACCAGGCGGCCGCAAGGTTGTCCCAGTCCTGAATACCGCCTCCAGAGTAATTTCCGCCCGGAAATCCGGTGGTCGTCGCGTTGACATTGTCCATAAGCTTGGACCATGTGTAGGCACCAAGGACGCTTAATCCGTTGGCCCACCGCCTTTCCACCTTCAACTGGAGGGAGTCATATCGGGACGCCCCATAGAAGGACGCACCGGAATAAGTAACACCCGTGAACTGCGGGAAAGGCAGCAGAAGCTGGCTTTGTGCAACCGTCGGGCCACTGAGGGCGCCAGGCGTGATCAGCGGGTTCCCGTAGAAGGGGTTGGAAACCTGTTGCTGGAGCGCGCTGCCCATGCTCAGATACTGGTTCGGAAGTTGATTCGCGTTGTAGTCGCCATAAAGATGCACGCCGTGGCTGCCTGCGTATGCAAGATCGAAGAGGATCCGACCGGGAAATGTATGTTGCAGGTCGAGGTTCCACTGCTCGGCATAAGAGGTTTTCCTGGTGCGGATCGCCCCGTTAACTCCCTGGCCGAGGTCCGTCGCGAGGCCGAGGCTGTTGCCGGTCGGATACACAAAGCCGGTTGGATATGGGTTGCTGAACACAGCGTTCGGAGTCACGCCGTCCAGGCTCGTGACCCAGTTGGTTTGTCCCTGCCAGCCAGTGATCGGAACTTCGCCGTTGTTGTACCCGCTGCCGTATACAGGTCCCATGAAGATCCCGTAACCCCCACGGACTACAGTGGACGGATTTACCGCATATGCGAAGCCTAACCGTGGTTGTATGCCAGTGCGGCGGTCGGGATTGAATTGATAGTCCGAGAGGCCATTGGTGCCGGGGAAGGTGAGGCCTCCTTTGATGACCGCGGCCGTTCCCTGAAGCGGAGAGACTGCGTTCGGGTCGAAACCGGTGATCCGGTTATGTCGCTCCCACCAAGGGGACTCATAGTCGTATCGAATCCCGAGATTCAAGGTCAGGCTCGGGGTTGCTCTCCAGTCATCCTGAACATAGCCGCCCCAGTAGCGGAAGCTGTTGACTTCATTCGGGCCGCCCGTGTAATTGAAGCCGAAATCGCCCGTGCCAAGCATAAAGGACGCCATGGGATTGCCGCTCGCTGGATTGTAAGGAGACGGACCCTGGGTGTAGTCTTGGCCGAAGCCATAGAAGCCCGCGGTATTGTTAAACCGGGCGGTCGTAAAGTATCCTCCGCCGTAATCTCCGCCAAATGTGAACGTGTGATCGCCGTGGAGCTTTGTGAAGTTCACCGCTTCGTTGTACATCTGGTTCGCATCGTTCAGGATGCCGACGAAACCGTAAGCTCCAAAGGTGAGTCCCGACCCGACGTTGCCGATGCTCTCGCCGTTTCCATAGCCCGGGATACTCACGCTTGGGAAGGTGCTAGGGGAAGATGCCGGGAGCTGGCTGAAGTACGAAGGAAAACCGAGTTTCGTGACGTCCATGCCCTGCCCCGGAGGCACGCGGGTCAAGTGGTAGCGTACGAAGCTGGAATTCAAATCCATGACCAACGTGGAGCTGAGCACGGTCGTATCGCCGATCGTAACCTGCTGTTGCCGCAGAGTATCGTCGCCGAGATCGGGAGAGCTGAGGGCGAAATTGGGGTTGCCGGTGCCGTAAAGGGCCGGCCGGTTCTGGTGCGTTGTGGAAATGGAGTACCGGCCAAACAGCTTGGAGTTCGCCGGCAACCGCTGGTCCACGCGAATGGAGTAGTCGTTCTTATCGGTCGGCGAACTCGTCGCGCTGGTGAAATTGTTGAATAGCCCAGGATGGTTGGTAAGCGGCAGATAAGTGAGCATCGTCGCCGCGACGGGATCGATGAGCTTGGATGGAATCTGGTTATTCACGAAAGGCTGTCTTGTATAACCACCGGGTACCGGCGTGGTGGTGAACGGGTTGTACAGTTGTTGCGTCGGAAGAAGCGCGGAAAAATCGCCTCCCCGTTCCGCCGCCGTCGGCAGGGTCGCTGTCGTCGTCACCGACTGGTCCCATCGCAGTCCTTCATAAGCGAAGAAGAAAAACGAGTGATTGCGATAGATGGGACCGCCGATCGTTCCGCCGAACTGGTTGAACCGGTACGCCGGGGTTGGCAGGGTCGTCTGGTTTAGAAAGAAGTCCCGCGCATCGAACGCATTGTTGCGCAGAAACTCGTAAACGTCACCATGAAATTGGTTCGCTCCGGATTTCGTGACGACGTTGATGATGCCCCCGGCTGTGCTGTGGAATTGGGCGCCGAAGTTGTTCGTCTGGACCTTGTACTCCTTGACGAGATCGATGCTCGGATAAAATCCGGGTCCGCTGAGCGCCGGCTCGGTATTGACGCCGCCATCGAGAAGGAAGGCATTCTGGTTCGGGCGAGAGCCATTGATCGAGATGAACTGATCGTTGTACTCATCGAAGGCCGTCTGGGTAAATCCAGCCGACGGGATGACGCCGGGGACCAGCGCGGCGAAAGCGTAGCTGTTCCGGCCGTTGATGGGCAGATCGAGAATTGTTTTGGTGCTCATGACTTGGCCGATGGATGAGGTCTGGGATTCGACCAAAGCCGGCTGGCCGCTCACCGTGACCTTTTGCGAAACCGCACCGACCGGGAGTTTCGCGTTCACAGTCAGCGTCGCGTCGACATCGAGGATGATGCCTTTCTGTACAACCGTTTTAAAACCACGGCTCTCGATCGCGATGTTATAGATCGCTGGCTGTAGAAAAGTAAGGGAATAGGCACCTCGACTGTCGGTGACTGTGGTACGCGTTTCATTAGTGCCGACTTGGGTCAGCGTGACCGTTGCTCCAACGATTACGCCTCCCGAGGGGTCGGTAGCGGTCCCCACGATCGATCCAGTTGACGTCTGTCCGACGAGGGATGTGGGAAGAAGCAGAGCCGCCAACAGCACGATCATCCAAATAGTACCTGGCCTAAGCTTGATCAACAAAGTTTTCATGGATTCTCACCGGAGATAGTTAAACGTTTAGATCATAACGAGATAATAGAACTACAGGGAAGATATCTTTGTCAAGCTAAAATGTTGGCCAATCCAATTCCGCGGGGGAAATTCAGGCTTTGAGGTTTGTTTGCAGCAGCTTGGGTGGTTTTGGCGAACTTCGGAAACTCGTCCTTCATCCCGACGTGTCCTTTCAGATCATGTCTTACTCTGTTTGCCGCCGGGCGGGGCTGTTGGTTGAAATCCACCGCTTCCGCGCACATTTGTGGATTCACGAATCACCAAGGTCGGCGCGATTCGCACGACCAACGGCTCCTTCGCCAATTTGCCTTCGATACGGTCCATCAGCATCGTCGCTGCACGGGCGCCGATCTCATAACTGGGCTGCACAACAGCAGTCAGGTGTGGGCGAAATGAATGGTCCATTGTCAGATCGTCGAACGTCGCCAGCGCAATGTCGTCCGGGCACCGCATGCCGGTTTCCTCAAACGTCTTCAATACTCCCAGGGTCATTACGCCATTACAAACGAATATTGCGGACGGTTTGCGGCGTTTGAGCAGCAATTCTCTGCTCAGAAGGCGGCCGGACTCCTCGCGAAAATCCCCTTCAAAGATCAAACGAGGATCGACTGCAATCCCCGCCTCTCGTAGAGCTTCTTCATAGCCGCGAAGGCGTTCCAGCCCGGTTTGTAACTTCAACGGGCCTGTAATGATTGCAATTCGTCGATGGCCGGCCTGTATCAGATGGTGCACGCACTCTTGTCCGCCCCGTACATTGTCCAGCAACACCGCGTCTGTTTTGATCCCGGAAACGGACCTATCCAGACATACGATCGCGGTTCCCGACCGCATTGCGTTTTGTATATGGCTGGTGTCTTTGCCGCGCGCGGCGGCCAAAAGGATTCCGTCGATGCGATAGGACCGGAGCGCTGAAATGATCCGGCGCTCGCGCCCGATTTGCTCATCCGTATTTGCCGTCATCAAGAAATAGCCGCGCTCGAACGCGCAATCTTCAGCGCCCCGAATGGTCTCCGAGAAAAAAGGGTTGGTGATATCCGGAAGCACCATCGCGAGCATGCGAGTCTGTCTTACCTTGAGACCGCGCGCTATCTCATTCGGAAAATAATCCAGGTCGCGAATGGCCGCCCGTACGCGCTCTTGCAAAGCCGGGCTGACTCGCTTTGTCCCCCGGATCACATTGGAAACCGTCGCGATCGATACTCGGGCGTGTTTTGCAACGTCGATGATCGTAGGCATAAATCGGAAACTAAGTCTCAATATACAGCTAGAGGCGCAGCGGCAAGAAACATCTAATTCATTTTATCCGGCGGCGATGTTGGAACGCCTGGGGTCTCTTGTATTCGGTGTGTTGTCGCGGCGGTTGACGTTGAATCGAGAGTAAATCAGCCGGATTCTCGTTGGGCGATGGGCAACAACACACTGAGAGAGTAGAAACCCCTCGGTAAGCGCTTCGCGCACCTTTCTTCCACTTCGCGCCGCTGCGGTGGACGGCCCAGCGCATAAAACCGCGCTGAAAGGGCCTTTCTGAGTCCGTTCGGGCCAGCGCCGTCTGCGTGCCAAACGATGATGCGTGTTTGGCACTTGCCGCGCCCACCCTCCAGCCTACTACGCGACGATGCTGGAGTATGCGGGGGATTCCTCGCTTGCGCACAAGGCCAGAACTGCTGCGGATCTCCACCGCAAGGCCACGCAGGCGCAGTGGAATGGGCGATGGTTTCGCCGCGCATGGCTTGGTCCTAAGCTTGGCTGGCTCGGTGAATCCACTCTCTGGATTGAGCCACAGCCATGGGCCATCCTCTCCGGCACCACATCGGATGCGCAGTCGCGCACTCTTCTGCACTCCATCGATAGCCTTCTGCGTCGTGGTCCCCTTGGCGCAACCCAGATGAGCGACGGCCCGGACATGCGCTCGACTGGCTCAACCAGTCTTGGGACGCTTGAATTCGGCGCCGTATGGCCCTCCCTCAACCAGACGCTCGTATGGGCTATGGCTCCCATTGATCCCGTCATGGCGTGGGAAGAGTGGAAGCGCAATACTCTCGCCTGCCATGCTGCCAGTTATCCAAACATTTGGTACGGGGTCTGGAGCGGCAATGATTCCTGGAATTCCCCACTCAGCCGCAATCCTGGCGGCGCAGCCAACGAGCCATATTTCCGCGGCACTGATTTTCCTGTGCTGAATCTACACTCGCACGCATGCTCGCTCTATTCTGTAACCAAGTTACTCGGAATCGAATTTACGCCCACTGGTATGAAGCTCCGACCTACGATCCCTATAAGCTCTTATCGCTTTTCTTCGCCGCTGGTTGGCATCGCCAGGTCTTCACCCCCAATCAAATATGAAGGCTGGTATTCACCATCCTGCCCGGGCCAATGGACGATCGAACTCTCTCTCCCGGTCGACGAAGGAATGAGCGTTTCTTCTCTCGAAGTCAATGGCCAGCGTGTTCCTCTCCAACGCCAGGCCAACGGCTCGATACTTATTCATGGTGACAATGCATCCACCCAGCCACTTCACTGGTCTTTGGCATAACCGAAGCCGGAAGCTGTGAGCACCGATTCACTACTTCTCCGTTCCTGAACCACGCGGCGTTCAGCTTTGGTTAGCCCGTTGGGATTCTTCCACAGCGCGATGTCGGCCTGCATGGATACATCTGTCAGCATCCAGTGATTGTTGCAGGCGGCGAGATATTTCTCCCACGCCCAACGGTACTTGAGCGGAAGTAGTTGATTCACATCCGCACGACAGCTACCAACACCGCATGCGGTTGGCGCCGTTCGGCGCGGAGGGTATCCTGAGGCCGGAAACGCCCTCCGAAAACATACAACAGCGCAGCGAAACCCCACTTACCCCCTACTAAAGAGCGGACATTATTCACTTAGCAATCGAAATCCCTGATCGCCCGACAATCCATGCCCTGTGCAGAGGCTCCGTGAATCTCCTGCCCAACGATTCAATGGCACGCTGTGGCATAAGTCACGGTTTTCTGGGACAACGCCGCGGGACGATGGCTCATCTCATGGATTCGGATGGTAATTCTTAGGGGATGCGATGACGGACGGAGATACACCGGTTGCAGAAGATCAAGCGCAGGAAGCGAAGCCGATCGATGAGAGATTGCAGAAGCTGGTCGATAAGGCGTTCTATGGCGGCGGGTCGAACGCCGCACAAACGATCCGGAATTTTCTGAACGGAACCTGGCTGGGAGAGCCGCTCCACGCCAGCCTGACAGATGTCCCACTCGGTGCGTGGACGGTCGCGCTGGCCTTCGATGCTCTGGATATTGTCCGAGACCGCCGGGAATTCGCTGTAGCCGCGGATACCGCGATTGGCATTGGATTGATAGGAGCTGCTGGCGCCGCCATGGCGGGGTTGGTCGACTGGTCGGATGTCGATCCGCCCGCCCGTCGCGTCGGCATGAACCATGGATTGCTGAACGTGGGCGCGACAACGCTATTTGCAAGCTCGCTTTTACTTCGCAAGAAGCAGATGCGCACCCAGGGACGCATATGTGCCGGGCTGGGTTTCGCTGTGATGCTGGTGGCGGCGAAGCTTGGCGGAGAAATGGTGTACAAGCACCGGGTGGGTGTCGATCGTACCAGCGGCCAACCGTTCCCCGAGAAATTCGTTGCTGTCCTGGAAGAATCGGAACTGAGAGACGATACGCCGACCCGTGCGGAGCATGACGGCGTCCCGATCCTGCTGGTTCGACGCGGTACCCGCGTGTTTGCGCTGGCTGACACCTGCTCCCACTTTGGGGCGCCGCTTTCTGAGGGCAAGCTGGTTGGCGACAGCATCGTTTGCCCATGGCACGAGTCTCGATTTGCGCTCGCCGATGGCGGCGTCATGAATGGGCCGGCGGTACATCCGCAGCCCTGCCTGGAGGCGCGGTTAAAGGACGGCAAAGTCGAAGTACGGAAACCGCCCCGCGACCGGAATTGAGTCCGCCTTTTCTGCTTGCTCCGCGCTTTGCCATAGCAGACGAGCCAAATGGAAGGAGTTCCCGATGATTCAACTGGAGCGAGTGTACGACGCGCCCAACAGCGGAGATGGGGCACGATTTCTGGTGGAACGGCTATGGCCTAGAGGGGTGAAGAAAACTTCTCTGAAAATGGATGGTTGGCTGAAAGACGTGGCTCCCAGCACAGAGTTGCGAACCTGGTTCAGCCATGATCCCGTCAAGTGGGATGAGTTTTGCCGTCGTTATTTCGCCGAATTGAAAGCCAATCCCGATGCATGGCGGCCAATTCTAGACGCCATGCACTTGGGAAATGTAACCTTGATCTATAGTTCGCATGACACAGAGCATAATAATGCCGTTGCATTGAAAGATTTCTTGAAATCTCACCGAACCAGGAAGAAGTCCGAGCATACATCGACCGCAAAAGTGAAAGCACACTCAAAGTAAGAAATGACCATACCGGAGACGCTGGATATGCGCGGCAAGATGCATCGCGCAAAGCGACAAACTCCAATTGGAAGTTTGCACCCGGGTATCCACTTATCGATCACATCCTGCTGTACGAATTGAAAATGGAGATCGTTACTGGCAAGCACAGTGCTGGACTTTCTCACTGAGCCGGAGATGGACTGAACACAGCGTCTTGCGAACTCCCATCTGAATTGACATGAAAACTGCCGCCGCAATCCGCCACGTACACTTTGAGGACCTGGGCACGCTCGAGCCGCTGCTTCAGCGGCGCGGGTATAACATTGCCTACTACGACGTGGGAGTTCGGAACCTTGATTCTTCAGAAATCGAAAAGGCCGACCTTCTAGTTCTGCTGGGCGCTCCAATTGGAGCTTTCGACGAAGAGACCTACCCGTTTTTGACTCAGGAACTCCGTTTGACCGAGAAAAGGATCGATGCCCGGCAACCTCTGCTCGGTGTCTGTCTTGGGGCGCAGTTGATGGCGCGTGTGTTGGGAGCGACAGTGACTCCGATGGAACGGAAGGAGATCGGCTTTTCGCTGATCACTCTGACGGCTGCGGGCCACAAATCTCCGCTGGCAGCATTGCCGTCAGACACGCCCGTTCTGCATTGGCACGGGGACCAGTTCGCGATTCCCAACGGCACGGAAAATCTTGCAAGCACGTCGCGTTGTCCCAACCAGGCGTTTGCGCTCGACGCCTACGCCCTTGGCCTTCAATTCCATCTTGAAGCCGATACGGAACGAATCGAGCCCTGGCTGATAGGCCATGCGGCGGAACTGGCGCAGGCCGGTGTCGATCTCCGCGCGCTCCGCGCTCAAGCCAAGGAGCATGGCGCTCAATTGAAAGCGGCTGCCGATGCAGTTTTTGGATCTTGGCTCGATCAGATTGCAGATCGTCAGCCGGCGCAATGAATCTACTCGCGGAACCGTGCTGTGACTTAAGTCATACCATCACATTTGCGGCAGTCGTACATTGCTATCAGCACGATTCTTGATCCACAAAGAAAGATTGGGACAATGCAAAAATACGATTTGAATGCACTGATCGAATACAGCGATAAGAAATTTCAGCCAAAAGTTTTGATCAATGAGCCGGGATATCGCATGGTCTTGTTGAGCCTGCGCGCCGGTCAGTCGATTCCGGAACACGCAAATCAAGGCAGAGTCACCGTGCATGCGATGCGCGGGCATATTACGTTTTACGAAGGTCCCACCCCCAACGAGCTTCGAGCGGGAGAGGTCATCTCGATCGAAAGTGGTGCTCCACATCACATTGACGCGCATGAGGACTCCGCCCTCCTGGTCCTTGCCACGGGAGCGGCCGCTCCGGCACAGGACAAGTCGGAAGAGATCGACGTGCGTGAGATTCCGCGCCCGCAGCGCCATCCGCTCATCTTCCAAAAATTCGACGTCCTCACGGTCGGCGATTCGATAAGGCTGCTGAACG
>JGI20208J14878_1000118_pt1 | contig 20402 bp, 18 predicted proteins | sample NGESurF53shallow_FD_14878 | JGI IMG/M metagenome (IMG submission 14878)
CGCGGTTCCCGTGGCGGCCGGGGAACACGTTGCCGCCGACGCGCCTCTCCTGACCCTGATCGCCGACGGCGGCCTCATCGCCCAACTGGGTGTCGAGCCCACCCATGCCGGCGCCCTGGCGAAGGGGCAGCCGGTGGTCATTTCGTCGCCCTTCGATCCGACTCGCGGCGTCATGAGCCGCCTGACGGTCGTCGGCCGGCAGGTGGATCCGGTGTCAAGGCTGGTCACCGTCACCGCGCCGGCGCAGGGCACGGGGCTCGCGCTCGGCGCGGCGGTGGAGGGGAGGGTCACGGTGGGCGTCCATGCCGGCCTCCTCGTTCCCAGCGCCTGCGTCGTCCATGACGAAAAGGGCGCCCACATTTTCGTGGTTCGAGGCGCCAAGGCCCATCAAGTCGCGGTGAAGCCGGGCGATTCGCAGGGCGATGAAACCGAGGTGTCCGGCGCGCTCGGCGCCGGAGAGGCCGTCGCGGTCGAAGGCGCCTATCAGCTCGAAGACGGGATGGCGGTGCGGACCCGGGCGCGATGAACTTCTCCGACCTCTTCGCCCGTCACCGCCGCTCCCTGCTGGCCATCGTGGCCGCGGGGGTGCTCGCCGGCGTGCTGGCGGGCTTCGGCCTGCCGGTCGGCCTGTTTCCCAACATCTCCTTTCCCCGGCTCGAAGTCGCCATCTCGGCCGGAGACCGGCCGATCGATCAGACCGAGGTCGTGGTGACGAGGCCGCTCGAACTGGCGATGCGCGCGGTGCCCGGCGCCACCTCGGTGGTGTCTGTCACCAGTCGCGGCGCCGCCGAACTTCGCATCGCCTTCGCCTGGGGCAGCGACATGAACCTCGCCCTGCAACGGACGCAGGCGGCGCTCGCCAACGCGGCCAAGGCACTGCCGCCGGGCGTCACCTTCGACGTCAGGCGCATGGACCCGACCGTCTTTCCCGTCGCCGCCTATAGCCTGACCTCGAAGCGCATCGGTCCAATCGCGCTTCGACGATACGCCGAACTCACCCTCACGCCGCTTCTCACCGCGGTTCCGGGCGTCAAGCGCACCGACATCCTGGGCGGCGGGATCGGCGAATATCAGGTGATCGCCGATCCGGTCAGACTGCGGGCCTACGGCCTGGCCCTGGCCGATGTCACCCAGGCGCTGAGCGCCGCCAACGTGCTGACCGCGAGCGGCAAGCTCGAAGATCGCGGAAAGCTCTTCCTCACCCTCGCCGACAGCTCGCTGACCAGCGCCGCCGACATCGAGAAAGTGGTCATCAAAAGCGCCGGCGGCGGCATCGTGCGGCTGGGCGATGTGGCCGCCGTCGCTCTGACCAGCGCGCCCAACTTCATCCGCGTGACCGCCGATGGGCAGGACGCGGTCAGCGTTCAGATCTATCAGCAGCCCAACGGCGATACGGTTCGCATCGTGCGCGACATCGCGGCGGTCTTCGCCAAGGCCAGGGCGACGGCCCCGCCGGGCCTGCACGTCTCGGCCTGGTACGACCAGAGCGAGCTGATCAACACCTCGGCCCGGGGCCTTGCCGAGGCGATCGCCATCGGCGCGGTGCTGGCCGGCTTCACCCTGCTGATCTTTCTGCGCAATCTGGGCGTCACCTTGGTGGCCATCGTCGAGGTGCCGATCGTGCTGGCCCTCACCACGCTGGCGCTCAAGCTGCTGGGCCAGAGCTTCAACATCATGACCCTGGGGGGCATGGCCGCCGCCATCGGCCTGATCATCGACGACGCCATCGTGATGATCGAGCACATCGAGCGGCGGGTCGAGGAAGCCGGCGAGAACCGGGTGGGCGCCATGCGAGCCGCGGCGGCCGAGTTCTTCCGTCCCCTGGCCGGCTCCTCGGCCGCGACTATCCTGATCTTCCTGCCCCTGGCCTTTCTCACCGGGGTGACCGGCGCCTTCTTCAAGGCCCTGTCGCTGACCATGGCCGTCGCCCTGATCGCTTCGTTCCTCCTCGCCTGGCTGGTCGTGCCGATCCTGATGGAGCGGCTCTATCGCACGCCCAGGGCGAAGAAGCCGCGCGATTCGAACTGGCTCGGCGGATACCGCAAGGTGCTGCAACGCGCGACCGCGAAGCCGTGGATCACGGTCGCCATCCTCCTTCCCCTGATCGTTCTGGGCCTTCTCGCCTTCAAGACGCTGCCCAGCGGCTTCATGCCCAAACAGGACGAAGGCGGGTTCATCCTGGACTACATCACCCCGCCGGGTACGTCCCTGGCCGAAAGCGACCGGCTGATCCGTCAGATCGAGGCCATCGTTCACGCCGAGCCGGAGGTTCTCACCTATTCGCGCCGGACCGGCGCCCAGCTCGGCGGCGCCCTCACCGAACCCAATGTCGGCGACTTCTTCATCCGCTTGAAGAGGCCGCCCAGGCGGGACATCGAAACGATCATGAACGAGGTGCGTGACCGCGTGGAGGCCCAGGTTCCGGGCGTCACGGTGGAGACTGCCCAGTTGATCGAAGACCTGATCGGCGATCTGACCAGCGTGCCGCAGCCGATCGAGGTCAAGCTCTACGACGAGGACGCGGCGACCCTCAGCGCCACGGCGGCCCAGGTCGCCAGACAGCTCGCCGGCGTCGCCGGTCTGGCCGAAGTGCGCGACGGCGAGGTCGTCGCCGGCGACGCGCTCGAGATCAAGATCGACCTGGCGCGCGCGGCGCTGGAAGGGATCGCGCCGGCCGAGGCGTCGAGTCAGCTCTCGGCCATGCTGGGCGGCGCGGTCGCCACCCAGGTGCAGTCGGGGCCCATCCTGACCGACGTTAGGGTGTGGATTCCCGCCGTCGAGCGAGGCCGGGTGGCGGACATCGCGGCTTTGCCGCTACGGGCCGCCGACGGGCACATATTCGAGTTGTCGCGCATCGCCTCGGTCCAGGTGCTCACCGGCCAGGCGGAGATCGAACACGACGGCAGCCGGCGGATGATCCCAGTGACCGCCCGGGTCGAGGGAAGCAGCCTTGGAACCGCTGCCAAGGCCGTGGAGCGCCTGCTCAGCCAGCCGGGCGCCCTGCCCGCCGGCGTCACCTTCGAGATGGGGGGCCTCTACGCCCAGCAGCAATCGGCCTTCCGAGGCCTTGCCACCGTGTTCGTCGCCGCGATCGGCATCGTCGTCATCCTGCTGCTGTTGCTCTATGAGGATTTCCGCACCGTCGGCGCGATCATCGCCATGCCCCTGATGGCCGCCTTCGCGGTGTCGATCGGCCTGCTGATCACCGGCGTCGAACTCAACATCATGGCCTTGATGGGTCTCACCATGGTGATCGGCATCGTCACCGAGGTGGCGATTTTCTATTTCACCGAATACGACAGCCTGCTGGCCGACGGCGTGGCGCCGGAGCGGGCGCTGATCGACGCCGGGGTCAACCGCTTCCGCCCCATCGCCATGACCACCGTGGCGGCCATCCTCGCCCTGACCCCCCTGGCGCTCGGCGCTTCGATGCAAAAGCCCCTCGCCATCGCCATCATCGCCGGCCTGATCGCCCAGGGGCCCCTGGTCCTGCTGGTCATGCCGGCCCTGTTCCGGCTCATCGGGGGGCTGGGGCCAAGGTCGATGGAGGAGGAATCGGTGGAGGCGTAGGCGGCGGCCGTTGCAATTTGGGATTGGAACGGCTGTGGGCGCCCGCCCACAGATGCCCTATCTCCCCAGCACCAGCACCTCGAACGTCCCCGGTTTCGGCGCGGGCCGGTGGCCGGCCACGGCGGGCTGGAACTGGGCGGCGGGGAGGTAGATCTTGCCGGTCTTGGGATCGACCGCGCCGGTTCGGGTCCCGACCTGGGTAGCGACGGTGCCGACGATGGCGTTGTCGTGCTCGCCGGAGAGGGCGATCACCGCCAGCGTGCCGGTCAGGGCCGAGGGGATGTAGGCGAAGCCGCGGGTCTCGTCGTAAAGCACCGAATCGGGACGCGCGCCGATCTTCAGGCTGGCGATCACGCGGCCCGTGGCTGCGTCGAGGATCTTGGCGACGCCGTTGGCGCAGGCCGAGATCAAGCGGTTGCCGGCCACCAGGGCCAGGCCCGTCGGTCCATGGCAGTCGCCCAGCGGATAGCGGGCGATCGCCTTGCGCGCCGCGATGTCCACGACGGCGATCTCGTTCTTGTCCTCGACGTTGATGTAGAGCCGGCCCTTGCCGTCGGCGGCCGGGAATTCCAGGCTGTCGCCCACCTTGATCGAGCCCACCGCCTTGCCCGCCTTGGCGTCCACCATCGTCACCTCGCCGCTGTCGCCGTCGATGACCATGACCAGGCCCGTCGAGGGATCGAAGGTCGCCCCGTCCGGGCCCTTGGCGGTGGGGATGGAGGCGATGAGCTTGCCGTCGGCGGCGGCAAGGACACGCGCGGTATTGTCACCGCTGTTGGTGGTGACGATGAGGTCGGTTCCGGGGACAGGGACCACGGCGTGCAGATGGGCGCCGGCCGCGAAATTGGCGTTGACCTTGCCGCTGTCGACGTCGATCGCCATGACGCTGTCGCCATGGGCCACATAGACGCGCCGGCGGGCCGGGTCGAAGCTGGCGTAGTCCCAGCCGCCGTCGGGGCCGGCGATTCGCGCCACCACCTTCAGCCCCGATGGGCCGGTCGCCGGCGCGGCGCCGGCCGACGCCGCGGCGCCCGACAGGGCCAGGGCCGCGAGGCAGGCGGAGAGCATAGATCGGTTCATTGGCGTTGATCCCTGGAGCGAGGAAAGTCGTCCGACCATGCCGTCTGGCCGCTCGCGAGACAAGTCGGCTCTTTGCTTGACCGGCGCCGCCGGGCATAGAGGCGCCGTGATGCTCAGTCTCACCCAGACCGCGCCCGTCGCCCTTGCCGCCCTCATCGCCTCGAGCGTCGAGGTGGTGGAGGCCTTCACCATCGTCCTGGCGGTGAGCGTGGTGCGCGGCGTTCGGCCGGCCGCGTTTGGGACGGCGGCGGCGCTGGTGGTGCTGAGCGCGGTCGTGGCCGCCTTCGGTCCCCTTCTGGCCAGTGTTCCGGTTCACGGCCTGCAACTGGCGGTGGGCGTACTTCTGTTGGTGTTCGGCCTGGGCTGGCTGCGCAAGGCGGTGCTGAGGGCGGCCGGGGTGCTGGCTCTGCACGACGAGGACCAGGCGTTCGCCAAACAGACGCGGGCGCTGCGGGACCAGAGCGACGCGCGCGAGACGGCCGCCGACTGGCTGGCCGGAACCGTCGCCTTCAAGGCGGTGCTGCTGGAAGGGACCGAGGTGGTGTTCATCGTCCTGGCGGTGGGCGCACGGCCGGGCCTGCTCGTTCCGGCCGCCGTCGGCGCGGCGGCGGCCTGCGTGATGGTGCTGGGCCTGGGGCTGGCGGTGCGCCGGCCGCTGGCGAAAATTCCCGAGAACAGCCTGAAGTTCCTGGTCGGCGGCATGCTGACGGCCTTTGGGACATTCTGGTGCTGCGAGGGACTGGGGACGCCGTGGCCCGGCGGAGACTGGGCGATCCTGGGCCTCGTGGCGCTCTATCTGGCGGCCGGCCTGGCCCTGAGCGCGGCGCTGCGCCAAGCCGCCGCGAAGGCCGCGTGATGGAGGTTTTGCGCGCCCTGGCGGCGACAATCGGCAAGATGTTCGCCACCGATCTTTGGCTGACCGCGACGGCGCTGGCGGCCGTCGGCCTGTGCGCCGCGGGTCTGCGGGCTCATCTCATCGCGCCAGCGGCCCTGCCGTTCGTGCTGGCCGGCGGCGTGCTCGCCGCCCTGACGGTGGGGGTGATCCGGGGCGCGAGACGGTAGAAATGCGCCGACCTCGCCTCTATGGGTGAGCAGCCTGCTGGAGATAGCCCATGAACGACCGCGTCACGGTGAACATTGAAAGCGGCGTCGCCGATGTCCGCATGGTCCGCGCCGACAAGATGAACGCCCTGGACGACGCCATGTTCGGAGCGCTGATCGCGGCGGGCGAGCGGCTTAAGAGCGAGGCGGGCCTGCGGGCGGTGGTGCTGTCGGGCGAAGGGCGCGCGTTCTGCGCCGGCCTCGACATGGGCAGCTTCGGGCGGATGGCCGATGGCTCGCGCAAAGGTGAGGCGTCCGACGGCGGCGGCCTGGCGGCGCGCACGCACGGCATCGCCAACCGGGCGCAGTACGCGGTCTGGGTGTGGCGGGAGGTTCCCGTGCCAGTGATCGCGGCGGTGCACGGGGTGGCGTTCGGCGGCGGCTTCCAGCTTTGCCTGGGCGCCGACATGCGCTTTGTCGCCCCCGACGCGCGCCTGGCCGTTCTCGAGGTAAAGTGGGGCCTGGTCCCGGACATGGCGGGCACGCAGTTGATGCGGCATCTGGCGCGCGAGGACATCGTCCGTGAACTGACCTACACCGGCCGGGTGTTTTCGGGCGAGGAGGCGCTGGCCATGGGCTTCGCCACCCGCGTGTGCGCCGACCCACGCGGCGAGGCGCTGACCATGGCGAGGGAGATCGCCGGCAAGAACCCAGACGCGGTGCGCGCGTCCAAGCGGCTGCTGAACAACGCCGTGAACATCGGTCCGGCCGAAGGCTTCATCCAGGAAACCGAGGAACAACTGGCCCTGATCGGCGGCCCCAACCAGGTCGAGGCGGTGATGGCCAATCTTCAGATGCGGGTTCCGGTGTTCGGCGATCCGAAAGCCTAGAGCACTTGAGCGCTTTCTGATCGCAAAACCAGTTCCCACTTTTGCGGAAAGCGCTCTAGCGGCCAACCAACTCCACTGTGTAATTTTCCCGCACGAAGCTGATCGGCCGGCCATCGGCGCCGACGAGCACCGCCCTCTGGCGAAGGACATAGGGAAGGGCGGCCCGTCCGACGCTGGGCACAGCGACCGGCTGGCGATGGAAGCGCAGCGGACGGGCGACGACGCCAAAGGGGGTGTCGGTGCTATCCAACATCTGGTTCATCGCCCGTGTCAGCCGGTTCGGCAGATACCAGTTGTCCGCCTCGGAGAGCAGCCGGTCGCCGCAGGTCAGCTTCACGCGACGATAGGCCACCCTCTCACCGGGCGCCGCGTCGAGCCAGCGCCGGATCTGGGGCGTGGCCGGCCTGGCCGCGCCGACTTCGCGCACGGCGTGGACCACGGGCGGGTTTGCCCAACCGCGTCGCGCGCACCAGCGGCGGAGAACCTCGGTGGCGCTGTCGTGCGCCGCGAGATCGGCGGCCAACCGGCTCACGATCGGCGGCGGCTCGGGCGTCAGGATCATGATAACCGCCACCGGTTGGCGTCGAGATCGCCGGCGAGAAGAGGAAATATCTCCCGACTATCCGCAACCACCCGGCGCCTCAATCCTCCAGACTCTCCAGCGCCCGCTCAAGATCGGCGATCAGGTCCTTGGGCGCTTCGATGCCGATGGAAAGACGGATCATGCCTTCATCGATGCCGATCGCCACGCGCTCGTTGACCGAGACGCCCGAATGGGTGGTGCTGCCGGGGTGGCAGGCCAGGGACTCCGTGCCGCCCAGGCTCACGGCCAGCTTGAACACCTGCAGGCGGTCGAGCACCTTGAACGCCGCTTGCCGGCCGCCCTTGACCACGAAGGAGAAGGTCGCGCCCCGCGCGCCGCACTGGCGTTCGATGACCGCCGCCTCGCGCGAACCGGGCGGGGTCGAGCCCAGATAGGCGACCCGCTCCACCTTCGGCTGGGCGGTGAGCCAGTCGGCCACCTCGCGGGCGTTTTCGAACGCCTTGTCCATTCGCAGGCGCAGCGTCTCCAGGGAACGGGTCAGCATCCAGCAGCTATGCACGTCGAGCTGGTTGCCGATCAGATTGCGCAGGGAGCGGACCTTCTTCATCAGCGCCGCCGAGCCGGCCACCGATCCGGCCACCAGATCGCTGTGGCCGCCGACGTATTTGGTCAGGGAATAGACCGCCAGGTCGGCGCCGTGATCGAGCGGCGACTGATAAAGGGGGCCCAGCAGGGTGTTGTCGACGATGACGATCGGCTTGAACCCCTGGCGCGCGCGCGCCTCCTCGGCAACGTGGGCCATCAGATCGAGATCGACCACCGAATTGGTCGGATTGGCCGGCGTTTCCACATAGATCGCCGCCAGCGGCCCCAGCGCCATGGCCGCGTCGGCCGCCGCGCGGACCTCGTCGGGATCGACGCCATCGACGAAGGTCGCGCTCCTGACGCCGAGCTTCGCCAGCAGGGTGTCGAACAGGGTCTCCGTGCCGCCGTAGAGGGGGCGGCTGCGCAGGACCGACTGGCCCGGCTCCGTGACGGCCAAAAGAGCGGTCAGGATCGCCGCCATGCCGCTGGAAAACACCGAGCAGGCATCGGCCCGCTCAAGCACCGCCAGCCGCTCCTCGACCACCTGCAGGTTGGGGTTGTTGAAGCGGGTGTAGATCAGGCCGGCGTCGGCCCCCTCGGGCGCCGCGCCGCGGCCGCTCATGTAGTCGAAGAGCAGCTTGCCCTCCTCGCAGGTCTTGTAGGCGAAGGTCGAGGTGAGGAAGATCGGGATCTTCACCGCCCCTTCGGAGAGCTCCGGATCGAAGCCGAAGCCCAACATCAGGGTCTCCGGTTCGAGCTGATGCTCGCCCACCCGCGACTTGCGAAAATCCCGCTTGGTCATGTCTGGTCCTCGGTGAAAATACCCGCGCCGCAGCTTAGCGCGCGCGGCCCGCGCCGTCGCGGCTTGTCTTGACCAGACGCCGCGCCATCTTGGTTGTCAGCCCCAACCCCCGGAGACCGTGAAATGCCCCGCAACGTCGCCGCCATCGTCGGAAGCCTTCGCCGCGAATCCTTCAGCCGCAAGATGGCCCTCGCCCTGGCGGGCCTGGGCCCGGAAACCCTGAAGCTGAAGATCGCCGACATCGGCGCCCTGGCGCTCTACGACGAGGACACCGACGCCGACCCGCCGGCCGCCTGGCGCGACTTTCGCGAGGAGGTCCGGGCCGCCGACGCGGTCCTGTTCGTCACCCCCGAGTACAACCGCTCGGTCCCGGGCGTACTGAAAAACGCCATCGATGTCGGCTCGCGGCCTTACGGGCATAGCGCCTGGAACGGCAAGCCCGGCGCGGTGATGAGCGTTTCGCCCGGCGCCATCGGCGGCTTCGGGGCCAATCATCATCTGCGCCAGTCGCTGGTGTTCCTGAACGTGCCGGTCATGCCACAGCCGGAAGCCTATATCGGCGGCGCGGCGAGCCTGTTCGACGCGCAAGGCGCGGTGGTCAAGGACGAAGTTCGCGAATTTCTCACCAAGTTCATGGCGGCCTTCGCGGCGTGGATCGAGCTCTGCCTGAAGGCCTGACGAGCGACCTCGGGCTTGACCAACCGGGCGCGGGACGGTTCAAAATGGCCGTCCCATGAGCAGCCCCGACCACCACGGCCACCACCACCCCGCTCCGGCCTCGTTCGGTCGCGCCTTCGCCATCGGCATGGCGCTCAACGCCGCCTATGTGATCGTCGAGGCGATCTACGGCGTGCTGGCCAACTCCCTGGCCCTGCTAGCCGACGCGGGCCATAATTTCGGCGACGTGGTGAGCCTCGGCGTGGCTTGGCTGGCGGCGTGGCTGGCCCGCAAGGCGCCCAGCGCCCGCTACACCTACGGCCTGCGCGGCTCGTCGATCCTGGCGGCGCTCGGCAACGCGGTGGTGCTCCTGGTTGTCACCGGCGGCATAGCCTGGGCGGCGATCCTGCGCCTGGTCCACCCCGCGCCGGCGGCGGGAAGAACGATGATGGTGGTGGCGGCGGTCGGGGTGGCGGTGAACGGCTTCACCGCCTGGATGTTCGCCTCCGGACGCAAGGGCGATGTCAATATCCGCGGCGCCTTCCTGCACATGGCGTCCGACGCCCTGGTGGCCTTCGGCGTGGTGGTGGCCGGCGGCCTGATCCTGCTGACCGGCCTGACCTGGCTCGATCCGGCCGTCAGCCTCATCATCGGGGCGATCATCGTCATGGGCACCTGGTCGCTGATGCGCGAGTCGCTGGGTCTGGCCCTGCAGGCAGTTCCCACCGGCGTCGATCGCGCCGCCGTGCTGGCCTATCTGGGCGAATTGCCGGGAGTGAGCGAGGTGCACGACCTGCATATCTGGGGCATGAGCACGACCGAGACCGCCCTCACCGCCCATCTGGTGAGACCGGACGGCGCCATCGACGACGGCCTGCTTCACCAGGCGTGCGCCGAGCTTCGGGGGCGGTTTTCGGTCCACCACGCCACTCTGCAGATCGAGAGCGGCGCTGGCGCCCACGCCTGCGAGCTGGCGCCCCAGGAGGTGGTGTAACGGCGGTGGTGGAGCGGGGTCGGAAGTCGGGAGCCAGACCGTGACCGGAACGGCCCACACCGACACCTTCGTGCGCGACAACCTGCCGCCGGCCGGCGACCTCCCGGTGTTCCTGTTCGGACTGCCGGAACTGAACTATCCGCCCCGACTGAATGCCTCGAGCCTCCTCGATCGCGCCATCGAGGGCGGACTGGCGGACAAGCCGGCCGTCGTCTGGGGGGCGTCCAGCCTGAGCTACGGCGCCTTGCTGGCCGCCGCTAGCCGGATCGCCCACGTGCTCGTCGAGGACATGGGACTCGAGCCCGGCGCCCGCGTCCTGCTCCACGCCGCCAATCGCCCGCTCGCCGTCGCCGCCTGGTTCGCCATCGTTCGCGCCGGCGGCGTGGTGGTCGCCACCATGCCGATGCTGCGGGCCGAGGAGCTGGCGGCCATCGTCCGCAAGGCGAGGATCAGCCACGCCATCGCCGAGGCGAGCCTGCGCGGGGCGGTCGAGGCGTGCCAGGCGCTCACGCCCGAGCTGCGCCATGTCGCCTTTTTCGGCGAAACGAGCGATCTGGAAGTCCGCATGGCGACCAAACCGGATCACTTCCCGCCGATGGACACCGCCAGCGACGACCCGGCGCTGATCGCCTTCACCTCCGGGACTACCGGCGTCCCCAAGGGCTGCGTCCACTTTCATCGCGACGTCCTGGCCATGGCCGACACCTTCGCGCGGCACATTCTGCTCCCTCGTCCGGACGATGTGTTCTGCGGCACCCCGCCCATGGCTTTCACCTTCGGCCTCGGCGGCTGCGTGATCTTCCCGCTGGCGTTCGGGGCGACGACGGCGCTGTGCGAAGCGCCCGGCTACGAGGCCCTGTGCGCCGCGATCCGGCGCCATGGCGTGACGACCCTGTTCACCGCCCCCACCACCTATCGCGCCCTGCTGAGGAGCGGAGCGGCCGGCCGGCTTTCGTCGCTGACGACATGCGTTTCGGCCGGCGAAGCCCTGCCCAGGGCGACCTCCGACGCCTGGTTCGAGGCGACCGGCGTGAGGATCATCGACGGCATCGGATCGACCGAGATGATTCATATTTTCATCTCCGCGCGCGGAGCGGATATCCGTCCCGGATCGACCGGGAAGGCGACCCCCGGATACGAGGCGACGCTGCTAGGCCCCAACGACCGGCCCATCGACGGCCCCGGCCAGGGCCGCCTGGCGGTGCGCGGTCCGACCGGCTGCCGCTATCTCGCCGACGAACGGCAGAGGGCCTATGTCGTGAACGGCTGGAACGTCACCGGCGATCTCTACCGGCGCGACGAGGACGGCTATTTCTGGTATGTGGCGCGCGGCGACGACATGATCGTCTCGTCCGGCTACAACATCGGCGCGCCGGAGGTCGAACACGCCATCCTCACCCATCCGAAGGTCGCCGAGGCGGCGGTGGTCGGCGCTCCCGACGAGGACCGCGGCCAGATCTGCAAGGCCTTCGTGGTCCTCGCGCCCGGCGCCGAGGCCGGCGACGCCCTGGCCCGCGACATCCAGGACCACGTGAAACGCACCATCGCCCCCTACAAATACCCAAGGTCCGTGGTGTTCGTGGCCGAACTCCCCAAGACCGCCTCGGGAAAGCTGCAGCGGTTCAAGCTGCGAAAGCCATAACGCGGACGGCGCTCGCGCTCACCCCGTCTCCCCGCCGCTGACCGACAGGACGGCGCCGTTGATGGCGCCGGCGTCGGCGGAGGCCAGCCAGGCGACGGCGGTCGCCACCTCGCGGGGCGTCACCAGGCGGCCCTGGGGATTGGCGACCGTGAAGAAGGCTTCGCCGGCGGCGCGGTCGCCGCCCGTTCGCGCCGCGATGCGGTCGATGGCCCGCTCGATGAGGGCGGTGCGGGTGTAGCCGGGGCAGACTGCGTTGACGGTCACTCCGGTCTTGGCCAGCTCCAGGGCGAGGGCGCGGGTGAGGCCGATGAGGGCGTGCTTGGCGGCCACATAAGGGCTGACGTTGACATAGGGTTTCAGGCCGGCGGTGCTGGCGATGTTGATCACCCGCGCCCAGGCGTGGCTTTTGAGGCTGGGCAAGGCCGCCTTGGTCATGCGCACCGCGCCCAGCAGATTGACATCCAGGCAGGCGATCCAGGCGTCGAGGCCGATTTTCTCGAAGGCGCCCACGGTGGCCGCGCCGGCGTTGTTGACCAGGATCTGGACCGGGCCGCGTTGGGCCTCGGCGCTCGCAAGGGCGGCAAGGACGGCCGCCTCGTCGGTGACATCGCAGACCGCGAAACCCGCGCCGTCCATGCTTTGGGCGGCCGCGGCGAGGCTGTCGGCCGAGCGTCCCATGAGGGTCACCGCGTGACCCGCGGACGTCAGAGCCTGGCCGATCGCCAAGCCTATGCCGCCGGCGCCGCCGGTGACCACCGCGTGCCCAGGTCTTTCATCGACCGCCATGCCAAGCCTCCACGCATTGAAATATCCACACCGCGCGCATAGCGTCCAGCGATGAACGAGAAACCCGACGCGCCGACCCGGCTGGAGTGGACGAACGACGCGGGCATCGTCAAAGTCCGCTTGGCGCGGCCGGCCCGCAAGAACCCGCTGACCTTTGAGGTCTACGCGCGGTTGCGCGACAACTTCCGCGCCTTGGCCAGCGACCGCTCGGCCAAGGCGGTGGTGCTGAGCGGGGCGGGCGACAACTTCTGCTCCGGGGGCGATGTCCACGACATCATCGGGCCCCTGATCGGCCTGGACATGACCGGCCTGCTGGCCTTCACCCGGATGACCGGCGATGTGGTCAAGGCCATGCGCGCCTGTCCCCAGCCGATCGTCGCGGCGGTGGATGGGGTCTGCGCTGGGGCCGGGGCGATCCTGGCCATGGCCAGCGATCTGCGCCTCGCCACGCCGCAGGCCAAAACGGCCTTTCTGTTCAATCGGGTGGGATTGGCCGGCTGCGACATGGGCGCCTGCGCCATGCTGCCGCGCATCGTCGGCCAGGGCCGCGCCGCCGAACTGCTCTATTTCGGCCGCTCGATGAGCGCCGAGGAAGGCGAGCGCTGGGGATTCTACAACAGGCTGGTCGCCCGCGAGCGGCTCATGGAGGAAGCGCTCGCCTGGGCGGCTCGGATCGCCGCAGGCCCCGCCTTCGCCAACGGGATCACCAAGACCCAGCTTCACCAGGAATGGAGCATGGGGCTGGACGCGGCGATCGAGGCCGAAGCGCAGGCCCAGGCGATCTGCATGCAGACCAAGGATTTCGAGCGCGCCTACCGAGGCTTCGTGGACAAGCGGGCGCCGGTGTTCGAGGGCGATTGACGTGACCGGCGCGCGGATCCTTTCGCCGCCTGGCTGGCCCCGGCCGAGGGGTTACGCCAACGGCGTGGCCACAGAGGGCAGGCTCGTGTTCGTGGCCGGCCAGATCGGCTGGGACGACCAGGAGCGTCTGGTCAGCGCCGACTTCGCCGGACAGTTCCGGCAGGTTCTCCTCAACACCTTGGCCGTGCTGCGCGAAGCGGGCGCGGCGGCCGAACACGTCTGCCGGATGACTTGGTTCGTCACCAGCCGCGAGGAATATCTGGCCGCCCTCCCCGCCGTCGGCGCGCACTGGAAAGAGCTGATGGGACGCAACTTTCCGGCCATGGCGGTGGTGGTGGTCGCCGGCCTGATCGAAGCGGGGGCCAAGGTCGAAATCGAGACGACGGCGGTGATCCCACTTGGGGGCGGGGAGTCGTGAAGATCGCGGTGGTGGGCGGAGGCCCCGGCGGCCTGTATTTCGCGCTTCTGACCGCGAAAGCCCGGCCCGACTGGGAGATCGTCGTCTTCGAGCAGAACCGGGCCGACGACACCTTCGGCTTTGGGGTGGTGTTCTCCGACGAGACCTTGAGCGAATTTCTCGGCCGCGACCCGCAATCCTACGTAGAGCTCGAGGGCGCGTTCGCCTACTGGGACGACATCGTCATCCGCTACAAGGGCGAGGAGGCCCGCTGCGGCGGCAACGGCTTCGCCGGCTGTTCGCGCATCGCCCTTCTGAACATACTACAGGCAAGGTGCCGTGCGCTCGGCGTCGATCTGCGCTTTTCGACGATGGTCGATGATCCCGCCACCCTCGCGGGCTACGACATCGTGGTCGCCGCCGATGGCGTGGCGAGCCGCACCCGCGAGCGATACAAGGACGCGTTTCGCCCCGAGGTTCGGCTGAACCGCAACAAGTTCGCCTGGATGGGTTCGACCCGCCCTCTAGCCGCCTTCACCTACTTCTTCAAGGAGACGACGGCGGGGCCGATCTGCGCCCACACCTACCAATACCAGGCCGGCATGGGGACCTGGGTGATCGAGATGGGGCCGGAGACCTGGAGCGCCCTGGGTTTCGCGACGATGGGCGAGGACGAAAGCGCGCGGACGCTGGAGGCGATCTTCGCCGAGGAGCTTGCCGGCCACCCCCTGATCGTCAACCGCTCGCTATGGCGCAACTTCCCGCGCATCGCCTGCGAGCGCTGGTGGACTGGAAACATCGTTCTCCTGGGCGACGCCAAGGCCACCGCCCACTACTCCATCGGTTCGGGCACCAAGCTGGCCATGGAATGCGCCATCGCCCTGGCCGACGCGGTGACGGCCAAGGCGGAGGCCAGCGTGGCGTCGGCGTTCGAGGCCTATGAAGCGGCCAGGCGCACGCCAGTCGAGGTGACGCAGCACAACGCCGACGTCTCCATGGCCTGGTTCGAGCACATGTCGCGAAGCTTCGACATGAAGCTTCGCCAGTTCGCCATGGTGGTGATGTGCCGGGCCAAGTCGATCACCTGGGACAATCTTCTCCTGCGCGATCCGGCCTTCGTCGTCGCCTTCGAGGACGAATGGTACCAGACCTGGTTCGAGGAAAGCGGCTTCGACTGCCGCGTCGAGCGGCCCGGCCCGATGTTCACCCCCTTCGCCCTGCGCGGCCTGACCCTCGTCAACCGCGTGGTCGTCTCGCCCATGGCCCAGTATCGCGCCCTGGACGGCGTTCCGAACGACTGGCACTTCGCCCATTACGCCGCCCGCGCCCTGGGCGGCGCGGGTCTGGTGTTCACCGAGATGACCTGTCCCTCGCCCGAGGCGCGGATCAGTCTTGGCTGCACGGGCCTGTGGAACGACGCCCAGGAGGGCGCCTGGAAGCGGATCGTCGATTTCGTCCACGCCGAGAGCGCCGCGGCGATCTGCCTGCAGCTCGGCCATTCGGGCGCCAAGGGATCGACCCAGCTCGGCTGGGAGGCGATGGATCACCCCATCGAAGCGGAGGCCGACAACTGGCCGCTCGTCTCGGCCTCGCCGGCGCCCTATGTGGAAGGGCGCAACGCCGTTCCCGCCGAGCTCGACCGCGCCGGCATGGACGCCATCGTCGCCGATTTCGTGCAGGCCGCCGAGCGGGGGCTGCGGGCCGGTTTCGACATGATCGAACTGCATTGCGGCCACGGCTATCTGCTGGCCAGCTTCCTCTCGCCGCTCACCAACCGCCGCGGGGACGCCTATGGCGGGTCGGTGGAAAACCGGGTCCGTTTCCCGCTCAAGGTGTTCGGGGCGATGCGCGCGGTCTGGCCGGCGGACAAGCCCATGTCGGCGCGCCTGTCGGCCTGTGACTGGGCCCCCGGCGGCATCTCCGAGGACGACGTCGTCGCCATCGCCCGCGCCTTCGCCGCCGCCGGCGGCGACCTGATCGACGTCTCCGCCGGCCAGACGGTGGCCGACCAGCGGCCGGTCTATGGCCGGATGTTCCAGGCCGGGTTCGCCGAGGCGGTGCGCAACATCACCGGCCTTGCCACAATGGCGGTGGGGGCGATCACCGAGCCCGCGCAGATCAACACCCTGATCGCCTGCCGGCGCGCCGACCTGGTGGCCCTGGGCCGCGCCCACCTCACCGACCCCTGCTTCACCCGCCGGGCCGAAGCCTGGTATGGCGTCGCCGAGCGAAGCTGGCAGAAGCCCTATATTCCGGGCCTCCTGCAATCTCACCGCGAAGCGGCGCGCGAGCGCGAACGCTTCACCGAACTTCAACGCAAGGCCAAGCCGAAACGGGGAAATTCGTAGCGCGGGCGGCCCCTCGACGCTCTCTTCCCCCTCTGGGGGAAGTGTCGCTGAAAGCGACGAAGGGGGCTCCAGCTTGCGCGGACAGTCGGTTGGCGCTGGAGCCCCCATCCCCGGCTTCGCCGGTGCTTCCCCCAAAAGGGGAAGAGAGTTCCGCGCCGCGCGGTGGTACCGCCTCCCCGGCTCGAACGGGGGACCTCTAGATCCACAATCTAGCGCTCTAACCAACTGAGCTAAGGCGGCCTGGCGGCCAAGCGCTTCGTGTAGCCGCGAAGGCCCGGTCTATCAAGCGTGGGAGGCGCGCCGGGCCGCGACGCGGCCGGTCACGAACAAACCCCCGGAGGTCGCCCTCCGGGAGTTGCTGTCCTGGCCGATCGCCCGGCCCGATCAATCCTTGGGCAGGACGAACCTGATCGGAATGCGAACCGTGCCGCCACTGGTCGGCGCACCGTCCTTGGCCAGCGGTCTCATCTTGAAGAGCCTCGAAAGTTTCAACGCGGCGTCGCCAAATCCCTGATCCGACGGATCTTGGGAAATCACCGAACACCCGGTCAGCTTGCCGGAAGCCAGAACCTCGCAGGTGATCTCAGCCTCACCGGTGACATTCATTCTCTGCGCGCGGTCGGGATAGAAGCGTGCGACGTCGTCTCCCGAGGGCCGTTGCGCCCAATCGGGTTGGGTGATCACGGTCGGGCGCGGCGGCGGCGGGGCCGGGGCGGCGATGACCGGGGGAGCGGGCGGCCGCGGGACCGGCTTTACCACCGGCGCGATGAACAGCGGCGCCGGGGCCGGAATGTTCGGCGCCAGCACGGCCGGCGGCCGTGGCTGAACCGGCGGCGGCGGCGGCAGGTTCTTCGGCGGCGGGGGCGGCGGAGGCGGCGGCGGCGGCGGCGGGGGCGGATGGATCAGCTGGGCGTTGGTCTTCTCGTCGGCATAGCTCTGATACTTGGTGTGGAATTTCCACTGGTAGAGGTAATAGCCGATGATGCCGTGAATGGCCACCGCGAAGAGGATGGCGACGACGATTCCGTTGTTTCGACGCGGCCGCGGCAGGTCGAACGGATTGTGCGCCGGGTGGGCGACATCGAGGGGTTGAGCAGTCGCTGCCGGAGTCTCGGTCATTTCTTCAGCCCGGACTTGTCCTCGCCCACCAGGGCCACACTGTAAAATCCATTATCCTGGAGCTTGTTCATCACGGCCATGAAATCCATGTACGGCAGGTTTTCGTCGCCGCGGATGAAGATGCGTTCCTTGGAAGGATCGCGCGCGCCGACGGCCGCCTTGAGATCGGCGCCGAGGGTGTCGATGTCGGACTCGTTGTCCTGAACGAAAACCCGCCCGTCCTGCTTGATCGAAATATAGACCGGCGTCGGCGGGTTCTTGGCCGGCTTGGCGGCGGCCGGCGGCAGTTTCACCTTGATCGTCACGCTGGCCAGGGGGGCGGCCACCATGAAGATGATCAGCAGCACCAACATGACGTCCACGAACGGCGTGACGTTGATCGAGGCGTTCTGCGCGACGTCGTAGCGGCCGCCGCTTGGCCCTGAGAGTTTCGCGGCCATCCGCCTTACGCTCCCTTGTCGAGCTGCCGGGAGATGGCGTTGATCAGCTCGGCGACAAAGCCCTCCGAGCGGGCGCCATAACTGGTGATCTGGGTCTGGAAGTAGTTGTAGAACACCACCGCCGGAATGGCGGTGAACAGGCCGATGCCGGTGGCGAGCAGCGCCTGGGCGATGCCGGGCGCCACCACCGCGAGGTTGGTGGTGTTGGTGTTGGCGATGCCGATGAAGGAATTCATGATCCCGTAGACGGTGCCGAACAGGCCGATGAAGGGGGCGTTGGCGCCCACCGAGGCCAGGAACTGCATCCCGCCGGAAAGCCGCCGGGCCAGTGAGGACTGCACCGCCCCGATCGCCGTGGAGGCGCGGGTGATGGTGGAGTCACGGTGCTCGCCGGCCACCTGAAGGCCCGCCTGCCGCGAGAGTTCGACTTCGGAGGCGGCGGAGGCGGCCATGTCGGCCATCGGATTGCCGGCGAATTCCTCGGATTCGGCGATCTTGCCCATGTCGGTGATCGACTTGGCGCCGCGGAACGATTCCAGGAACCGGTCGGAGCCGCTCTTGAGAGAGCGGAACTCGAAAAGCTTGATGATCAGCAGCATCCAGGAGAGGACCGAGCAGGCCAGCAGGCCCAGCATGACGATCTTCACCACCAGGTCGGCCTGCTGGAACATCACGATCGGCGTCAGCTTGCCGTTGGCGGCGCCGCCGACTTTCATGGTCTCGGCATTCACCGGGGCCGTGGTGTCGGCGGCGGCAGGCGCGGCTGTCGCGTCGGCCGGCGCCGCTGGGCTCCCGGCGGCGGCGGCTGGTGCGGCCGCCGGCGCGGCCGGCTGCGCGTGGACGGGGGCGCTCGCAAGCAGCGCCATGGCGCCGATCAGAGCGATGAAGGGAGAAGTTCGTTTGAAGTCGAGCATCTGGCGCCAGTTCCTGCTTGATCGAGCAAATTGGACTTCGGGCTCGACGCTTGGTGCGCGCCTCCCCCAATTCTTACCGCCTTGTTAGACTTGGCGTGAGGGTCCTTTGGCAACCCCTTTTTGCATCGTCAAGTGACCTTGGTTGGCGGGATATTCGTCAAATCGCCGCAGGAACAGCGTTCATATTGCAACGCAATATGGCGTTCTGCTGAAACTTATCAAATTTGCAGCGCACGACCAATCTAAAATTTTGCAATGCACAAGAAACCGGCGTGGCATGATTTCGCACCCTCCCACGCGGGGGCGGACGATTTCCACCGGCCGAGGACGACCAGATCGAACAGGTCGGGGGAGCGTGGGTGTGGTGCCTGGGGGTGGAATCGAACCACCGACACGCGGATTTTCAGTCCGCTGCTCTACCCCTGAGCTACCCAGGCCGGAGATTTCAGGAGGGCCGTCTATAGGCAAGGCCCCCCGGCATGTCCAGAAGCGCGCCCTCAGTCCTGGCCGTCCCCGGCAACGGCTGCGCTGTCATCCTCGTCGGTATCGTCGGCGGCGGGAATGGCGTAGCGGCCGACCAGCCAGCGATGCAGGTCGAGGTCGGCGCAGCGCCGCGAGCAGAACGGCCGATAGGCGCCCGCCTGGGGCTTGCCGCACAGGGGACAGGCCGGCCCCGTCACCGCCGGCGGACCTCGATGTCGCCGCGCGCCCGCCCCACTTCGGCGCGCACGGTGAGGCGCGCGCCCAGGCGCGCTGTCAGGGCGGCGACGCCCGGCGCCGCGGCCTCCGCCACGTCCCTCGCCGCCAACGCCTCGAACCGCCCGCCGCCGTCGGTGACCGCCTCGCGCTCCAGGGCGCGGATCAGGGCCAGGGCCTGCGTCAAGACACTGGGCGCGCCGGCGCCATCGGAAAGGATGTCCAGGGCCGGTCGGGCGCGGCGCGGCACGGTGAGCTCCAAGGTCCCGAACCGGCTGATCGGGCCGAAAGCGACGCCGGGATTGTCCGGGCCGAAGGCGGCCTTGGCGGCGGCCAGCAGGGCTGGTCCGTCGTGACCCCGCCCGATCAGGTCGATCACCACCAGACCGCCCAATCCCTTGAGGCGCAGAACCCGCGCGGCGATCCCCAGGGCGGCGAAATTGGCGGCGCGCGCGGCGCGTTTGGCCTCCAGGCCCGGCCGGGCGCCCAGATCGACATCCACCGCGACCAGGGCGCGGGTCGGCTCCACGGCGATGGAGCCGCCGCCCGGCAGGGCGAACGCCGACGCCAGCGCCTCGTCCTGGGCCCCGTCGGCCATGGAGCGGGCCACCTTGCCGGCGCGGATCTCCGCCCCCGGGGCGAACGCGCCGAGCTGCTCTTCCAGCGATGGCCCAGGCGCGAGCAGGCGCGGCGGCCCCTCCGCGATGGACAGAAAACGAACCGACGCTCCCTTGGCGCCGCGCGCCTCGGTGCGAATCTCCACTTCCACGGCCGCGCCCTCGGCCAGGCGCCCAGTCTCGGGGTTCAGGTTGAGGACACCGTCGGCGCCCTCTCCCAGGTCGAGGAAGGCCAGCCCATGGGCCCGTTCGATGCCGGTGATCCTGGCCACCAGCCGAGCGCCGAGCGCCCGCGCCGGCAGGTCGCCGTCCCGGGCGATCAGCAGGCGTTCGGGGCGCCCGTCGAGGCTGACCACACCGCGCGTTTCGCCCACCCCCACATCCAGATAGAGACGCCGCTCGCTCATGGCGCGACAAAG
>JGI20208J14878_1000138_pt1 | contig 18246 bp, 15 predicted proteins | sample NGESurF53shallow_FD_14878 | JGI IMG/M metagenome (IMG submission 14878)
CGGCTCGCTAGCTTGATTCGACCAACGATCAGGTACTCGCTGTGAGCCTCAAGCGAACTCAGAAGCCCGCCAGTTGATCATGACGTGGTCACATAGTGGTCACGGAACTCCCGGGAACGAGCCAATCAATGGCACCCGCCCGCACTAATCCGTGACAAGGCGTGGGCCCTTGACCTGCGGATATGCGATCATCGGCGACACGAAAGGGCACGCGAGAACACCCAATTTTGGGAGTTCAAATCCCGCCTCACCGAACCCCGGGCCGTCACGTCCCCTTTGTGCTCAGGAACAGGTTGATGCCGTCGGCCATGATCTGTGATCTCTGTTTGGACAAGCCCTCGAAGGTGCCATGCGCGGCATCATTCCGCTGCCCGGCCCACGCCGTGATGCTCTTGACCTCCTGAGACGTTAGATCCTGGGCTCCACGCAGTGCGTCGGCGTATGCCTGAATACCTGGCTTCCCGCTCGGGCTCAGCCCAAGCGCGATGACACGCGACCGGAGGAACTCCTCGAGCCCTGCACCGGCTAGCACGACGGGCGCGGCGTAGTGAACTCCCGGAGTGTCGATCAACTGCTGCACTTGATCCATCAGGTCCGTGGCAGCTTCAACGCGGGCCCGTACTTCGAACGGCGCGGCCGCCATCATGCCTGCCTCGACAAACAGGACCCACGCCTCGAGAGCGCCGGCTACATTCCGGGTTGCGTTAGGAGCGAACAGGTCGCCGTTGTCGAAGACGTCGCGGGCTGTGGCCGCAAACGTCGTGCCAGGCGCCACGTTCGCAAGAAACTGCACAGCCATCGATAGCTCGGCTCGGATGTGTCTAACACGCACACTCGTGTTGACTTCGATCCCTAGGAGCCGAGCCGCTTCGTTACGGGCCCACGCGAGTTGAGCGTCCGCGGACCGGTCATTCACGACGTACCTCCCGAGACGATCGCGGCGCCATGGCGCCAACGCTGTGGACGGCATTGACCGATTGGTGGAGTCATGCGTGTGACGATCGCGCGAGCCGGGCTTGCGGGTAACTGTGACACTGGCGAACTACAAGTATTCCTGAGCGCAGGCGGCGATCTTGCATCAACCATTGGCCGATGAAGCCGTTGTCGCAGCCTCGGCATTAGGAGCGCGTTCTTCTTCGAGCCACGAGAATGCCTCGGTGACCGCGTCCGTGGCCGTACCCAAAACGCGGAGGCTTACCCGAATCAATGCATACAGCTGGTCGACCCATGAGCGAGCGAGCGCGAGGTTTTCGCCACCATTTAGGGAAAGACTCGGAATGAGGTGTCCTCGGTGGAGGATGTTCAGGCATCGCTCCATAGCGTGAGTTTCGACCGACCACCACTCGGAATGCGCAACCCCGCTCGCCATGTAATAGCTATGACGATAGAAGTCCAGCAGGTCGCACTCTTCGGCCATCGTTCGGATGGATTTTCCCTCGGCAAATGAGTCGCGCGTGTCGACGACGCGGTGGTCAAGCACATCGTGGTTGTGGCTCAGACGTTCGAGTTCCGCGATAGCTCCTTCGAAATCTGGCTGTCTTGCCTCGTCGGGAAGCTCGTCCATGAGTCGCGCATACAGCTTCGCCTTTCCCGCGCCGTATTCCTGGAACGCTCGATAGATCGACGGCTCCTGGCGTGCCATCCACTCGAGATATACCCGCACCTCGACCAACACCCTGACGACATGAGCGCCGTGCTCCATGCACCACAGGTCACGCGAGCCGAGCGCTGCGATGACCTCTCGTCCCGCACGCGTGACCAAGCCGGAGTGCACCTCCTGGGGCTCTTGGTCGTATAGCCGGGCCGGCGATGTTTCGAGTGCCTCGACGTAGCTTGAGACCAAGTCCATCGCAAGCTGACGCAGTTCGTCACCGGGCGTGCCGATCGGAGCGGTGTCGTCGCGACTCCCTCCTGTCGCTGTTGGTGACGCATCCGCTGAACGTTGTGGGTTGCGGCCAGAGTCGTAGGTTTCCCGCCGCCGTACGCACCTCGTCGTCATTGAGTTGACTCCCCAGAAGACTTTCGCCCACCTGATGCTTGCGTCGAAGTGTGTGGGGTCCCCTTGCGACACCGCCGCTTTGTGCGCACCCCACGAGGCGCGGATTGCGGAATCGGCCTGCGAGCGGGTGTCGGGATCGTTCGGGTACGGCTTGAGCAACTCGATGAGTTCAGGTCCGGCGCTCAAGGTGCCTGCTTGGGCGGAACTCCAGATCCGGAGGCACTTGATGACAGCTTCGCGGTGGCCATCCTTGAGCAACTCGAGTAGTGCCCGTGCGACTAGGTCAATCTCTGCTTGGGCCGACGGCGTCATGTCGGATGCGACCAGCCAGGAGGCTGGCCGTTCGGGATATGAGGCCAAGGCTCTCGCGACGGAGTCAGGAAGGAGGCCGCGCTCGTTGGCTCGCTTCTTCACTGCGGTCTTCGCCCCCGGAATCTGAGCGACCAGCTTGTCGAGACTCGTCAGACGTCCGTCCAAACAGTCCGCGAGGAATCGTGGCTCGGCCTTTCCTCGGAGGTCAGCTTGCACATCCTCCTGCCAGCGAAGAAACCCAGCCGCTCCCTGGGTACCCAGTTCGGCAAGGGTGAGCACGGGCCACAACAGATCCGGGACGTCATCCCGCACCCAATCACCGACATGTAAGGCACCGGTAGCCGCCAGGGGTGAGCGATACGTGCGGCCCTTTCTTACGTGCCCGGCGAGAGGTCCGGTGGACGCGGTCGGGCGGGGAAACGTCACGCCTCGACCGTAGATGATGCGGCCGACGCTTTGTCCGTGCGGCAATCAGCCGCGCCTCCCACCAAGAGCCGGAGCCGGGCACTGCCTGGGGTTGACGAGACGTGTCGGGTGTCCCGTCGCAACGTGGGCGCGACATTGAAGAGGCCACACGCCTTCGTAGTGTGGTCAAAACGTGGTCAAGATCATCAGCGAACATGCCGTCAGCGGTAGCATTAAGCCCATGACCTGCAGTGATTTCGGTGCCCCCGGCAGGATTCGAACCTGCGCCCCCGCCTCCGGAGGGCGGTGCTCTATCCCCTGAGCTACGGGGGCCCAAGTGTGCCGAGGGTATCAGCGGACCCTGTGCCGCAAGGTCCAACGCGTGAGCTGTTACGACCTGCCGAGCGGACGCCGGCAGGTGCTCGTCGTCGAACCCGACGCCAGACGCTGACACCTGTTGGTGCGGGGCGCCTACCGTGCAGACTCGACGGAAAAGTCGGCAGAACGACCGATGTGAGCGGTCCGCGCTGGGCGCAGAACGATCGGCATGCAAACATCAGCCTGTTCCGTGGCCGCACATCGGTCGACCGCTTGGCCACTCGGTGGCCTATTGCTCGATGCGCTGACGCACGGCGACTTCGCGATGCGGCGCCCTTTTGACGACAACGTGCGATTCCGCGCGCTTGTCCCGGCAGGGCCGTTCGAACTCAACATGGCGGACGCGGCTACCGCAAAATTCCGATCCTGGTTTGGCGGTGCGGACGACTTCGAGGTGCTCGACGCGTCCCTCGGCCAAGTCGGTTCCAAGCTATACGCGCGGTGGCAGGTGCGACTGTGTCCGCCCGGCCGGGCGAATAAGTCCCGCGTTGCCGAGCAGCACGCCTTCACCACAGGTACTGAACGCATCGAAACGCTCGACCTGCTGTGCTCGGGCTTTCAGGGGGCTTTCAGTGACGGCGGGCGCTTCGGTCGTCAGCCTGATCACCGGGCTGGAAGGCCCGGAGACGGTCACGGTTGCGATGCTAGTCGCCGTCGGGGCTGCAGAGGCGGGGCGGGAGACATCGATGTTCCTGACCAAGGAGGCGGTCCGGCTGGTACTCGCCGGTCACGCCGTTGGCGTCGCCTACGAAGGATGCCCGCCCCTGCCGACGCTGATGGATCGGTTTGCCGCTGCGGGCGGCACCGTTCAACTATGGGAGTGGATTGGCGACCGCACGGTGACGACCTGCAGCTGCTGAGGGTGCCAGCTATTGAGGGTGCCAGCGGAGCCTCTGCAGTACTGTCCGACGCGTGAGCGGCTCCGATCAGTCGAGCGGACGCCGACGGGTGCTCGTCGTCGAAGACGACGCGATGATCCGCCACCTGATCACGGTGAACCTCGAGCTAGAGGGCTTCGACGTGACCTTCGCCGAAGACGGCCAAGCCTGCCTCGACGCGGTCGCGAAGGACCCGCCGTACGTGATCGTCCTCGACGGCGCGCTGCCCGTTCTCGATGGGCTGACCACGACGGCGCGACTGCGCGCCGACCCCTCGACGTCCGGTATCAAGATCGTGATGGTCTCGGCCCGGGCGCAGCAGACCGACATTCGCCGCGGTCTCGAAGCCGGCGTCGACAGATACGTCACCAAGCCGTTCGATCCCGCCGTCCTGATCCGGGCGGTCCAGGAACTCGCCGAAGCACGCGCCGCCGAGGTCAACGGCTGAACTCTCAGTTAACGCACGCGGGGTCAAGCCTCGCGCTGCGATAGCCTCCGGCCGTGACTCCCGCGCAACTTTCCGATGCCGTGATCGCTGCCGTCGCGGCAGCGGTGGCGGCCGGCGAGCTGGCCGTCGAGCCGCCAGGAGCGGTGACGATCGAGCGGCCTAAGAACAGAGAGCACGGCGACTACGCCACGAACGTCGCTCTTCAATTGGCCAAGGCCGCGAGTCGGCCGCCCCGCGAGATCGCCGAACAGCTGGCGGCACGCCTCCGCCGGACACAGGGCATTGCCAAAGTGGACGTCGCCGGGCCGGGCTTCTTGAACGTGACCCTCGAGGCCGCCGAGCAGGGCGCTATCGCGCGGCAGGTCGTCGAGGCCGGTGCGGCCTACGGGCGCATCGACACTCTGGCCGGCCGGAAGGTCAACCTGGAGTTCATTTCGGCGAATCCCACCGGGCCCCTTCATCTCGGTCACGCCAGGTGGGCGGCCGTCGGCGATGCGATCGGCAGGGTGCTCAGCGCGGCCGGTGCGCAGGTCAGCCGCGAGTTTTATGTCAACGACCGCGGCGTCCAGATGGATCGTTTCGGGGCTTCGCTCGAGGCTGCCGCGCTCGGTCAGCCCATTCCTGCCGACGGCTATCACGGCGACTACATCGTCGACCTCGCAGTGCAGGTCGTGGCGACGAAGCCGACCATCGTCAATCTGCCCGAAGGCGAGCGGATGCCGGCCTTCCGCGAGGTCGGCTACGAGCTGCAGCTCGCACAGCAGAAGGCCGTGCTCGACGCGTTCGGTACGTATTTCGATGTCTGGAAGTCCGAGCGGTCGCTGCACTCGTCTGGCGCGGTCGAGCGCGGGTTTGAGCGGCTCCGCGAGATGGGCCACATCTATGACGCGGAGGGTGCGGTCTGGCTGCGCACCACCGACTTCGGCGATGACAAGGACCGCCCGCTGGTCAAGAGCGACGGCGAACTTACCTACTTCGCGTCCGACACTGCCTATTACGTCGACAAGCGGAGCCGCGGCTTCGACGTATGCATCTACCTGCTCGGCGCTGATCACCATGGCTATGTACACCGGCTGAAGTCGATCGCGGCCTGCGCGGGCGACGACCCCGACTACAACATCGAGGTGCTGATCGGGCAGCTGGTGAAAATCCTGAAGGGCGGCGTCGAGGTTCGACTCGCGAAGAGAGCCGGCGAGATTGTGACGCTCGAGGAGTTCGTCGAGATGGCTGGCGTCGACGCGGTTCGTTACTCACTATCGCGGTATCCGACCGACTCGCCGTTGACGCTCGACATTGAGGTGATCACTCGCAAGACCAATGACAATCCGGTCTTCTACGTGCAGTATGCCCACGCAAGGATCGCGTCCCTGCTGCGCAATGCAACCGAGCTCGGCATCGATCGTGGCGAGCTCGACCCCACGCTGCTCACCCATGCCAGAGAGATCGATTTACTTGGTGCGCTAGGCGAATTCCCGCGGGTCGTGGCCAGTGCCGCGGAGTTGCGCGAGCCGCATCGGGTCGCGCGCTACCTCGAAGAACTCGCCGGTGTTTACCACCGCTTCTACGACGCCTGCCGCGTGCTGCCCCAGGGCGACGAGACCGCTACCGACACCACCCGAGCCCGGTTGTGGCTGTGCACCGCCACCCGCATCGTGTTGGCGAACGGACTCGATCTGCTCGGCGTGAGCGCACCAGAGCGGATGTAGTCGTGCACACTCACGAAGCAGGGTCTCTGCACGCCGATGCCCGCGAACCTGGGAGCGCACCGCTCTCCGCGCCCGCCGACGTGAACGCTCTCGATGCAGCGGTCTGGTCGTCGAACGTCACAAGGTCCGACGCCGGGGTGCTGACCGTCGCCGGAGTATCAGCGGTCGATCTGGCGCGCGACTTCGGCACTCCCGCTTACGTGGTCGACGAAGTCGACTTCAGGGATCGTTGCCGGGCCTGGCGCGACGCCTTCCCTGACGCCGACGTCTACTACGCGGGCAAGGCCTTCCTGACGGTCTCGATCGCGCGATGGGTCGCCGAAGAGGGTTTGCGACTCGACGTATGCACCGGTGGAGAGTTGGCCCTCGCACTCCACGCGGGCTTCGATCCGGGCCGAATTGCCTTACACGGCAACAACAAATCGGTGGCTGAGCTCACCGCGGCGCTCGACGCAGGGGTCGGCCGCATCGTCGTCGATTCGTTCGTTGAGATCGACCGGCTGGCGAAGCTCGCGACCGGTCGGGCGACCAAGCCGCGAGTGCTCGTACGCACCACAGTCGGCGTCGAGGCGCATACCCACGAGTTCATCGCGACCGCCCACGAAGACCAGAAGTTCGGCTTCTCGCTTGCTGGGGGAGACGCCAAAGAAGCGGCCCGCCGGGTGCTCGAGGCCGACGCTCTTGAGTTGGTCGGCCTGCACTCGCATATCGGTTCGCAGATCTTCGACACCGCCGGGTTCGAAGTATCGGCGCATCGAGTCGTCGGCTTGCTGCGCGAGATCCGCGACGAGTTCGGCGTCGAACTGCCCGAAATCGACCTCGGCGGAGGTCTCGGCGTTGCCTACATCGCGACCGACGACCCGCCAGAAATCGCTCACGTGGCAGCACAATTGCGCGCGATCGTCGAGCGCGAGTGCGATGCGGCCAATCTCGCGCATCCGCGGCTGAGCGTCGAGCCGGGGCGGGCGATCTGTGCCCCGACGACCTTCACGCTCTACGAAGTGGGCACGGTCAAGCCGGTCGACGTCGGTGCCGGTCTGGTTCGCACCTACATCAGCATCGATGGTGGCATGAGCGACAACATCAGGACCGCGCTCTACGACGCTACTTACTCGTGCACGCTCGCGAATCGCGCCTCGAGCGCCGCACCGGTTCTCGCGAGGGTGGTCGGCAAGCACTGCGAATCCGGAGACATCGTGGTGCGCGATACGTATCTGCCGGGAGACGTCTCGCCCGGTGACCTGTTGGCCGTGCCAGTCACCGGCGCCTATTGCCGGTCGCTGGCAAGCAACTACAACCATCTGGGGCGCCCGCCGGTCGTTGCCGTCCGCGACGGCGTCGCGAGGTTGATCGTGCGCCGCGAGACGATCGACGACATGCTCCGCCTCGACGCGCAGTGAGCCTTGAATGAGCGCCGAGTGAGCGCTGACCCTCGGCCGGCCCGTCGAGATGTCAGGACAGGGCAGAATGAGCGTCGACGCCCACCACACCACGAGCAGGACGGAGAACCACGATGAACGGGCGACCGCTGCGGATCGCCCTGCTCGGCTGTGGTGTCGTCGGCGCCGAGGTAGCCAGGCTGCTGACCGAGCAAGCCGACGACCTCGCGGCCAGGGTCGGCGTCCCGCTTGAGCTTGCGGGCATTGCGGTCCGGCGGCGGGGCCGCAAACGCGACGTCGATCTCGATCCGGGCCTGCTCACGACCGACGCCGCGAGCCTGGTCGCTCGCGACGACATCGACATCGTGGTTGAAGTCATCGGCGGCATCGAACCAGCCAGGTCGTTGCTGCTCAGCGCCATGAGCCATGGCGCGTCGATCGTGACCGCCAACAAGGCGCTGCTCGCCGAAGACGGCGCGACGCTTTACGACGCGGCGAGCAAGCACGGCGTCGACCTCTACTTCGAGGCGAGCGTGGCAGGTGCGATCCCACTGCTGCGGCCGCTGCGCGAATCGCTCGCTGGCGACACCGTGCACAGGGTGCTGGGCATCGTCAACGGCACCACGAACTTCATCCTCACCCGAATGGATGAAACGGGTGCTGGCTTTGCAGAAGCCCTAGACGAGGCCACCGCGCTTGGCTACGCAGAGGCGGATCCGAGCGCCGACATCGATGCGTTCGATGCCGCGGCGAAGGCAGCAATCCTTGCTGGGCTTGCGTTTCACACCCGGGTCACGATTGCCGACGTCCACCGGGAAGGCATCGGCGACGTGAGCGCGACTGCGGTAGCCAGTGCCCGCGAGATGGGCTGCGTCGTGAAGCTGTTGGCGATCTGCGAGCGCACTGCCGACGGCCGTGGCGTCAGCGTCCGGGTGCACCCGGCGATGATTCCGCGCTCGCATCCCTTGGCGGGGGTGCGCGAGGCCTACAACGCAGTGTTTGTCGAAGCAGAGGCGGCCGGCCAGCTGATGTTTTACGGTCGGGGCGCCGGTGGTGCACCGACCGCGAGTGCGGTGCTGGGCGACATCGTCGCGGTTGCGCGCAACAAGGTGAAAGGCGCACTCGGCCCGGGCGAATCTGCCTATGCAGACTTAGAAATTCGGTCGATGGGCGAGACTGTCACGCGCTACCACATCAGCCTCGACGTCGCCGACAAAGCGGGCGTACTCGCGACGGTCGCGACAGTGTTCTCGGCCCACGACGTCTCGATCCAGGCGGTGCGCCAATCCGGTCATGGCGACGACGCGAGCTTGGTGATCGTCACTCACTCAGCCTCCGATGCGGCACTGTCCGCGACCGTCGAGCACCTTCGTAGTCTCGACACCGTTCGCGATGTCGCCAGCGTGATGCGGGTCGAGGGCGAGGAGAGCGAATGACGACGGGCACCGGGCCGGCCGGTCTACGTGTCGCCCAGCCGCGCTGGCGTGGCTTGATCGAGGAATACCGCGAGTGGCTTCCGGTCAATGACGCAACTCCCGTCGTCACGCTGCAAGAAGGTGGCACGCCGCTGCTGCCGGCTCCTGTGCTGTCTGAACGCACCGGCTGCGAGGTGTTCTTGAAGGTCGAGGGCGCCAACCCGACCGGGTCGTTCAAGGACCGCGGCATGACGATGGCGATCAGCAAGGCCGTCGAAGACGGATCGAAGGCGGTGATCTGCGCCTCGACCGGTAACACCAGTGCGAGCGCTGCCGCGTACGCCGCACGGGCCGGGTTGCTCTGCGCAGTGTTGGTGCCGCGCGGCAAGATCGCACTGGGCAAACTCGCGCAAGCTCTCGTGCACGGCGCAAAATTGCTGCAGATAGACGGAAACTTCGACGACTGCCTGGCCCTTGCGAGCAAGCTGGCTCAGGACTATCCGGTTACCTTGGTGAACTCGGTGAACCCCGATCGGATCGAGGGCCAAAAGACCGCGTCGTTCGAGATCGTCGACGCACTCGGTGACGCACCTGACGTGCATTGCCTGCCGGTCGGCAACGCGGGCAACATCACCGCGTACTGGAAGGGCTACGTCGAATACGGGGCAGCAGGGCGGACGACGAAGCGACCGATGATGCGCGGCTTCCAGGCCGCGGGCGCCGCGCCGATCGTGCTCGGCCACGTGGTCGAGCAGCCGTCGACGATCGCCACTGCGATTCGCATCGGCAATCCCGCGAGCTGGGTCAATGCTCTTGACGCCCGCGACCAATCGGGCGGGGCGATCGAGTCGGTCACCGACCGACAGATCCTCTCGGCCTACCGATTGTTGGCCAGCAGGGAGGCCGTTTTCGTCGAGCCGGCTTCCGCCGCGAGTGTGGCCGGTCTGCTGATGGCGTACGAGCAGGGCACGTTGCCGGCTGGCCTGCGGGTCGTGTGCACGGTGACGGGCAACGGCCTCAAGGATCCCGAGTGGGCGATCTCCGGAGCGCCTGCGCCCGTCACCATTACGGCCGACGCCGTTCTCGCTGCGCGGCATCTCGGTCTGGACGACTAGTGGGCGTCTCCTTTCGGGCTGCACCTGCGCGGGTGCGGGTGCCCGCCACGAGTGCCAACCTCGGCCCAGGTTTCGACAGTTTCGGTCTCGCTCTTTCGCTGTATGACGACGTCGTCGTCCGCGTCGCCGAGTCGGGCCTTGTCGTCGACGTTGCCGGTGAGGGAGCTGATGACGTTCGGCGCGACAAGCGGCATCTGGTTGTGCAGGCAGTGCGCGCCACGTTCGACGTGCTGGGCGGGCAACCGCGCGGTCTCGAGGTGGTGTGCGCCAACCACATTCCGCACGGCCGTGGTCTCGGTTCATCTGCGGCGGCGATCGTGGGGGGCATCGTCGGGGCGCGCGAGCTCGTGCTCGGTGGCGCCGAACGGTTGCCGGACGACGCGGTGTTGCGCCTGGCCGCCGAGCTCGAAGGACATCCCGACAACGTGGCGGCCTGTCTGGCTGGCGGCTTCACGATGGCCTGGCAGGAGGCGGGAACAACTGCGCAGAAGGCGGGAACAACGAGCGGGGCCGTACTGTTGACCAAGTCGTTGCATCTCGACGTCAACAAGAGCATTGCGGCCGTGGTGTTCGTCCCGGAGACCAAATCATCGACAGCCAAGTCGCGCAAATTGTTGCCAGAAACCATTCCGTTCGAGGCCGCCGCTGCTAACGCAGCCCGTGCCGCGCTTCTCTCACAAGCACTCACCCGCCGTCCCGACCTTTTGTTCGTGGCGACAGAGGATGGCTTGCACCAGCCCTACCGAGCGTCGGCGATGTCGCGCAGTGCGGCATTGATGACCCGGATGCGTGCGGCGGGCATCGCTGCGGTGATCTCCGGCGCAGGACCGTCAGTACTTGCCCTGACGACGACCGCCAACGCAGATGCCGTCGCCGAGTTCGACACTCGGTGGTTCACGGCGACCCGGCTGGCGATCGATACCGAAGGGGCGCGTGTTCTGCCTCTCGCAGGTTGAGAGGTGCTAGGGTGGGCCTTGCACCAGTGGTGCATGACTCTTCGCACCCGGTCTGGATGCTTGCTCCCCACCGACCCGTTGATTTCAGTTGATTTCAGGGCCGCCCCTCTTTCTTGGAGCGGTACAGGTCTCGAGGTGGAGTCGAGTCACAGCTCCGCAGAGCTGGTGCTCCCCGTGTAAACCGCTATGGACAGTTCGCCATAGCTCCCAAAGAACCGCCGTGGCGCAATGCCCGGCGCGTTGAAAGTGGCTCCCAGCGCGATCAGGTGATTTTCTACACCAGCCTCGACGCTATGGGCCTTTTCGGAAGGATTCGAGTGACCGAAACAACAGACGCCCCGACCCTCGCCGCGTCGCCTGAAGGCGATGCCGAGACCGGAGGCGCACGCACCAAACGACGCACGGCCGCAACGGGCCTGACCTCGATGGTGCTGCCCGAATTGAAGGCGCTTGCCGCCACCATGGGCATCAGTGGCACCGGCGCGATGCGCAAGGGTGACCTCATCGCCGCCATTCAGAACGGCCAATCGGCCGCGAATGGGTCGGCCAGCGCCGCCGCTCCGCGAGCGGCCCGAAGTTCCCGCCGCACCGCTGCCGAGCCCGTGACGGCCGTGCCGGACGCAGCTGCCGACGTCTCGCCAAGCTTTGATCGTGCTAGCTCCAACGGCTCAGACAATCACGTCTCCGAGGGCGCTCAGACAACCGCGACCGAGACCCGCCAGGTCGGCGACTATGTACCCGCTCAAGGCGGACAGCGTCAGGGCTCTGACCGTCAAGGCCAGAACCGCAACCGCAACCGCGACCGGTCTGACCGTGACCGTTCCGAGCGGACCGAGCCCGCACAGGGCAGTCAGTCCGAGTCGGGCCAGAACAGCCAAGGCAGCCAGCCTCAGCACAACCAGGGCGACCGCGACCGGCAGAGCAATAGCGGTCAGAACAACAGCGGTCAGAACAACAGCGGTCAGAACAACCAGAACCGCCAGAATAACCAGGGCGACCGCGACCGCCAGAACAACCAGAACCGCCAGAACAACCAAGGCGGTCAGAACCAGGGTCAGCCGCGCGACGACGATGAGTTCGACAGCAGCGGACGCCGGCGGCGCGGGCGTTTCCGCGAGCGCAATCGCAGTGCCCGCAGCGGTCCGGGACGTGAGCGCTTCGGCAGTGAAGCCGAGCCAGTTGTCAGCGAGGACGACATCTTGGTGCCCGTCGCGGGCATCCTCGACATCCTCGACAACTACGCGTTCGTCCGGACATCGGGCTACCTGCCTGGTGCCAACGACATCTACGTCTCGCTAGCCCAGGTTCGCCGCTATGGCATGCGCAAGGGTGACGCCGTTACCGGTGTCGTCCGGCAGCCGAAGGAGAACGAACGGCGCGAGAAGTTCAACGCGATGGTTCGTCTCGACACGGTGAACGGCACCGATCCGGAGAAGGCGAAGGCCCGCCCGGAGTTCGGCAAGCTCACGCCGCTGTACCCGCAAGACCGGCTTCGCCTCGAGGGTGACCCCGGCCAGCTCACTACCCGGGTCATCGACATGGTCGCGCCCATCGGCAAGGGCCAGCGAGGCCTGATCGTCTCGCCGCCCAAGGCCGGCAAGACCATGGTGTTGCAGGCCATCGCGAATGCGATCACCCGCAACAACCCTGAGTGCCACTTGATCGTCGTGCTCGTCGACGAGCGGCCGGAGGAAGTCACCGACATGCAGCGTTCGGTGAAGGGCGAGGTCATTGCCTCGACCTTCGACCGGCCGGCCGAGGACCACACGATGGTCGCGGAGTTGGCCATCGAACGGGCCAAGCGGCTCGTCGAATTGGGCCACGACGTCGTCGTCCTGCTCGACTCGATCACCCGTCTCGGCCGTGCGTACAACACGGCTGCGCCGGCGTCCGGCCGGATTCTGTCCGGCGGTGTCGACTCCGCGGCGCTCTATCCGCCGAAGCGGTTCTTCGGCGCGGCCCGCAACATCGAGAACGGCGGATCGTTGACGATCCTCGCAACCGCGCTGGTCGAAACCGGCTCGCGTGGTGACGAAGTGATCTTCGAGGAGTTCAAGGGCACCGGCAACATGGAGCTGAAGCTCGACCGGAAGTTCGCCGACAAGCGCATCTTCCCTGCGGTCGACGTCGACGCTTCCGGTACCCGTAAGGAAGAACTCCTGATGGCGCCGGAAGAACTACAGATCGTCTGGAAGCTGCGTCGGGTGCTGCACGCGCTCGACTCACAGCAGGCCCTGGAGTTGCTGCTCAGCAAGATGAAAGAGACCAAGAGCAACGCCGAGTTCCTGTTGCAGATCCAGAAGACGACAGCGATGCCCATCGACTAGCGCGATCGGTTCGCCGGCGCGCCGTGTCGCGAGGGTGTTGTGTCGCGAGGGTGTTGCAGTCCAGCGCACGCTAGAGCGAGCGCTGGACTGCAATGGTCGGTTGGCCTAGTGGTAATCGGGTCACTTCGAGGCGAGCGCGCCGACCAGTTCTTTGCCGATCGCGATCGCACCGGTGTCTTGATTGAGGTTGTCGGCACCCTGGATCGCGATGAGCCACTTGCCGGTTTGAATGTCGAGTTCGATGCTGGAGAACATCGCCTTGTCACCGACGCCTGGGACCTGTGTGATCGCGCCTTCGCCGCTGAGCACCGCCTGCATCGTGGTCCAGCCGACCCCGCTGCTCGGCCCATACACGATCACCGTGAGAGCGATGCTCGGACCGGAGTAGGGATAGGTGCACTGGTCCTGCCCCTTGGCAATCGTCGACGGCGTGCCCGCACCGTACTGGCGCCCCGTCAGCGACGAGGCCTGCGCCCCTGTCAGCAACGAGCAGGCGTTGATCTCGCCGCCCGCAGCCGCCGCAGGGGTCGCCGAAGCGGCTGCCGAAGCGGCTGGGCTCGTCGACGCGGACGGGGTCGTAGATGGGGGCGCCGACACATTCGGGTTGTCCGAGTCAGCCTGGGTCTCGGTGGCGGGCGCGTTGCTTGCCGGCGCGGGCGCTCCGGACTTCGAACTGCTCTTGCACGCCGACACCCCGAAGGCGAGGACGACGATGGTTGCGGCTGCCACAAGGGCGCTGGGTCGCATGGCTACTCCAGACTGTCGCCGGGCCTGAGCGACCCCGATCCTGGAAGCCAACCCGCCGCCCGTAACGGCTGGGTAATGCGACGCACTTCGGGCCCCCCGAGCGGGAATCGGGGGTGGGCCAGCGGCGTTTGGCTATCTGTCAAGCCGGTCTGGCACACTGAAGGGCCGGTCATATGCGGTTCCGGTTCCCGTCGATGCCCTCACTCGAGGAAGTTGGCGACCCGGCGGCCGCGACAGCCCAAGGAGAAGACAGTGAAGCCCGAGATTCACCCTGACTACATCGAGACGACCGCGGTCTGCTCGTGTGGCAACACCTTCGTCACACGCAGTACTGCGAAGGGCGGCACGATCCATGCCGACGTCTGCTCCGCCTGCCACCCGTTCTACACGGGCAAGCAGAAGATCCTCGACATCGGCGGTCGCGTCGAGAAGTTCGAGAAGCGGTTCGGCAAGGCTGCCGCTAAGTAGCGACGTACGGCGCCGGTCCCAGGGCTTTTCTAGCCCGGGCACCGGCGCCGTCGCCATGTCCGGAACCCGTCGAGCAACCCAAGGAGGTCGAGATGTTCGAAGCTGTCGAAGAACTGCTTCGTGAGCGCGCCGACCTCGAGACCAAGATGTCCGACCCTGGCGTTCATGCCAATGCAGGGCTAGCGCGTTCTCTTGGACGCCGATATGCCCAGCTCACTCCGATCGTCGAGACCTATCTGCGCTGGCGAACGCTCGGCGACGATCTCGAGGCCGCCCGCGAGCTCGGCGACACCGATGCGTCGTTCCGCGCGGAGATGCCTGAACTCGAACGCCAGCGCGATGCGGCCGCCGAGGAACTGCGCACCCTGCTGATTCCGCGCGACCCCAACGATGGCAAGGACGTCATCCTCGAGGTCAAGGCGGGTGAAGGCGGCGAAGAGTCGGCGCTGTTCGCGGGCGACCTGATGCGGATGTACCTGCGTTACGCCGAGCGGCAGGGCTGGAAGACCGAGATCCTCGACGCCAACGAATCCGACCTCGGCGGCTACCGAGACGCCACGCTCGCAGTAAGGGCCGGCACCGGCGACGGTGCCTGGAGCCGGTTGAAGTTCGAGGGGGGCGTGCACCGCGTGCAACGGGTGCCCGTCACCGAGTCGCAGGGTCGCATCCACACCAGCGCGGCCGGTGTCCTCGTGTTGCCCGAAGCCGAAGAGGTCGACGTCGAGATCGATCCGAACGACCTGCGCATCGATGTCTACAGGTCTTCGGGTCCGGGCGGGCAGAGCGTCAACACGACCGACTCTGCGGTGCGCATCACGCACGTCCCGACCGGCACCGTTGTGTCGTGCCAGAACGAGAAGAGCCAGCTACAGAACAAGGAGTCGGCGCTGCGGATCCTGCGCGCGCGGCTGCTCGTGCTGGCCCAAGAGGAGGCGGCCGCCGCGGCGAGCGCCGAACGCCGCACGCAGATCCGTACGGTCGACCGGTCGGAGCGAATCCGCACCTATAACTACCCGGAGAACCGGATCTCCGACCACCGGGTGAACTTCAAGGCCTACAACCTCGACCAAGTGCTCGACGGCGATCTCGATGCCGTGATCCAGGCGCTGGTCGACGCCGACTCGGCGACCCGGATGGCCTCGACGGAGGCGCCGGCGTGAACACCGCACCTGTCCGCCTGAACGTCGCCATCAAGGACGCGCACGACCAGTTGGCCGCCGCCGGCGTCGCCTCCCCGCGGCACGACGCCGAGGAGCTTGCCGCATTCGTGCTCGGGTGTCCGCGCAACCGGCTGCTGGTCGCGGGTGATCTCTCGCAGGGCCAGCAGCTGGTCTTCTCTCGGTTGGTCGATCGCCGGGCGTCGCGCGTGCCGCTTCAGCACCTGACAGGGAGCGCGCCGTTTCGCTACCTCGAGGTAGCGGTCGGGCCCGGTGTCTTCGTGCCGCGCCCCGAGACCGAGGTCGTCGCGGGCTGGTGCATCGACGCACTCCGACACAGCGACCAGCCCCTCGTCGTCGATCTCTGCACAGGTTCGGGCGTCATTGCACTGTCGATCGCCCACGAGGTCAGGGGCGCGACCGTGCACGCCGTCGAGCGCGAAGCCGACGCCTACGACTGGGCCCGCCGCAACGCCACAGGCACCGGCGTCATCGTGCACCGGGGCGACGCCGCACACGCGCTCCCCGAGTTCGACGGCACCGTCGATTTGGTCGTCGGCAACCCGCCCTACCTGCCCGACACGCATCGCGATCTGGTCGATCCCGAAGTCCGCGATCACGATCCCGACGCGGCGCTGTGGGGAGGCGCCGACGGTCTCGACGGGCCGCGCATGATCGAAGCGGCTGGATGCCGACTGCTGCGCCACGGCGGTCTCGTGGCCGTTGAGCACAGTGACGATCAAGGGCAAGCGGTCGCGGAAATCTTCCGCGCGTCCGGGGAATGGGAGCACATCGTCGTCCGGCAAGATCTTGGCGGGCGCGACCGCTTCGTGACAGCGCAGCGTCGTCGAGACAGCGGTCACCGGCTTGGCGCGAAGGAGTCTGGATGACGGTGTACGACTGCGGAGACCCCGAGCAGCGCGCCATCGGGATCCGCGAAGCGGCGTATGCGGTTCGCCGCGGCGACCTCATCGTGTTGCCGACCGACACTGTCTACGGGATCGGCGCGGACGCTTTCACGCCGTCCGCCGTCACTGCACTGTTGGCGGCCAAGGGTCGCGGCCGCGACATGCCGGTGCCGGTACTGATCGGCTCGCGCACAGTGCTCGACGCCCTGGTCGGGACGCTGTCGGAGCCGGCCCGTCACCTCGTTGAGGTGCTGTGGCCAGGCGCGCTGACCATCGTGGTGCGGCACAACCCGGCGCTGGCATGGGATCTCGGCGACGCGCGCGGAACGGTCGCGCTGCGGATGCCGGCCGATCTGCTGGCTCTCGCGCTGCTCAAGGAAACCGGCCCGATGGCAGTCAGTAGCGCGAATCGCACCGGCTTGCCTCCGGCGATCACCTGCGCGAACGCCCAGGCCCAGCTCGGCGACGCCGTCGCGGTCTATCTCGACGGAGGTCCGACGGTCGCTTCGGTGCCTTCGACAATCGTCGACGTGACGGGCGAGGTGCCGGTGCTTGTGCGGCCGGGTTGGATCAGTCTCGAACGGCTTCGTGAGATCGTGCCCGGACTCGAGACGCGCGCGTAAGGCCCTGGCGCCTGGGAGCCGTAGAGTGAGGCTGGTTGAAGATCGACCCCGCCGCCGCCCCGAAGGAGTGACGTGCGCGAGTACCTGATCACGCTGTTGGTTGCGGCGATAGTGACGTACGTCGCCACACCCATTGCGCGCAGGTTCGCCGTCCGTGTCGGGGCATTCACCGGCGTCCGCGATCGCGACGTCCATTCGATTCCGACCCCGCGCCTGGGCGGTGCGGCGATGTTCGCCGGTATGGCCGCCGCGCTGCTGGTGGCATCAAGGATGCCGACGCTGCAGGTCGTCAACCAACGATTCTCCGAGCCGCGCGCGCTGCTACTGGGCGGTGGCGTCGTGTTCGTGTTCGGCGCCCTCGACGACCGATTCAATCTGGATGCCGTCACGAAGCTCGCGGGGCAGATTCTCGCTGCGTCGGTGATGGTGTTGCAGGGTGTACAGCTGCTGTGGCTGCCGATCCCGGGCCAGGGCACGCTGATCCTCGGCCAGGACTGGTCGGTCGTGCTCACGGTCTCGTTCATCGTGATCGTGATCAACGCGGTCAACTTCATCGACGGGCTCGACGGCTTGGCGGCAGGTGTTGTCGGCATCGCTGCACTGGCGTTCTTCGCTTTGTCGTACAACCTTTCCGTGCAATCGCACCTGCCGTACGCGTTGCCGCCGATGTTGTTTGCGATCGTCGTCGCTGGCATGTGCCTGGGATTCCTGCCGCACAACTTCCACCCGGCGCGGGTCTTCATGGGCGACTCCGGATCGATGCTGATCGGCTTGCTGCTCGCGGGGGCCACGGTGTCTTTGACTGGACAGGTCGACGTCGTCACGCAGTACCAGCAGTACGGCGCGTTCCTGCCGTTACTCCTGCCGTTTGCGATCCTCCTGGTGCCCTTCGCCGACCTCATTCTTGCGGTCGCCCGGCGCACTAAGCAGGGCCGCGCGCCGTGGTCGCCCGACAAGCAGCACTTGCACCACAGGTTGCTCGAGCTGGGCCACTCTCAGCGGCGGGCGGTGTTGATCATGTACTT
>JGI20208J14878_1000155_pt1 | contig 17076 bp, 18 predicted proteins | sample NGESurF53shallow_FD_14878 | JGI IMG/M metagenome (IMG submission 14878)
GCGGCGAGCCGTCGCTCGCGCGCCCGCACTCCGGTTCGACGTTCGCGGCCGACCCGGCCCGTACCCCCGAGGACTGGATCGCATCGACTTTGTCGAAGTTCGGCAGCTTGGACGGCGCCACCCGACTGCCAGACGGCGGATTGCTCAACGACGCGGTGACCGCGCACCCGGAGGTGTTCTTCAGCCCAGCGCACATCGCCCGCTTTGGCGCCAACCCTGCGCTGCTGGTGAAGTTGCTCGACGCGGGTGAGCGGTTGCCGGTGCACTGCCATCCCGATCGTGCATTTGCCGGCGCGCATCTGCGGTCTGTGTTCGGGAAAACCGAGGCTTGGATCATCATCGGTACATCCGATGCCGACGCGCACGTCTATCTCGGGTTCAACCGCGACGTGTCGGTGGCGGAATTGCATGACTGGTTCGTCGACCAGAACAGCACGGAGATTCTCCGCTCGATGAACCGCATTACAGTGCAGACCGGTGATGCGATCTTCGTTCCGGCGGGTACGCCGCACGCTATCGGCGCCGGCGCCTTTATCGCCGAGCTTCAGGAGCCGACCGATTTCTCGGTCATGCTCGAATGGCGAGACTTCGGCATGCCAGACCGTCGCGAAGAGCAACTCGGCATGAGCTCCGAGCTATCACTGCAGTGCTTCAATCGCCATCAATTCAGCGACGCCGATATGGCTACGTGTCATCGACACGCAACTCCTAATGACGGCGGCTCCGTCGCGTTGTTCCCCAAGCAGGCGGAGCCGTTCTTCCAAGCCCACGACATTGTCGTGGTAGGCGTGACGGGGTTGAACGCGCAGTACGCGGTATTGATCGTGCTCGAGGGAGAGGGCACGCTGAACACACCGACGTCGGAACTCGAATTGCGCCGGGGGTCGACTGTGCTGATCCCCTACTCAGCAGGCCCGACGACCCTGAACGGCAACTTGCACGTGCTCCAATGCCTGCCAGGAGACCCCGCTCTTACCTGATACCGGCGACTACCGTGGCGTCGAGTTCGTCGGAACGGATCACGCTCGGCTTCAAGCTGGCGTTCGACATCATTGCGGCCGTCTGTGCCGCTTGTTGCTCACTCGTCTCGATCACTAGCGTTCCTGTCGGTGCGAGCCAAAGTGGTGCGCTTGCAACAACGCGACGCTGAACGTCGAGGCCATCCACCCCGCCGTCCAACGCCACTCGCGCTTCGTACAGGCGAGCTTCCGGCGGCATGAACGCAATCTCGTCGGTGGGGACGTACGGCGCGTTGACAACGAGCACATCGACGCGGCCCCGCAACGCCGTCGGCAACGGCTCGTAGAGATCACCTTGATAAACGTGGTCGCTGATATTGCGACGGGCACATGCAACTGCGGCCGGGTCGATATCGACGACATAAATCTCGATAGATCGGACGGCGGCGAGCGCGGCGCCGATCGCACCTGAACCGCAGCACATGTCGACGACGACTGCGCCTGGCTTCGTTCTGACCGCTGCCTGCTGGACCAGGAACTCACTGCGGCGACGTGGCACGAAAACGCCGCGGTCGATTTTGATGCGAACGCCACAGAACTCCGCCCAGCCGAGCACCTGTTCAAGCGGCAGGCCGGTGGCGCGCTGTTCGACGAGCCGTTCAAGGTCGGCCGCCGTCGGTGCCGCAGCGATTAACAGTCCTGCTTCGTCCTCGGCGAACACGCAACCCGCCGCGCGCAAGGTAGCGACAACCGCGGACCGACTCGCGCGCGCTGAAGAGGCCGACATGACAAACCACACGGTACCAGTGCGGTACCATAGCGTCATGGCCATGAACCTGCGACTCACCGAGAGTGAGACGGACGCGCTTCGCCGCAAGGCCGAGGAAGAAGGGCGCTCGATGCAGGAGGTCGCCCGAGCAGCGATTGCGGAGTACGTGTCGGACCGACCGGAGCGGTTGAAAGCGGCGATTGCCCGGGTGCGCGACGACGACGCTGAACTCCTGGCCCGCCTCGCCCAGTGATCGCAAAACAGCCGGTCGATTACCTGACGTTGGAAGATCTCCTCGAGATTGCGGCGGGCGTCATCGACGGTGTGGTGGTTCGCGACATCGGCCTGCTCGCGTCTGCGGCGGCACGACCGCAGACGACAGCTTTCGGCGAGGACGCCTATGCCGAATTCGCCGGCAAAGCAGCGGCGCTCATGCATTCACTCGCGCGTAACCACGCGCTAGTCGACGGCAACAAGAGGCTGGCTTGGGCCGCCACCCGCGTGTTTTGCCTGCTAAACGGCCGCGACTTGACCCTCGACGTCGACGCAGCAGAAACGCTGGTCATCAGCGTTGCAACCGGTGAAGTCGATGTGTCAGTGCTCGCGACGCAGTTAGCGAGCCATCTGCGTTAGCTGACCGTCGCCAAGATGGACGACGGCACGTCGCCGTAGTCGGGCCGGAACCGCTCGTACGGACCGTCCAAGAGTGGTGAGGAGATCATCAGGTCGGCACTCGCGAGGTTGCAGGCGACGCCGATGTTCCACACCGCAGCGATACGCAACAGTGCTTTCACGTCTGGATCGTGCGGCTGCGGCTCGAGGGGATCCCAGAAGAACACCAGCAGGTCGATGAGCCCTTCGGCAATCTTCGAACCAATTTGCTGATCGCCGCCGACAGGGCCGGACAGGAATCTATGCACGTGCAAACCGAGTTCGTGCTCCAACATCGTGCCCGTGGTGCCCGTGGCATACAGCACGTGCTTGGACAGCGTGAGCCGGTTGAAGTCCGCCCAGTTGAGCAGATCCAACTTCTTATTGTCATGCGCTACGAGCGCAATGTGGCGTTGTTCGCCAAGCATACATGACCTTCCATATCGCTATTGGTCACTGTCAAGGATAACGGCACAATGCAAACGGGGGGTTACGGCAACCTGACAGAATCGAACACTGTTATGCACACCCGGCTCGCATGGGCATTCGCGTTGGCGCTGCTCTTGCTCGCTGCCGTTACAGTCGCAGCAGTTCTCGTACGCCCGCCGACAGCGGCGTAGCGGGCGGGTTAGCTGTTGGGAACCAGGTCGGCCAGTGCTACACCGACGTCAGCTAGTTGACTCGCGGGTATCGCGAGTCGGGAGCGGATGATCGCCTTGATCGGCTCGACGACATCCCACACATTGACATTCATGCCTGCGATAACGCGATCGTTCGAGAGCCAGAAGCCGATGAACTCGCGGCCTGCGACGTCGCCGCGGAAGATGACGCGGTCGTATTCACCCGGATCAACAAAGCCGACGTATTCCATCCCGAGGTCGTATTGGTCGGTATAGAAGTACGGCAACTCCGCGTACGAGACATCCTTTCCAAGCATCGATGCGGCCGCCGCCTTCGGTTGCTGCCGCGCGTTGGCCCAGTGCTCGACCCGGATCTGCCTGTCAAAGAACGGATGGAACGCGTTCGCAACGTCGCCGGCGGCGAAGATGTCGGGGTCGTTGGTCCGCAGTGCAGCATCGACGACGATGCCGTTGTCGACGTGGAGACCTGCAGCCGCAGCGAGTTGCACGTTAGGTGCAGCACCTACGGCCACGAGCACTGCGTCGGCGGCAATCGTGGTGCCGTCGTTCAGCCGTACACCGGTCGCAAGCCCGTTCTCATTCAGGATTTCGACGAGCGAGGCATTGAAGCGGAAGTCGACCCCATGCTCGACGTGGAGGTCAGCGAAGATCTGGGCTACCTCGGGCCCGAGAACGCGCAGCAGTGGCAGCTCAGCGGTTTCAACGACGGTGACCTCGACGCCCGCGAGGCGCGTCGCTGCGGCGACCTCCAAGCCGATCCAGCCTGCACCGATCACGACCAATCGCTCGATGGTGGCGAGGGTCGCTCGCAGCGCCTCGGAGTCGTCGAGCGTTCGGAGGTAGCGCACCCCGGCGGCGTCCGCGCCGGGCACCCGAAGCTCGCGCGGGCTCGCCCCGGTCGTCAACAACAGCCTGTCGTAGCCGACCACCGACCCATCGGCTAAGTGGACGCCGTGCGCGGCACGGTCGAGCCCTGTGACGAACTGCCCTGATCTCAAGTCGACGCCGTGCTCGGCGTACCAGTGGTGAGCGTGGGCGAAGACCTTTTCGCGTGGGGTCTTACCTTGCAAGTACTCCTTTGACAGCGGCGGTCGCTCGTAGGGCGCATGGTGCTCGCCACCGAGCAGGATCAACCGACCGTCAAAACCCAGATTGCGCAAGGCCTCCGCAGCTTTCGCGCCGGCGAGCCCGCCACCGACGATCACGAATGTGTCGGAGGTAACCACGGCGCCGCTACTCCTCGCTACTCGTCCTATTGCCGAGCCAATCGAGTAGCTCGGGCATCGTGGAGGTCAGCCGCTGAAGCTCTTCACCACCGTCACAGCGGCACAGCGAGAGGGTCACCCATCCCTGCGCCCGCGACACTACCCGCCAGGTCCCACCGAACTTCTGCCAACGTTCAAGGACCTCGATCGGTCCGGGTTCGAACACGACCGCGTCGGCATCGGCGGGCTTGCCCGGCCCAGCGGATGTAGTCACCCGCTCATGATGCTCGCCGTTCACCTAAAGGCAACCTGCGTGCCACCTGTTGGCCCACACGGGGGATTGCCCTACGGAATCCGTCGCCGTAGCATTCAGCTGGGCTACAGCGCACGAAGCGCATTTCGCGCCTCAATTCCCTGCGTTACAGCGAAGGTGGCGAACCGAGGTGGCGGCAGCCCACAGCAGTGCACAACCGAATCCGTCGGCGCCGTTCAACGCCTGGCAGCGGGCTACCGCAGCACTTCGAGAGGCAGAACATCGCGACGCGACGCACGCCGAAATCGTTCGGCTCGCTGAGCAAGTGATCCGCACCCGGAACGCCTTGGTGCTCGACCGCCTCGACGCTGGGTGGCAGCCTCACGACGACGTACTACAGCATCTGATCTCCGACGAGGAGTTGCTTCGCGAAAAGGACGACAGCAGCTCCCAGGACGTCACTTCTAGCACCACCTACTAGCTCTAGTAGCTAGGGTCGCCTCAGCTGGTCGGGTGCCAGCCGAGAGCGGGCCCAAGTTTGGTGGCAATGTCGGTGAGAATCTGGACGTAGTCCTCGTGCTCGAAGTTGAACGGGAGCGCGAACGCAACTTCGTTGATCTGCTGGAACGCTGCGTTCGCGTAGAGCTGCTCGGCGATCTCATCCGAGGTCCCGACAAGATCGAGTGCGAACATCAACCGGGCAGGCCCCTGCGGAGTTGAGGTTCGCGCCGTCCGGGATTGCGCATAGCTTGAGTACTTCTCTCGCTGAACTGCCGACGCGCTGTCAGTGGGAATGACGACGAGGCCCTGGGAAACGCGNGCGCTGTTACGGTCAGGATGGTGAGCGCGGAACGCGCTGATGTGCGAGAGCTGCGTCTGGACGAAATCCTCCGAGTCCTCGGCCTTCGTCACGTTGCTCGTCAGGAAGTTCATCCCGTTCTCTCCCGCCCATTGTGCTGACCGCACACTTCCACCGCCGTACCACATGCGGCTCGCCAGGCCCTGCGCTTGTGGTTGAACACGGTCGGAGTAGACCTCGAATCCTTCAGTCCCCGTGAAGGTACTGACCGGTTCGCCACGCAGCATGTCGAGCAGCCGGCGCACGCGCTCGTAGCTGAAGTCCTGTTGGTCGTAGGTCTGCGGGTACAGCGCTTCTTTTACGTAGTCCCAGTGGATCGGCGGACCGACGCTCACACCGGATTCAGACGGCCGCCCGACAAGATGTCGACCGTAGCCAGGTCTTCGGCGAGTCGAAGCGGGTTCTCCCAGCCGAGCGGAATCACGGCGGTACCCAAGCCGATTCGCGTGGTGCGCTGCGAGGCCGCAGCCAGAACCGCTACCGGCGAGGAGATGCCGTACTGGAAGTGCCGATGCCGCACCCAAGCACTGTCGAAACCCAGTTGCTCGCCGAGGTCGATGATCTCCAGCGTGGTCTCGTGCCCAGGGCGCGGGTTCGCGCCGTCGAAGAGACCGATCGTCAGAAAGCCCAACTTCTGCAATGGCTCAGATGACAGCGGCACGACCCGATTCTGGCACGCCGGCAAACTAGCCAGTGAACGACGGAGGAACCCGAACAAGAAGGAATCGGATGTCGCGTCGATGCGCGAACCCGATCGACTCGTAGAGACGGATCGCGTTTGCGTTCTTCACCGCCGCATGCAGGAAAGGAGCTTCACCACGGCCGCGAATGCCAGCCGCTACGTGACGTATGAGACGGGTTCCGAGCCCTTGCCCGCGATAGGCAGCGTCGGTACACACGGCACTGATTTCGGTCCAGCCAGCCGGGTGCAGCCGTTCGCCGGCCATCGCAATGAGGACTCCGTCTCGACGGATGCCGAAATAGTTTCCGAGCTCGATCGTCCGCGGCAAGAACGGTCCCGGCCGGGTACGCGCGATCAACTCGAGAATCTCCGGCACGTCGGCGTGGTCGAGCTGGACGGCCTCGATGTCCATCTCGGCACGCAGCGAGGTGCCGACAAGTTGCACGCCGTGCACAGTGTCGACGACCTCCCAGTGCTCTGGAGCCTCCGAGACGCCCGGCAAAACAGCTACCGCGCTAGGTTCGAACAGCCGGGCGAGATCCAGCCAACTCTCGGGGTCGGCGGCGTCGGCGAGGGCGGCGAAAGGCGCCACGTCGCCCGGATAGCGAGCGGCACCACGGTCTCGCTTGGCGAGGTGCGCGTGAGCTCCGGTCAATGACGCCCAGACCGGCGTGTCGAGCGGCCGCTCGTCGGTGCGCATGATCACCAGTTCAACTTGCCCACCCGCATCGCGCAACTGGATAAGGCAGTGATCTGTCGCTCACTACTTGATCGAGCCCGCGGTCAGGCCGTTGATTACCCTTCGCTCGATGAGAGCGAACAAGATGATGACCGGAATCGTGGCTACCACGGACGCCGCGAACAGATGCTGCCACTCAATGCTGTAGGCACCAATGAACCCGTTGATCGCGACGGTGAGCGGCATCCGGCTCGGAGTCTGCGTCAGCGTCAGCGCGACGATGAACTCATTCCATGCGGCGATGAAGGTGAAGATCAGCGCGGTGACCACTCCAGGCAACGCGAGCGGCAACGTCACTCTGAACAACGCGCCGAGCCTGCCGGTGCCCTCGACCATCGCCGCCTCTTCAAGTTCACGCGGAATCGACGATATGTATGCGTTCAGGATCCAGACGGCGAAAGCCAGATTGAATCCCGCGTTCACCAGAATCAACGACCACACGGTGTTCAAGAGATGGAAGCTGAAGAACTCCCGGTAGATACCGACGAGCATCGCGGTCGGCTGGAACATCTGTGTGACCAAAACGAGCAGCAGGAATGCCAACCGGCCGCGGAACCTGTGCCGTGCTGTGTAATACGCCGCGGGCAGGGCTACCAACAACACCAGCACCGTCGCCCCGCCGGCCACCAGCAGGGTGACCTTGAGATTCTGGCCAAGTCCGGTCTTCCAGAGGCTACTGAAGGCGGCGAACGTGTAGTGGTGCGGCAGAATGCTCGTCGACTGCAGTTCGCTTTGCGGCCGCAATGCGGTCACGATCATGTCGAGATACGGGAACACGAACACGAACGCGATCAGGTACGCCGCCGTGACGATGACGATGGTCTTCCAGGCCGGACGCCCCTCCCCTGCACGCCTTTTCCTGCGGGCCGGTGGCGCATCGAGCGCGAACGGCGGTGTAGCGATGGCCGACATCTATTCGACCTCCGACTTCCACCGGCTGAAGCGCAAGAACAAACCGACGATCACGATGATGAGTCCGAAGTTGACGACCGACATCGCCGCCGACTCCCCGAGGTCCGACCCCTTCAGGATGTACATGTAAACCGTTGTCGTCGTTGTGGTGTAGCCAGGCTGGCCGTGGGTCATCGCCCAGATGATCGGGAACGAGTTGAACACGTTCATCACATTTATCAGCGTCGCGACGGTCAGCGCGGGTCGCAGCAGCGGCATCGTGATCGAGCGATATGTGTGCCACTTGCCGGCACCATCGACGCGAGCCGCTTCATAGACCTCGTCGGGAATAGTCGAGAGTCCGGCCAGGATCGTGTAGGTGGTGAACGGCAACGACACGAACACCGCAACGAACATCAGCCACGGCATCGCTGACTTGGCCTGCCCGAGCGGATCGGCCGCTGAGCCATTGAGGTTGGGCAGGAGTCCGAGATGGTGCTTCAGGATGTCGATCAGGCCGTAGCCCGGTGTGAGCATCCACTTAAACACGATTGCCGTCATGAGGACCGATGCGGCCCAAGGCGCGATGAGTGCCCAGCGAGTGATCCGACGCCCGGGAAACGACTGATTGAACAACTGCGCAAGAGCGAGCGAGACCAGCATCGTTACGGTAACGACGACGATCACCCAGATGATCGTGCGCTCGACCACACCTTTGAACGCAAGCTCGTGGAACAGGTGCCGGAAGTTGTTCCAGCCCGCCCCGCCACTGATCTCGCCGAAGCTGCTGACCTTCTGCATCGACGTCCGAATCATGACGACGACGGGCCATACAACGACGAGGCCAATGAGGGCCGTGGCCGGGCCGATCCACACCAACGGGGCGAGTACGCGGACAGTTCGTTGCCGCTTACTAACTTTGCGCCGACCGGTCGGCCCCGAACGCTGCGCCGGTCCGGCCGCGTGCCGCGCGACCGTGGCGTCTGACATCGAAGGTCTCCCTGCCGGTTGCACAAGCCGGTTGTGCAAGCGCCCGGCACCAGGCGAGATCGCCTGGCACCGGGACACTTGGTGCTACTCGTTCGAGCCTTACTAGTTCAAGCCTTACTAGTTCAAGCAGAGCGGCGCGCGTGTTTCAAGAGGTCGCATCATTTCGTAGCGACTGCCTGCAGCGCATCGAGGACCGTCTTCGGGTCACCTGTCAACGCGGTGCCGATCGTCTGCTTCATGGCAGTGTTCACAGCCGGCCATGCGGGGTTGCTGGTCGGGTAGAACGTCGCCGTCGGCAGCGCGGCGAGGAACGGCTTGAAGTCGGCGTTCGACGAAAGAGCAGCAGTTGCGCTCGTCGTCACGGGAAGCAGGTCGTACAGGTTGTCGAACGCCTCCTGGTATTTGTCCTGCAGCGCGAAGTCGAGGAACGCCTTGATCTGCTGCTGGTGCTGACCGTTCGTCTTGAACGCCCACAGCCAGTCACAGACGCCGAGCGTCGTCGCGAGCGCGCCGTCCTTGCCCGCAATGGGAGCAACACCGTAGTTCACCTTGCCCTTCACCTGCGGCAAGAAACCTGGCGAGCCGTTGACCATGCCCACCTTGCCCGCGGCAAAGTCAGCCCACGAGCCCTTGGTGCGATCGACCGTGCCAGGGTTCGGCTCGGTGTCTCCGGCCTTCACCAGGCTCTGCAAGAAGCTGAACGTGTCGACGTCCGCCTGGCTGTTCAAAGCGAACTTGCCGGTGGAGTCGACGAAACCGCCGCCGCCGCCGAGCTCCCACAGCAGTGTCTCGGCCTGCGCTTCTTCAGATCCGAGCGGTAATCCGAACGGCTCTGGAACGCCAGCGGCCTTGAGCTTGTCAGCATCTGCCTTCAAGTCGGCCCACGTCGCGGGCGGGCTCGAAATGCCGGCCTTCGTGAACAGGTCCTTGTTGTAGAAAAGTGCACGGGCACTCGAGGTGTAGGGGATCCCGTACTCGACCCCGTTGACCTTGCCCTGGTCGGCGAACCCCTTCAACAGGTTCGCCTGAGTCTCAGGCGAAAGGATCTGGCTGGTGGGGTAGACCTTGTCGGTCACACCTGCGTAGTCGGCACTACCCTGCGCGATGTCGGGCTCCTGGCCGTTTTGCACCATGGTCGCGATGTTGTTGTCGACGTCGTTCCAGTTGATCACCTGAACGTTGACCTTGATCTGCGGGTACACCTTGTTGAAGTCAGTGACGATGCCCTGCCAGAACGTCTGGCCGCTGTTCGCCGCCGTCGGCCCGTTTCCGTAGTCGGCAGCGACCAGCTTGAGGGTCGCAGCCGGGATGCTGGACGGCGCAGCAGAGCCAGCCGGGGCGGACGCCGCGGCGGTGGTCGCGGCCGTTGACGGCGCGGTCGAGCTCGGCGATGTGGATGCGGACTTCTTACTTGACGAGCACGCGCTGAGCGCCAGCGCTGCGACCAGACCGATCGTCAGTGGAGCGACGAGTTGCCGCTTCATGTGCATACCGCTTTCTCGAGTGCCAGGGCCAGCGGGTTACGTCTGGCTTTGGGGCTCGATTCTGGACTAGACCAATCCGACCTGTCCAGTGGTCTGGACCAATCATTCCGAAATGCTGGACACTGAGATTGGTCTAGTCCACAATCGGGCGAGCCAGTCGCGCCATCGAAGGGATCCCGGTGACCATCATCTCCGCGCCGCGGCTGCTGGTCGGCGGATCTCTGAGCGGCCCGGGTGGCGTCGTCATCGACGGCGGTCGCATCGTCGACATCATCGAGGGCAGGCCTGGGCCCGCATCCGATCATGTCGCTTTCGATAGCGGCATCTTGTCGCCAGGTCTCATCGACCTTCAGATCAACGGGTGTCTGGGCGTCGACTTCGTGCAGGCGAGTGACAACGAGTGGCAGCGACTCTCGTTGGCCTTGCCCGGCTTCGGTGTCACCGCCTTCCAGCCGACCTACATCACCAACCCGATCCCCGCACTCGTGTCAGGCTTGCGTCGGTTCGCCGCGGTGAGACCGCGACTAATAGCGGACGGCGGCGCGCGCGCGCTCGGTGTGCATCTTGAAGGTCCGTTCTTGTCACCCGCGAAACCAGGCGTGCACGACGTCCGCTACTTGGTCGAACCAAACGCCGGCAATGTCGATGCCCTGCTGGCCGACTCCCTCGCGACTGCAGAGATCACCATGCTGACCCTGGCTCCCGAACTTCCTTACGCACTTGAAGCCATCCGGCGACTGGCCGCTGCCGGCATCGTGGTGTCCGTCGGCCACTCCAATGCGACGGGCGCGCAGGTACATGACGCGGTCGTTGCCGGCGCGCGCATGATCACCCACATCTTCAATGCGCAACGTGGCTTCGATCATCGCGAACCCGGCGTTGCCGGCCAGGCGCTGTGTGAAGAGGCGGTGACCATCGGTTTGATCGCCGACTTCGAACATGTGTCTCCGCAAGCATGTGCCATCACGATGAATGCGGCGCCCGGCCGGGTCGCCCTCGTCACAGATGCGGTGGCAGCTGCCGGTATGCCGCCAGGCATCTATGAACTCGGCGGCCAGCAGATCGCAGTGTCTGTTGACGAGCCGGTGGCGCGCAATCTCGACGGCACAGTGGCAGGCGCCGCCACGTTCCTCGATCAGGCAGTACGCAACCTGGTCGGCTTCGGTCGTGACATTGCTGAGGTCCTCACCGCCGCCTCGACCGTGCCCGCCAACGCACTGAATCGCCGCGACCTCGGGCGACTTGCGCCCGGCGCGCTGGCCGACATCGTGTGGTGGAGTGACGACCTGCAGGCTGCACGTGCGTGGGTCGGCGGCGTCGAGATCGACGACAGCAAAGTCACTGCCTCTACCGCGTAGGGACTAGCGACCACACGCGTATCCCTGCTCACCCCGAGCGTTTGCGGCCGCTTTCAGCCAGTCACCGTCGCGCGCGACCGCGCTTACTCGACCCAGTGACCATCCACCGACGACCGCAAGATCGTGCCCGCGCCGGCTCAGCTCTCGAGTCGTGGCTTCGCTGTAACGGTCCTCAATCACCATCCTTCCGGGCTCCGCGACTCGGGGGTAGAAGGAGCTGCGCGTGTGAAGCGAGTGGAAGTCCGGCGAATCGATCGACCGCTGCAGGTTGGCCTGTCGCCCATGGACGACGTTGAGGAAGAAGTGCAGGGACCACTGGTCCTGCATGTCACCGCCCGGGGTCCCAAAAGCGAGATACGGCTTGCCGCCCCGTAGCGCGATCGACGGAGACAGCGTGGTTCGCGGCCGCGCGCCAGGCCGCAGGCTGTCTGGTAACCCGTTCTCGAGCCAGAACATCTGCCCGCGATTGGTAAGACAGAATCCCAGACTCGGAATCGTCGGTGAGCTTTGTAGCCAGCCACCGCTGGGGGTGGCGGAAATCATGAGACCCGCGCTGTCGACGACGTCGAGATGGCAGGTGTCGCCGTCGGTCGCGACTGTCGGCTCACCTACACCAGCCGACGAATGTCCCGCCTCGGCGAATGCCGGTTCCGACTTGCGCGTCGATGGAGCTCGACCACCCGGAGATCCGGGTCGCTGCGCAAAGCTTGCATCCGCGCCTATGAGTTTCGCGCGCTCGCGGTTGTAGTCGGGCGCCAGCAGTTCGGCCATAGGTACGTCGCCGAATCGTGGGTCGCCGTACCACGCCTCGCGATCGGCAAACGCGAGCTTGCTTGCTTCGACGATCGTGTGCACCCAGTCGGCAGACAGATGCTCGGTGCTTGCGAGACCGGTGTTAGCCAAGAGCGCGAGCTGCTGCAGGAAAACGGGACCCTGAGACCACGGGCCGGGCTTGCACACCGTGTACTCGCCGTAGTCGAACGTGACCGCGCTTTCGACCGAAGGCTCCCATGCGGCCATGTCGTCTGCGGTGAGCAGCCCGCGGTGAGCGCGCCCTGAGGTATCGAAAATATCGCTGCTGGCATGGAAACGTTCGATCTCCTCGGCGACGAACCCGCGGTACCACACGTCGCGCGCTGCTTCGAACTGAGCGGCACGGTCCGACGTCCGCGCTTCGGCTTCTTCGACGATCCGCCGGTAGGTCGTCGCAATCGCTGGACGGCGAAGGCGCGCACCTGCGTGCGGTACTTGGTCGCCTGGCAACCATGTCGCCGCGGATGTTGGCCAATGACGACGGAAGAGTTCGGCTACGGAGCTGATCGCGATTGCAACATTCGCGAGCAGCGGGTGACCATTCTCAGCGAGGGAGACGGCCGGCTCCAGGACGTCGCGAAGGCTCCAGCTGCCATAGCGTTCGACCAGGAGCATCCATGCTCCGAACGCGCCGGGCACAACCGCGGGCAGCAAGCCGGTGCCCGGGACGATGTCTAGGCCGAGCTCAGCGAAGTGCGCGGTGGTGGCCGCTTTCGGTGCGACACCCTGACCGCAAATGACGTCGACCTCTGTCGCGCCGTCGACCGACACCATGATCGGCACTTCTCCCCCGGGCCCGTTCAGATGCGGTTCGACGATCTGCAGCACGAACCCGGCCGCCGCGGCCGCGTCAGCCGCGTTGCCGCCGCGCTCCAGAACCGACATGCCGGTCGCTGACGCGAGCCAGTGTGTGCTCGCGACCATGCCGAAGTCGCCAACAAGTTCGGGCCGTGTGGTCATCATGGGAATCTCCGATCGATGTCGATGACCGGTTCTGCGGCCGCTTCAAAACAACGCGCAATCTGATCACGCGGCACATCAGCAGCGAGCAACAACCGAAGCAAGATGCGCGCTTTCGTGGCTGTGAGCCCTACCGCCGATATCAAACCGCGCGCGAGCAGATCGGTTTCCGACCCCGCGTATCCGTAGCTGTGACGCAACAGTTCACCGACCGCTGTACGCGAGGCGAGCACCATCGGCATCTGTCGCGCGACGCGCTCGATGGCCGGCACCATCCAGCTCGGAACATGCCCACCACCGAACGCGGCAAGGACGAGCCCGTCATACCCCAGCTCGGGCACTGCGCTGACAAGCGCGTCATCGTCGTCAAATCCGAGCGTCACGAGCGCGACGCGTGCATCGCCCGCCTCGCGTCGCACGTCGATCGTGACTCGCCCCGCGGGCTTACGCAGCACGCGCACCCGACCTTCGCTGAGATAGCCGACCGGTCCGGCAAGCGGCGACGCGAAGGCCGCGGTCGAGCTTGTATGCATCTTGCGCACGTCAGTCGCGCTATGGATCTCGTCGTTCAACACGACGAGCACGCCCGAGCCCTGAGCGTCCGGAGAAGCCGCGACGCAGACGGCGGCCATGAGGTTCGCCGGACCGTCTGGGCTGAGCGCGTTCGAACCGCGCATCGCCGCAGTGAAGACCACTGGCTCGTCGAACGACGTCAACAACTCGAACGCGTATGCGGTCTCTTCGAGCGTGTCTGTTCCCTGTGTCACGACCACGCCCCTGTTACCCGCGAGGATCGCTTCAGCAACCCGGTCCCGGAGCTCGAACAAGTGCTGAAGGCGCAGGTCGCCCGACGGCACCATGGCCACGGTGACGACCTCGACGGCGGCGACCGCCATGACTTGTGGCACGGTGTTCAGCAAGTCGGCTGCGCTGAGGCCTACGACCGCGGTTCCGCCAGGCTCGGCGGAACTCGCAATCGTTCCGCCAAGCGCGAAGACGGCGACCTTTGCGGACACGGTCACCTGGCCGGGCGGTTGTCGATGATCCGCTTCATCTTTCCGACTGACCGTTCGATCGCGTTTGGGCTGACCACGTCGACGCTGATCGTGACGCCGATCCAGTTCTTGACCGATCGCTCGAGCAGTAAACCAGCTTCGGCCGCAGTGTCCAGCGAGACGGCATCGCGATGCTCGACAACCACCGTCAGCGTATCCAGATTGCCGGATCGGTCGAGAACGCATTGGAAGTGCGGCGAGAGTTGCGGAGTCGCCAAAATAAGTTCTTCGATTTGGGTTGGGAAGACGTTGACTCCCCTCAGGATCATCATGTCGTCGGTGCGACCGGTGATCTTCTCAATCCGCCGCATCGTCCGAGCGGAGCCCGGCAGCAGCCTGGTGAGGTCTCCGGTCCGGTAGCGGATCGTCGGCATCGCCTGCTTGGTCAACGACGTAAAGACGAGCTCACCCTCGGTTCCTTCGGGCAGCACCTCACCCGTCAGTGGATCAACAATCTCTGGATAGAAATGGTCCTCCCACACCGTGAGGCCGTCCTTCGTCTCAACGCACTCGTTGGCGACGCCTGGGCCGATCACCTCGGACAGTCCGTAGATGTCGACCGCGTGCATGTCGAGTCGGTTCTCCATCTCGCGGCGCAGTTCGTTGCTCCAGGGCTCGGCACCAAAGATGCCCACCTTCAAAGACGTGGATCTCGGGTCGATGCCCTGTCGTTGCATCTCGTCAACGATCGAGAGCATGTACGACGGCGTGACCATGATGATGTCGGGCTTGAAGTCGGTAATGAGCTGAACTTGGCGCTCGGTCATGCCGCCGGAGATTGGGACGACGGTGCAGCCCAGCTTCTCCGCCCCGTAATGCGCACCGAGACCACCAGTGAAAAGGCCGTAGCCATAGGCGTTTTGAAGAATCTGGCCGGGCCGACCGCCGGACGCTCGGATGCTGCGTGCCATCACGGTCGCCCACATGTTGAGGTCGTCCTTGGTGTAGCCAACGACGGTCGGCTTGCCGGTAGTTCCAGACGACGCATGGATTCGCGCGACTTGCTCGCGCGGTACCGCGAACATGCCGAACGGATAATTGGCGCGCAGGTCAGCCTTCGACGTGAACGGCAACTTACTGAGATCGTCCAGACCGCGGATGTCATCTGGGTGCACACCAGCGGCGTCGAAGCTATTCCTGTAATGAGGCACGTTGTCGTAGGCGTGCCGGACAGACCAATGCAATCGCTGCTCTTGCAGGCCACGCAGCTCGTCGACGGAAGCGGTTTCGATCGGCTCGAGGTCCTCGGGCCGATGGCTGAGGTCTTCCATACTCACTCTTGACCGACGGCGGGATTCGTCCGCCCGGTAGCTCGACTGCGGCCGCGGAACGCAGCGATGACGACACCATCCGCCTCGCGTGTCACCGTCACGTCATAAAGGCCGGTGCGTCCTCGCAGTGCGAGCTCGGATGCTTGGGCGACAAGCAAGTCACCGAGGCGACCCGGCTCCAAGAAGGTCACCTCGAAGCCCGCGGCGACGGTGACCGTCCCTCGCGAGTTGCAGGCGATCGCGAAGGCGGTGTCAGCGAGCGAAGCGATGAGCCCGCCGTGGCACAGTTCCCAGCCATTGACCATGTCCTCGCGCACCCGCATCGACACCGCAGCCGTTCCCGGACCAGCAGAGATGACCTCGATGCCGAGCATCCTGCTGGCAGCGTCACCAGCCATCATCGCGTCGGTGCTGAGTCGGGCGACGTCCGCCTCGCTCATGACCAGCTCCCTCCGCGCATCAGACTTGTTATGCCGCCGCGCACGTGGTCGACAAACACCGGGTCGCGATACGCCGCGATCGCGTGCCCGAGTGCGGTGTACCAGGTGCGCCCATTGCCATAACGTCCGCACCACGCGATCGGGTGGTCGCCGCCCATCGTGCCACCGATGTACGTCGCCTCGTCAACGGTGGCCAGTACCCGCACCCGGCCCCGCGGATTCGCGCGGAAGTTGTACCACTCGTCGTCCCATTGCCATGCCGCATCAAGGTGAACGGTCGACGGATGATCGCAATCGTCGACGACGATGGTGGCGCGCTGCGACTCAGGATGGCTGTCGAACCGCGCACCGATGATGGCCTCGAATGCGGACCAGTCGTATTCGGACGCCGAGGCGCTGTGGATGCCGGCGAAACCTCCGCCGATGCTCAGCCAGCTCTCGAACGCGTCGCGTTGCGGTTCGGTAAGGATCGTGCCGCAAGTCGACACCCACACGACGAGGTCGTAGCGCGCAAGATTCGCCTGCTCGAATGCCGTGGGGTCTTCATGCGCATCGACGTCGAACCCGGCTTCGTCACCGATCGCCTCGACCATCGCCACGCCGGCCGGTATCGAGTCGTGGCGGTAATCGGTGGTGCGGGTAAAGAGCAGCAGCCGCGGCCTCATGACCAGCGAGCGTATTCGCCAGTGCTCAGGGCCGACGCGTTGACCAATGTGTCGCGGCGAGAAGCCTCGCGACGCACGTAGCCGCGGTGGCTCAATGTCTGCATGATCACGCCCCACCTAAGAATCGGCTGACTCGGATCGGTCAGGCGATGATCTGGGCGGGCGCCTCGACCATCGCGAGAAATGCCGCCATCCATCGTGCCGCGATCGCACCATCGATCGGTCGGTGGTCGACAGTTAGCGTCACGTTCATCACGGTCCGGACCTCGAGCCGGCCTTCGATCACCACGGCGGCCTGGGCCGCCGCGCCGACAGCCAGGATCGCCGACTGCGGCGGGTTAATGATCGCCGTGAAGTCCTCGGTACCGAAGGGACCAAGGTTGGTCACCGT
>JGI20208J14878_1000164_pt1 | contig 16503 bp, 16 predicted proteins | sample NGESurF53shallow_FD_14878 | JGI IMG/M metagenome (IMG submission 14878)
ATTAATTACTTAAAAGGTTATTTAGTTATCCCGATTTATATCGGGAAGTAAAATTCGTGTAATTCGTGTAATTCGCAGCAGTGATTCCACTGGTTGCAGTTAAGGGAATTTTTTAAAGATGGTAAACCTCAAAATAAATTCAAGCAAGAGACACAACATTGCAGCAAAGATAAACGGATAAAATTTTTCAGTAAAACGATGAAACGTAGTTATCTCAACTTTTGATTTTTCGAGACGATCGATTTCTGAGTAAATGCTTTTAAGGCTTTGATTGTCGGTGGCCCTAAAATATTTGCCCCCTGTTTGGTCAGCAATATTTTTCAATAACTTTTCATCTATCGCCACTTTTTCATTTTGCATTACAATACCCATAGGTGTGCTTACCGGCGTAGGTGCGTAACCATCAGTGCCTACGCCAATAGTATAAACTTTTACTTTAAAAGTTTTTGCAATTTCCAAAGCTGTTGCGGGGTCAATCAAGCCACCGTTATTTACTCCATCAGTTAAAAGAATTACCACTTTACTTTTAGCCTTACTATTTCTAAGCCTGTCCACACTGGTTGCCAGGCCAGAGCCAATGGCAGTTCCGTCTTCTAACAGTCCATTTCTTATTTGTTCGATTTGGTTAATTAAAACGTTATGATCTGTTGTAAGCGGACATTGTGTAAAACTTTCTCCTGAAAAAATTACGATTCCAATTCTGTCATTTGGCCGGTTGTTTACAAAATCTTCTGCAACTTTTTTTGCAGCCTCCATCCTGTTAGGCTGAAAATCCTGGGCAGTCATACTGCCGCTAACATCAATACATAATACAATATCCACACCTTCTCCCTCCGATTGTTGNTCTTCATATTTTACTTGTGGGCGTGCCAGTGCAACTATTATGCAACTTATTGCAAGCAATCTTAGTATNAAAGGAACATTTTGAAAAGTGTTNTTCCATGAGCGTGTATTCGATAATNCTTTCGTAGTAGAGATTCCAATGGCAGCAGTTTGTTTTTTTCCCTTTATCACTTGCCAATAAATCAGTATGGGAATAATAGCAAACAAAATAAAAAAAAGCGGTTGCCCAAATGTTATATCATTGAAATAATCAACTATCACTTTCAGTTTTTAAATTGAGGCTTTTGTTTATTTCAATTATCATCTCCTTTGTTTGTTGCAGACATGTTTCACTTTCATGTTGCGCAGGAATAAATTTTGCAAATTTTACAGCATTACCCATGCGAATACAATTTGCAAATGCAGACACCTGATCTTTGCTCAAATTATAATCGCCAAGTTCCATCAGCATTTCATCGGATGTAAGATGCATCTTATACATTTTTGTTTTCCTCGAAACATACCGTTTAAAAATATCCGTGAGCCTTGTATGATACGCTTTTACCCGATAGCTATCAGGTTCGTTGTTCTGAAGTAACTCTTCTTTATCAAGTTCCTGTAAAGATTGCATTGCTTCGTCAAAAGGAGAAAGCTTTGATTTAAAAATATCCGGTTCTTTTTTCTTCTTAAAAAATTTAATCAAAAACCTTATCCAGAAGAAAAGTAAAATAAGTGCAACGCCCAATATAGCCCACCACCACCATGCCCATTCCTTTTTTACTTCTATAATTGATTTTATATCGTGAAAAGTTGCTACGCTGTCTATTGGCGAATAAGCAACCTGTATAGCAATTGAATCTGTAACAAGGTTAAAGGATGAATCGCCCTCCAAAGTTTCCATATTTATAATTAAGGGAGGAATTACCTGCCTTCCTGAATCGAAACTGGTGAGCGTTATATCCTGGCTGAAATTTATATTTCCATTTGGATTAGTTGAATCAATTTTATTTTCTCTTACAACATGAAAGTGTCCAATAGTATCACCGATATTAAACCACGAAAGCCGGTAAGTATTGTCGGGCATGGAAGTAGAAACAGAATAGCGCAACTGGCCGCCGATAAGGATATTAGATTGATCAACCGTAGCTTTTACAGAAGGCGGCTGGGCAAAAATATTTTGTATAAACAAAAGGGAACCTAACAGGAAAAACAGTGTAACTAACGACTTATGATAAACGCTTTTCTTCAATTGCTTTCTTTTCACTTTATTTTCTTCTTAAAAAAAACTGTTGAAGGATTTTTACATAATCCTCATCTGTGCGCAAATGCAATAAATCCGCTCCGGATTTTTTAAAAATGTTTTTGCAACGTTCACTATGTTTCATGAAGTTCTGCTGGTAATTATGGCGGACCATTGTATCTGAAGTATCAAGCCATTGAGTTTTACCTGTTTCAAGATCTTCAACCTCCATTAAACCAACATTGGGAAGTTGCATATCCATTTTGTCATATATTTTAAGACCAATTACATCATGGCGGCTACTCATTACCCGCAGGGAATCTTCGTATTGTTCATCTATAAAGTCGCTCATGATAAAAGCAATACTCCTGTGACGGTTCGATCTTGAAAACAGTTTCAGTGCTTCATTTATATTCGTTCCGGTTCGTTTAGGCTGTGCCGTTAGCAATTCTCTTACGATATACAATGCATGCTGTTTACCTTTTTTTGGAGGGATATATTTTTCAATCTTATCACTAAAGAAAATAACGCCAACTTTATCATCATTATTAATTGCGCTGAAGGTAAGTACCGCTCCTATTTCCGTAATAAGATTTCTTTTGGTGCTGTGTACTGTACCAAACAACGAACTGGCGCTTACATCAACCATCAGCACTACCGTAAGCTCTCTTTCTTCTTCAAAAACTTTAGTGAATGGATGAGCATAACGGGCACTCACATTCCAGTCAATAAACCTTACATCATCTCCGTGGTAATATTCACGCACTTCCCTAAAGCTCATTCCCTTTCCTTTAAATGCAGAATGATACTCGCCGGTAAAAAGATGGGTGGTAATCCTTTTACTGATGATCTCAAGTTCTTTTACTTTTTTTACTATTTCTGCTGTTGTTAACATTCGGCCTCACCCCAACCCCTCTCCAAAGGGAGAGGGACATGGATTGTTTGATACTATTTTATGTAAGAAATAATTCATCTAATTCAAATATGTTTAACCTTATATCTAACGTTCTCACGGCATCTTCAAAGGCCTCATCCCTCCATGGAAGTTCTTTGGACAACCGCTCTACAAAAGGAGAGGAACATGAATTGTTTTGATCTCTTAAATATAATTCCTCAACTTCATGCCTGATACCTCATACCTCACGGTACATTAACCACTTTTAAAATTTCCGTTATTATCATTTCAACATTTATATTCTCTGCTTCCGCTTCATACGTAAGACCGATGCGGTGCCGCAAAACATCTTTGCAAATGTTTCTTACATCTTCGGGAATTACATAGCCACGTCTGTTTAAATATGCATAAGCCTTCGCAGCCAAAGCCAGGTTGATACTGGCTCTCGGTGATCCACCAAAAGAAATCAATGGTTTTAGCTTGGTAAGGTTATAGGTTTCCGGATAACGGGTAGCAAACACAATATCGATAATATATTGCTCTACTTTTTCATCCATATAAACCTGCGCACCAGTTCTCTTGCATTTAATATCTCACTGGTTGATACAACTGCGTTTATGGTTGGCTGTTTGAGTCCTTGTACATTTTGGCGGATAATGATTTGTTCTTCAGATTTGGTAGGGTAATCAATAACCACTTTCAGCATAAACCGATCCACTTGTGCTTCGGGTAAAGGGTACGTTCCTTCCTGTTCAATAGGGTTCTGAGTTGCGAGCACTAAAAAGGGCTCTTCTAATAAATAAGAATTATTACCAATCGTTACCTGCCTTTCCTGCATCGCTTCGAGCAAGGCGCTTTGCACTTTTGCCGGTGCCCTGTTGATTTCATCAGCCAGGATGAAGTTCGCAAAAATGGGTCCCTTACGAACCATGAATTCATTCTTTTGCTGGTTATAAATCATAGTACCTACAACATCGGCGGGTAACAGGTCTGGGGTAAATTGTATGCGGCTGAATTGTGCACGAATTGCATAAGCAAGTGACCTGATAGAAAGTGTTTTTGCAAGACCCGGAACTCCTTCCAGCAAGATATGTCCATTACTTAAAAGGCCAATGAGAAGTCGTTCTACCATGTGATTCTGGCCAACGATTACTTTACCAATTTCTGCATGAATTTTATCAATAAAAGAAGCTGAATGATTAATTTTTTCATTCAGTAAGCGAATGTCTTCTGCGGTTTGTAACATTTTATTCAATAAAATTTAAATTAAAAACTCAAAGGGCGCAAATTACGAACAACCTGTAAAACAAAAACGATGCTAATAATTTGCTTCGGGAAAAAGTATGTTAAATTTGGAATATAAAACTATACAATTATGGTAGATGAACAACTAATTACATCAAGCAACCAGCTTGAAGGATACAGAATAACAAAGCATTTGGGCATCGTTCGCGGTATAACGGTAAGATCGCGTAGTCTCTTTGGAAATATTGCAGGCGGATTACAAACATTATTAGGCGGAACCATTTCTATTTATGTTGATTTATGTGAAAAGACAAGAGTAGAAGCTTATCAACACATGATTCAACATGCCAACGAAAGAGGGGCTAATGCTATTATTAATATTAGATATGATGCCAATGAAGTTATGAATGGAGTTACCGAAGTGTTATGTTATGGAACGGCAGTACAGGTGGTAAACCTTTAATGGACTACAAGGATTATCTTGAATAAATTAAAAAGAGGGAAATAATTTCCCTCTTTTTAATAAAATAAACTTGGCTAATCCTAAGCAAGATTTTTACCGCCGACCCTGAAAGAAACTTTACAAATAACACCATAAGATGATATGGTATCATCTTTCACATGCACTTTAAAATCCTTTACATAAACTGAGTCAATATTTTTCACAGTTTTTGAAACTTCTTTCACTGCATTTTTTATTGCATCATCAAAACTTTTTTCAGAAGATGCGATTACTTCAATAACTTTTACAATAGGCATAATAAATGTATTTATAAGATTAAAAACATTTACTGTAACAAAAAGCATTCCTGTAAAAAATATTTCAACTTTAGTTGAAAAAATATAGAAGTGGGAGAATTTAGTAGTCAAACGTTATGCCTTCTTCTTTATCATAATTTTCGTTGTATTTCACGAAAAAAAGAAGATAAACCGCCCGGCTTAAACGCATGAACCAGGGTTGCAAAATTATAATGGCAATTGCATTAATCACAAGCCAGTAAACTACCCTGTTATCATCTGTTGATACACCAATTAATAAGCACCATATCCCAAAAGTAATTGCAGAAAATAAAACAAACAAGCCATAACTAACGTAGCCGGTACCATACCAGAAGCCGGGTTCCAGGTCAAACTTTTGATGGCAAACCGGGCAATTATCATGCATATCTAAAATGTAATCGAGCTTTAATTTTTTATAAGGATTCCTGTTCTTAAACATATCGCCCCTACGGCACCTTGGGCACCGCATAGTTAAAATACTCCACAAAAAATTTGGCTTGGGCTTTTTTTCTTCTTCAATCATTTTGCGAAGTTAGTTGTAGCATAACTTTTTTGATTAATTAATTTAATACAGGCTGGGCACTCATTTTTTTCCTTTCACCAATTTGCTGGCGCCACATGGCATAATACAACCCGGTTTGCGAAATTAATTCCTCGTGTGTGCCCGTTTCAATTACATCTCCTTTTTCCAAAACATAAATTTTATCCGCATGCATAATAGTACTCAGCCGGTGTGCGATCAAAATAGTTATCTGTTCTTTTTTTGATGAAACATCTTTTATGGTATTGGTAATTTCTTCTTCGGTTAATGAATCGAGCGAAGAGGTTGCTTCATCAAAAATTAATAAATGCGGATGGCGAAGCAATGCTCTTGCAATGGACAAACGCTGTTTTTCTCCACCGGAAACTTTCACGCCGCCCTCGCCAATTAAAGTATCAAGACCTTTATCGGCACGTTCCAGTATAGAAGTACAGGATGCCTTTTTTAATACATCCAGAATCTCTTCATCAGTTGCAGAGGGATTTACAAAAAGCAAATTTTCCCTAATAGTACCTGCAAATAATTGTGTATCCTGCGTTACAAAGCCTATCTGCGTTCTCAGTACATCGAAATCAATATCCTTTGCATCAATTTTATTATACTTGATATTTCCCTGCTGGGGAATGTATAATCCAACCAGCAATTTTACCAGTGTAGTTTTACCTGAACCCGATGGCCCGACAAATGCAATTGTTTCACCTTTCTTTACATCAAAGCTTATATCTAAAAGAGCTGGCTGCTGCGCAGATTGATGTTTAAATTTTACATTAATAAATTCGAGCTCTTCTATATTACGAATGGTTTCAGGCTTGGCAGGTTTTACTTCTGGTGGCTTCTCCATCAGTTCATGAAAATTATTTAAAGATGCTTCCGCTTCACGATAAGAAATAATAACGTTTCCCACTTCCTGCATAGGGCCAAAAAGAAAAAACCCATAAAATGTAAATGATAAATATTGCCCCGGGTCAAGGTGCTTGCCGAATACCAGCCACAGCAAGGTTAAAGTAATTAACTGCTGAAGGAAATTAACCATAGTGCCTTGTATAAAACTTAGAGTACGAATGCTTTTTACCTTTCGTAATTCCAGGCTTAATATTTTAAAAGTGTTATTGTTAAGCCTTGTTACTTCCTGGTCTGTTAGGCCTAAACTTTTTACCAGTTCTATGTTTCTTAAAGATTCAGTGGTGGAGCCTGCAAGTGCATTGGTTTCATAAACAATCTTTTTTTGAATTCCTTTTATTCTTTTGCTGAGAAAACTGGTAACCACTGCAATTAATAAAATACCTATCGCATACATGGGCATTATTGCCCAATGGATACTGAAAGCGTATATGGAAATAAATACTACGCTTACAATAATGATAAAAAATACATTGATAAAATTAGTGATGAATTTTTCAGTATCTGCTCTTACTTTGGTAAGAATAGATAAAGTTTCTCCGCTTCGCTGGTCTTCAAAATCCTGGTAAGGTAAACGCATACTGTGTTTCAGGCCGTCAGTGAAAATGGTGGCGCCAAATTTCTGAACCAATACATTACTAAAATAATCCTGGAACGCTTTGGCGATGCGGCTTACCATAGCCGTGCCTATCAATAGTAACAGATAAAATAATAACCCATGCATAACGTTTTTGCCAAAGAAGTATTCGAAAAGATTTGGATAGTTGCCTTTTCCAAAAAAAAATTCATGCTCAGTCCGGTGAATGCTTACTTTATTTATTACAAATTCATGCGGATGAATGGCAAACAGGTTCATTAAGTTCCCAATAATCATGGGTGAAAACAAGGAAAATACCTGGTTAATGGCCGCAAGAAAAAGTGCAAATGCCGCAAGCCCTCTATAGGGTTTTATGTATGATAATAATAGCTTCATTTAATAAATTGAATCTGCAAATTTCGGGAAAAGACTTTAGAGTTCGGAATTATGAAAAAGTGAATGATAAAACTTTGGAAAGTTCGTATATAACTTTTGGAAAGTTTTTTTGAAGTTTCTTAAATTATGAAGTACGTGCTAAACTTTCCAAAAGTTTATCTCACTTACAAAAACAATTAAACTCAGTCAAACAAGCCGTCAATTGTATTATTTCTAAATGCATTTAGCCAGCTTTGTAATGTGATTATTCCAGGGGAATTCTTGTTGATAAGCAATTTTACAAAACGATAAAATCCGACATTGAGGTCAATGTTTTGTGTTTTAGTTATCTGTTTAAATCCTTTTAGATCTGAAGCCAAATTATAATCGGAAGGGTTAATATTGCTTGCATTCGCGTTCATTAATAACCATTCTTCAATTTCGGGGCAAATAAGGATCAGGTACTGTTTTTTATAATTATGTTTTTTGAGTATTAGACCATTTTGTGTTTTCATTTCCTCAAATTCCAAAAAGTAATTAGCTATTGGGCCCTTATTTTTATCTTCATCAATAATTCCCAAAGCAATGGTGTCTTTTAATCTATTTTTTAACTGATTAGCAATTTGGCCACATCCGTGTTGATGATTATATTTTTCAGAAGAATAGGTTATGATTTCAACAACTTTTGTATCAACATGACATTCAGGAAGTATATTCAATACTGTCATTCGAGTAGCGATTTAAATTAAAGAAGATGTCCACACCGTAGTCAAGCAATTCAGATAAATCTTTATGGCTAAGTTTTTTTGCAATAGTGGCTCTATTTAATTTGTCATAAGAAATAACAAATACACTTAGTTGATCAGACGGTGTATTTTCAATAAATGTATTGAGCAAATATGGATTATGCGTAGCTATAAAAAATTGAACATTGGATTGTTTAATTATTTCTTCAGCAAGATAACTAACATAAGGGGGGAAGGCATGGGTGTCCGGCTCGTCCAAAGTTATTACCGATCCATTTGTATGCCGCACTGCTGCTGAATAAAACAATATTCTTTTATACGTGTCCGCTAACGCTTCGTAGGGTAATGAATAAACTACTCCTTCGTTGATTCTTAATTGTAGCGTTATATTGTTATTTGCATTATCAATGTTTAATTCAAATCCGTGTTCTCTTGCAAAGTCTTTTATCAATTGTTGCATATCTGAGTTATGGTAAATAACCTTTGCCAAATTATTTCCATATGGTGGCATTAGCCTGTGAATATAATTACCAACATCGTGAAATTGAATATTGCTTTTGTAACGATAGGGTATAATCGGCGATGCATAGAATTGAAAAGGTTCCTTGGGGGAAAAATCATTATCAAAGTTTGTAAATTGGCCTGCGGTATAAAACTCAAAGAAACTTTGTTCATTCTTTTTCTCGTCCTTATATTCGATCTTACTACCATAAGAAAAACCTGGATGGACAATTGAAATTGGAGTAGATAATTTACCTAAATGAAACATATCCGCAACTTTATTTACTCTGAAAAATTTTTTTAAGTCAATCAATTCTGTGTTAGTCTTTTTATCCTCCGCATTGATACCCAGCATCCATGACAGATAAGATAAATCTAATGCTTCCAGAATATTTGACTTACCAGAATTTGGTTCGCCAATTAGAACATTTATTCTGCTACAACTAAGATCTAATTGATTTATCGATTTATAATTGCTTATATGAAGATTTTGAATCATCAAAAATTAAATTAGTAATGCAAAGATATTATATACTGGCCCAATAGAATTTATATCATCCCGCCCATCCTTCTCTATCCAAACTCCTGTATTGAATGGCTTCAGCAAGGTGTTCAGGTTTTATGTCGTCGCTTCCTGCAAGGTCTGCAATGGTTCTGCTTACTTTTAAAATTCTGTCGTAAGCACGTGCAGAGAGATTCAATCTTTCCATCGCTACTTTCAGCAAGTTGGAACCGGCTTGCGTTATCACACAAATTTCTTTCAGCATCTTGCTGCTCATTTGTGCGTTTGAGTAAACTCCCGGATTGTCTTTATATCGCTCAGCTTGCTTTTCTCTTGCTTTAATAACTCTTTCGCGAATGGCTTCACTTTTTTCAAAATCCTGCTTTGAAGAAAGTTCATTGAAAGCAACCGGCGTTACTTCTACATGCAAATCAATCCTGTCTAATAACGGCCCCGAGATTTTATTTAAATATTTTTGAACAGCACCCGGAGGACAAGTACATTCTTTATCGGGATGATTGTAATAACCGCAGGGACATGGATTCATGGAAGCGACCAACATAAAGCTGGATGGAAATTCAAGAGCGACTTTTGCCCTTGAAATAACAATTTTTCTTTCTTCCATTGGCTGCCGCATTACCTCCAGCACGGTTCGTTTAAATTCTGGTAATTCATCCAAAAACAAAACACCATTATGCGCCAAAGAAATTTCTCCAGGCTGAGGAATGCCGCCGCCACCAACCAAACCTGCGTCTGATATAGTATGATGTGGTGACCGAAAAGGGCGTTTCGAAATAAGCGTTGCATTTTCAGGAAGCTTGCCTGCAACACTGTGAATTTTTGTTGTTTCCAAAGCCTCCTGCAAAGTAAGCGGCGGAAGGATGGTTGGCAAACGCTTTGCCAGCATCGTTTTACCGGCGCCGGGCGGACCAATCAGGATTGCATTATGCCCACCTGCCGCTGCAATCTCCAAAGCTCTCTTAATATTTTCCTGGCCTTTTACATCACAAAAATCTATTTCGAAATCNCTTTGNGCATTGGCAAATTCTTCTCTTGTATTTACGATAGTAGGCTGAATAGAATTTTCATCAATAAAAAAATCAATGACCTCATTGATGTGTCCAACGCCATACACATTAAGCTTGTTAACCATCGCGGCTTCCCTCGCATTTTCTTTTGGAAGAATCAATCCTTTGAAGCCTTCTTTTCTCGCCTGTATCGCAATGGGCAAAGCTCCTTTAATAGGCCTAACGGTTCCGTCTAAACTAAGTTCGCCCATGATCACATAGTCCGTGAGTTTTTCCGGATTTTCCAATTGCTCACTTGCACCTAACGTTCCCATGGCTATGGGTAAATCGAAGGCAGTTCCGCTTTTTCTTATATCAGCAGGAGCAAGATTCACCACCACTTTTGTTCTTGGAAAATGATAGCCATTAGCTTTTATAGCGCTTTCCATGCGCTCAAGGCTTTCCTTTACCGCATTATCTGCGAGGCCAACGATGGAAGTAAATTTTCCACTGCTAACATTTACTTCCACAGTTATGGTAATTGCTTCCACGCCATAAACAGCACTCCCGAAGGTTTTGACTAACATGTAATGAAATTAGCCAAAAAATTATACAAAGAAAATAAGAAGGAGAATAATTAGTTACAGCTTTTCCAGGAGGTCGATCACTTTTTCCCGTTTCAAAATCAAATAGCCAAGCCTGTCGTTACTAATCCCGTCTTTTAAATTGTAATTAAAAGAAAGTTGTTCATCAGCAACATTCGTTTCAAAATATTTAAAATTGATGTTCGGATATTTTTTTAAAGAGTCACCGATTTCATACAAATGAGTAGACAAAATAAACAGTGAACTTTTTATTTTAATAAGGCCTTCAATCACCACGCTGCTGCATTTCATAGCGTCCTGCACGTTGGTTCCCTTAAACAATTCGTCAATAAGAATCAACCATTTTCTGCCATCATTAATTTTTATAATTGTATTTTTTATTCTTTGTACTTCATTATAAAAATAGCTTTCGCCTTTAAACACATTGTCCACTACATTTATATTGCTTAAAAGCCCGTCAAATAAGGAAAGCTCCATTGCTTTTGCAGGAACTCCCATGCCGGTATGCGCAAGGAAAACAGCAGCGCCCACTGCTTTAATGAAAGTGCTTTTACCTGCCATGTTAGCGCCGGTTAAAAAAATAAAATTATTATCCTTATCAAGCTCAAGATCGTAACCTACAGGATCGTGCAGCAGGATATGATAAAGGCTCTTTATTTTTAACTCAGGTTTACCTGATACAATAAATTTAGGAAACGTAAGTCCGTATTCGTGTACCGCCATTGCCATTCCATACCACGCATCTAACTGCGAATAAATTTCTATCAGCTCATAAAAATTATGCTTAAAATGATACTTGATATACTGGGCCAGGTTTAAAATTTCAGGATTGGAAAGTTCACTGGATTTTTCTTTTGATGCAATAACATCCAACTGATTTTTTTGCATTAATACATCAGCCTTGTACAAAAGTTTTTTTAAGTTGTCGGGTGCCGAATCGTTTAAAAAAACTGAAATGATTTTATGCAATCCTTTTATAAAATCGAACGCATGACCCACAGAATATTTTATGAGGGAATAATCAGGCGCATGAAATATCTTATAAAAATAAGCGGACGAAACGCTGGGCCTGGCGGGTATTTGATCCACACTGCTTTCGTAAAATTTATGAATCATCATTACAGAACCATTACTTATTGTAAGCGGCCAATCATCTTTTTTCTCAAGAATAAGCTGTAATGTTTTCTGTACATTTTCTATGGAAGCAATGTCACCTGCAGACTTGCTAAAAATTGATTTTAATTTCTCACGACCGCCTACAGTTCTTGTAAAATTCAGTTTGTGAAAGATAGAATGTTCTTCATCATGTTGAAAAACAGCAAGATCATGTAAGGTGGTTTTGTCTGTTTCCATTTAGATTTCCGCTTTTATCTGGCCTGTGATTTTACATTAATTACCTGTCGAAAGAAAGTCTTTGTCCCTTTATAGATTCATCGAACGCATGCTTTCCATAATTATCCTCATTTTTATAAACACAATTTCCATTTACGAACGTCTGCGCAATTGCCGCCGGGAATATAAAATTTTCCAAAGGGCTCCATCCGCATTTATATAAAATATTTTCTTTCTTTACTTTTGTTGCAGCGTCCAAATCAACCAAAACAACATCAGCAAAATATCCTTCTCTTATATAACCCCTGTTTTCAATTTTAAAACAATCTGCCACGGCGTGGCTCATTTTTTCTGCAATTTTTTCCAACGAAATAATTCCTTGCCTATAATATTCCAGCATTAATAATAATGAATGCTGAACTAACGGCAAGCCGGAATGTGCATGTTCATAAGGTCCCTCTTTTTCTTCTAATGTATGCGGCGCATGGTCCGTTGCAATTACGTCCAAACGATCATCCAGCAAAGCCTTCCAGAGAGCCGTTTTATTTTTTGATTCTTTTATTGCAGGATTACACTTTATTAAATAGCCCAGTTTTTCATAATCATTTGCGGTAAAATTTAAATGATGTACACAAACCTCCGCTGTTATTCTTTTTTCTTTTAAAGGAATTTCATTTGTAAAAAGAGACAGTTCTTTTTCTGTTGTAATATGTAAAATGTGCAGCCTGCTCTTATATTTTTTTGCCAGGGAAACTGCATAAGAAGAAGATGCGTAACAAGCTTCTTCGTCTCTTATTAATGGATGATCTGATGGCTCAAGAAATTGCTTGTTGCTTTTTATTATTTGATAATTGTCTTTAATGATTTTTTCATTTTCGCAATGCGTCGCAATCAATAGCTCGCTTTCTGCAAATACTTTATTCAATTGCGCTTCACTGTCTACGAGCATATTTCCCGTACTGGAGCCCATAAATATTTTCACACCACATACATCCTTTTTTCTATTATTCATCTTCAAAACCTCATCCGCATTGGTATTGCTGGTGCCCATAAAGAAGGAATAATTAGCCAGAGAAGTTTGCTTCGCGATGCTGTATTTATCTTCGAGCAAGGCTTCCGTTAATGCATTTGGAATAGTGTTCGGCATTTCCATAAAGGATGTAACGCCACCGGCAACTGCTGCTTTACTTTCTGTATCAATGGTTGCTTTTTGAGTTAAACCCGGCTCCCGAAAATGTACCTGGTCATCAATGGCACCGGGAAAAAGATGTTTCCCTTCTCCATTAATTTCATTTACTTTTTCTTTTACATCGAATGAATTATCAATCCTTTCTATACGGCCTTTTTTCAGGTAGATATCTTTCAATTCGATTTTTCCTTCGTTGACGATTGATATATTTTTTAGAAGGTAATTTTGCATATCTTGAAATTTAATCATAAAGTGCCAAACCCAATGCAAATTATAAAAAGCCTCTTTACATTGCTGGTATTTATTTACCCGTTACTTATAAAAGCTCAAACAACTTACCTGCCTGAGGGCTCGAAGGAATACAATTTTATCGACAGGCTTGAAATTAAAGAAGGCCACAATACCGATTATAATTTCTCTACCCTAAAGCCTTTTAGCAGGCGTTCGCTGGTTCAGGAAGCGGAATTTTTGGACAGTGGCCGCCTGGCCTATAACAATTCTCTAACAGGGGGGGATAACCGCTGGACTGGGCTTAATCTTACCAAAATTGATGAATATAATATTCATAGCGTTCTCATGGATAATTCAGAATGGGTAACAGGCGAAAAGGAAAGTTTTCTTAGTAAAAAGCCAGTGCTTAAAAATTTTTATACAACCAAGCCCAACTTGCTTGAAGTGAATGTGAAAGATTTTTTCCTGGTATTAAATCCGGTTATTTCTTATTCAATGAGTAAAGAATCATCTAACGACGAAAATATTTTTTATAACAAAAGAGGAATAACAGCCCGTGGAAGAATTGCCAATCGGATCGGATTTTCTACCACAATAACAGACAACCAGGAAAGGGCGCCATTATTTGTGCAGAATCGCGTTAGTTATTTTCATGCTGTGCCTGGAGTAGGATTTTATAAAAGCTTTAAAAAAACTGCGTATGATTATTTTGATGGAAGAGGTTATATAACCTTTAATGCAACAAAATATATTGACATTCAATTTGGGTATGATAAAAATTTCATCGGCGATGGCTACAGAAGTCTTTTCCTGAGCGACTTTGGAGATAGTTACCTGTTTCTGAAATTGAATACAAAAATCTGGAAATTCAATTACCAGAATTTATTTATGGAGCTGATGCCACAGTTTGTAAAAAACGGCGATGTTCTTTTAAGCAGAAAATATGCAGCTATGCATCATCTGGATATGAATATTACCAGATGGCTGAATGTTGGTTTATTTGAAAGCATTGTTTTTGGAAGAAAAGATATATTCGATCTTGAATACCTGAATCCAATTATATTTCTGAGGCATATTGAAGGAACCGTGGGAAGCCCTGATAATGCTTTTGCGGGTGCTGACTTTAAAGCTAATGTAGCACATCATTTCCAGTTTTACGGACAACTTCTTTTGGATGAATTTATTTTAAGCCAAATAACTAAGAATGATGGTTATTGGGCCAATAAGTATGGTTACCAATTGGGCGCAAAATATGTAGATGCTTTTTCAATTAAGAATCTTGACCTTCAGCTTGAAACCAACAGGGTAAGGCCTTTTACTTATTCTCATTCTGATTCGGTTGCAGATTACACGCATTACAATCAACCGTTGGCACACCCGTTAGGAGCGGGTTTCCAGGAATTTATCGGGATTGCAAAATATCAACCTGCACCCAAATGGTATGTCAATGCAAGAATGATTTATTATTACCAGGGACTTGATTCTGCGGGGCAAAATTTTGGAAGTAATCCTTTTGAATTATATACAACACGTGCAATGGACTATGGATTTTTTGTTGGTACCGGAGATAAAATAAAAGTACTTAATGCATCATTGGTTGTATCTTATGAACTCAGGGAGAATCTTTTTATAGAAGGCTCTTATTTATATCGCAAAGCTTCTGCTGCCAGTGGTATCGATTCCGGAAATACCAATGTTTTTGGAATTGGCGTAAGATGGAATGCTGCAAGAAGAGAATATGACTATTAAGCCGCCTGTCCCACGAAGGAGGAACTTTAAATCAATCACTCTACTTCAAGAGCAATTTCTTAAAACAAAATGGTCTGGCTGCTGCTTTTTCATCGGGAAGGACTTCAGTCGGAATTTACATCTAAATGTAAGTGAGCAGGAATGGGCTTTATTCCACCGTTAGTGAAAAAGTAACCATTCTGGAATTGATCTTATCAATCACATTTGAATAACGAAGATTTGGATCGCGGTCATGAAGATTTACGAGGCCACTGCTCAGTTTTATTTCGGGAGATAAAACAAAATAGGGGAAGTAAATATTACAGCCAAGCCCCAGTTCAATACTAAAATCATAGGGATGCAGTTTTATCAGATCTTCCGCTTTTCTTGCTCCCGCATTACTCGCCAGATCATAATCAAATTTGCCACCGGCAATTGTATACACCTTAAAGTTATCTATCCTGTCACTGCTAAATTTTATCTGAAAAGGAAAACTTAGTGTTATGGATTGCACTTTCTTCTCCACCTTGGAATCTGGCGAATAATTTTCAGTATATAGAAAAGATTTTTCCGAAAAGGTAAGGTCTAATGGATGCACTCTTAAATCAAAATGCCCGCTCATACGCAGATTGACCAACCAGGCAAGATTGATACCCGAACTATTGATGCTTTCAACATCCATGATAGTATCAGATTGTAAAAACATGGGATGGTGCGTAAAATTAAAATGCGACTCGTTGAAGCCAAGATTAATTCCAAAATGATAGGGCTTATCATCATGCCCTTCCTGGTTAATGGCATCACGCAGCTGTGCCCTGGACGCAGTTGAACAAAACACGAATGAAAGTACCAGTACAATTATTTTTCGCCGCAATAAATGGTGCATATTCCTAAACTCAATGTTTTGTAGAAACTGTGTCTATATTTTAGCTGGTTTAAAATTTGAATGAATTTTTCCTTTTCGGGAAATTTTTGAACGGAGTTATTTAAATATTGATAGGCTTCATTGTTTTTAGAAATTAGTTTGCCAATTTTTGGTGTAACAAATTTCATATAAAAATTNTACAAATTTTTTATTACCGGCAAAGATGGCTTTGAAAATTCTAATATTACCAATTTTCCACCTGGCTTTAATACCCTGTATATTTCAGAAAGCCCTCCTTCAAGATTTTCAAAATTTCTTACACCGAATGCTACCGTCACTGCATCAAACGAACTGTCCTTAAAGAAAATTGCCTCACTATCACCATTTAACAACCGAATTTCACCTTCCAGTCCTAAATTTTT
>JGI20208J14878_1000177_pt1 | contig 15767 bp, 14 predicted proteins | sample NGESurF53shallow_FD_14878 | JGI IMG/M metagenome (IMG submission 14878)
CGAGAAGTTCGCCTGTCCGGTCAGCGGCTTTTCCATCGCCGAGATCGAGCCGCGCCTCTTTTCGTTCAACAATCCGGCCGGCGCCTGCCCGGCGTGCGACGGGCTGGGCATGAAGCTCGCCTTCGACGCCGACCTGGTGGTTCCCGACAAGGACAAGACCCTGCACAAGGGGGCGATCTCGCCGTGGTCGAAGGGCCCCTCCCCCCTCTACACCCAAACCCTGCAGGCCCTGGCGCGCCACTATGGATTTTCCATGGACGAGCCGTGGTGGAAGCTGCCGGACGCCGCGAAACGGGTCGTTCTCTACGGCTCGGGGCCCGACAAGATCCACTTCGTCTACGACGACAACGCCCGCAAATACGAGGTGAACAAGACCTTCGAAGGCGTTCTGCCCAACCTGGAGCGGCGCTGGCGGGAGACCGATTCGAGCTGGGTGCGCGAGGAGCTGGGCCGCTACCAGTCCGAGACGCCGTGCGAGGCGTGCGGCGGGGCGCGGCTGAAGCCCGAAGCCCTGGCGGTCAAGATCGCCGGGACGACCATCGCCGAGGTGTCGGCCCTGGCCATCCGCCCGGCCCGCGACTGGTTCGCCTCGCTGGAGGCGAGGCTCACCGACAAACAGATGGAGATCGCCCGGCGAATCCTGAAAGAGATCAACGACCGCCTGCGCTTTCTGGTCGACGTGGGCCTGGAATATCTCAACCTGTCGCGCGGATCTGGCACCCTGTCGGGGGGCGAGAGCCAGCGCATCCGCCTAGCCAGCCAGATCGGCTCGGGCCTGACCGGCGTCCTCTATGTGCTGGACGAGCCGTCCATCGGCCTGCACCAGCGCGATAACGCCCGCCTGCTGGTCTCCCTGAAGGGCCTGCGCGACCTGGGCAATTCGGTGCTGGTGGTGGAGCACGACGAGGAGGCCATCCTGGCCGCCGACTATGTGATCGACATGGGCCCGGCGGCCGGCGTGCATGGCGGCGAGGTGGTGGCGGAAGGCAAACCCGAGGACATCATGGCCTCGCCCCAGAGCCTGACCGGCCAGTATCTGACCGGCGTGCGGCAGATCGCCATTCCCGAGCGCCGCCGGCCCATCTCCACCAAGCGCATGGTGCGGGTGGTGGGCGCCACGGGGAACAATCTGAAAGGCGTGACGGTGGAGATTCCGGTCGGGACCTTTACCTGCATCACCGGCGTCTCGGGAGGCGGCAAGTCCACCTTCACCGTCGAGACCCTCTACAAGGCGGCGGCCCGGCGGCTGAACAACGCCTCGGACAGCCCGGCCCCATACGAGCGCATCGAGGGGCTGGAGAATTTCGACAAGGTCATCGACATCGACCAGAGCCCGATCGGCCGCACCCCACGCTCCAATCCCGCCACCTACACCGGCGCCTTCACCGCCATCCGCGACTGGTTCGCCGGCCTTCCCGAAGCCAAGACGCGCGGCTATGGGCCGGGCCGGTTCAGCTTCAACGTCAAGGGCGGGCGCTGCGAGGCTTGCCAGGGCGACGGGCTGATCAAGATCGAGATGCACTTCCTGCCGGACGTCTATGTCACCTGCGATGTCTGCCGGGGCAAGCGCTACAACCGCGAGACCCTGGAAATTCATTTCCGCGGCAAGAGCATAGCGGAGATTCTCGACATGACGGTCGAGGAAGCGGCCGACATGTTCAGGGCGGTGCCGCCGATCCGCGACAAAATGGAGACCCTCAAGCGCGTGGGCCTGGGCTACATCAAGGTCGGCCAGCCGGCGACCACCCTTTCCGGCGGCGAGGCGCAGCGGGTGAAGCTGTCCAAGGAGCTGTCGCGGCGGGCGACCGGGCGCACCCTCTACATCCTCGACGAGCCGACCACGGGCCTGCACTTCGAGGACGTGCGCAAGCTCCTGGAGGTGCTGCACGAGCTGGTCGATCAGGGCAACACGGTGGTGGTGATCGAACACAACCTCGACGTGGTGAAGACGGCCGACTGGATCGTCGATTTCGGACCCGAGGGCGGCGACGGCGGCGGCGAGATCGTCGCGGTCGGCTCGCCCGAACAGGTGGCGGCGGACGAGACGAGCTGGACCGGCCGCTATCTGAAGGCGCTGCTGCGCCGCCACGCCGAACGCGCCGCGCCGGCCGCCCGCAAGAGGGCGCGAGCCAACGCCTGAATCACCGCAAGGATAGACCGATGAAGCTTTACGGCGCGCCGATGCCGGCTCCGAACCCGAGGCGGGTGCGCATCTTCCTGGCCGAGAAAGGCGTCGAGCTCGCCGAAACGCCGGTGGACCTGAGGAAGCGCGAGCACAAGTCGCCGGAGCATCGGGCCCGCAATTCGCTGGGCCAGATCCCGACTCTTGAACTGGACGATGGGACGACCATCTCGGAATCCGTGGCCATCTGCCGCTACTTCGAGGCGATCCATCCCCAGCCTCCGCTGTTCGGCGGCACTGCGGTCGAGACGGCCCAGGTCGATATGTGGGTGCGGCGGATCGAATTCGTGCTGATGGCCCCGGTGAGGAATTTCTGGCGCCACGCCCACCCGTTCACCGCCGCCCTGATGACCCAGTTCAAGGACTACGGCGAGTCGAACCGCGAGGCCTATGCGGGCGCCCAGCGCTGGCTCGACCGCGAACTCGCGGGCAAGGCGTTCATCGCCGGCGAGACCTACACCATGGCCGACATCTGCGCCCTGACCACGGTGGACTTCGCCGCCTGGATAGGCCTGCCGCTGGATGCGGAGCGAGCCAACCTGGCCGCCTGGCATGCCCAGGTCACGGCGCGGCCCAGCGCGGGCGCCTAGGAGGGGGCGACTCCCGCCTTGCCGGAGCCGACAATGGCGCGGAAGGCGTGGGCCTGGCAGGCGCAGAACAGGGTCGAGGAGACTACCCAGAACGCGACGGTCAGAACCGAAAGCATGGCCGCCAGCCCCAGCACGCTGGAGCGCTGCAGGAGATCGGCGCTGTCGATCCGGGCCGGCGCGGCCCCGAACAGGAAACCGCCGAGCAGGAAGAACAGCAGGGTCAGCACAAAGAACATCAGGAAGAACAGAAAATAGACGAGAAAGAGATACCAGAACCGGCCACGGGTCAGGGGCCAGTAGGCGGTCAGGTGAAAGCGCCGCTCGGCGAAGGTCTCGACGGCGATCAGGGAGAGTCGCACCCCCAGCCACACGTCCACGCAGACCGTGGCGAGCGCCCCGCCGGTGGCGATTTCGCGGGTGAAGGCCGGCAGGGCGCGCATGATCGGGCTCACCAGCAGATAGAGCAGGTAGGCCGGGATGCCGCCGAAGGCCAGGACCAGAATGAAGGCGGTCACGGTCATGATCGCGACGCGGAGCTCGTCTACGCCCAGACGCAGAAAGAAGTAGCGCCGGTCGCCCGGCCGCAGGACAGCGCGGTAGGTCGCCACCGTGGTCGTCGCCCACACCAGCAGGAACAGCACGACGAACACCGCCGCGAACGGGCCGAAGCCGTGGACGATCTCCGCGAGGCTGCGGATGGTCCGCCGGTTGCTGACGACGATCCGCTCTCCCGAGGCCACCGCCGCCGCCGCCGCCAGAAGCGCGCCCAGCCACAGCAGTCCCCACACCAGCACCGCCCTGGGTTCGCGCCGCATGACCCGGAAGCCTTCGGTGGCGGCCGCTGTGGGGGAAAGAATGGTCATGGCGCGGCGGGAGAGTCCGGTTGGTCGGCGGCGAGTCGTCGATAGAAATAGCTCATGAGTCCGGCGTCCAGGGGAAGCCACAGGCCAGCGATAACCAGGCCTTCGGCCAGGTCGGCGAGGTCGCGGACCGCGGCGGATTTGCCGGCCACGAAGGGTGTTCCGGAAGCCAGGGCGGCCAGGAGCAGCACCGGACCCAGGCCGACCAGGACGACGCCGACCGCCATCGACAACGCCCGCCCCCGCGTGATCGGCCACGCGCTCAGCACCTGCACCCGTCCCCGCGCGACGCTCGCCGCCGACCCCAGGCTAAGGCGCAGCCGCGCCCACAGCAACGCGGCCAGGCCGACCGCTGCCACCGCGCCGAGCGCGAAACGCCCGCGCCCATCCACCGCCGCCGCCCAGGTCGCCGGCTCGGAGGCGACGAAACCCGCCCCGGCCGACGCCACCGCGTACGCGCTGGCGAGGAGGAGGATGAACAGCAGCAGGCCGAGAATGGCCATGAAAAGCGCGCTGAGCAACCAGACCGCCGCCAGCCGCCACTCCGCCCGCGCCCATTGAAGACCCCCGGGCCCGATTCCCGGACGCGCCAGCGCCAGTCGATAGAGGGCGCCCTGGGCGGCCAGCGTCGCCAGCAGGGTCGCGGCGAGCCACGCGCCTCTCCATCCCGGCCCGAAGTCCGCGGCGATCAGAAGACCGCCGAGCGAAACACTGGCGAGGATCATTGCCCCCCACGCCTCGCGCCAAGCCGTCGCGACCAAACGGGCTGCCGGCCCGAGGCCGCCGACGATCAGCTCCATCGACCGCATGGACCCGGTCAGATCGGGGCCTTCGCCGGCTCGCCGCGGGTCAGATCGACATAGGCCCGCGCCCACGGCGCGCCCCCGACGGCGATGGCGCAGCCGATCAGCGGCGTGAGGATGACGGCGGCGACGACCAGGAAGGGCGCCATCGCGGTGATGACAGTGGAAGGGGGTTGGGCAAAGAAGCTCGAAAGATGCGCCAGCCCGCCGCCGACGCTCGCCAGGTCCGCCACGCCCACCGCCAGCAGAATGCCCCCGACCACCACCTCCGCGACCAGCAGGATCGCCACCACGCAGATGGCGAGAATGAAAAGAACGCCGGCGTGGCCCCGGGTCAGGGCCCAGGATTCGAACAGGTGGAATTTTCCGTCATCGACCATCATCGGGCCGACCATCGAAAACCTCAGCGCGATCCAGACCAAAGCAACCATCCCCGTCACGACGGCCAGCACGCCAAGGATCACCCCGGCCGCCACGGCATGAACGGCGATCAGAAAGGTGACGAGCAGGCCGACAACGAGGGCGACGATGACCATGGCGATCACCAAGACGATGTAGGCGGCGATCACGAGGACGAAGAGCAGCAATTCGGTCGTGCCCGCGCGCAGATAGCCGAAGCGTTTCTGCTCGGGGTGCAGGATCGCCCGGAAAGCGGCGCAATAGAGGATCGTGCTCGCCATGAGGCCAAGGAGCGACAGGAGCCAGCTCCATCCTTCCATCGCCATCATTTGCGGCAGGGTGGCGTTCATGGCCTGTGTATAGGCCTCGGCTCCCAACTGGGCGTTGGCGGCCAAGCGCGTGAAAAAGGGTAAGTCGAAGGATGCGACCACGGCGAAATTCACCACCGAAAACGCGGTGTAAACCACACCCCATAAAAGCATCGTCCACGGTTGTCGGCGGATGAGCCCAAAGCCCGATCCCAGGGCCGCGTCGATGGCGATGCGCGACATGAGATTTTCCCCCTTTGAACGCCCAGGCGCGAGCATTGGCACGATCACGCGCGGCGCGCCACTTCCTCCTCGGTGGCGCGGCGCGTAGAACCTCGCGCCATGGCCGATCAGCCCATCCACGTCATCGGCGGCGGCCTGGCTGGCTGCGAGGCGGCTTGGCAGGCGGCGAACGCGGGGGCCCCCGTCGTGCTGCACGAGATGCGCCCCCTGACAGGCACGCCCGCCCACCAGACCGACCGGCTGGCCGAACTAGTATGCTCCAACTCCTTCCGCTCCGACGACTTCGAGCACAACGCGGTGGGCCTGCTGCACGCCGAGATGCGGCGGCTGGGTTCGCTGATCATGGCCTGCGGCGACGACTGCCAGACCCCGGCCGGCGGGGCCCTGGCGGTGGACCGCGACGGGTTCGCCGAAGCGGTGACGGGGCGGATTCTCACCCACCCTCTGATCGCCGTCGAGCGCGGCGAGATCGCCGGCCCGCCGCCCGCCGATTGGCCGAGCGTGATCGTGGCCACGGGCCCCCTCACCTCCCCGGCCCTCTCGGCGGCCATCCTCGCCCTGACCGGAGCGGATCACCTGTCGTTCTTCGACGCCATCGCGCCCATCGTGCATGTGGAGAGCATCGACATGACAGTGGCGTGGAAACAGTCGCGTTACGACAAGGCGGGCCCCGCCGGCCACGCCGCCGCCTATATCAACTGCCCTCTGACCCGTGATCGATACGAGCGCTTCATCGACGCCCTGCTGGCCGGCCCCAAGACCGAGTTCAAGGACTGGGAGCACGTCCCCTATTTCGACGGCTGCCTGCCCATCGAGGTGATGGCGCAGCGCGGCCGCGACACCCCGCGCCACGGGCCGATGAAGCCGGTGGGCCTGACCGATCCGCTCCGCCCGGACGAAAAGCCCCACGCGGTGGTCCAGCTTCGCCAGGACAACGCGCTCGGCACCCTATGGAACATGGTGGGCTTCCAGACCAAGCTGAAGCACGGCGCCCAGAGCGAGATCTTCCGCACCATTCCGGGCCTCGAGAAGGCGGTGTTCGCCCGCCTGGGCGGCCTGCACCGCAACACCTTTCTCGACAGCCCGCGCCTGCTCGACGATCGCCTGCGCCTCAAGGCCGACCCCCGCCTGCGCTTCGCCGGCCAGATCACCGGCGTGGAGGGCTATGTGGAGAGCGCGGCGGTGGGGCTGCTGGCCGGCCGCCTCGCCGCCGCCGAGCGGCTGGGTCTGACCCTGTCCCTGCCCCCGCCCACCACGGCGCTGGGCGCCCTGATCGGCCACATCACCGGCGGCCACGTGGAGAGCGGCGCGCGGTCGTTCCAGCCGATGAACATCAACTACGGCCTGCTGCCGCCGATGGCGGCGCCCGGCTGCGGAGGGGGTGGCCGCCGCGTCGATCGCGCCGAGCGGGGCCGGGCGAAGAAGCGCGCCATGAGCCTGCGCGCCCTGGCCGACCTCGACGCCTGGCTCGCCGAGTCGGAGGCCTAGCCGATCAGGGTCTGGTACATGGCCATGGAGGTCAGCATCGGCAGGGAGAGAAGCACGTTGATCCGCGAGGCGAGCGTGCCGATCCGCGCCGCCCTGGCCTTGGCGTCGGCGTCGGCCGGCTTGATGCCCAGGGCGATTTTCTGGTTGGGCCAGATCACCCCCCAGACATTGAGGAACATGATGATCGCCAGCCACACGCCAATCCCCATCAGGGTGAAGCCGCGGTCGGCGCTCGTGTAACCGCCGGCGAAACCGAAGGAGAACACCTTTTCCGCATAGTCCCGGCCGCGCAGGATCGCGATGCCGAGGCCGGCGAGCACGGTGAACAGGGCCGACCAGCGGAACCAGAACAAGGCTTCCGGCGTGATGTATTTGGAGATCGCCGGCTTCAGCTCGGCGGGAATCTCCGGCATCTTGCGGGTCTGCACGAAATTGAAATAGTACAGCAACCCGATCCACAGGATGCCGAAGAAGACGTGCATCCAGCGGAACACCGCCTGCCAGAAGACCGTATCGACGCCGTGCACCTTGGCGAAGGCGACGATCATCACGATCGCCAGCAGCAGACTGACGATCATAGTGTTGCGCAGATTCAGAAGAAGCCCGGACATCCTTGAAACCCCCTTCGCGACTCGCGACCGGAGGCGAAGGCATAACGCGTTTCGCGGCCAGCGAAAAGCGGGTGGAATCGCGGCTATACCGCGATCAGCGCGGTGGCGAAGCGGCGTCCTTCCGAGGCAAGGACGTTGTGGGTGCGCGCGGCCGCCTCGCTCGACATGAACTCCAGGCCGAGCCGGGCGGCCTTCAGCGCCTCGCGCACGGCGCGCGGCGGCAGTGCCTGGACCGCCCCCGTCCCCAGCAGGACGAACTCCGAAACCGCCAGGCCGGCGGCGAGGACGGCCGCGAAGTCGCCCGCGGCGAGATCGGCGATACGCGAGGGACGCCAGTCCATGGGCCGATCGCCCACGATCAGCAGCGAGCCCGGCCGCCAGAGCCCTGCAACACGAAACCCGCCGCCACCATAGGCGTCGATGGAAAGCGCCTGGCGCACCGGCCGTTCAGGGCCGAGCCGGCTGGGGGGCGATCGGCGTGGCCGCTTCGTCGTCCTTCTTGGCGCCCCACAGAAGGATGATCGGGGAGGCCACATAGATCGACGAATAGGTGCCGATGACGATGCCGAACAGCAGGACGATGGACAGCGGCCGCAGGGATTCGCCACCGAAGACGGCCAGGCCCGACAAAGCGAGCAGGGCCGTGACGCCGGTGATCACGGTGCGCGACAGGGTCTCGTTGACCGACAGATCGATCAGGTCGCGCAGGGGCATGCGTTTGTACTTGCGTCGGTTTTCCCGCAGACGGTCGAACACCACCACGGTGTCGTTCATGGAATAGCCGATGATGGTGAGCAGGGCGGCGACCAGGTTCAGGCTGAACTCGAGGCGCAACAGCAGGATGAGGCCGAACGACAAGGTGAGATCGTGGAACAGGGCGACCACCGCGCCCAGGCCGAACTGCAGTTCGAAGCGGAACCAGATATAGAGCAGCATCAGGCCGATGGCGGCGAGCAGCGCCCCGACGCCCTTGACCTTCAGTTCGCCCGAGACCTCCGGCCCGACCACATCGGTGCGCGGATAGGCGACCTGGCCCAGGGCATGGCTGACGGCGGTCTTCACCCGCGTGATCACGACGCCCGGCAGTTCACCGACCGGAGTCTGGAAGCGCACCACCGCGTCGTTGGGCTTGCCGAAGGTCTGCACCTGCACGTCGCCCAGGTGAAGCGCGGTCAGGGCGCCGCGCACCTTGCCCAGATCGACCGGCTTGGCGCCGGTGTTGAGCTCCAGCACCGTGCCGCCCTTGAAATCGATGCCGAGATTGAGGCCGGGATAGAAGAAGCCAATGACGGTGGCGATCACCGCGATGATCGAAAGGGTAGCGAACAGGCGCGCCAGGCTGACGAACGGAAAGCGCGTATCGTGCGGAATGAATTTGATCAGGGGCCACATGCGCGCTTGTCCTAGCTGATCGGCAGGGTCTTGGCGTGGAAGGCGCGGAACCACCAGCCGATCAGGACCTGGGTGAACAGAACGGCGGTGAATACCGAGGTGAAGACGCCGATCAGCAGGGTGAGGGCGAACCCCTTCACCGGGCCGGCGCCCAGATTGAACATGATGACGGCGGCGACCACGGTGGTGGCGTTGGCGTCGATGATGGTGGTCAGCGCCCGCCTGAAGCCGGCGTCGGCGGCGCTCATGGCCGGCCGTCCGCTCCTCGCCTCGTCGCGCATGCGCTCGTAGATCAGCACGTTGGCGTCCACGGCTACCGCCAGGGTCAGCACCAAGCCGGCGACGCCGGGCAGGGTCAGGGTGGCGTGAAAGAGGCTCATGGCCCCGACGATCATCAGGCCGTTGACCACCAGGGCGGCCGCCGCGAAACCGCCGAACAAGCCGTAGGCCAGGATGATGAAGGTGAAGATCAGCGCCGCGCCGATCACGATGGAAAGCTCCCCGGCCTTGACCGCGTCGGCCCCCAGTTCCGCGCCGACCGTATGCTGCTCCACCACGTTGAGGGGGGCCGGCAGGGCGCCCGACTTGAGTAGCAGAGCCAGATCGTGCGCCGACTCCTCGGTGAAATGGCCGGTGATCTCGCCGCTCCCGCCGGTGATGGCCGAGCGGATGACCGGCGCGGAAATGACTCGCTTATCCAGCACGATGGCGAAATTCTTGCCGATGTTCTGGGTGGACACCTCGGCGAAGCGGCGGGTGCCCTGGCCGTTGAAACTAAACGCCACCGAGGGCAGGTTGTTCTCGTCGTGGCTGCCGCTGGCGCTGGTCAGCATCTCGCCGGTCACCACCGAGCGCTTCTTCAGCACATAGGACGGCGCGAAGCCGTCGTCGCTGGGCAGCGCCTCGTCATCCGGAGGAATGCCGCCCGCCGCGATCTCGTCGGGCGTCACGGCGGTATCGACCATCTGGAAGGTGAGCTTGGCGGTTTTGCCGATGATCGCCTTGAGCTTTTCGGGGTCGCTTTCGCCGGGCGCCTCGATGACGATGCGCGCCGCGCCCTGGCGGGTGATCAGCGGCTCCTTGGCCCCCAGGGCGTCGATACGCTTGCGGATGATCTCGATCGAGCGGGTGACCGCGTCGGAGGCGGCGGCGTTGGCCGCCTGGGCGGCTAAGGTTACCGCGATATGCTGGTCGGGCGCCATCCGCACCGTGACGTCCCGCCCGCCGCTCACCATCCGCTCGCCCAGGGAATCGTTGAGCCGCTTGAAGGCGGCCTGGACCTGGGTGGGATCGGTGATGCGCACACCGATGGTGTCGCCGACCAGGGCGAGATCGGTGAAGGCGATTTTGTCGGTGTCCTGGTCGCCGGTCAGCCGGGTGCGGATATCCTCGGTCAGGTTGGTCAGCCGCTCCTTCTTCAAGGCGGCCGTATCGACCTCCATGAGCAGGTAGGAGCCCCCCTGCAGATCGAGCCCCAGGGAGAGGCGCTGATGCGGTAGCCACCCCGGCAAGGACGCCAGCACCGAGGGCGGCAGGAGATTGGGCAGGGTGAAGATCAGGCCGAACAGCAGCGAAAAGAGGACGAGGCCGATCTTCCAGCGGGTGAGAGCGAGCATGGGGTTTGGCGGACGCCGGCGAACTTAGGACTTGGCGTCGTTGGCCGGCGCGGGCTCGCCGCGCGCCCGCACCTCGGCGACCATGGTCTTGACCACCTTGACGGTGACGTTCTGGGCGACCTCGACCCCGACTTCCTTGTCCTCGACCCGCACCACCCTGCCGATCAGGCCGCTGGACAGGACCACCGTATCGCCGCGCTTGATCGAATCGACCCGGGCGGCGTGCTCGCGAGCGCGGCGCTGCTGGGGTCGCAGGATCATGAAGTAGAACATGACCGCGATGGCGCCCAGGAGGATGAACTGCTGGCCGGGACCGGCCAGAAAGCCCCCGATACCGCTCGCCGGGGCGGCGATGACGGCGAGAACGAGGGTGTGCGGGGCGGCCATTGCGTCTCCACTGCGGGTTAGTCAGGCGCTTAAAGGGGCGGCGCCGGGCCGGCGCATCGCTTTGAAAAAAGTCGCGGGAAGCTATGCGCCCCGGCGCGCTTTTGCAATGCGGGGCGGAGCAGTGGAGAAAACGCTACTTCGGCAACACCAGCAGCGGATCGACGGGGCGGGCCTTGTCGGCGGGCGTTGGGGCGTAGCGGACTTCGAAGTGGAGCTGCGGTTCGCTGACGCCGCCGGTCTGGCCGACCTCGCCCACTTCCTGGCCCTGAGTGACCATCTGGCGCATCTGGACGCTGAGCCGGTCGAGATGGGCGTAGGCGGTGACCCAGCCGTCGGCATGCTTGATCAGCACCAGATTGCCGAAACCCGGCACCTGGTCGCCGGCATAGACCACGTTGCCGGCCGCCGCGGCGTGAACCACCGTGCCCTGCGGCGAGCGGACATCGACGCCGTCGTTGCGCCGTCCGACCCCCATGACACCGAAAGGCGCAATGATCTGGCCGCGGACCGGCCAGATGAACCGGCCCCGCGCCGCCTGAACGACCGCGGCCTGCGAAAGGGCGGGCGCGGCGGGTGGCGAATAGGCGGGCGGAGAATAGGCGTAGGTGCGCGCCGGAGCCGCCGGGATGGCCGCGTTGGGGCTGGGGCGGCCCGGAACATAGGTGGGAGGACCGTAGGACCGGGTGATCGCGAGCCGCTGAGCGGCGGCCACGGCCCAGGGGCTGGGCACATAGGGGCCCTCCTGTTCGACGGTCGATGAGGGGCGGGCCGGCGGCCGATAGACCGCTCGCGCCGAGGGGACGTTCTCGGCGACCATGATCGAAGGCAACTTGGTGGGACCGTGATCGTCGTAGTTAGGCGGAAGGGCCAGCTTCTCGCCCGGCCGCAGACGGCCACGCGCTGGCAGGTCGTTCAGGTCGGCCAGGGCCGACGGGCTGACGCCGAAGCGCTTGGCCACCGCGCTCATCGTGTCGCCCGAAGCGATCTCATAGGCCTTGGCGACGGGAACCTTGAGATGCTGGCCCGGCTGCAGGTCGTAGGGGGCCTTGAGGCGGTTGGCCTCCACCAGCACCGTGCGGGTGGTCTGGAGATCCCTGGCGATGGCGTCGAGGTGGTCGTGCTTCTGGACCTCGTAGTCGCGGAACATACCCTTGGCCGCCACCACCTTGCCGTCGGCGATATAGCGCGCCGGCCCCGACCGATAACGGACCTCGGGCGCGCGGTAGGGCGTTTCGGGAGCGCGGTAGGCGGGCTCGGGCGCGCGGTAGACGGGCGGCGGCGGGGCCGCGACCGGGGCCGGGGCCGGGGCCTCCGGCGTCGGGCTGGGCGGAGCATAGTCCGGCGGCAGGGCGCTCTGGGCCGGGCTCGGGGCTACCGACGCCGTGATGGGCGCGCCCGTCGCCGGAGGCAGGGCTTGGCTTTCCACCGGCGATGGAGGCGCGGCCTCGGGGACGGGGGACGCCGCTGGTGGGACCGGCGCCGGGGCCGGCGCGACGGCCGGGGTCGATTGGACGCGGTCCGGATATCGCGGCCGGATCGGCGGCGGGGCCGTGTAGCCGGCCTTCACCGGATAGGTCGGGGTGGCGCAGGCCGCCAGGCTCGCCGCCAGGATGGCGACCAGGCCTGCCGTGGTGGAAATCATCCTAGTCATCGCCGCTCCGCATTTTGGTCCCGGAATCAGTCGGGGCGCCCGAGGTGAATCATCGATTAAGCCGCGAGATCACATTCGCGTGGACCGCCCCCGCCGTGGACCTACAATTCGCGCGCCACCCCTTCAAGCAATGGCACGAAGCGCACTTCGCAGAGGATGTCCATGGCGAAGCTCCCGGCGCCGTCTCCGGCATACCGGCAGAGCTTCTGGACAGGACCCTTGCCGATCGGCGCGACGAGCACGCCGGAGGGTTTCAGCTGCTCGAGCAAGGCCGTGGGCTCTTCCGGCGCCGCCGCCGTGACCAGAATGCGGTCAAAAGGCGCCTGCTCGGGCCAGCCGAGCATACCGTCGCCGAACCTGGTGATCACATTGGTGAGCTGGAGGGTGTGGAAGCGGGCCTCGGCTTCGCGCAGCAAGGTTCGATAGCGCTCCACCGTGTAGACAAGGCGCGACAGGCGCGCCAGCACCGCCGTCTGGTAGCCCGAGCCGGCGCCGATCTCCAGCACCCGAGCTCGCGGCTCCAGGGTCAGGGCCTGGGTCATCAGGCCGACGATATAGGGCTGGCTGATGGTCTGGCCGCAGGCGATGGGCAGGGCCGAGTCCTCCCAGGACCGGTCCTTGAAGAGTTCCGGCGTGAAGAGGTCGCGCGGCGTGCGCTCGATGGCCGCCAAAACGGCCGGATCGGTGACCCCCTGCGAGCGCAGGCCGAGCACCAGGCGGGCGAGCCGGGTGTCCTTTTCCGCCGGTTCCTTGGCTCGCCGCGTCATGCCTTGGCCGAGAGCTTGGGCGGCGCGCCGCCCACCGAAGCCTTCAGGGTGTGAACTGTCTCCATATGGGTGAGATCGATATGCAGGGGCGTCACCGAAATGCGGCCCTCATAGGCGGCGCGCAAGTCGGTGCCCGGCGGCGGTTGCGAAGGCTCGTTGCGGTAGCCCAGCCAGTAGTAGTCGCGGCCGCGAAGGTCGACTCGCTGCTCGGCGAACCTGGTGCGGATGTTGCGAAACCCCTGGCGCGTCACCTCGACCTCGCTCACGCCCGAAGGGTCGCCGGCCGGAAAATTGATGTTCAGGATCACGTCGTTCGGCCAACCCAAATCCACCAGTCGCGCCACCAGCCCGGGGCCGAAGGCCTCGGCGACCGCGAACGGCGCGCCATCGTCCTGGCGGGAATATCGCATCATCTGCGACAAGGCGATGGCCGGCACGCCCAGGGCCATGCCCTCGATGGCGCCCGCAACCGTGCCCGACATGGTCACGTCCTCGCCGGCGTTGAGGCCGCGATTGACTCCCGACAGCACCAGGTCGGGCCGCTTGCCGTCGATGAGATGCTGGACGGCCAGCATCACGCAGTCGGTCGGCGTGCCCAGCACCGCGAAGCGCCGCGCCTCCAGGCGCCGGACGCGCAGGGGTTCGGTCAGGGTGAGCGAGCGCGACGCCCCCGACTGCTCCGCTTCCGGCGCGCACACCCAGACATCGTCCGACAGGGCGCCGGCGATCGCTTCGAGCACGGCCAGGCCCTCGGCGCGGATGCCGTCGTCGTTGGTGACCAGAATCCTCACCCCGCGCCCTTCACGCTTCACCGCCGATGTGGGTGACGCCGTGCATATAGGGGTGGAGCGCCTGGGGAATGGCGATGCGGCCGCCCTCGTCCTGATAGGTCTCCATGACAGCCACCAGGGTTCGGCCGACCGCCAGGGCCGAGCCGTTCAGCGTGTGGACGAAGCGCGTCCCCTTTTCGCCCGCCTTCTTGAAACGCGCGTCCATGCGCCGGGCTTGGAAATCCCCACAGTTCGAACAGGAGCTGATCTCGCGGAATGTCCGTTGCGAGGGCAACCACACCTCGATGTCGTAGGTCTTGCGGGCCGAAAAGCCCATGTCGCCGGCGCACAGCAGCACGGTGCGGAAGGGCAGTTCGAGGCGCTTCAGGACCGCCTCGGCGCAATCGACGATCCGCTCGTGCTCGGCGCCCGACTGCTCCGGAGTGGCGATCGAAACCAGCTCGACCTTGTTGAACTGATGCTGGCGGATCATGCCGCGAGTGTCCTTGCCCGACGCCCCCGCCTCGGCGCGGAAACAGGGCGTCAGGGCGGTGAATCGCAGCGGCAGCCTCTCCTCGGCGAGAATCTGGTCGCGGACCAGATTGGCCAGGGGCACCTCGGCGGTGGGAATGAGGTAGAGACCCTCGGCGATCGGCGCTTCGCCGAGCACGTCTCGGATCAGGTCCCACAGGCCATTGGGCGCCCCGCGCTCGTTGAAGGCGTCGTCCAGTCGCGCCAGGCCCTGGCGCAGCAGCTCGTCCCGCGTGGCCGGGTCCGCTGCGGTGAAAAGATCCTCGTAGAGGTTCGAGCGTTGCGCGGTTCCGAACACCGCCGCGTCGCGCACCAGAAGCGGTGGCGCGACTTCGAGGAAGCCGTGCTCCCGCGTCTGGATATCGATCATGAACTGGCCAAGCGCGCGCTCCAGCCGCGCCAGCTCGCCCTCGAGGACCACGAAGCGCGCCCCGGACATGCGGGCGGCGGCCTCGAAATCCATCAGGCCCAGCGCCGCGCCCAGATCGACGTGATCCTTGGCCCAGGCCGGGCACGACGGCTCGCCCCAGCGGCGGATTTCGAGGTTGGCGGTTTCGTCCGCGCCCATCGGCACGTCCGGCGCCGGCCGGTTCGGAAGGGCGGCCAGCAGATCGCGAAGTTCGCCGGCGAGCCGGGTTTCGATCTCGGAATTCTCGGCGATCGAGGTCTTGAGGGCTTCGACCTCGGCCATCAGGCTTTCCACGAGAGCCTCGTCCTTGGCGGCCTTGGCGGCGCCGATCGCCTTGGAGACCTCGTTGCGTCGCGACTGGGCGGCCTGCAGCGCGGTCTGGGCGGCGCGTGCGCGGCCGTCGAGGCTGAGGATGGCCGGCGTCTGGCCGGCCAGACCCTTCGACGCCCAGGCGCGGTCGTACGCCTCTGGATCGTCGCGGATGGCCCGGATGTCATGCATAGGCGGAGAAGCGTCCGGAGGGGGAAGGCGCCCTCCCTTAAGGCGCGTCGGCGATGACGCCAAGGGCGTGGGCGTTCGCCGGCAGGGCAATCGGATGAAGGAATTTTGTTCAAGCCGACTTGGTCGAAGGTCGGCAGATTTGGCCACGAACGGCACGAACCCCACGAACTCGCGCGATTCTAGACGGGCGCGATCGCGCTTCGCGCAAGGCTTTTGTTTTGTTCGTGGCGTTCGTGAGGTTCGTGGTTGAAATGGGCGT
>JGI20208J14878_1000192_pt1 | contig 15106 bp, 12 predicted proteins | sample NGESurF53shallow_FD_14878 | JGI IMG/M metagenome (IMG submission 14878)
GGAATTAGATNTTGACTGAATAACAAGAGCCGTGTGAAGGGAGACTTTCACGCACGGTTCCGTGAGCGGCTGAGGCTGAAATGCTTTGGTCTACTCGACAAATAGTTAAATACAAGCCCATCATGCAAGCCTTACTGTTACCTGCGATACAAAACTCTAAACATAATGTTTCATTTCAATTCAGACAAGTTTGACTTTTGGAAGATTTACGATGCGATAAAACATTTTTACCCTATCGGTATAAATAGAGATCAAGGCAAAATGTATTTTTCATATCCCGGACTAAAAGAGCTTGAGGATATAGTGGCAGATAATCTTCACGATGAAAATCATTTTATTGAACGGTGGGACAATTTTACAAAGGACATAGAAAAAGAAATTGGTAAAGAAATTATTGGGACGACATACAGTCAGGCTCCTTCATTTAGCTCTTATGTTTTGCTTGACACTACTTCTGTTGACAACTTAACACGGACAAAAGAACTTCATTTCTTCGTTAGTTTAGTTGGGACTTTTTATACAATTATCGGGCAGGACATCAATACCGTTAAACTTGCTGATCGTACAAATTACAGAAGCACCAGTTATTTAGTTGTTTCTCCGGAGAATGAATTTACAGATACATTTAAACTGCTGTGCGACAAAATTGAAAACCAGTTTAAAGGATTTCGATTTGTACCGTATAGTATCTTTCAACAAACAATAGACGGATTAAACATTCGATATTCAGATGAAAATCTAAATTCAGTTTTTCATACTTTATTCAATAATAGTGTTGACGTGGCAGTTCAGAGAAAAATTGGAAATAATTATTTCAAATCTGAAGATTGGATTAAAGAAGGTTATGTTGACACAGGTGGCGGTTGGAAAATTTATGCGCCAAGAGGGTAACAATTTACCAGCTAAAATAAAAACATAAAAAAAGGATTTCCTAAACAGGTGTTTAAAAAAAATAATTCAATGATAAAAATTGATCCTATAATAGCTGTAAAAGATGTGGAAGCCAGTTCTAAATGGTATCAATCAGTATTTGGCTGCAGAAGGATGCACGGGGGAACGGAGTTTGCTACATTAATCTCTGAAAACGATGAAATTTTAATTTGTCTTCATGCATGGGGGTCATACGAACACCCTACAATGACAAATTCAACAATTACTCCTGGAAATGGACTTATCCTTTACTTCAGGACTGAAAATATGAACACGATACGACAAAATGTAGAAAAAATGGGTTACTCTATTGAAGAAGATATTCACTTAAATCCAAACTCAACGAAAAAGGAATTTTCACTTAGAGATCCGGACGGATACTATTTGAAAATAACTGAATTCCACAAGTATGATGGATAAAGGCGAAGGAAAGAAGGACATCCGATACATCAACCTTACCAACCAAAAAACCTTATTTAACTCTAACGGTAACTGATTCCTTTTTAATTATGTTCCATATCGCCGGGTCTTCGGAACCCAACACCCACACTGATATGCCACGTAGATGGTTGTTAACAGCCAGTTTAAATTTTGGCAAAAATGACCTTGCGTCTTCTATAAACAGCCAGTTAAATATACCGCCGGTTTCCCAGTGGGTATAAGATACCTGCTGATCTTCCATCCATTCAGGAGAAGCCTGGTATCTGTCGAGCAAATCTTTTGCAGCAGCATAACTAATTTCATCGCGGGTGGAGCGGGGGCCTCCATTGCCATCGGTTGGAAACCAGTAATCTGAATAATCAGGAATGCCCCATGATATTTTATCAGCAGGGATACCCGAATCCAGTAAATAAGCCACAATTCTTTTCATCCACGGAATGCCAGCTACTGGGCCGGGTGGCGTGTAAGCTGTGTGCTGGTCATAAGTCATGATGGAAATAAAATCGCTTGCTGCTGCAATAGCTGGTATATCAAATGCTCCGCGCCAGTTTTCATATAAAAAACGTTGATACGCAGGGTTAGCGCTTTCGGGTACCGGATGCTCCGATTTTACAACGGCGCTGGAAATAGCAAACCCATATTTGTGCAGGCTGTCAGCGGTTTGTTTAAAGAAAGAAGTGTATGCATCCTTGTCCGCAAAGAAGATATTTTCCATATCAAACTGCCAGCCATAAAAATGAAACTCACTGGCATAAAAAAGCATCAGTCTTATAGCTTCTTTTCTTGCTGCTTCACTGGTTAGTAATGAGTGGATTCCCTTTTGATCAAAAGAAGCAAAGAGAGGCATTACTTTTATGCCTTTTTTCTGGGCAAGTTCCAGTATCCGCCTGTCAACTTCGCCGGTTATCACGCCCACACTATCTATTTGGTACACATCCGGGCAAATTATAGAGATCTCATCGGCATGCTGCACAAAAGACTGGTAGCTTTCCAGTGAACCAACCATGTAAAATAAATTTTCAGATTTATAAGATTGAGCATTGCAATCATTTGTATCTGCGCAAAATAAAATCAATAAGAGAAAAACTAAGAAGTAATGTGTTGTATTTGTCTTCATTGAAAAAAAATTGAATGATGTAAAATCGGTGTTGCAAAGTACAACTTTATGCAGTGACAAATATATAACCTGTATCGTTTTTTTTAAAAAAAAAGTTCCATAAGTTTTAAAATATTATTTCAATTTTCGTTTATGCCTTTAGGTTATAATACATAAATTAAATTTTAAAAAAATAGAGATATCTGATATTTGTTTGTTTACTGTAATACCTGCAATCACACCTTTCAACCAAAGGGCGCATGTCCCGGTCACCAGAGCATAAGTATTCAGAGAAAAAACTTTGATGAAAATAATAATAATGGTAATGAACTTTTAATTATAAATTTGGCTATGGTTTGAAGCGAAGGGAATTTTAATATCCAGTCCGCCTCCGATGAACTGCCATTAATGGCAACCAAATATCGAACTCAACATTTTTCAATATGAAAGTTTCTGCGACAGTAAAAAACGAATTTGAAAAACACCAAATTTTAGTTCAAACGAATGATTCTGCTAAAAAAATAGAGATTTCAGCAAAAGAATGCGGCTTTGGCTCCTCAAATAAATGGTGGAGAACTTTTGCTCTTATCATTAGCAACTTGTTATTGCAATGACATCTATCGTGAAGCGAATAAGAGAAACATCAAAGTATCTGCTGTAGAAGTTAATTCAATGCAGATTTTGGAGCAGATGAAGAAATGGGCTCTAACTTCACATACAAGGTAAACGTGATTTCTGATGCGTCTGCATTGGAACTGGAAGATTTATTAGACTCAACAGATAAAATAGCTGAAATTCACAACACGCTTCGGAAGGGAGTTGAAATCACATTGATTAAATAAAGGTTTCGGCCATAAAATGTATAGTTCGCATCTTTCCTAAATCAAGGGTTGTTTATTATATTTGAGGGAAAAAGGAAGTTCATAGTCGAACTGACCTTCCGGAACATTTTAGAAAGGCCCGAAACAGAAATGAAATTTGACAAAATCATACCCACCGACCGACTTAAACCTTATATTAAATATTTGGCCATCTCTGAGAATTCGGATGAACATACTTATAAGGTTTTCCCATCTACAGGTATTGTTATAGGTTTTCAATATAAAGGACAATTAGCGGCACTGCAAGACAACACAAAAATTACATTGAACAAAGCAGGAATTACAGGGTTATCAGACAGTTTTAAAATTTTCAAAAACTCAACAAACATTGGGACAATCCTTGTTTTCTTTTCAGAAACCGGGATTACTCATTTTTCAAATAATCCGGCAAACGAATTATTCAATCAAAGTATTTCGCTCGACAATTTATTCGATAAGGATTTGGTCACTCAAACAGAAGAAAAATTATCGAATGCTAAAACAGACAACGAACGGATAAAAATAGTAGAACTGTTTCTGCTGGCTGAATTAAAAGAAAGAGAAAAAGATAAGCTGATAGTGGAAGCGGTAAAACTTATCTATGAATCGAAGGGTGCGATCAGGATAAAAGAACTCAATGAAAAACTATTTATCAGTCAAAGTCCTTTTGAAAAACGGTTTAGAAAGATAGTGGGAACTTCTCCAAAAAAATTTTCTTCAATAGTTCGGTTTAATGCGGTTCTAAATAATTTAGGCAATATTAAATCACTGACTGAATTATGCTATGAACATAACTTTTTTGACCAGGCACATTTTATTAAAGACTTCAAACAATATACCGGCGACACTCCGAAAAATTTTAAACGAATTTTATAAAAACGATTTTTTACAATTGCAGCTTACTCACTTGTTGGAATTTTGTACTCATTAGTAACAATTAAAAATTAAAACAATGTTTACAATCGAACAAATCAAAGCAGCTCATTCAAAAGTAAAAAGCGGAGCAGACTTCCCCAATTATGTGCAGGACATCACAAAATTGGGCGTCACTTTTTATGAAACCTATGTTTCAGATGGGCATACTGATTATTTTGGCAAGGACCACTACACCATTTCTTCCGGGGGCAAATATGAAAAACTTTCTATTGCTGACAAGAGTAATGTTCCTCAATTTAAAAAGGATCTACGGGAGCATCAGCAGGGGAAAACAAATTATCTTACTTTTTGTAGTATTTGTGCAGCGTTGGGAATAGAAAAATGGGCGGTTTGCATGGATAAAATGACTTGCACTTATTACGACAAAACCGGCAATAAAATGTTAGAGGAAATTATTCCGACACCTTAGATAAACTGCCGGCAAAGTTTGCACAAACAACTCCGGACGAGTGAACTTCAATGTTAATGATGACAACATAAAAAAGCACCAGCCGGGTTTCTTAGGCTGGTGCTAAATGTACATTATTTAAAACATTTATCTTTGGCGTACATCAAGTTCAAAATTGACACCTGCAGGTGGTGGCGTGTGGCGTCTTTCGTACCAATTCCTTGTATGGTGATGATAGCGGTGATAGTACCTGCCTTCATAGCAACCCGAAAAAAGCAATACTACTGCGATACACGTGAACAGCGTCAGAAATAGTGTGCTAATGTTTCTTTTCATAAAATTTTTCGATTTAAGGTTATTTAATTTGAAGAGCTTATGACAAATATTGCTCCAAAATTGGCTAATTAATAAACTTTAAAATAAGACAAGCAATCAATTTTGATGAAAATGCCTGCCAATATTGAATTCCAATTCAAAAATATTTTTAAAGAATGGATGTTCTGTTGAATGGTGAAGAGAATTCTCGGCGTCCCATTAATTCCACTGGGGAAACTAAACGAAAGTTTGGGATTTAAAATTTTGAAATGCACTCACAAGACTTTTTTACTCTATCTATTTTCTTTGGCTATATTTACTTTATAAAACCCACTAAAAAATGGCAACAAAAAAAAGCAGCCCCAAACCGACACCTGCAAAAGAGAAATCTACCATGATTAAAATTGCTGAAACCATTGGCCAGGTAGCCGCTGAAATTTCAGTAAAAAAAGATCAGATTACAGATATGGCTTCGCAAGCCATTGATGCTGTCAAATCTAAAGTACATGATATTACTGCACCAAAAGTTAAAACTGTAAAAAAAGCTGCAAAGGTTGTAGCAAAAAAAACTGCGCCCCAAAAAGCAGTCGCTGTAAAAAAAGCCGTAGCAAAAACAGTAAAGCAAGCCAATAAAAAAGCAGCGCCGGTAAAGAAGGCAGCAAAGAAAGGGGCAAAGAAAGTGAGCGTGAAAAAGTAATGATTCAACTAATTTGAGTTTGTATAAACACAAATAAGAGAATGTAAAAACAGACCGCGATGGTTTCGTGTCTCACGAACCACATTTTTTTCTTTTGCAACAAACTAACATATAATGTTGATTCCTGTTTTTCTTTTTAAGTATTCACTACAAATTGGAAAGCGATCTTCTCGAACTGCCGCCATGGTTTCGTGTCTCACGAACCACATTCTTTTCTTTTGCAGCGAAATCTATCTTATTATCTTCTAAAAAAAATTTTAAAAAAATCAGACTACAAAAAAAATATCAATTCCTTTCCGCTCTTATAAATTTTATTATCTTGTGGTTACTAAAATTACACCAGGCCACTCCTTTATGAAAAAACGACTGTTACTGCTCTGCACTTCTTTTCTTTTTAATTTTATTCTTTGGGCGCAGCAATTTACGAGGCCTGTGAATGATGCCTACATTATAACGAGGATGGCAGAAAAATTGCATGTACAGCCCAGGCCTTTGGATGATCAGTTTTCAAAAAATATTTTAAGACAGATTTTAAAACAATTAGATCCCGACAGGATATTCTTTACTAAAAAAGATATAAATGCGCTCGAAAAATTTAAAACAGATATTGATGATGAAATAAAGAACAAGCAGCCAACATTTCTCATTACGCTTACTGATATTTGTAATAAGCGCCTTACAAAGATTGATTCCACGATCAACAATATTTGTAAAATACCTTTTAATTTTTCATTAATTGAAAGCATCACTGCTGCTGAAGATTCTTCTTATCCTGATGATGAAAAACAATCGCATTTAAAACTTTACAAATTTATAAAAGCCGCAGTATTGAATGGAATATTAGAGAACGATAGCTTCTTTACTTTTTCTTCTTCACGGCAAAAAAAATACATAGACAGTATTGAGCCCATCATGAGGCATAAAATTCAAATTTCTTTCAGGCATTCTATTGATATCATTTATGAAAGCCCCGGTGGTATCACTGAAGCCATAGGAGATGAATATTGTAAAGCGATAGCGCTTTGTTATGATCCTCATACAGAATATTTCCCCCTAACAGAAAAAGAAAATTTTGAGAGTGAACTGGGACAACAATCAATGGCTTTTGGTTTTCAATTTAAAGAAGAGAATGATGGTACTGTAAAAATAGAAAACATAGCACCGGGAAGCCCCGCATTTAAAAGCGGTCAAATCAATAAAGGTGATAGGATAAAATCAATACAATGGGGCAACCAGCAACCTATTGACGTGAGTGGCAGCAATCTGCAGCAACTTTATGATGTTTTAAGTATGAGCAATCACGATAAAGCAACAATGAGAATACAAAAGTCAGATGGATCAGAAAGAACCGTTGCTTTATACAAAGAAAAAATTGATGATCAGGAGGATGATAAGGTAAAAAGTTTTTTGCTGAAAGGAAATAAGAATATCGGATTTATTTCACTTCCTGCATTTTACCAGGATTGGGAAAATGAAAGCACAGGTGAAAATGGTTGCGCCAATGACGTTGCAAAAGAAATATTGAAATTAAAACAAGAAAATATTAGCGGCCTTATTTTGGACCTCCGTTACAACGGAGGCGGCTCTATCCAGGAAGCTGTGGAACTTGCCGGAATTTTCATTGATGCCGGCCCGGTAGCACAATACAAAAACCGCAACTCTAAAATATTCACTTTAAAGGATATGAACCGCGGTACCATGTATGATGGGCCTTTGATGATTCTTGTAAATGGATACAGTGCATCTGCTTCTGAAATGGTGGCTGGTACATTACAGGATTATAACCGCGCCGTGATTGTAGGTTCGCCAACTTACGGAAAAGCAACTGCGCAGGTGGTATTGCCAATGGATACTACTGTTACATTAGACACTGATATCAGTAATATAAAAACGGATAGTTATCTCAAACTCACTATCTCACTATTATACAGGGTGAATGGAACTACCGCGCAGGCTAAAGGCGTACAGCCGGATATTTTACTTCCTGATATATTGGATATTGATCCGCAGCGTGAAGCCAATGAGCCTAACGTGCTTATTTCATTACCCATTGCACCTAATAAATATTTTAGACCCGGGCCTCCTTTAGCAATTGATAATCTAAAATTAATTACAAAAAATAAATTAGATTCCTCTTCATTTTTTATAGAGCTAAAAAAATATATAGAAGCCGGAAAAGCAGAACTGGCCAATAAAGAGATAAGCTTAAAACTAAGCGATGCTTTACAGCAAAACATAAAAGATGGACAGCAAACAATGGATAAAGTTGCCAACGAACAGGAAAAATCACCCTACATAGTTGAAAATAATTTGTATGAAAAGCAGCAGTTGGAAGGAGATGATGATTTGAAAGAAATGAATGAGCAATGGATTCAGTTTTTAAATAAAGACCCATATCTGAAAGTAGCTTATGATCTTATCGTATTGATGAAATAAAAAAATATTTTTTATTTTTAAAATTAAAAACTCACTGTTATGAAAAAAATTTTAATCTTTTCTTTTGTATTAATATTATGTGATAGTACCACCAACTGCGTCGCTCAAAGCCTTGATGACCCTGGCGCTTACATGACTGCGGTAAGCAACGCGCAAACCGAAATGAATCAGAAATATATGATCTACATGAGCGCTGCTGCCCACGTGCGCAGGGCCAGGAAGATAGATAAGTTAAGGCAACAGGCGCTTGTAAGTATAGACAACAGCCGTTTTAAAACAGTTGATCTGCCTATCTATAAAGGAGATAATTCGTTAAGGCAGAGCAGTATTGATTATATAAAACTCTGCTACAATGTTTTTAATGAAGACTACAGTAAAATAGTAAATATGGAAGATATCGCCGAGCAATCCTACGATGAAATGCAGGCCTACCTTTTACTTCGGGAAAGAACAAATGATAAGATCAATGAGGCGGTGTCTAAAATGAATGAAGCGAGTAAAGCATTTGCAGCAAAATACAATGTACAGGTGGTAACCCAAAAAGATGAGCTTGATCAAAAGCTGGAAGATGCCGGCAAGATTAATAGCTATGTAGATGATGTGTACCTGGTTTTTTTTAAATGCTACTGGCAGGATGGAGAAATTGTAAAAGCGATGAACAAAGGTAATTTTACAGAAATGGAGCAGGGGCGCATGTCGCTCATTCGCTTTGCAGATGAGGGTTTTGTAGCGCTCGATACTTTAAAAAGTTTTGCTGGTGATTTTTCACTTGCAAATACGTGCAAACAGGTTTTACAATTTTATAAGAAGATGGCTGTGGAAGATCTGCCTAAACAAACTGATTATTTTTTAAAGAAAGAAAACTTTGACAAAATGAAAAAATCATTTGATGCAAAGTCAGGCGATGAACGCACCAAACAGGATGTAGCTGATTTTAATAAATCAGTGAAAGATATTAATACGGCTTCTGATGCATTTAACCTGGTGAATAACGATATCAATAAGAATAGAGATTATCTCCTGGATGACTGGAATGAAGCTGAGAAAAATTTTACAGATAGCCACATGCCTTATTATAAATAGAGAAATAACTTAATTCGGTTATTGGTTTAATTTCTCCATTATTTAAAATCCCAGCGTCGGCTGTTCTGCTCTCGAATCAAATGTGGCCATTCCTATTAATTCATCCGCACGGCCAACGAAAGATCTGTAATAGACAAGAATGGTGTATTGATTTTCCGTTTCAAAATAATTTCCATCTAATTCCGAATAGGTTGAAGGATCATTTTTATCAACACCTATATAAGTATAATTATAGTACCCCTGCTTTAAAAAAAGATGGGTTTCGTATCTTCCTTTTTCAGGATTGAATATCATTTTAAGGCTATCTGTAAAATTATAATTGGTTAACTGCCCAAAGAGATACAAGTCCTTGTCCGCATAGGCTACACCGTTAGGTGGTACAAAATAAAAATAAACCGTGGCATAATCTGCTTCCCAAAAAGGGTTGATCCCGCGGATAGCCTCAATGACTGACATACCGTTTAAATCTTTATAATATATATACGGCTGTCCGGCCAATGGCCTGTCGGGCCGTAAAAAAATATCAGTAGAACTTTTGTTATAATTAACGGTTGCTACTCTGTCTGTCTGCATGTGAAAATCCCTGAGATCAAGCCAGCGCCATTCTTTACCCCCGGGGAACACTGCAGTATTATCAGAATTATATTCTAACGAATTACCACGGATAAACATGGGCTTCATATCTTTCATGGCATTATCCCAACGGTTATTTTGAAGGATAACTACCTTTATTTCCTGTGACGCATTTAATTCCTGCAAATCTTTTGTATTTACAATAAACTGAATTTTTTGAGAAGTCTGGCTTAGTGTGGGCGAAAATGGTTGCATAATTCTTGCATTAATTGTTGCTTTACTGTCCAAAACCAATAATCTTCTGGTGAAAACCAATTGTGATGTATCGCCGTTCAAAAAAACTTTTAAGATATAATTCCCTGACCGGGAAGGCGACATATTTCCTTCAGGCAGCGTTATCTGGTAATTTGTATACCTGGTAAGCGCTATGGAAGAGAAACGATAATTGGTAATGCGGCTCTGGGTAAATCCTTTGAGATAATCATATTGCCCGAGATCGGCCGGAGTCCAGTCACTGTTGCAAAGCTGGTAGGTATAATAATAATATTTTATGTCAGCATCCATGTCATCAAACTGCAGTAAAACCTGGTTGCCTCCATTTAGAACCATGAAAGGAATGCTCAACTGGTTTCCTGAATTATACATGCGTACCGTTTTAATATTATTTACATAAATACTATCGGGAGCCTGGGCAAATAAATAATTTCCGGCAAAAAAAAGAAGGAAAATAAAAACAACTTTCTGTGATTTCATGATAATGTTTTAAAAAAAATTAGTTTTACACCATATCAAAAATATGTCTTTTGAATGTTTCTTCCTTTATAGCACGTCGGATTGCGTTTAATAACCAAAAAACTTTTTCAAAGTTTATCATCGGTCTGGCGATTACGGCTACAATGATAAGCGTTGCAGTGATGATTGTTGCATTAAGTTTTGTTAATGGTTTTCAAAATGTGATTAGCAATAAGGTATTTAGCTTTTGGGGTCACATCAGGGTACAACAAAATGTAATGAACCAGGCAAATATTGCCGAAGAATTGCCCATTACAAGAAATGATACTCTTGAACATCTTTTAAAAAGTATGCCCCAGGTAAAAAATGTGGCAAGGTATGCCACTAAATCGGCCATTATCCGCTATAAGGACGATATAGAAAGTGTGCTTATGAAGGGAGTGGATAGCAGTTTTGATTTCCAAAGACTTAATTCCTTCCTGGAAAAAGGAAAATGGATTTCGTTTAAGGATAGCAGTTATAGTAAAGACATTGATATCTCTGAATACACTGCCAATCAATTAGAGGCCAATGTAAATGACAGTGTAATCATTTTGTTTATCCAAAGTGATGGCAGCCAGCGCGCCAGGAAATTAAAAATTGCAGGTATTTTTAAAACGGGTATTGATGAATATGATCACAATTTTTGTATTGGCGATATTAAATTAATACAAAGACTCAACGACTGGCAACCCAATGAGATTGGTGGTTACGAATTATTTCTGAAAGATTACCGGCAAACGGATTCTGTAAATAATTATTTATACGATGCTGAAATATTGCCGGGAAGATGGTATAGTAGGACGATACAGGAAATTTATCCCAACATATTCGACTGGCTCAATCTGCAGGGGAGAATTAAGAGTATTCTGCTTGTAATTATGATGGTGGTTGCGGTAGTGAATTTAATAACGTGCCTTATCATCCTTGTTTTGGAAAGAACTACCATGATTGGAATATTGAAAGCTATCGGCGCGAAAAATATTACCATACAAAAGATCTTTCTTTACAATACTACTATCATCGCATTTACAGGAGTCATTGCTGGAACTTTGTTGGGATTGGGTATTTGTTATTTGCAGCAGGCCACAGGATTTATCAAATTAGATGAGGAAGCTTATTTTATGAAAGTGGCTCATGCCGATGTAGTGTGGTGGCAAATAGTAGCCATAGATGCGGCTACATTAATTATTTGCTTTCTCATGTTGGGAATACCTTCTTTATTAATAAAGAGAATACAACCGGTGAAAGCAATTGAATTTAGGTAAGATTTTTTTTTTAAAACAATTTGCTGATCGTTAATTTGTTGCTCATACGAATTAACTTTTTACAGTAAATACTATCCCGACCAAGTCAGATGGCTGGGCAATTAATTAATTAACCAATAAACTAATTAACCAATTAACCAATAAACGAATACATGCAAGATCATCACCACGAAGAAGAACATTTACAAAGCTCTGATTTTTTAAGAGATGTAGTGATAGGCATGAGCGATGGACTTACGGTTCCATTTGCGCTTGCTGCCGGATTAACTGGTGCTGTCGCTAACAGTTCAATTATAGTAATTGCCGGTATTGCCGAAATAGTTGCCGGAAGCATAGCCATGGGATTAGGAGGATATCTTTCAGGAAAAACCGAACAGGATCATTATAACAGCGAATTTAGAAGGGAACATGAAGAAGTAGAACGTATTCCTGAAATGGAGAAAAAAGAAGTTAAAGACTTTTTTGAAAACCTGGGGTTGAGTGAAGAAATTCAAATAAAAGCTACCGAGGAAATCGCTAAAGATAAAAAGCAGTGGATTGACTTTATGATGAAATTTGAATTGGGACTTGATAAGCCTGATCCACAAAGAGCAAAAAAAAGCGCTTTTAATATTGGTATATCCTATGCAGTAGGGGGCATTATTCCATTAAGTCCCTATTTTTTTATTGCGGATTCCAGGGAGGCATTAAAATTTTCGATAGTAGCCACACTTATTTGCCTGTTCATATTTGGGTATTTTAAAAGCAGAATGACCGGAGTCCCGGTATTATCAGGCGCTTTAAAAGTAATGTTAATAGGGGCACTTGCCGCCGCCGCCGCATTTGGAGTAGCTTTGCTATTCAAATAATTGTATTTCTTCATCTTTATTTCAGAGGATCATAGTAATTTTATCAGCCCCTTTTACTATAAAAAGGGCAACTTTACCCTTTTTGGGTATCAAATGAAATATTATTTTAAAAGTGCCGTTTATATTTACCTAAACCGTTGCTAACCTATACTTTATAAAATTGAATGCTAATATACAATTGCACTGATTCCATTAATGCCTTACACCCGATTCTATTAATTAAAGCTTTTGAATAATGATAAGTTGATGAGATTTTCTCATTGATTACTTAGATAGTATAAAAATCTTAATGGATAATCAGTTTTTGAATTTTGGAAAACCTCTCATTTCTATGAGAGGTTTGTTTTTATATAAACAGGTGCTGTGCAGCAGGCAAACAAATAAGCAGAATTCTTGTTTAATCCTGCTACCTTTTTTTGTGGGGACTTTTACGGGCATATTTTATTTTATGAAGAAACAGTTTCCGGATAATTCAGCTATTAATATTGTGCTTCCTGTCTTTTGAAATATTTTCGATCGTCCAGGTAATCCTTTTTTCAAAAGGATGTTTTCGCACCATACAATTGTGCTTTGAACATACAGGGCACGAAAATTCAAGGCATGCATCGGTATGTATAAAAAATTCAACTGATTCGCCAAATTCTTTTTTTATTAATGAAGCCAGCGCCTTTACCTCTTCATGCGCTTCGATTACATTAAGGTACCAGGGTACAGTAAGATGGCAGTCGCAATGCAATGTGCTGCCATATTTAATGAGGCGCATGTTATGTAGGTCTATCCAATTTTCTCTGCGATGTTCATTAAGGAGTATCACAATATCTTTTAATAAAGTATCATCTGCCTCATCCATGATGCCGGCAATGGATACCCGCACAATTTTGTAACCGGTATAAATAATGAAAACCGCTATGATGCAAGCTATCAGGCTGTCAATAAAATTTAAACCGGTAAAATATATGAGGATTAAACCAGCCAGGATGCCCACAGTAGAATAAGTATCCGTGACAAGGTGTTTACCACCAGCGATTAATTGTAATGAATGATTCTTTTTGCCTGTGGCAATACAAGCAGAACCGGCGATATAATTTACTATTGCTGTAAAAGCAATCAATACTATTCCAAAATCGAGCTTTGCAATAGCATGAGGATAAAAAAAACTTTGAACCGCTTTATAAATAATAAAAAAACCGGCTGTAATTACAAGGCTGCCTTCTATACCTGCCGAAATGAACTCTACTTTCCCGTGTCCGTAAGGATGGTCAGCATCCTTAGGTTTCGCCGATAAATTCAAACTATATAATCCTAAAAAAGCTGCCACAATGTTTACAATACTTTCCAATGCATCGGTAAAAATTGCCAGCGAATTGGTAATAAACCATGCTGCTATTTTTACAATAAATAGCAGTATTGCAATCAAGGTGATGATCTTTTGAATCCTTATATTTTCTTTTGCAGGTATCAATAGCAATTTTTTAGAGTGTGCAAAATACAGAAATAAGCTTTGTGAGGGACGCATTTCAAAATGTCGCACCACTTTCCCCCTCTCCTCAAAAGGAGATGGGGGATTAAGGGGGTGAGGCAATAAAAATAAAGCGACATTTTGAAATGAAACCCTTTGTAAGAACAGGCTCATTGGTTTTAAAATATAGTTATATTTTACATTCTAATTTTGCCTTTCACCATTTTTTTATTTGTAAACAAGAGTGAACCATTAAATTTGCAACATGCGCAAAACACTTACTATTTTGGCGAGTTCTTTCAGGCTTACTATGCAGGAACTTATGGTAAATAAGTTGCGTACTTCATTGTCATTAATAGGAATTTCATTTGGCATTTTTTGTATCATAGGTGTTTTGGCTACAGTAAACAGCCTCGAGCAGAATATTCAGAACCAGATTAAAAGCCTGGGAACGAATACGATTTATATAGATAAATGGCAATATAGCGGCGGCCCTGATTATCCCTGGTGGAAATTTGTAAATCGCCCGGAACCAAAATTTGAAGAGGTAAATTTTATAAAACAACGTTGCGAGCTTGCGAGTAATGTAGCATTTGTAATTAATGATAATGTGAATGTTGAATATAATAGTTATGCCCTACAAGGTGTAACCATGTTTGGGGTAAGTGAAGAAGAAAATGATATACAACCTTTAACTATGGCTTATGGGCGTTTCATCTCAGAGAATGAGTTTTCTTCCGGAAGCCCCGTAGTTATTATTGGTTATACTAATGCCGAGAATTTATTTGGCAGTGCCGATATTGCTTTAGGCAAACAGGTAAATGTAAAAAATCATAAAGCAACGATCATAGGTGTCATTAAGAAAATGGGAACAAACATTATGGGATGGGATTATGATCAATGTATTATGACACCTTACCGCTTTGCACGCGAAATAATAAATGCACAAAACAGCAGCCCAAAAATTATTGTAAAAGGGAAAGCAAATGTAAGTTCTGCAGCGCT
>JGI20208J14878_1000208_pt1 | contig 14362 bp, 18 predicted proteins | sample NGESurF53shallow_FD_14878 | JGI IMG/M metagenome (IMG submission 14878)
CGAATAGAAATTGCCGGAGCATTGTGCCCGACCGATGCCCGAATCTGCAGCGCCAGCTCCTCCAGATCGCGCTCCAGTTGCCGGAACACCGCTTCGGAATAATCCACCAGGTCCATCTTGTTGACGGCGGCGACGATGTTGGGAATTCCCAGCAGAACCGCAATGGTGGCGTGGCGGCGCGACTGCGGCAGAATGCCCTTGCGCGCATCGACCAGCACCACGGCAGCGTCGGCGGTCGAGGCGCCGGTCGCCATGTTGCGCGTGTATTGCTCGTGGCCGGGCGTGTCGGCAATGATGAATTTACGGCGCGACGTCGTGAAATAGCGGTAGGCGACGTCGATGGTGATTCCCTGCTCCCGCTCCGCCCGCAGTCCATCGGTCAACAGCGAAAAGTCGATCAGTCCGGAAGAGCGGTTCAAGCGGCTCTGCTTCACCGCCTGCATCTGGTCCTGGTAGACCGCCTTCGAGTCGTAGAGCAACCGCCCAATCAGCGTGGATTTGCCGTCGTCCACGCTACCGGCGGTGGTAAAGCGCAGCAGATCGCGGTCCAGATGCTGGGCCAGAAAATCGTCAAAAGATATGGAGGAGCGCGGTTCGAGAGCTGCCGGCATGACTAGAAATATCCCTCCCGCTTCTTCATCTCCATCGAGCCTTCCTGGTCATGGTCGATGGCGCGGTTCTCCCGCTCCGAGCGATGGAAGGTGAACATTTCTTCGATAATGGCGGGCAGCGTATCCGCATCGGACTCGATGGCGCCGGTGCAGGGCACGCAGCCGAGCGACCGCATCCGCACCTTGCGGCGCTCCGGCTTTTCTCCGGGCAGCAATGGAATCGGCCCCTGGGTCACAATCAACGAGCCGCCGCGCACTACCACCTCACGCTCTTTGGCGAAGTAGAGCGGGACGACGGGAATGTTTTCCTTGTAGATGTAGAGCCAGATGTCGAGCTCGGTCCAGTTCGACAGCGGGAAAATGCGAATGCTCTCACCCTTGTCGATCTTGCCGTTGTAATAGTTCCACAGCTCCGGCCGCTGGTTGCGCGGGTCCCACTGCCCGGCGGCATCGCGGAAGGAATAGATGCGCTCCTTGGCGCGGGATTTTTCCTCATCGCGCCGCGCCCCGCCGAAGGCCGCGTCGAAGCCGCCCTCCGCCAGCCCGTCGAGCAGCGAACGGGTCTTCAACAACCCGCAGCACTTCTGCGTGCCGAGAGCAAAGGGGTTCGCGCCGTCGTCGAGCGCCTGCTGGTTCTTATGGACGATCAGCCGCGCGCCAATCTCCCGCGTATAGCGGTCGCGGAACTCGATCATCTCGGGAAATTTGTAGCCGGTATCGATATGCAGCAGAGGGAAAGGGATTTTGCCGGGGTAGAAAGCCTTCTGCGCCAACCGCAACAGCACGGAAGAGTCCTTGCCGATCGAATACAGCATGACCGGCGTGGCAAATTGCGCCGCCGCCTCTCGCAGGATGTGGATACCCTCGGCCTCGAGCGTCTCCAGGTGACTCCATCGGCGGGTGGGAGACGGCGCTGGGGTCGGCTCTTCCACAGCCAAGTCTTCGATGTTGACGGGAGGAGCCGCGTCGCAGCTTTCCTCATACAGATATTGTGTCATCGGCAGTCCTAGAGTCACTCCTTGGGAGAGTCGGCGGTGGGTTTTCTGCCGAAAACTGAAAAGCCCACCGGAGCGGCTCGCCGTCGGTGGGCTTTGATTTGGGTTCCTGCAAGCTTTTTTAGCTTTTCTGTCTACCCAACCCTCCAGAAGGCGCGCACCTGTGCGTGCATACAACACATACACATCCGCATCTGGAAGGAAAGGGACTTCATCGCTCGTTTAACTCTACCGGGATGGTCCCAAGGAGTCAAGCGCGTTCGTTATTTGGTAGTGGTGCAGTTTGAATTTCCACAGGTCGAGCAGCGGGACCAGACTGATGGGCATGGGGAAACTCATCATCCCGTTTCCCGAAGTTCTACCGGTCAGCCCGCTCTCCTTGCCATGTCCCCGCTGCAAGGCCAAGCCGGGGAAGGACTGCCATACTGTGCTGGGCGGACTGTCCCTAGTCCACGTCGAGAGAATCGAAGCAGCCGCCAAAAGGGACGCGACGAAGAAGCCCAAGCGTGAGGACTTCAGCCCAGCCGCCGCACGGATCGTACGTTAGGCTACAGAGAAGGGTTAGACCGCAGGGGCTGGCAACCTTTCATCGATGGCAGATCTTATTACTTGCAGATCAACAAACATCTTCGTGTATTCGCTGGAAACATCGGTGTCTATGCGAATGAAGTTAAAACGTTCATACCAAGGAACGGCCTCCAGCAGGGCCTCCGTTATCACATAACGCGCCCCTGAAACCTTGGCGCAGATCAGACAGTTTTCGAGGCATCTCGACAGCAGCAATTCGCCTATCTGCTTTCGCTGATAGGCCTTATCGACCGCTATTCGTCCTATTAGGAATCCCGGGAGAGACTGGTATTTTGGGAGTCCTTTGAGCATTACTTCTGGCAGTCCCTCACGAGGAATTCCGGTGTTGGCGAGCGTATAGTATCCGATCACTCTTGGTGTGACCTGGCATTGACAAAACGCGACGTATGTCACGCCGACCATACGCCGCTGATTTGTCAATGCATACCTCCTGAGAAACTCGTTGAGCGTAGGATTTCCGCAGTCGAAGTCCTTGGTGTCATCTCCGGGTTCCAGTTTGCGGACGGTTATATCCATTACGCGCGTTCCTTCATGCAGGGTTTAACGTCTATTCATCGCACGAACGAGATGCGATGTTGGCTTGGGGCTTTCCTTAGAGGCCTTCTCACCAAAACTCTTGACCTCGTGCAGCGTCCACGTTGTCGCCACTGACGGCAACTCAAAGTCGGGCGCTATCCGTTCTAGTTCTGGCGTGACTAGCTCTCGTATTACCTCCCCGTTTGGGTCGATTGTTACTATTCGATTCCCTCGCCTCCGCTCCTTTACTGCCCAATTCATCAATGCCAGAGCTTTGGCTAAAAAATCCGCTTTGCTGCGAACCTCCATTGCTTCCATCAAGCTGTTGAGAACTACATCGTCAGTGGGGGCGAGATCGGCTTGGAATTTCACGTTTCTCATGCGGTGCCCTCCAGTCTTTCCTCCTTGTGCGGTTTTGAGTGCTTGTCTGCACTCAGTTTACATACACTATCGGCTGCATATTATAGTGTCAACGCTTCTTTTCCCGATGTATTAACACCATAGTAACATATCAAAACAGAGTATAAACAGAGTCTTTCCCGATTGACATGCGCTTGCTAATGTGGCAACATCTTCAATTATGAACCGTTTAGCCATCGCGAAGCAGTCCCAAGTGGTATCCGCATTGGTCGAGGGTGTCTCGATTAATGCGGCCTGCCGCATGACCGGCGTCGCGAAACATGCTGTTCTCAAACTACTTGAGGACTTGGGTTGTGCCGCTGCTGCATACCATCACCGCGATGTGCGCATCCACGCAAATCAACAGGGTATTTTTGCGTCCATCTCGGACGCGAGGAGATTCCAGTGAAAACGAAAACAATTTTCTTCGCGCTGTGCGCCCCATGCGTCAGCGCCGTATTCCCATTTTCAGCGGCATTCGCGCAGGTTCCAGCAGCTTACAGGACCCGGCGATCCAATCTCATTTACCGTCAAGTTCGACGGGAAAGATGTCGAGAAAATCAACGAAGTTCATGTAAGTTTCGGCTTGGAGGGAGCCGTCCCTGATAACCAAGCAGGTTTCGCCAACTGGTTCAACGCAACAGAAACGCAACAAATTGGCCCCGGAACGTTCAAAGTTTCGATGCGGATTCCGCCTAATGTTGCATCCGGCAAGTTCCACCTCACCCAAATTGCTGCGGGGAGCGGAACGATTGGACTGGTTTTTGTCTATAACCCACCAGAACTACCGTCGATCACTGTCAACATTGACAATCCGGAACATCTTAAAAAGCCGGAACTAAAAAGTGTTGAGAAAAATCCATAGGTCATTTTGTGAGGCTATGGCACTCCTGATTAATGAAAATGCCGCTCTTCGTCGAAGGATAGATTGTTAGCACGTACCCTTGGCGAAGCGCGGATAATATCGCCTTTCCAAACTCGGCATCCGTAAAGCCGCTCCTTTCTCCGTTAAACTCAACATATCCGAACGTGGAGGAGGTACATGTTCCCGCAGGGATTTGCTCTGAAGGAACGCCCTGAATCACAATGTTCGGCGTCGGTGTTGATTGTTGAGCGAAAAGGAGAATGGCCAGACAGCATACAAGACCAATGGAAAGATATCTGATTTGAACTCGCATTTTGGGCACACCTCGGATATGATTTGTGTGTGCCGCACAAGATCGGTGAGGCCGTGCTTGGCAGCGCGGCTTTTCTATTCTCGGTCAGTATATTTCAAACTGCACCACTACCCGTTATTTCGGTAATCCCGCCGGCGCCCGCAGGCCGGCGCTAACAGGCCTACGCCCCGCTGTAACGGTCGCGCAGCCGCCACCACTCCCGCTCGAAAAAACTCTTTCCATGCCACCTGCATCCGCCCACACAAATCGTCCCAGAAACTCTCTAGCATCTCCGCCACGAACCTGTTGCAACGGCTCGGTGATCGGTACAACCCTCGCCATGGCTGCAAGCCTTGTTCGAACTTACATCGCCGGCCCTCACCCCTCCCATCTACAATGCAGGTCATGGAGATCAAGCGCATTGGTTCGCGGCCTTCGAGCATCGGTCCGGCAGATTGGTTTACCGGCGCTGTGCGGATTGACCCACTTTTTCAGGCGCCTGACCCGGCGCGCGTCGCCGGCGCCAGCGTCACGTTTGAGCCGGGCGCGCGTACCGCATGGCATACGCATCCGCTGGGACAGCACTTGCTGGTCACGGCGGGATGCGGGTGGAGCCAGCGGGAAGGCCACGCCGTCGAGGAAATTCTCCCCGGCGATGTGGTCTGGTTCGCCCCCGAAGAGAAGCATTGGCACGGTGCGACACCCACGACGGCCATGACCCATATTGCCATTCAAGAGCGATCGGATGGCAGAGCGGTTGACTGGCTGGAGCACGTCAGCGACGAACAATACCGGTTGTGAGTCCGGACCCAATGGATCGCACGCCCACCTGCGGCGCGGTGATACTGTGAATCTGGAGGTGTTCGATGGGCTACATCTTGGTCGTCTGGATCGTATGGGCAATTCTGGCGCTGGTGCTGCTCGGCCTCATGCTCTACCGAATCCACTTGACTCGTGATGAGGACGACCGCCTGTTTCTCGATGGAGGCAGTACGATGCAGCATCGCGATCAGGATCAGATGTTTGCGAAATTGCGACGCCTGCGCCCCGTAATCCGGATCTTCGGCGGCATCGAAGGACTGGCGACGGTGGTGCTGGTCGCCTTCTATGTACTGGACGCCTTACATCAGTTCTAGCGTGGAGCAAATACGGAACGATTCCGCCGCTTTTTATGCTAACGTCGGTATCGGACCAGCACGCGGAAGCCTGAAAGCCACGAAGCAGAGGACGAGGATAAGGATGGCCTGGGTGGAACGATTTACCTGCGATGTTTGCGGAAAGCTGATGGGCGGCTCAGAAAGCTGGTGGGTGGCTGCGCAGGAATGCACTCCCACTGCGGGCGAAGCCGCTTCCCACCCCACGCTCCGGCTGATGCCCTGGGACAACCTGCTCGGCCACAGCGCAGGCAATCATCATCTTTGCGGAGCCGTCTGCGCCCACACCTTCCTGGATCGATGGATGGCGGAGTTCCACGCCGGCGGCGAGGATTGTCCTCCAGATTCCCCTGCTTCCTGATCCGGACTTCCACACCCCTGCGAAAGACACAGAAATGCCCCACGTCCGGGAATCTACGTGGGGCATTCGGCTGCACGCGCAATCCTGGTTCCCGTGTTCCGCGGCCGCCTGACGGTACTGTGCGGAAAGCCCTAGGGAACCTCGGCACAGGTGCTTGATTTGAGGGTGGCGATGCGCAAGCAGGGGTCAGCAAACGGTATGCCGGAAAACATGAATGAAAGCGATGCTCCGACAGGTTGGTTTTGAAGTTCACCAGGCCTTTCCCGGCCTCCGGGCGCACTACGCCCTCTGCACAAGCAGTCGTTTGCGGTGGTTGTAGAGATGGACCATAACTTTATCCAATCAAACTCTGCACGCGGCACTTAATCAGAGCATCCCTTAGGAATTTCGTGATATTTCCAAATGGGATAAGGTAACCCAGCCATCCGATTGATGACGAGCGCTTGAGCGACAAGGAGAAACACGGCGACTTCGATGATGACAAGCTCTCTGGGTTTCGAGATGATTCCCAGTGAAACGATCAGGGTGGTCGCACCTGCGGGTGGATGACTGGCGCGCAACAGAACCATGAACGCGCCCGTAGCCGAGAGCGAAAGCGCTGCAGCGAGGATTCTTGGCCAGTAGATAAAAGAACTCGTCACCATCTCTGGGTGGACACCAAAAGGCAGGCTTGCGGCACCAGAGATAGTAAATGCAGCATATCCACAGATGAGGCCAATGGCGTGACCCAAAATCGTATTTCGCGGACTGGAGTTCTCTGCCAGCGGAGCGATAAATAGAAGGTAGGCCGTTGGACCAAGGGATGGAAATACAAATGGGCTTCCCGTTAACACCGCCACTAGCGCCAGCAGCGCAATTGTGAGGAAGCCGTTTACAAGGACGTAGAGCGACCACACCAGGCGCGACGGAAAGTGACGGAGCAGCCATGTCAGCTTCAGACGCCCAAGCAGAACCGCAACGTGCTCAAACCCTTGGCTGCTGTTACTCGTACCTTGATCGCGCAACCTGTCCCCCTGCCTCTCAGGAAATCGATGGAAGGTCAAAGCATTTGTCGCCTCCCGGTCTCTCAGCCATCTCCGTCGCCCAGCTATTACTCCACTCAATAAACTCGATATGCTCGGTCCACTCGATCATCTTATAGCCAAGCTGAGCTCAACCCGCAATCCCAGGGCGTCAAGATGTCTGGGCAAGCTGCCCATTCATCTGCGAGGCAGGCATCGGGTTCCAACATTCCTTATTCTCTCCATATGAACCCATGGGCACATGATGAAGCACCAGATCCGAACAATACCGACTATGTTGACGATAGCCACGCATACGGATTTGAGGTGAGATGTAGCTGGCGTTGTCCTCTTTGCGGTCCAGATAGGGTCACGGGGAACTTTGAGTGGCGTAAACCGGCTCCGTTCGCTGCCCCAGGTGCTCAGCGCCCGAAATGTGCGACATTCGCCTCCGCAAACTCCTTCCACTTATCGGGCAAATCATCGCTGTCGAAATCCGTCTCGTTCTTTCGCGGATGGATGCAATCTACCGGACAGGCGTCCACGCAGGCGGTGTCCTTGACTCCAATGCATGGCTCGGCGATTACATAAGGCATCGCGTAGATACCTCTACGAATTAGGAAGACGGTTATACCGCGTGTATTGCTGTGACTGGAGTCACAGGAGGTAAGACGGTTCGGATGTAAAGTGCCTTGTTGGGGTCTTTTCGCTATGAAGACGCGGGTCCATACCAGCATCGAATCAAACAACACAATTGCGAGTACAGGTGTTCTATCGCTTCCCGTTTCCAACTGGGCAGATAACTTGATTAGGTGAAAAGAGGAGCCATGATAGAAAAATGTGCCAATCCTGAATGCGATGCCAGATTTCGTTTTGCCGGTCGCGGCCGTCTATTATCTTTTGAGATCAGACACCCCACCGCACCATGCCGCGATGTTCCTCCAGCCATCTGCGAAAAACATCCGTCCCACGCAGCGATTCACTTCTGGCTCTGCGAGAACTGCTCGTCAAAGTTTAGCCTTCACTTCACGAGTAAAACAGGTCTATCCCTAACGGCCATCTCCGAAGGATCGGGTTCTCGCCGAACGTCCGAAATACTGAAGCCGTCCACGCCTAGGCAAGGGGCCTTGGCCACGCGATCCGTCTAGATGTAAAGGCTCAATAGGTTGTTCCGATTCAGGCCGGAGCAAGAAGCTTGAAGGATTGAGCGAGCATAAGGCAAGCGAGGGCAAAGTAGCGGATGCCTGCCAAGGTCGTTCGTAGTCAGACACGGCTATCTTCCTGGCCTACCTGGACCATGTTTTGTGTCCGAAGTTGCAGCCCGGCGATGTCGTGGTAATGGACAACCTCAGCGTACACAAGGCGCAAGGGGTGCGAAAGGATCGCAGCCGCCGGCGCGGAACTACTCTACCTGCCGCCCTACTCACTGACCTGAACCCCATTGAAAAAGCCTGGTCCAAACTCAAATTGCTGCTCCGTTCCGCCAAGTCTCGAACCCAAGAGGCACTCGACGAAGCTCTCTCTCCCAACTGTTGCCACAGCTTACTCCGGAAAATGCCGAAGCATGGTTCAGAGCCCGCTTCGGCACTCTATAGCAACTATGAAAATGCTCTAATCGGAGGGAGGCTGCTCACCCGGACTCCGTTTGATCGGCACCGCGAAAGAGAAGGCTGGCGCACTCTCCTTCGTGATGGAGAGGCAGGCGAGTGAAGTTCGGTGGCGCAGAATCAGATCAGTTTCGTCAAGCGGTAATAAGCATCGTTCCACTTGAGTTCCTTCTTGAGGGCACGTACGGTAGTGCTCTCATCTATCAGTAGAAATTCAATTCCCGCCATCTCAGCAAAGTCTTCCAAGTGCTGAGATGTTAAAGCCAGGCTGAATCCTGTATGGTGCGCGCCACCCGCCAGAATCCAGCTCGTAGAGGCGACCTTCAAATCTGGCTCAGGGAGCCAGACTGCCCTTGCCACCGGCAGTTTGGGGAGCGGTTCTTTTGCTGGAATTGCATTTACCTTATTCACTACCAAGCGAAAACGATCGCCCATATCTACCATCGAGGCCACTACTGCTGGTCCGCTGCGCGAGTTGAAGACAAGCCGCACCGGATCATTCTTCCCTCCAATGGAGAGGGGGTGGATCTCCAGAGAAGGCTGCGCAACAGCGATTGAAGGGCAGACTTCCAGCATGTGCGCACCCAGCACNTGCCCGCCATTCTCGANATGGTAGGTNTAGTCTTCCATGAACGATGTCCCGCCCTCCAAGCCGGCGCTCATTACTTTCATCGCCCGCACAAGCGCAGCAGTCTTCCAGTCTCCTTCGGCGCCGAAGCCATATCCATCTGCCATAAGCCTCTGCACACCAACCCCGGGCAACTGGTCCAGGCCATGGAGGTCCTGAAAGTTATCGGTGAATGCACCAAAGCCACCGCCGTTGAGGAAGTGTCGCATCCCTATTTCGATCCTCGCTGCGTCACGAAGTGCCCCGCGCTTTTGACCGTTCACCTGAAGAGGCTCGGAGAGGATATAGGACGCCTCATACTCTGCGATAAGACTATCTACTTCACGGTCGGTCACCTCTTGTACGCTGTCGACAAGGTCTCCCACTCCATATCCATCGACCGAATAGCCAAGTTTTATTTTTGCTTCTATCTTGTCGCCTTCTGTCACGGCTACCTGTCGCATGTTGTCGCCAAATCGGGCGACCTTGAGTGTCTGCGCATCGTGCCATGCACACGCAGCACGCACCCATGTGGCAAGTTCGTTCTGCACCTCTTCATCTTGCCAGAATCCAGCAATCACCTTGTGGTTGATTCGCAAACGACTTGCGATGAACCCAAACTCGCGATCACCGTGGGCCGACTGGTTCAGGTTCATGAAGTCCATGTCTATGGTGGACCACGGCAGTTCGCGATTGAATTGCGTATGCAGATGGACGAAGGGCTTCTGCAGAGATCTAAGTCCTGGAATCCATATCTGGGCGGGAGAAAAAGTATGCATCCAGGTGACTATCCCAATGCAATTCCCGGCACGGTTGGCATCGAGACATAATTCCTTGATCGATTCGGGTGTCGTCATCACGGGCTGGCAGATTATTTTGACGGGCATGACTGCGGAGGTTGAAAGGGCGTGCACAATCTTACGCGAGTGATTTGCCACCTCGGTCAGAGCTGCTTCTCCATAAAGCGACTGAGCGCCAGGAACAAACCACAGTTCGAGTCTCGAAAGGTCAATCATCGTCTCAAATCCTTGATCCGCTCAGGTAATACCCACATGAACTTCGTGTGGACGCTCTGACGAACACATGTCGGTTGGTGCTGGCCAGGTGACGGCTTGCTCCATGCGCGGCAGGCTCGATTCTTGAAGTGCGGGTCATCTTCGTAACGCTCCGACAGTCGTTGGGAAACCTGATGCGATGGCTTCGAGTAGGAATTGCACGGCGATGTGTTGCGTAAGTTCAGCGTGATCGAGATACGGGTTTACTTCGACAATGTCGGTGCCGACAAGCGTTCCGTGCCCGGCGATGGCGCGGAGCAATTGTTTTGCCTGGCGGAAACTTAATCCGTCCGCTTCCGGGCTTTCAGTACCGGGAGCGATGGAAGGGTCGAGCCCATCGATATCTAGGCTGAGGTAGTAATTGCCGAGATCTCCGATTTCATTGACGATAGCGGCGATTCCGTCACTGTGGACGCGATCCATGGGGAAGACCAGGTTGCCGTGGTCCAAGGTTTCGTGATATTCGCGATCGGTGCTCTTGATGCCTCGAACTCCCACGGTTACGATGCGCTTGACGAAGGGCAGTTCATGGATGCGACGGAATGGGCTGTTGTTGGTGAACTTGAGGCCCATCGAATTATCGCGATAATCAAGGTGGGCGTCGAGCAGGACAACGGTGAGCGGCGCGAATTTCTCGAATGTCGCGACCAGCGGAAAACTTACCGAGTGGTCTCCGCCGATAGAGGCAAGCAAAAGGCCGCGGTCAAGAAGGGAGCGGGCGTGAGAAGTAATTCGCTCGCGGGTGACAGCGGCGTCGATCCCCACATCGACATCACCGGCGTCCACCATGCGAACGCCCGACATGAGGGTGAGGTTCTGACCGATGTCAAAGTAGCCGGACGATCCTGCCGGATCGCCCAGCCACCCGAACCGGGCGGAACCGTCGCGGAGGGCCCGCGGTGCTTGGCGGCAGCCCGGGCGCATCGATGCCGTGTTGTCGAAGGGAATGCCGAGAACCGCAACATCCGCATTCACCTCGGCCGGGTCGAAGACGTAGGGGGCCTTGCAGAAAGTTGCGATGCCGGTGTGCGGCAGAGCTGCCGGTTGTCTTTTCGCAATCATCGAGACCGCTCCTTCCGCCGTTTCGATGCTCTTCAATACTATTACCCCGTGGCTATCCCGATCAAACCCGCAAGTTTTAACAACTTACTTCTCAATAGGCGCACCGACCAAATTGCCCCACTCGGTCCACGAGCCGTCGTAATTCTTCACATCTTTATAGCCAAGTAAGTATTTCAGAGCGAACCAGCTATGCGCACTGCGCTCGCCGATACGGCAGTAGGAGATGACTTCCCCGCGTCCATCGACGCCCTTGCCCCCATAGAGCTGCTGCAACGCATCCGCCGATTTGAACGTGCCGTCCTCGTTGGCTGCCTGGGACCATGGAATATTGGCTGCGCCCGGAACGTGACCGCCGCGCTGGGCCGTTTCGGACATGCCCGGAGGGGCAATTACTTTCCCCGTGAACTCATCCACGGAGCGGACGTCCACCAACTTGGCGCTGTTCTTCTTATCGAGGACGGCAAAAACCTGGTTTTTGTATGCGCGAATCGACTCATCCGGTTCGCTTGCATGATAAGAAACCGCTGCGATCTTCGGCACATCGGTTGTGAGCGGACGCTTTTCCGCAAGCCATTTCTTGCGTCCGCCATCGATGAGCCGAACATCTTTGTGGCCATAATATTTCAACTGCCAGAAAGCATAGGCGGCAAACCAATTGTTATTGTCCCCGTAGAGCAGGATCGTGGTGTCATTCGAGATTCCCGATTTTCCGAGGAGTTCCTCCAGCGCGGACTTCGTGATCAGATCGCGCCGGACGTTGTCCTGTAGCTGCGTCTGCCAATTCCATGCCACTGCTCCCGGGATATGCCCCTGGCCGTAGCCCGTTGTGTCCACGTCCACTTCGACCAGTCGAATCTTCGGATCGTTCCCATGCTCCGCAGCCCACTCTGTAGAGACCAATACTTCCGGATGTTTATAATCAGACATGCATTCTCTCCTTCAAGCGTTCATTTGATGTTGCGCCAAAAGAAAAACCCACTCGCCAATGCATCTCTGGCGGTGGGTCATCAGAAATTCTGAGCTTACAGCAAATTTCTAAATGTCATGCCCGTCCACACCAGAAACGTCACATTCGCAGCACATACAACAACAGGCCAGCGCAGCTTCCCGAGAGTGGATTGACATAACTTCCTTAGTGTACACCCCAAATCAGATCACAACAATCGGATGGCTGCAGGAGTCATTTCTGCCTATACAGGATGCAACTCTCCATCCACGGACTCAAATTCAATGCGCAGCAGCCAATCGAAATGAAATTTCCGCGCCGCGAGCCACTTTTCAATCTCACCGCGGTCCGGAGCCTCGAACTCGATCAGCATCTTTCCTTCTTGCATGTTCAATAAAACTCGCCTGGCTGTAATTTCAGTGGCTGCGTGGACCTGCCGGACAAGCTCGGCGGCGCCTTGCCGCGTTAGGCAGGCCAACGTGTGTTGAGAAAGATAGCGGGGCATTCGACCTCCGGTTCCACTGGAGCGCCTAACGAAGGCGGCGCCATAATTGACAATTGCAGCTTTCAGCCGTAGTTGCGGGCAACGTCTTGCTGGCCAACTTCACAGTGGGACTTGAAGTTCTTGACCGCAAAACAGGCTAACAAATACCGACCCATGCTACTCCGGCTTGGCTACTTTTCATTCATTGTATCGATAGCGATAGCCGAGTGTGAGATGGCACCACCAGCTCGCATCTCCGTGGCTACCCAGATCGCTTCCATAATTTCCTGTCCGGTCGCGCCTTTTAGTTGTGCACGTTTGGTGTGGCTGCGAATGCAATAAGCGCATTGCGTTACATGTGCCACTGCGACCGCAATGAGCTCCTTTGTCTTGGAAGGCAAAGCGCCATCGGCAAAAACCTGGTGGCTGAACGCCCGGAAAGTGTTGAGAGTTTCCGGCGCAAGCTCCTCGCGTTGTTTTGCTATTTCCTTCGATGCGGGGGGATATAACGAGTGCTCGATCACAAAAGCTCCTTTCAGGTAAGCCTTAATCGTTCCACCAAATATTGTACATGCCCAGTTTTATGAACCATTGGATAGCCCGAGCTATCAGGAGCGAACAAATGGTCGATCAGAAACCCCTGCTGCTCCTGTTACCGCATGCCTTCAGGCTGTCGCCGAGTACTCTCAAAATCCGCTATAACTTTTTTCGATCCCGCGCCTGGTGAGGTCGTGCTCATTGCATGAGCTGTGTAAATTGAACATCTTGGTTTTTCGTAATCAGGCTTGGGGTTGTTGTTTGGCTATCGACAGAGCCGATCAGGGATTTAACTCTCTGAGCTTCTTTGGATCACCGCCGTCCACCAGGATTCTTATTTTTTATTTCCCAGGCAACATAGCTTCACCGCCATGCGATAATGGATGTTTCTAATTCTGGCACTTGATCTGGGCAACGACCGTGACTCAGGTCACTGACATTTCAACACATATCTGCCAACCGTGACGCAGGCTGGATACTGCGCTACATGCGTGCCGTCTAAGTCGTTTTGGTCTGCCCGATCTTTTGCACCAGTTGGATTGTTAGTGTAGCGCAACGAGCTGAATAGTATCTCGTCGCAGCCGGAGGTGTGGAGAAGTGGGAAGCGCGTAGCGGTTTCCACTTCTCCACACCCCAAGCCTTTTGCCACCCAGATCTCTGGCGCCGGCGGTCTGTAAGCCAACGAGGAGTGCGGCCGGATGGAGTTGTGGTGGACTCGCCACCGCTCCGCCAGCACCCTGATCTCCTTCATTGAGTAAAAGATCTCGCCGTTCAGGAACTCGTCTCGCAGCTTCGAGTTGAAGCTTTCACAGTAGCCATTCTCCCATGGGCTTCCTGGTTCGATGTAAGCCGTTGAATCCGGTGGCCTGGAGCTGACGCGAATCGTTTTGAAGCATCGTGTTCTAGCCCGCCCCCGGCTTATCTGCGTGGACCGATGGAGTCGACGCCGTTACGGCCGGTTCGCCGCGACGCCGGGATCTACCCCTAGCCAGCCGTCGAAGTCCCCGCGAACGATTGCCGCCTGCAGGTTGTGAATATCGGGATGCAAGCTACGATCCTGTTCCAGCCGCGCGACCGTCCGCCGCACCTCGTACCAGGCTGCTTCCACGCGCAGCGCAGGCCGGAGCGGCCGGCGATATTCCAGGCCTTCAGCGGCGGCCATCAATTCGATGGCCAGCACAGCCTCCGCATTCTCCACAACCTGCCGCAGCTTCCTGGCCGCTGTCATGCCCATTGAGACGTGATCTTCCTTGCCGCCGGAGGTGGGCACGCTGTCTACCGA
>JGI20208J14878_1000214_pt1 | contig 13881 bp, 13 predicted proteins | sample NGESurF53shallow_FD_14878 | JGI IMG/M metagenome (IMG submission 14878)
CGCGATACCCAGCCGGGGGGCACGCTGGGGCCAGGACGCGCGCGGCAGCCACCAGGTCCCGGCGGCAGCCACCGCCACCGCATAACCAGCCAGCAGGAACGGCATCATGGTCCTCACCGCGAGGACCCCCGTTCAGCGGCCGCGTCCAGTGCCACCCGCAGCTGCGCAATCTCTGCAGGCTCCAGGTCCTCCACCAGGCGTACCAGCGTGGCCGCCGGATCCCGCGCCACCGCGAGCGCCTCTCCCATCAAGCCGGCCACATAATCCTCCCGGGAACGCACGGTGACATACCAGTACGCCCGGCCGCTCTTCTGGCGATCCAGCCAGCCCTTGCGGAACAGGATCTCCATCACCGTCTGCACAGTATTGAACGCAAGCGGGCGGCTACGGTTCAGCTCATCAGCGACCTCGCGGACGCGCTGGGGCTCGCCGGCCGCCCACATCACATCCATGATCGCGGCTTCCAGGTCACCAAACCGGGCCATCCCGCCTCCGTACCGACCGTCCGCCCGCATCCTGAACGCCAAGACAAGCGGACTGCAGCCCTGACTCATGCTGACACATCCCTACTCGACCGAAGCGTAACCTATGCACCTTAGGTGTTAAGGTAAAAGGGAAATCCTGTCAGGCCTGCAGCCCGGGGGCCACCTGCCTGCGGGCGCGTGGGGCCGCCCGCAGGCAGGTGATGCTTGGGGGTGCCGGTGAGCGAGAGCTATGACCAGCGAGCAGCGGCACACACGGCTGCCGGCCTCTTGGCCGCGGATCTGAACCGCGTGTCCGGAGTGCTTGAGGAGGTGGCAACCGTCTGGCGGCGGGCAGAACTTTACGGTCACCAGCCGGCATCCATCGCACCTCGCAGTCTCCGGAACGCGGCAGGAGGCCTGGCTGATACGTTGCGGCTCCTCCCCGAAGCGGACTGCGAACAGCATCCGGCCCTGGTCTTCTCCGCCGTGACGCAGCTGGCCGTCCTCGAAAGTGACGCCGCCCGTTCCGCGAGAGTGACAGGCGACCTCCACCTGGGGGATGCGGAGATGTGGGCGACGATTCAGCGCGCCCTGGCCCAGGCCAGGAACCAGCTGTGGAAGCTCATCTCCTGCCTGGCAAGGATCGGAGACAGGCGCCCAGCCAAGGACATGACGGCCAAGGGGGACGCACCTGCGCGGAAGCAGTCGCCGTGGCCGGATCCGCCAGCGGGCCGCGGAGACTGGCAGCAGGCACTGGCAATCCAGCGCACGGCGATCGACGCACTACCAGAAGCCGAGGTGCGCCGGCTACTCAGCCTGATCGGTGGCATGGAGCCGGCGGCGCTGCAGCGCGCCGCTGCGGCCTACACCGATACCTTCTGCGCGGTCGCCGAGATGAAACGCAGCGTCGCCGCGTTGCGGCCGGTCGCACTGGCTGCGCCATGTCATTACGCCGACGAACCGGGCCGCAGGCCCAGGGTCAGTCCCCTTGACTGACAGGTGCTCACGTCAGGCGGCCAGCCTTCGGACTTGACGCTGAAGGCGTGTGGAAAGGTGTCCAGCATCTGCCTGGTGGCTACGGCCACCGTGATGCGCCCGCCGGCCCGAAGGGCCGCCACCTCGCCCGTACAGAAAGCGCACTGTGACCTGCGCGTTGGCCCCTGCCGCCCTGGTAAGCATCGCAAGGTACAAGTAAAGTTGTTCGTATGAGCAATCGTTCCGATGTCGCGGGCATGGATGAGTGCCTGGTCCGGGTGGTGGACCGGGAACGGGTGGCTGCTGTTCAGGAGTCGATGCCTCCGGCGGAGGATGTGGAGCAGGTCGCGGATGTCTTTGCGCTGCTGGGTGATCCGAACCGGCTGAGGCTGCTGGTCGCGCTGCTGGAAGGCGGCGAGATGTGCGTGTGCGACCTGGCGGCGGCGGCTGGGATGAGCGAGTCGGCGGCCAGTCACGCAGTGCGGTGGCTGCGCGCACACCGCATCGTCTCCTCGCCGCGGCGGCAGGGCCGGATGATGTATTACCGGCTCGAGGACGCGCACGTGCGGATGCTCCTGGACGTGGCGCTGACGCACTCCCAGCACACCCGCGCACTGCACCCGGAACGGGAGGGCGGGTGACCGACTGCCGCAGCGAACACCCCGAATCCGGCCTGCTCCACCAGCACCCCGGGGCGGGCCGCGTCGATGAGCACGCCCACGGTCACGGCGTTACCGCCAACGCGGACAGCCGGTATATCGCCGTCGCGCTGGGGCTGATCGCTGGGTTCCTGGTCTTCGAAGTCGCGATGGCATTCACCGGGCACTCGCTGGCGCTGCTGGCCGACGCCGGGCACATGCTCACCGACGCGGCCGCGCTCGCCGCCAGCCTGCTGGCGATCCGGCTCGCCCGGCGACCTGCGAGCGGGGTGTGGACATTCGGGCTCAAACGCGCGGAGGTCCTGTCGGCGCAGGCGAACGGAATCACGCTGCTGGTGGTCAGCGCGCTGGTCGCCTTCGAGGCCATTACCCGCCTGGTGCACCCCGTGGCCGTCACGGGCGGCATCGTGGTCGCCGTCGCGGCCGTGGGCGTGGCCGTGAACACGGCGGCGACCTGGGTCATCGCGAAGGCCAACCGCGACTCCATCAACGTCAGGGGCGCGTTCGCGCATATCGTCACAGATCTATACGGGTTCATCGGCACCCTGGCCGCCGGGATCGTAATCATCTTCACCGGGTTCGAGCGGGCCGACTCGATCGCATCGCTGATCGTGGTCGGGCTGATGCTGCACGCCGCGTGGGGGCTGCTGCGGGAGACCGGGCGGGTCCTGCTGGAGGCAGCACCCGAAGGGTACGCACCCGCAGACATCGTGGCCGCGATCACCGGGCAGCCCGGCGTCGCCTCCGTCCACGACGTGCACGTGTGGCTGATCACCAGCGGGTTCCCGGCCCTGTCCGCGCATGTGCTGGTCCAGCGCCCGGCCGACTGCCACCAGGTCCGCCGCGACCTGGAGCAACTCCTGGGCGGGCAATTCGGCCTAGACCACACCACCCTGCAAGTCGACCACGCCCCCGACGAACTGCTGGCTATCCAGGCCGACCCGCGCTTATGAACGCGGCGGGTGCCGGTTCCAGGCCAAGTCTTCACCGGCAGGCCGTCCGGCTGGAGCAGTTCTCCATCGCCTGGATGCTGATCGAGGCAGGCGTCGCGGTGACGGCGGGCATCATCGCCGGGTCGCTGGCCCTGACCAGCTTCGGCTTCGACTCGGTCATCGAACTGGTCTCCGCCGTCCTGGTGCTGCGCCGCCTGCGCGCCGAACTGGCCGACGGGCAGCCCGATGAGCGCGCGGAGAGGCGGGTCCTGCGGATCATCGCCGTCACATTCTTCGTCCTGGCCGCCTATGTACTGATCGGCTCCGTCATCGACCTGGCCACCAGCGCACACCCTGAAAGCTCCCCCGTGGGCATCGTCCTTACTATCTCCTCGCTGCTGGTGATGCCGCTGCTGGGCTGGCGCAAGCGGCACGTCGGCATACTGCTGGGCAACCCGCTGGTCCAAGCCGACGCCACCGAGACGACCCTTTGCGCCACCCTCGCAGCCACCACCCTGCTCGGCCTGGTTCTGTTTGCCACGCTCGGCTGGTGGTGGGCGGATCCGATCACTGCTCTGGCCGTCGCCTGCTTCGCCGTCCGCGAAGGCCGCGAAGCCTGCCACGGAGAACTGGTCTGCGACGACTAACCTCGCGTCTGGCTTTTCCGCGTGGGGGGGTAATTGGTCCTCCTGAAGATCTCGGACCGCATTAGGCACCAGCGACGGCGGTCCGCCTCATTCACCAGGCACTCAGGCCTCGGCACCCTCTGCCTTTGCGGACGCCCAACCGTCCGCAGACATGCCAGCACGCGGGTCGATGTCTCTGGCAGCTTGCACGCGCAGGCCGGCCATGGATAGATCCCCCGGAAACGAGTCGCGTTCTGCAGCGGGACGACTGCGGAGCAGCCGTCGATGCAGAGGGTCCTTCGCGCAGCAGGATCGAGATCCAGGGCATGGCGTACCACATGGCCTGGCACCCCAGCAATGGCTGCGCGAGAGCGTCCGGACGACCGCTGCCACCCTCTGAATACCCAGAAGGCGCGGTGGCGGCCTTCTTAGTCAGGTTGCGGCACTGCCGGGCAGGGATGGGCAGGAAACATCGCCCGCCACCGTAGGTGGCCGACTCCGCGAAGACGAAAGGTAAGTGATGTCCGGATGTCTCGAGTGATGATCACCGGGTCAACCGAGGGCCTTGGCCTGATGGCTGGCCGGTTGCTGATCGGTCAGGGCCACCAGGTGACCGCGCACGCCAGAAACACGCAGCGCGCCGAGGATGCGCGGCGGGCCCTTCCCAGCGCCGAGGCGATTGTCGTCGGCGACCTGTCCACAATCCACGGCATGCACCAGGCCGCTAGCCAGGCCAATGAACGGGGTCACTTCGACGCGGTCATTCACAATGCGGGCGTCGGTTCCCTTGACCAGTCCCGTACCCAGACGCCCGATGGGCTCTCGCGGACCTTCGCCGTCAACGTGCTTGCCCCGTATGTGCTCACCATGACGATGGACCGGCCTGGGAGACTGGTGTACCTGAGCTCGCAGATGCAGTTCTACACCGACCTGGAGATGGATGACCTGCAGTGGGCCCGGCGCCGCTGGGACGGGGGCTCGTCGTATGGCGAGAGCAAGCTGTGTGACGTGATGCTCGCCTTCGCCTTCGCCCGGCTGCGGCCGTCGGTCCTGTCTAACGCCGTGACGCCGGGCTGGGTCGCCACCAAGATGGGCGGGCACGGAGCGCCCGACGCCCTCTCGCTTGGGCCGGTGACCCAGAGCTGGCTCGCCGTGAGCGACGACCCGGCCGCACTGGTCAGCGGCCGCTACTTTTACCACCAGCGCGAGCGTGAAGCCAGCGCGTTGGCTTCACGGCACGGTCTCCAGGAGCAGCTGCTCGCCTACTGCGCCAAGCTATCCGGGGTCCCCGAGCCGCGGCCAGACAAGTAGCCTGCCGCTACTGTCCGCCACCGAGAGCCTGCTTGCCCGTGTTTAGCAGAGGCCATGGCCGCGCTTGAGCTGATCATCCTGATCGGGGTGGCGCTGCTAGCTGGGAAGGTGATCGCCCGTCGGCTGAGGCTGGCCTCCCCGTTGGTGCTGCTCGTCATCGGCAGCGTGTGGGTGCCGAGAACGGTGTCGGCGGCGGCATTGCGGCGTGAGCAGGAAGGCGAAGGATGGCCAATAACCAGCATCGCGACGATGGACAAGGCGACGATCGCATCTTGTGGGGTGCCAGAAGTCTGCCTGTCCTGTGAGCTGCAGCGATGCGCCTGGGTCAGCGGTAGGCCATGATGGTCGCCCGCGTCCTTTCGTCTGCTCTATCTGATCTTCGTCCGGGTCTGCGGCTGGCTTGTGCTGCTCAGCCGTTCGCCGGCGTCCAAGGACGCGGAACTGCTGGTGCTGCGGCACGAGGTCGCCGTGCTGCGCCGCACCCGTCCCCGACCCCGGCTGGACTGGGCCGACTGCGCGGTCCTCGCCGCGCCGGCCTAGAGGTCGCATCGGTCCTGCGGCGGCAGATAAAAGCCGGCGCCCTCGACAGCCGGCGCGCTGGCCTTGCACTGAACGATCTCGCCGCGCTGCCAGCCCGGAGGGCAGCACACCGCCCACTGCTCCCCCGCTGCTGGGAACTACGAGACAACCTCACCATCTACGACGCGGCCGACGTGGCACTCGCCGAAGCGCTGAAAGCCACCCTGCTCACGGGCGACCGCCGACTCGCCAGGGCTCCTGGACCCCAGTGCCCCAGTGCCCCATCGAGATCCTCCAGCCCACACCCTGAGCCCCCACCAGGGGTGTCCGTCTCCGATACCACTAGCTGTGACTACAGACCCGGCCGAGGCACGCGCACGTATCCCCTGTCGCGCGATCGCGCGCTGAATTGGCGCGAACCTGTTCTGGCCCTGCCTGGCAGAGCCGGCGGCCAGGATTTTGCCCTCCGGCTGTACGACTATGGCGTTGGCTAGCCGACGCCATAACGCTGCCGTAGTTCCCGTTTGAGTACTTTGCCGTACGCGTTTTTGGGCAGCTCCCGGCAGATGTATACATGTTTGGGGCACTTGTAGTCAGCCATGCTGGCCCGGCAGAACGCGATCACCTCGTATGGGGTCAATCCGTCCGCACCGACGACGGCTGCGGTCACTGCCTCACCCCACAGTCGATCGGGTACGCCGAAGACCGCTGCCTCCCGGATAGCGCCGTGCTGCAGCAGCACGTCCTCGACCTCACGCGCGTAGACGTTCGAGCCGCCGGTGATCACGAAGTCCTTCAGCCGGTCCAGCACATATAGGTAGCCCCGTTCGTCGAGCCGCCCGAGATCACCGGTGTGCAGCCAGCCACCCCGCAGAGCCGCTCCGGTCGCGTCTGGCCGGTTCCAGTACCCGGTCATCACAGCCGGCCCGCGCACGGCGATCTCACCAACCTCACCGATCGGGACCGGCGTTGCCTGGGCATCGACAATCCGGATCTCCATGCCCGTCCTCGCAACTCCTGCCGAGCTCAGGACCTCCCGGTCGGCCCGTTCGAGACGGTGTTCATCGGTGCTCAGGTAGCTGATCGTCATCGGGGACTCGCCCTGACCGTAGAGCTGGCACAGCACGGGACCGAACCGGGTCATCGCCTCCGTCAGGTCCGCCGCGTGCATCGGCGCGCCGCCGTAGACCAGCGACCGCATGCTTGCGAGGTCGGCGCGGGCGAGCGCGGGACTGTCAAGCAGCATCCTGACCTGTGTCGGCACCAGCCAGCTGGCGGTGACCTGGTAGCGCGCAATATCGCCGATCACCAGATCCGGGTCAAACCGGTCGTGCACAAGGTTCTGCGCGCCCCGTGCGATCGCCGTGAGGGCATGAAAGCCCGCCCCGTGGCTGAGTGGAGCGCAGTGCAATACGACGTCGCCGGCCCGCAGGCAGTACAGGTCCGCGCACCAGGAGACCACGACGAAGAGCAGGTTGCGGTGGGTGATTACCGCGCCTTTCGGCCGCCCGGTGGTGCCCGAGGTGTAGAACAACCAGCCTGGCGCATCCTCAGGAAGCTCCCTGGTCTGCTCGTCCGCAGCGCCGGGGGCGACCAGATCCTCGTAGCTGAGGTCGTCCTCGCCACCCACGTTGATCTTGTATGCAATGGGCACCTGTGCCGCACCGGAGATGAATTCCGCCCCGTACACCAGGGCCGAAGCAGCGCAGTCGCTCACCTGGACGGCGACCTCCGCGGGGGTGAGCCGAGCGTTTACCGGGACGACGACGAGCCCCACCTTCCAGCACGCGAACATCGTCTCGATGAACTGCGGGCAGTTCTTCATCCAGAGGACCACCCGGTCGCCGGTCTGCAAGCCGAGCCTGGTCAGCCCGAGCGCCAGAGCGTTTACCCGGTCGTTGAGCTCGCNATACGACCACTGCCGCCCGTGGAAGATAACCGCTACCTGCTCGGGATGCGTCCTGGCTGCCTCGAAGAGCAGNCGNCCGACGTTTCCGGCCCGAGCGGAAGGNTTCTCCTCCGTTCCCGCCCGCGATAGCTCGTTGGTCACGTCACAGATCCGCCAGGTGCTCGTTGCCGGCGCGCAGCCGGGACAGNTGGATGAAGTGCTCCGGATTGAGGAACAGCTCGTTCATCTGCCCCATCTCATCGATAGTGATTCCCTCGGGTCGGCGCATCAGGTAGTCCAGGTACTGGAATGAGTCCTTCGCCCCGTAGCCGACATGATGAAAACCGACGATCTTGCGGGTGTCCCCGTCGATGACGCATTTCTGCAGGCCGGACAGCTCCGGCTTGAGGAATGCGTACAGCATCGTGCCCTCCGCGCACGGCAGCGGCAGGTCAGCCGGGTTGACGGTCTTCGGGGGCATCTGGATGACGGTGACGTTCGGATACCTCTGCCGGGCCTCGTCCTCGGACAGCCCGACCCAGGTCATCTCGTAGGTCGTGTGCAGGAAGTCAGGGTACTCCGAGAAATCGAACTCGTATGGATCGCCCATGATGTTGCGCGCCGCCGTCATTCCGCACTTGCGCGCCTTGAACATCTCCATGGGAGCCCCAATGAGATCGCCGACCGCATAGACGTTGTCCACGCTGGTCCGCATGCGCCTGTCAGCGACGACCGCTCCGCTGGCACCGACCTTCACCCCGACCCACTTCTGTGCGAGCTCAGAGTTCGGCATCTCGCCGGTGCCGTTGAAAACGAAGTCACACTCGTACTCGCGGGCCTGTCCGCCCGCATCCTTCGCGATGACCTTCTGCACGCGGCCGTTGCCTTCGATCGACATCGGGGAGGCACCTTCGACGATCTCGATGCCACTGTCGCGCATGTGGCCGACCACGTAACGACGGATGTCCTCGTCCACATGATGCAGGCTCTGGCTGCGCAGCAGCGGCGAGCGGGTAAGGATGGTCGTCTGGCAGCCGGCCGCCTGAAAGAACGTGCCGTACTCGACGGCGACCTTGCTGCCCCCGAGGATCACACATCGGCTCGGCTCGTAGTCCAGGTCCTCAACCAGGCTCGCGAAGTCGTAAATACCACGGAGGTCCGCGCCGGGCATCTGCAGCGGTCGTTGCCGCGCACCGATCCCGAGCACTACGTTGCGCGTACGGAATGTCATACCAGCGACCTCGACGGTATAAGGGTCAATCACTGTGGCCGAGGCGTTGAGTACGTACTCCACGTCGAGCTGATCCTTGGTTTGCCAGTTCATGAAAGCGTGCGCCGTGTTGCGTCCCTTGCGGAACACCTCGACCAGGTCGAGGATGCTCGCCTTGATCTCACCTTCCTGCCGGAACCAGAGCTGCCCGGCAAGACGCCGCTCGCGCTCCAGCAGTGCCGCTGACTCAGAGAATAGATGATGGGGAACACACGCCTGATGGGGACAGCTACCGCCGAGGAACGGCCACGCGTCGATGACGAGCGCCCGCCCGCCCATCGCCCGCAGGTAGGACGATCCGAAACGGCCCGCCGCGCCGCCGCCAACGAAAATGGCGTCATAGACACCGTCGCCGGCTCGGACATTCACGATCGGCTCGTCTGTTCCGTAGTATTCGTCGATTATCTGGGTCCACTCGGGAAGCGAAATGGACTGCTCTCTAACATCCACGGCGGGGCCTCCTGGATACTTCTGGCTACTCACCCAGAAGTATCCGGGGTAATCCCTGCGATTGCTTCCTCTCCGGCGGAGCAAACAGCTGTGCGGCGTACTCTGCGGTGGAGTATCTCGCGTTCACTGCTCTCGCCGGGGCAGACGGCCCGGGTTACGGCGCGCTGCGCGGCGCGGTCACCTGCAGCGCGATGTCGAGCGCACCCATCATCCGCAAGGCCAGCTGGATGTCGAAGCAGTCGCGCTGGGATGTCAGGTCCCGCCCAGTCAGATCGCGGGCGCGGTCCAGCCGGTAGCGGACCGTCTTCGGGTGGCAGTACAGCCGCTTCGCCGTGCGTCCCAGGTTGAGGTCCTCGGCAAGGTAGGCGTCCAGGGTCTCGAGCAGATGGGTGGAATGATCCCGGTCGTAGTCCAGGATGGCACCCAATACACCGCGGACGAAGTCGGCGAGATCCGCCCGCCGGCCGGGGGCGAGAAGGAACCTCGACACCCCGAGATCATCGAATAGGGCGACCGGCAAGGGCGTCCCCGCGATCGACGCGAGCGCGGTGCGGGCCTGTGACAGCGCAGGGCTCAGGTCGGCGGTCAGGTCATGGCAGGTGCTCACCCCGGCACTGAATTGCAGCTCGGGTGCGTCAGCGGCGAGACCCGAGACGAGGCGGGTGGCGAACCGGCGCGCATCGCGGACATCCTCGAGCCGTGGGACAATGAGGACCAGCGCGGAGGCCCGCCGTGCCGACAGCACCCTGGCCGTGCCAGTTTCCGCGGCCAGCCGCTCGATCTCGGCCAGCAGAGCTGACCGGCGCCGATCGACCAGGTCGCCGTCCCCACCCGCCGCGTGCGCCCAGGATTCCAGCCCGTCGACGTCGATGAGCATGACCCGCAGTTTCCGCGGAAGAGCGTGCCCGAGGCGGCGGGCGCGGAGTGTGGCCTCGGCCGCGTCGGCGATCTTGCCTTCCAGGAGATCCCAGAGAAAGTCGCTGCGGACCTGGGTGCGGGCGTCGAGAACGGCGCGCTGTTTGGTGAGTTCAAGCGCGCAGACGACCGCTGCCTGCTGGGCTATCAGCTGGGTCAGCTCCGTTGGCGGCCGGTGGAGCCGCACGCACAGATACGCCATCCGCTCGTCTCCGGACGACACCTCGCAGATGATCAGTACACCGCCGTCGCCAGTACGGACGTCTGCGCCAGGGCGCCCGCTCCTGCGCGATGCCGCAACTTGCTCCCTGGCTTGCGCGACGAGGGCATCGTCGCAATCCGCGGTGACCGCCAGCGGCTCGAGTTCCGTGTGCAACACGGCGATATCTCCCCCCGTGTGCCGGGCGACCATATCGACCAGGGCCGGCAGCCCGCCGCCATCCAGGACCAGCTGGGTGAGTTCCGTCTGCATGGCGGTCGCCGTCTCTAGCACGTCGTACTGCTGTCGCAACGCCCGGTTCGCCAGTTCCAGCTGGTCAGCGGCCTCGCGGGCGTTCTCGTACAGGCGGGCGTTCTGGATGGCGATCGCCGCGAGGTTTGCCAGGCCCGCGAGCACTTCCTCATCCTGCTCGTCGAACGCAGCCGGATGCGAGGACCACGCCAGTACGGCGCCGATCACCTGGCCGTTGGCCAGCATGGGAGCGCCCAGCGCCGCCCGAATCCCCTCCTTTTCCGCGATGTCGCGGATGTGCGGCGATATCGACCCGGCCGATCGGAAGTCATCGAGGCGGAAGGACGCGCCGGTCTCGAAGACGATCCCGGCGACTCCCTCGCCCCGGCCCGCCTCGAACCTGGCTGCGGCGATGTTGCGATTGCCAGCGCAGGAGATCATCTTGAGCCGGTCATCCTCGGCGGACATGATCCCGACGATGTCGGCAGCGAGGACGTCGACTGCCGCGTTGCTGATAGACAGCAGCGTCGCGTCGAAGTCGAGGCTGCGGACGATCTCGGTCGCGACCAGTTGCAACGCCTGCAACCGGTCGCGTGTGCTGATCCGCCGCACGGCGCGCCCGGCCATGGCTGCCGACGTCCGGCCAAGGCTGCGATTGCCCACTTCCGGTCTTCCCACGTCCGATCCCTCGACTGCCACTTCAATACAACGTTAACTGCAGCGACGCCCGGCTAGCGGTGCGTACCCGTGGCCTGCCCCGCGGCCTCCGACTCGGCGGGGCTGGCTGTCATCGGCTGTCCCAGCGTCTGCAGGGTCCGCCATGCCCGGGCGGCGAGTTCGAGATGGAAGCGGGTGTCGTGGTCGGCGAGATCGTGCCCGGATATCTCGTGGACGCGCCGGAGCCGGTATTTGAGCGTGCTGCGGTGGACAATCAGCGTCTTGGCGGCCTGCTCGTGGTTGCCACCGCATTCCAGGTAGACCGCGAGCGTCTCGACGTACTCCGAACCGCGGCGCGCATCGTGCTGGAGCAGCGCGTCCAGCCAGCTGGTTACCAGCTCCCGCAGGTTCGCGGGATCGGCGACCTGGCCGAGTAGCCGGAGCACTCCGAGATCGTCGAAGCACAGGCTGCGGCCATGGTGACCGGCCACAGCTTGCAGGCCCAGGGCGAATCTCGCCTCACGGTAGGAGCGGGGGAAGTCACGCGGCTGCTCGCAGCGGCCGCCGACGCCGAGCCGGCAGGCCGATCCCCCGAGTTCCCGGCCGATCACCGCGTGCAGCTTCCCCCACTCGACGTCGGTGTGCGCGAGCAGGACGACGGAGTCGGCTCGCGCAACTACCAGTGAGCCGGCATTGCTGTTCCGCGCTGCCAGGCGCACGGCTCGGAACAGTCGCTCCCCATCGATCTGGTCCGATGCATCAACGACGACCACCCGGTGTGGCCGGGCGAGGTCGTACCGCAGCCCGCGAGCGCGCAGGACCACGCTGCGTTCGTCCGTGCCCGACAACAGGTCCTCGACGATGTCGCGGCGCAGCCGGAGTTCGACCTCGGCGAGGCTCTGCATGTGCGCCAGCTCGATGGCCAGGACGGTCGCGCCGTACTCCAGAGCCATCAGCTCCGGTGCTCCCGCGCTGCGGTTGGGGTCAAGCAGGACCAGAATCCCGAGTATCTCCTCACGGGTCCTGGCCAGGGCAAGCCAGCGGCCGTCGTGCCACACGGAACGGCGGCATTCCAGGGCATTGTCGAGTAGCCGCTCGCGGCGCTGGCCGAACGGCACGGAGAGCTCCGCCTCCGCCCCCGCCCCGGCCATCGCCTGCTGGTGGCCGGCTCGGTCCTCGACGATCACGGGGAGTCCGGTGAGCTGGTGAACTACCCGGGTGATGCCCTCGACGCCGACGCCGGACGCCGCGGCCTCGGTGAGGCGCTCGTGTATCTGCATCCCCCGCTGGAGCGCGCTGACAGTCTCCTCCAGTCTCGCGTTCAGCGTGGCTTGCTCGGCCGCGGCCCGGCGCTCCCGCAGGCGCAGCCGGAGCGTAGTCAGCGCCAGACCGGTCTGCTGCGAGAGGAGGCGCAACTGGAATTGGTCATGTTCGTGCGGCGGCGCCGCCGCACTGACGACGACGAAGCCGGCGCTGCCGGAGATGCGGTACATCGGGTAGGCCCAGGCCCACGGTCGGACCGGGACCTCCACCGCACCGCCCATCCGGCCGAGAGTGGTCATGTGGTCCTGCAGGTACGCTTGCAGCGCGAGCCCGTTACAGGGCGTAATCGTCCGCCGCCACTGGCCGTCGCCGATATAGATTCCTTCAACGCAACAGGCGGTAAGGGTAGACACCGCGTCGGCGGCCAGTTCGACGATGTCGTCCTCGTCGGCAGCCTCGGCCATCAACATCGACAGTGCCAGCAACGCACGCAGATCGGACAGATACCCTCGGGCACTCGCTGCGGACGGCCGGGCGAACTCAAGCGGGTACACGACCATCAGGCGGCACCTCCGTCAGAAATCGCACGCTGCCGCCGGAGGCACCGGTGATACCGGTGTTGACTTCTGGTCGGCAAGGAACTCGTCGGGATCGAGGTAGTAGGGGTTCTCGAGCACCGTCCCGCTCAGCAGCACCACCGGGTGCGTGCGCATGATCGTCAGGAAGACCTTCCCGCTGAACCGATCGAGGTCATACAGACACAGGATCGTCTGCGGATGGCAGGGAGCGAAGCGGTTCAGTTCCGACTCATAGGCGAGGAACTCATCCAGATCGGCCTGGTCGACGAGCGCCCGCGGCATCTCCCCCACGACGCGGACGAACCGATACCGCGGCTCCGCCAGCGCCGACTCAACGCCGCGGCGCCAGTACTCCAGCATCGCGGGCATCGAGAAGCGGCCCCCGCGCAGGTAGGTCTGCTCCGGGGTCATCAGGTCGAGTCGTCCAGCGCGATCGCTTTCACCTGGCGCTTCGCCCAGCGCGGCCAGCATCTCGTCGGGCCGCATCGACTCGATGACGCAGATGGACTTGTCTCCGTCATCGAGGCCCTGCCGCAGAAACGGCAGCAGGATCTCGTTCCGCTCGTTCTGCCCGCGATAGAAGGCACAGACGTGATCGCCGACGGGCAGATCGATGCCGGATATGCCAACTACGTTGTTGGTCATCACACAATGCTAACCCCAGCCGACGGCGCACTGTTTAGCCCGTGTGGATGAAATTCGCCGCCGTCTTTAGCCATACGGTCTAGTGGCACGGTTCGAGGTGGCTATCTGGCGGCTCATCGGCTTCCGGTCAGCGCCGCCCGGGCGAGATCGCGTCCGGCAACGATCGCTGAAAGCTTGGCCTTGGCCACATTTCGGCGCATCGAGGCAATCCCGCAGTCGGTCGAGACGCACACCTGCTCCGGCGGCACAGCATCGAAGAGCCGGTGCAGCCAGCCTGC
>JGI20208J14878_1000215_pt1 | contig 13809 bp, 17 predicted proteins | sample NGESurF53shallow_FD_14878 | JGI IMG/M metagenome (IMG submission 14878)
CACTTGCATGATACTGGACAAATCGGCAGTGGTGGCAGTGAGATCACCTGCCGATGCATCAGCCAATCCCATGGACACGTGCATGAACTGCATTGCCTGCCCAGTGGTCTGTGCGTGACCGGTGACTGTGCTTAATTGACCAGCGACGGGCGCGTATGCAGTCGACATTTGTTGTGCGTTGAATTCCATACTGCCCGCGGTGGTTAAGAACGCTTTTGTGATATCACCTGCAGCACCCACAGAGATATTCGCGTTCGCGGCAATGGATGCAGTTGATTTTGTGAAGTCAACTGACATCTTCGCTGATTCATACGCAACCATTGCACCCGCAGCAAGAAATGCAATTGCAAGACCCTTACCTACAGCACGAACTTTTCCCAGCATCGCTTCTGAACTAAGACCCACTTTGAAGAGGCCTCTATCCAAGAAACCTAATTCTGTTGTCTGTGCCGCGATACTTGCATCAACCTCGACTGTGTTCGCCATGAGTGCGTCATTCGACGCTATGAGGCCAGCGTTGGATGATATGAGTGCGTCTGTGGCACCCGTCAATCGAAGGAACTCTGTGTTCGCGGCAGCATCCATTGTTGTCACGCCACCAACTGACACGGACAACATATCCATACCACCGCTTAGTGTAGCGAGTGACGGAACGGCAGTGTCTGCCGAAACTCCTATGGCATCAATTGAACCAGCAATGGCGGCATTTTGAACTGCAACTTCCTTGCCACCGATAAGTGAGACGCGGATTCCGATTTCGTTAAATGACGACACGGGATCACCTCACTTTTACTTTCCACCGAACGCTCGCACTACACCTTCTTGCACAGCATTCCGCATTACCGCCATACGATTTTCTTCGTCTCTCGAATGCATCCGAGCCGCTTCATCAAGTACCAGTCCCATCACTGTTCGCTCCATACCTTCAAGCGATAGAAACAGAACTGGGTCGTATCCGAGTTTGAGTGCGACCGCCGCGGCCCGGACCCATTCGCCATGACGGTCTTCTATTCCCCCTTGATGGCTTCTTCTACTGCACCTTCACGATAGCCTGACCATTCGCCAAGTTTCTTAGATGCAAGAAGTAAGTCACCACTGGTGATAAAGATTTCTTTGCACAGTGCGCGTGAACCAACACCTTCAGGCAACCCAAGACTGATTGCAAGATCTGGGTCGAATCGAGTGTGCTTCCCCTCTGGTCCTACACCAACCTCTTCGCCGTTTGGTAACACAGCAACGATTTCGATGCAAGCATTGATGAGGATGTCAGCATTCGTATCAATTTCTGTAGAGGAAATTTTTTCCGCACTACTTCCATCCTTGTTCACTCTTTCCTGAATCTGCGCACCACGCTTCAAGATCGTGTGATCGACTGGTCCAAAACGAATCAACAGTTTTGGACTTGTCCATCGTGGAACTTCAAGCGTAAGGACTTGGGCATCAACGATTTCACGTCGTCGTTGTTCAAGAAAACCGAACACGCCTTTCCCAGGTGTTTGTGGAACTTCATTTATGTCACTCATCTATTTTCTCTTTCTGTCATTGGTTACTACTTAGCCGATTGTTCCGGCAGGTACAACGACAATGCCCCACATCTGCACATCTCCTTTCGCAGAGTCAGTGTCGCCAGGTGTCACCTGCTTCAAGATGCCTGTGTAAATCAATGGTGCGCCATAAGGATTCTTATCTGGGTCGAGTAACTGTCGTGAGATGATAACCGCACTCACACCAACACTTGCACGAAGCAAGTTGCTGATGATGGCCCAATCCGTTTCGATTTCCAACGACTTCTCAAGAGTGAGTGTTGACACAGTCGTTTGTCCACCGATGACCTTGGTCGCAGCCATGCCGCCAGGTCGATAGTTCATCACTGTGGAGTCGTTGTCACCACCCTTAAGTGTGTCCCATGTCCCGATTGAAACACCATCAACAGTGACGGTATTGAGCCAGGTATCGGTACGTGCAGTTGTGGTCATTGCCTCTCCTTATACGCCTTGTGCGACAGTGAATGCCGCGAGTCCGAAGAACACAGTCTCCGCGTATGGTGCAGGGACAATCCCTACCATTGCGTGAAGTTCCCTGTTTGAAATCGTTGTGGGTGTGTTGACATCAGGACCAGTGTCAACGATGTATGCGTCTTGTGACGTATTTCCGAAGAGTGCGCCCAGTGCGTAGTATCCCGCAAGGATACCACTGATGCGCGCACCATACTTCGCGGCCTCATGTCCATTGCCATCAATCTGGTCTTCGAGAACCGACTGCCCGATCTTGTAGCCCTCATCTTCAATGGCCATACGCAAACGAACAGCGGAACCCATGAGCCACACTGGGTCCGTGTTGGCATTTGCGAGAGTGCGGAATGAATAGAAGCGTTCACTGTTGTAGACAACGCGGAACGGGTTCACACCCGCTGCAACAAGTTGCGTGGTCTGCGCATCCGTCCAGTCCGCGGTCTGCGTCTTACCCAATGCATACTGCACAAGACCATTGGCACCGGCTGCCGCGCGGTTCGGGTTTCCACCTGCACGGTCACTTCGTGCAATGAGTGCAGCGACGATTGCGGAAGGTGGCACTGCCCTGGTTGTGTTGGGTACAAGACCGGGAATCAGTTGCCAGTCGCACAACATCATTCCTTCCTCGAGACCAGTCGCCGCGATGTTCACATCGATTTGTGCGGCGGCAGCAAGACCAGTGAGTGTGGATGTTGAGTTGGTGTCGGGTGTATCAAGCAATGCGTATCGGTTGTGTGTGAGTGCGTGATTCAGCAAACCTGCTTGAATGACCTCGGTCGTTGACCCTGGGATGGCGACTTGACCAACACCCAAACCCTGGGGCATGAGTGCAAGTGCTGCGACACGTTGCGCGTCGGTGACTGTGGCGTGATTGTCGACACCACCCGTGAGTGCAGCAATCACGTGGTTGGCTGGTGCGTTGACACCCAGTGCCGCAACACGGATGAGCAACTGTGCTGCTCCCCAGTTCACCGCATCCGCCACAGTGAGGAGGTCGGGCGATGTCAATGTCGAACCATCGGGCAGACCTGTTACTACGATGTTGTACGAACTCGGTGTTACACCCGATTGAATCATGGCCGACAAACCCGATGCGGCGGGACCGATGGAGAAGACAGAGATTGATGGCGCTGCACCGGAGTCGTTGAACGTGAACGTGTCAACGGTTGCTCCTGTACCAGTGACACGCATGACATACACTTGACCGCCACCTGCTTCATTGAAGAACGCATCGAGCCAGTCGTATGCAATGCTGTATGGCGTGCGTGCGCCAAAGTTGTTGATGAACTGTGTCATTGACTGAATCAACACAGGTGCATCAATGCGACCTTGAAGACTTTCCACAACGATAAACGCTGTGTCGGTCAAGGTTGGTGGCGTCTGTGCAGTGACGGACGCGATGCTGATGACATTCACTCCAGGTGTGTTAACTGGCATTTTCATTCACCTTATCTTTCGGCGCGGGTGCAGCGTTGGTCGAACCGTCTACATTGCGAGGTGTGATCACTGGCGCATTCTCAATCACAATTAAGTGACCGGCGTCAATCTGCGTTTTGTTGTGCGGGTGGTCCAAGTCGATACTGAGCGCGTGCTCACCGTGACCAAGAACACGACCATCACTAAGATCGACTGGATGGGCGCCAACATTTAGGACGTTACCTGATGACATTACAACTCCGTTCCTACTGCATCTCCATGAATGGTTATGCTTGGCGTTTCAACTGTAGCCCAGCCCGTGGGTGGTTCGTTGTTTGGTATCGGTTCCACAGGACCTTGGTCGACATCAACGTTCCCATCAACACTCACCGTAAAGTCCAACACGCCAATTGCCAGCGTTCTTGTATCATCAGCGCGGATGATGTTGCCTGTGTATTCTTCACGATTCCATGTGACACCATTTGCGAAATGTCCGAGTGAAGGGTTCTGAAGAATGATCATGCGAACTGCTGTGGTGTAAAGTTGTGCAAGTTTAATTGTCGTTGGCTTATCTTGGCCTGTCACAGCAAGACCAATACCGACTTTCCATAATGCACTAACCTTACCACTCCCACGCTTTTCTATCTGTGTGGTCCCGGGAACAACAAGAATGCATGCAGGCAATTGTTCTTCAGGAAATCGTGAAAGGTCAAGTGAGTCTGGGTATGATGCAAAGTCAGGAAGGAGTCCACCGTCCGTTGTAGGATCTTGTCCGTCGTGCCGCGCCATTTCCGCTAAGTACGTTTCACTCCATAATTGAATGGTTGCTTGCACAGCATCAGTAACATCTTTCGCTGTGACATAATTGCCAAACGAAATTGCGCGTGGAAGTGTCATTGTCATAACGACACCCGCCGTCTCTTACGCTGTGCTGCACTCATATTGGCACGTGTCTCAGGTGACTTAGGTATTCCAACTGCCGCGGCACTCATCTTAGCGCGCACCTCAGGTGAAGTCACTTTACCTTTGTGAGCCTCACTTAGATTCGCACGATGTTCTAATGTAAACGTTCGATCACGCGTCTCCCAGTGCTTTTTAATCGATGCGCTAATCTTCATTCGCTGTTCTGTCGTGCTAACACTCCCAGTCCTGTGATGACTTATATGACATCCCCAGTGTGCTGGCTTCAAATTCGATTTTCGATTGTCATCGTGATTGTGGTTCTTGTGATGAACTGCAAGTGAACAACGACTACGTGGTTTCTCATCTGGGAGAATCTCTTCATTGCAAAAGAAACACACCCAAGGACCGTTGCCATTGTGTTCAAGAAAGATCTCAGTGTAGTGCGCTTGGTCTTGAAAAAAGTTTGTCATGCAGTTATACCTCCACCACCGACTAGCCAACGCTGAAGTACACGAACCATATCCACTTTGACATTTTCAGGAAGTTCTACTGGCTTTCGCATTGGGATAAGACCACTCCCGGGACCATTAGGTTGCTGATGAAACACTGGGTAGTCAAGTGTGGACAAAATCTCCAATGTATCTGTCGTGATGTGTTTCGTTCCGGAGTCAGAAGTGTCGGTTGTTAAACCTTCCATCATTGCACCCGTGCGTTGCAAGATCATGTTACTCCACGCAGGATTATTCAACTTAGCAAGGACAGTCGATTCGGCAAGTGGTTTCCAACCACCCGATGCATATGCACCTTCGGTATCGAATTGTTTTTTCTCAGACTCATAAAACATTGTGGCGATGACTTCAAGCGCAGGTGACACATCCGCAGCACGCGCACCAAAGCGTAAGAGTTCACGACTGATGGCTGCTTCACCAAACACGTCAATCGAAATCATTACCATGTGGGCATTATCCAACCCGCAGGAATGGGTGGTCCTCCGAATGCACCTGCAGGATTTTGATAATCGTTCGTTGGTCGATTGCCGCCCGCACTAACGATTGCATCTTGTAGCCTGCACAATTTATCCTTGTACTGACTTGCGAGTTGCGCGTATGGTGATCGCCCAGTGCCAACTTGCTCTGGGTAGTACGACATCTCTACCAACATCGCTGCACCGATGGCGACGATTGACGATGCAGCGTTCACAAGGTTCGATGGCACATCGGTGATCTGACCGATTGCATCAACCACATCACCATACGACGATTCGATTAGTCCTTGCACTTCCTCGTCACTCGGCCGAGTGGCTGCATTGAACGTACCGACCTCACCACCATTTTTGTTGATGGTTCGGGCGCGTAAGAGATTCGCAACGTCTTGGACGCTAGGTGCCCACTGTGACGCCACGTTTCACCTCAACTCTCAGAACGGAAACTCGTTGCTGAACGAGCGGCAAGAACAATGGCTGCACGAGGCGCGTTGTCCGTGTTCTTGGTTTCAGCGGCAAGAACATTCTCCGCTTCATCTGGGTGAGTGCTGATGTAGCCGGCCACACCATCCGCAGGACCTTGCACCAGTGCGGCATAGTCAACATCGCCGGGACCGCCCGTTGGCTGTTCAAGTGGTGTGTTGGTTTCGACATTGTCCGGGTTGCCATCAGCATTCACACGAGCAGGAGGATCGAGGATGATGTCATCGGCACCTTCATGTGATGTGTCGGTGTAGTCAGCGCCTGTGGGTCCTGCTGAACTTGTACCACCGATGTCATCGGTGAATCCACCAGTAGGAGCGTCACTGTCTTCATCCGGCTTTACTGGTGCAACACCTTCCACGATACGACGAACATCCTCGAGGTGCTGTTGCTCATATGCCCGCGCAACATTCACGTTGACAAGTGCAGCCTCGATGCGTGGTCGAAGTTCCTGCCTCGTTGAAAGCAGGTCAGTGATCTCCACATGATTCGCTGCCGTTATCCAAGCGAGGAGTTCCTCGTCACTTGGCGAAGCAGAGAGATCCTGAATAACACCAGGACGCACAAGTTCGTCACCAGCACCAATGATCGCGTTGTAGCCAAGCAAGCGCTTTGCTTCCGTGTCAGGAGTGACATCAACAACCTGTCCACGAAACGCGGTGTGTGCAACATCCTTTTCATCCATCCACGATGCAAGTGCGTGGCGAATCTTGTACATAGCCATCTCCATACATCCTTTCGCTTCTCTTGGGATTAAATTCCGCTGATCTCCATGACAGCCCATGGGTTCTGGATGAACATGACCGGGCGCACCGAGGACTGGGTCCATGCGCGCTGACGCTCTGGCTCGTTCCAGGTTTCCGTCATGAGTGGCTGCTCCATACGCAGTTCGCCAAGTTGACCCGAGGCAACTGCATATGCAATTCCGACCGGGATTCGGTTCGATGCGTAGAGTTCGCTGTACCCAGCGTCACTCAACATCTGCTCGAGGCCGTCCTGGTAGAAGAGGCGCAGTGAATTAAGTTGCACAGGGTTCACCAACATCGTGTCGTACTGGATTCCCAACTCAGCCTGGTCCGCAAGCATCTGTGGCTTGGAGAAGTCGGCACCCGGTGTGAGAGGCGGTGGCGTCGGGTTTGCACCGCGAGGAATCGCGGTCTCCCAGTTGTTGCCCACGTACTGACCCATACCGTTGTTCGCGGCGATGGCAGCGTTGAGTGCAGCGACTGCACGAGTGTTCAACTTGCGAACAATCGTGTTGCCCAGTCGTGTAAGTTCGTTCCTGAACGACACTTGGTCGTTTCGGTCACGGGCTTCGTAGGAGACCCAGAACTTACCACCGTACTTCTCAACGACCGCGACCTTCGGCACACGCCTGACTGACGTGACGACTGGGAACTCGGTGCCAGGAGCAACCGGCTCAACATCACGCAACAGGAAGATGTCGTTGGCCACGATCACGTCGTACACAACCGCGCCACCAGTGACGCCGCCGTTCGATGTGAAGATGCGGTCGAGGATGAAGCGCGCCAACGTGATGTCCATCAGGTATGCAGTCACCCGTGTGGGCTGTTGCAGCATGATGTCGATGGTGACGTCCGTTCCCGAAATCGACGGTGGCCCAAGCGGGTTCCCGACCGGGTTGATGAGGTCGGCTCCACCCATGACCATTGGCACTTGTTCACCAGTGGGGAAACGATACTCCCACCGACCTCGTGCGCCCTTAACAAGAAGCGGAGAACCGATGTCCTCAGTGATTCGTGGTGTAGTTAGTGTTTTCATTTCTCCCTCTTATCGGTAGAGTGCGATCATCGCATCGGTGCCAGGATTCGCGGCGGTGCAGCATATGCCCAAGGGCCTTGTGCCGATCACACCTGTCCAAGCGATTGCAAGTCCGTTGGCATCGGACTGAACTTCGACGCCAGCAACGAGTGCAACTGCACCCACTGTGACAGGGACGATGCCGCGACGAACGACACCTGTCCATGCGCCACTTGCGGCATTGTACTCCGCGACACCGAACGCTCGCACACCAAGGCCGCACGTGGCGACTGAGATGGTGTTGTCCGATGCGAGATTGCCGCTGATTTGCACGAACGTCTTTCCAACGGTGGCAGCCGTTGTCGTGCAGGTGACGTTGGAGGCGTCATCGAAATACGGAATAAGGCTGTTGGTTGGCATGATCAGTCACCACTCACTTTCACTCGTGAACTATTTGCTCGCTGCGCCGCAACGACACCCGGCTTCCAGGCGGCCGGGTACTCCGACACGTCAGTGCCTTCCGTCTCTGTGCCGCTTGTGCTGTCAGTACCGCGTTCCTCGATGGGAATCATCCCGGTGGCGAGGACGGCAATCAATGCGGTGGTTCCTTCCGGGTCGGCCTTCAAGAGTGCCTCGAAGTGTTCACGACGCGCAGGTGGGAACTTGCCCGCCTTGACCGCATCGTCAAGAACACGGTTGCGAACAGCATCATTGCGTTCAACTTGCATTGATGCAGCAATGGCAGCACCCTTCTTGACTTCATCAAGAGTGGCCGCATCAATGAGGACCATACCATCGGGGATCGCCGGTGGCGTTGCGGCAGCGATCTCCACAACAGCGGGAGGCTCAACAATGACAGGCGCGGCCGGGTCAACAATCGGCGAGATGTCGGTGATGGGCGCAGGCGCAGGCGGCTCCACAACAGGAGGTGCAGTCAACTTCGCAAGGAGCGCGGTGTTCACTTCCTCTTCCGTTGCTTCGGGCGTCAACCCAAGTCCCTTAAGAACTTCATCGGAGAGTTGCATATCGGTACCTTCCTTGTTTGATAACTTCACTATATCGCGGACACGTGGGCGACCCGCTGCAACTGGGTTGCCAAACTTTGTGAGGATGCTTTGACCTGCCGCAACAACATCCACATATTGAATCTTCACTTGCTGTGAAGGACCGAATGAAACACCGTGTTCAGCAGTTGCGTCAACAGTGTACGGAACTCGATAGAGATTACCTCCATCGTCATCCACAATAATTTCAGCGGGGTCAATACGAATCTCACGTATCCACCACCAGAACATATCTGGCGATGCAGCGGGACCGTCGTAAAAGGCAGTCCTAATGTCATCAACTGAAACATCGGCCTGCACGATCCTAGGTGCAGTCGCATTGACATACAAGTCCCTGTCACGAAGTGGCACAGCGACCACTGGCCCAGAGGGGTTTCCTGCCAACATCAATGGGTTCTCTTCAAGAGGAATGAGGATAGGCGGTGTACCACTGAACAATGCCTTCACGTCCTCAAGACTATCGATGGCAGGGTATGCTTCACCCAAGAGAGCAAGTCCAGTAAGAACAAATGGCCACTCTTTACCTGCACGTGTTCCATATGCAAAGTAACCTTCCACTGAACGTCGTGGATATGAAGACGCCATACACTGTGCAAGCCAAAGTGGAAGACCGACCAAATCACCAATGAGAGTCTGACCATTTGGAGAAAGGTGTAAATTCTCAACTGAAGCCAACGCGGGCTGCCCATCAAACCTTGGGTCAGTGTGTCCAAGTTTTACAATGGGTGTACGAACGAATGGGTCATCTTGCGAAGCGATGGCCGATTGAAGATCTTCAAGCGTCCACGTGAACACACCAGTTGAACACGCCCAGTCTTCGCCAACCTCAAGAAGTTCAACGTTGGGAAGAGTGACAAGAGCAGGTTGTTCAGCAAGTAAAGGTGCAGGTGCTTCAGGCGCTAACAGCGATGCGCGCACCAATGTAGGTTGCCCAATGACCTTCATGTATGTACACGATACTACATTGTGTTTCATGAGGTGAACTCCGGTGCAGTCAACCCATCGAAGTCTCCAGCACCAGTTCCATCTAATCCACTGATGTATGCGGGTACAGGTCGCGGTGGGATGTAAGGTTTGATTGGAGGAGGCGCGTTCTGAATTGCCTTCCACGCATTGTTCGTGTATCCGTATTTCGCCATAAGGCCAACGTAGAACAAAGGATCGTAGTCAGCAAGCAACCAAAGTTCACCAGGTGAAGGTGCTCCTGGAGTAACTGTTACCGCTGGGTCTTCATATGTCCAGTCAGGATTGTTGACCTCACTACCAAAGTAGGGAGGATTACGTTTTGCTTCATTCTCTGCCATCGCATCAAGCGACACCCAGTTAGACATGTGCTAAGCGTCACGCACAGTCTGGTCGTCCTGCAAGAGTTCAAGTTCATCAAGACCCTGCACCGCGATGGTGGGTACGCCGGTTGAAAGTAACTTCACAACTGGGAGGTCTTCACTATCGAACGACACGATGACCGACGCACCAGCGATAGCAGCCAACTCCGGCGACGTCCCAGCGGCAGGTGTGCTACCATCCACCGTATAGTTGATGACGGCTGCACCACTGATGTTCGTGATCTTTACGCCAACGTGATTCAACGTAAATGTAAGCACGTCAACAGTGTTGGCGACCAGTGTGCCATTGAATTCTTCAATGGTTGGTGTCGGGTCCGGGTTGATGTATGAACTCGGAGTATCCGACGGAATCACAGGATAAGTCATTACACTTCCTCCTTGTAGGGAATCGAGTTGAACTATAGCGGGTCATCACATCAGAAAGTAGTAACACACGTCAAGTAATACGCTAAAATAATTGTTATGCAATGTCTTGATTGTCAAAAACAAATTGTGCGAGGACCACGATGTAAGTCATGTGCAGCAATAAACCGTTGGGCAAAACGACGCGGTGGACCAGTTAAAAGAAATAAGTGTAAGACATGTAAGAGTCCTGCAAAGAATCAATACTGTTCATTGCTGTGCTGGCATTCCAGTTCAGAATTTCATAAGAAGGTTGGCAATCGAACAATAGGACGACGTGTGACAAAGACATGTCCTCGATGTAAGAAAAATTTCACGTGTGCAAAATCAGAATCGTTTAAGATGAACTTCTGTTCTCTCAAGTGTCGATATGATCATGTACTTTCATACGGCACATGGCACGGACGTCATAAGAAAGAACGATGGATTGGTGTGTGTGAACATTGCGGTGGTACTGCCAAAGAACTTGCGCTTATCCATGGGAGAACTGAATTCATCTGGATAGATGGTCGTCATTACACATCGCGACGAAATGATTACTTAGAACTCTGCACATCATGTCATCGTCGTTACGACTACCCGGATGTTAAGAGGAAGAATCAGATGAATCAGCCTCAGCGTAAACCATCACGATAGTTCCACGACATCTCGGTCCACCGAGGCATTCAGAATAACCTCCTGTGGGATAATCCAATTGTGCATCTGCTAATGAATCATACTCAGTCCCGTCAATCGCTTCACACTCTTCACAAGTTGATTCGTCTAACAACTCTGAACTATATGCATCACCAGGTGCTTGTTGCATTACTTCAATGCGTCCCGCGTTTTGCGCTTGTGTTAACGCACCACCCAACATATCATTGAGGTACGCGGGTGAAAGATCTTGTAAGTGTTCCGTCACAGCGCCCGCAACTTCAGCACCCGAAAGATTCTGCACACCATATCTTGTCAATGCTTGTGTGGCTGCGGTGTTAGAGATACTTCGATTCATAAGACCCGCGACTGCACTTGCTTGGTTCGACATTTGTTTCGTCAAGTCCGCAGTGTTAATCAATGGGATCATCACTCCCTGGGATTGCGCTTCTGTCTTCGCTGTGACGATTGCGTTCTCCATCATCTGTGTCATGTGCTGTGCAATAAGATCTTCACCAGTGGTGTCGGCCATGATTGCAGCAAGCGCATCCACATCACCATTGTCAACCGCTTCTTGAATCTGGTCAGAGAGTTCTTGAATCTGTTGGTCACGCACAGCGGAATACTGTTGCACAAGTGCATCAGTCTGGTTCTGCCACTGTTGTTGAATGGTCGCAAAATTTGTCTTAGCAGCAGCCTCCACGGGTGAAGGCTCACGATGTCCAATCACGTTCGTGTGAAGTGTCTGTTGACGTGCCCGTACATTCACGACTGTGATAAGACTTGATTGTGCGTCTAAGAATGCATTGACTTCTTTCTCCAACTCTGGTGGGACTGCTTCATAACACGGGAGCACAATCAGTTCTTCAAGGAACTTAACTTGATCATCTGGGTTCGCGTCAACAAGATCATTCACAAAGAAAAGGTCGTCGAGTGTTGTGATGAGTGTTCCCATACGATAAAGATCCCAGGCATATGGCTTTATCCAATCTTCATTATCATCATCCTCATCATACTCTAATTCTTCAACTTCATCAGTCATTATTAATAACCTCCTGCCCTGGCGTCAAGAGTGTAGATGTTCTTTCCACCAATCACAACAACTTCTGCTTCACTCTGACAACCGACACCTGTGAGAGACGTTGAGAGAATGTTTTCAATTGGTATCACACCAACGATAAGAACCTTGTTCGGTCCACCACCACCAAATTTATTCGCCTGTTGTCTCGAATAAGAGAATGAAGATAACGGTCTCATCTGTACTTTAACTTGGTCACCTGAGTTTGCTTTTAACGCAGTGGAACTTGATTTAAAACCTCGAAACAACGTCACCGCGGTGATACCTTGCGCTTTAAAAAATTCCTGTGTGGCGTCGTACTGTGCGCGTAAGAATGCTTGAAGAGCCTCACCTTTTGCAGCCTCTACTTGAACAATTGCATTCTTCATAAGTGAACCACCCTTACCCCATGCTTTTGTATCAGGAAGACCAAATTCTTTAACCGCAGAGTTTTGAACAGCAAGTGATACTGGGTGTTCATCATTTGATGACTGTGCCCATAAGTGAACAAGACTACTTACGCCTTCCTCACGTTGTGCTTGTGCAACTTCGGGTGTGTCGCCGGTGATGTTTGTTCTTACACCCGTTTTACCAAGGCCAAGTGCCTTTGGTCCAAGAGTGACCACTGTCTCTACATTTTGAATACCACCATTTTCATATGTACGTCCAACAACTGTTTGACCTAACGTACCTACATACTTATATCTGGTGGTGCTATCTGGCGCATTGTACTTTTCCCACACATCATTCTTTGTGAAAAGTTCAGATGCTGACTTAGTTGAAAAACTTTTCTCTGCATACGTTGCACCATTAGGATCACCGGGTACACGAACCTCAGGCATGATCTGTGCATCATACTTATCACCCATCTTAGCGGCAATTGTGGCAGCGACATTCGCTTTTAACTTTCCTGCATCTACAAAATCTTGACTACTAGATGAAGTACCCTTTGTAACAAGTAGTTGTGCATCCACTATTTTCTGACCAACTTCTCTTGCACTTGCAACTGCCGCTTCACGATCATACACACCAGGAATACTAAGGTTAAGTCCAGTGTGATCACCTTCAACCTTCTTTGAGATGCCCTGTGGTTTTGGTGCACCCGGTACTTTTCCTCCAGGAATGACAGTGGGTACAAGTGGCGCACCTTCTGCTGGCGTGCCATCCTTATTGTAGAGGTCAACACCATTCATTGACAACAACACGGGTGCCACACTGCCAGTTCCCATCCACCCAACGAAGTTATCCTTGGTGCCCGTGACTTGAATGTAAACGATTGCACCTTCCGTCTTCACAGCGTCATTGTCAGATGCAGTCGGCATATCCTCCCAGTGATGTGTTTCTTTGCTAGCACTGTGTTCATCTTTGGAATACGGAGGTGTGGTACTTCCTTGTGGCACCTTGTTGATAGCGATCATCACTGGTGCGTTCTTATTCAACCCTGACATCGTGCGCGCTTGATTGCCAAGTATCTGCAATCTCACACGCGCTTGCGTCTTAGCGAATGATACACCATTGCCAACCCACTTGCCTGACGCGTCACGTTCTTCACTCTCATCAAACACCGCTTGCACATATGAACCATCAATCTTAACGTGAGCATAGAGGAACACATCCACTTCATCCATAAGGATGATGGACGCAGACAACCACAATGGTGAGTCGATGTAATCGAAGAGTGCCGGTAACTGTTCTTCATCAGTTGCGTCAGTGACGTTAAGAAGTGCGAATAGTTCAGCGAGTGTTGTGG